>Ga0335397_10000711_pt1 | contig 44236 bp, 29 predicted proteins | sample MAT04_FD_205740 | JGI IMG/M metagenome (GOLD analysis project Ga0335397, IMG submission 205740) | Freshwater microbial communities from Lake Fryxell liftoff mats and glacier meltwater in Antarctica - MAT-04 (spades assembly) (version 2) ... | reverse complement strand
TTAAACTACCAACCATTTTTTAAACATGAAGCCAATTTTTATGATGGTATGTCTTTTTTGCCACGTTTGGCTGCGTTTTGCAAACAATGGCAATCCACAATATTTCCCGATAAGGTGTTTTGCAAAACAAATGCTAAAAGTTTAGAGGGGAGGGTACCCCGCCCGGCCATAAAGGATTTTATTAGTAGTAACTGGGCTTTTATTTATCCGCTTTTTAACGTCCATTGTTCCTTACCAAAAATACCGAAGTCGGCTATTAGCTGGCTTCGCATATACTTATGGTTTGACAGTGCAGTAATAAAACAACGATTGGCGCTCATTATTGAACAATTTATTGTATCAAAAATTTACCTGAACGATTTATTGACAGTCAAATTTGGTAAATTGAGTGCTACATAAGCCGTTTTTTGGGAACGATGCTGTCACGAAATACAGTAGCCCGTTAACAAAAAAATGTTGTCGCAAACTTTATTTATATTCAGGTAATTAATCTTTTGTTATGAAAAAAATGCTGACTGCATTGCCTGTTGCGATTATTCTATTTGCCTGTAACAATAAAACAAATATTAATGGCGGCCTGTCCCTGCACGAAACCTTAAAAACTTTTCAGTTACCCGAAGGTTTTAAAATTGAACTGGTGGCATCGGAGCCGTTTATTTCGGACCCGGTTGCAATGGAGCTTGACGAAAACGGAAACATGTATGTGGTGGAAATGCATGGCTATCCGCTTGACACGGCAGGTTCAGGAAAAATAAAATTACTAACCGATACCAACGGCGATGGTATGCCCGATAAAAGTGTGGTGTTTGCTGAGGATTTAAAATTGCCCACGGGCATTATGCGATGGAAAAAAGGCTTTCTCGTAGTTGATGCGCCCGATGTGTTGTACATAGAGGACAGCGATAATGATGGTAAGGCAGATAGTAGAAAAGTAGTACTCACCGGTTTGGCGCTTACCAATCCGCAGCATATTGCCAACACACCTGTGTATGGTTTGGATAACTGGATTTACTTAGCCCACATGGGCAGCATTACGCCAAAAGTTTCGATGATGTTTAGCGACAGCGGGCAGATGGTGCGGTTTGCTGATAATGCTGCTGCGCCGCAGCTTCCACCCAATGCCGATGGACGTAATATTCGTTTTAACCCTAACCGCTATCTACTGGAAATGTGTTCGGGCGAGTCGCAGTACGGGCATACGTTTGACAACTGGGGCCATCATTTTTGTGTAGAGAATGCAGATCATATTTTTTTTGAAGCACTTGCGGCAAAATATTTACTACGCAATCCTGATTTGCTTGTGGCAAATGCATCGGATTATATTTCAGACCACGGCGATGCAAGTGAAGTGTACCCCATTACCACCAATCCCGAAAATCAATTACTTACCGATTTGGGGGTCATTACTTCTGCCTGCGGCATCACTTATTACAACGGGGGTTTGTTTCCTCAAAGTTTTAATAACGTCTCCTTCACCTGCGAGCCGCAAAGCAATATTATTCATGCAGATTATGTAACAAATAAAGGCGCATCATTCAATGCATCACGCGTGTATGAAGGCAAAGAGTTTTTTGCATCAACCGATGCCTGGTGCAGGCCCGTGCAAATGTATATCGGCCCCGATGGCGCATTGTATGTCATAGATTATTACCGCCAGATTATTGAACATCCCGAATGGCTTAGCGATAGTGTTATCAACTCAGGCAGTTTGTACAATGGTTCTGATAAAGGACGTATTTACCGCATTACACCAACCAATGCCGCAAAAATGAATTGGTGCAGCCAGCTATCATTAAATAAAGAAACTACCGCACAATTAGTGCAGCATTTAACCAGTAATAATACCTGGTGGCGAAGGAATGCGCAGCGTTTATTAATGGACAGAAAAGATTCACAAACAATTCCTTTGCTGCAAAAACTATTAGACACTACAACTTCGGCAACTGCCGCCGTACATGCGTTGTGGCTGATGGACGGTTATAATGCTACCAATGTTGCCACCTTGCAGAAGGCATTAAATAATTCAGTTGCAGGAGTGCGGGAAAATGCCATTCAAATTGCGGAGCTGCATTTGGAAGCGTTTCCCCGATTAAAAAAAGATTTACTAGCCATGCAAAACGATGCCGATGCAAAAGTGCGTTTTCAGTTGCTTTGCACACTAGGCAATATGGATAATGCTGCAGCGGAAACGGCACGGCAAAAAATATTGTTGCACGATATAGAAGATAAATGGGTGCAGATTGCTGCGCTTACTTCATCAAAAGGAAAAGAAATGGCATTGCTTAAAAACACTATTCCGGCATTGGCATCAAAACCGTCAGAAGGCACTGCATTATTTTTTGGCAACTGTGCTGGTGTAGTTGGGTTATCGCAAAGAGAGGCTGATATAAAAAATATAATCTCCCTTGCTGCAAATACTAATTCACCGTCATCAGGCTGGTGGCAGGCTGCATGCCTCAAAGGCCTAACCACCGCGCTAACTGTAAAAGGCTTTCCACAAAATATGGATGCAGAAAAATTATTGCTTCTGTCAAAATTCGCGCCATCAACTCCACCAATAATCCGCAGTGCTGCAGTTGAATTATTGGCATTGCTAGGCATTCCGCAAAATAATAAATGGAACACAACACTTACGTCTGCAAAAGCTGTAGCAGCAAATGAAAAAGCAACTGAATCATTTCGCGATGATGCATTGAAGCTGTTGGCGATGGACAAAAAAAATAATTACAATGCATTGCTTCAACAAATTATTACCAATGCAAACAATCCCGAAGCGTTGCAGCAAACTGCCATCAACACTTACAACGCACTATCGCCAAAGGCCTGCTGTCACTACATGGTACGCAACTGGAAATCGTTTGGTTACGCCACAAGAGAAACTGCGATGAATGTTTTTCTTTCTTCCACTGACAATACAAATATTTTATTAACTGCAATAAATAACAGCAGCATAGTGCCCGCGGCTATTAGTTGGCCCAATAAAGTAAACCTGATGAACAATGATGATGCAGGCATCCGCAATCGATCCCGTAAACTACTTGCATTAGAAACAGGTAGCCGCGATGAGGCGATAAAAAAATACCAGCCTTCACTTGCACTTAGCGGCGATACTGCAAAAGGTGTCGCCATATTTAAAACGGTTTGCGGCACCTGCCACAATGCAAATGGAAAATATGGTTATGCATTTGGCCCGGATCTTGGTACCATCCGCAACCGCGATGCAGCAAGCATTATGACCGACATTCTTAACCCCAACCGTTCCATTGCTACTAAGTACGATTTGTGGATTGTTAACAGAAAGAACGGCGAAAAAATCAGCGGAATCATTGCATCGCAAACCCCGGTAAGTATTACGCTTAATAATGTTGGCGGCGTGCAAACCACCATTGCCCGCAGCGATATAAAACAAATGGAGATTTCGACCACATCGGCTATGCCCGTTGGTTTGGAGTCTTCCATATCGGTACAGCAAATGGCAGATTTGTTAGCATTTTTGAAAAAAAGCAAGTAGATTTTTGTACTGATCCAAAGTTTTTTATTGCTTTAATTTTTGCCCGGCCGAATGAAAGGCTGGGCCGTTTAGACAAAAGCATGTGGCTGAGAAACAAAAGCGGAAACGAAAAAGGCCCGCCCGCCTGTACAAACTGGCCATACCCTCCCTACCGGTTTATTGGGGCGGAAGGGTAGGCATAATCTGGTTACAGGTTTCGCCTTTATTATTGTGCTGCCAATTTGGTAAAGCAACCAAGTTTTTTAACCACCACCGGCAGAAACTATCCAGTTGCTTGAACGTTTTGCCGGCGTATTTAACCTAACCTTTACCCAATTTAACGATTTAAAAATAGCCGAAGCGCATGCCATACAGGCCGAAGAAGATTTGGTAAAACTGAAAACGGCAAAAAAGCACGCCGAGGACGCACTGCGTGAACTGCAGGTTACCCAAAAACAACTTATCCAATCCGAAAAAATGGCCAGCCTTGGCGAGCTAACTGCTGGCATTGTACATGAAATTCAAAACCCATTGAATTTTGTAAATAATTTTAGTGAAGTAAACACCGAGTTGCTGCAGGAAATGACATTTGAACTTAACAATGGAAATGTTACCAAAGCAAAATCAATTGCCAACGATGTACTGCAGAACAACTACAAAATAAACCACCATGGCAAACGCGCCGATGCCATTGTAAAAGGCATGCTGCAGCACAGTCAAATTAGCACAGGCAAAAAGGAGCCAACGAATATTAATGCTTTATGCGATGAGTATCTCCGCCTCTGCTATCATGGATTAAGGGCTAAGGACAAATCCTTTAATGCTACTATAAAAACTGATTTTGATAATTCAATTGGGAAAATCAATATCATTCCGCAGGATATTGGAAGAGTGTTATTGAACTTATATAACAATGCTTTTTATGCGGTAGATGAAAAAAGGAAAAGTGCTGATGAAAGCTATAGCCCTATTGTAACTGTTACTACAAAAGGTTCTTTTCCCTTTCCTTTGGAGAGGGGTAGGGGTGAGGTCACGATAAGGGTAACCGACAATGGCAATGGCATCCCTCAAAACATGGTAGGTAAAATCTTTCAACCTTTCTTTACTACCAAACCTACCGGGCAGGGTACAGGGCTGGGGTTAAGTTTGAGTTATGATATTGTAAAGGCACATGGTGGTGAGTTAAAAGTGGATACGAAGCAAGGGGAGGCTACGGAATTTATTATTCTATTTCCATTGCATGATATTTTGTAAAAAAGTAATCTGGAAATTTTAAGCTGCATTTTTTATTTGTGCTCATAGGGGCATTGCATTGGGCGCCTCCCTGCCAGGTTCGCTAAAAAATTAATTTCGGCCGCCAAAATAAAATTCTTTTAGTGGTGTATTGTCATTGGCAGCCTTATTTTCTATCTTTCTTGTAAAATTGCTAAAATACCCGTAATGGGTAAAGTGTATAAAACATGGTGAAGCATTATTCAATACCAGGCAGATTGCAATAGGAAAACAAAATGGTACGGTTAAAATACTACCACCTGCAACGATCTTACGCAGGGACCCATAAACCTGTAGACAAAACATGGAATGTGGTTTTGCTTGCATAAATGACCAATGGTTTTTATAAGCTTGAGCAAACACTTAAAAATTTTTTGTAACCACCTAACAAACAAACAAAATGAAAAAAGTCACTCAGTTTAAATGTGCAACAGCATGTGTAGTATTTTTTTTCTTCGCGGTAGGGTGTGCTCAAACCGCTACAAATGAAACAGATAGCAAATCGGAAACCGAACAGGCCACTACAGAAAAAGCAGACCCGGTTAAACTAAAAGCAGAAATTCAGGAAATGGAAACTGCATGGGCTGTTGCTGATAATACCATGGATGCGAATGCATTGGCAGCTTTTTATGCTGATGATGCAATAAGCATGTCAAACGGTAAGCCTATGTTTATTGGTAATGCTGCAATTAAAAAAGACATGGAAGAGGGATTTGCAAAAAGGCCAAAAGGAGTTACAAGTTCTTACGACGTAATGGATGTATATGGTAGCGACAACTATGTTACAGAGGTTGGCAAAACAACCAGGAAAGACTCCACTGGTAAAGTAATAACAACCGGTAAGTACATGGCTATTTGGGAAAAAAGAAATGGTAAATGGATTTGCGTAAGAGACATTAGTAACGAAGATGCCGAAAAAAAATAGGGCAGTTTGGTGTTGCGCCCAATAAAGGCTTCGGTTAAGGGATGCTGTGCAAATAGCATCGTCCACTACAGCCCTCTCTTTATTTACCCTAACCACGCACACAATACGCAAAAAAAGCAAAATATCTATTTTATGGTTTTATTGTTGGTGTTGTTAACCTTGTATAAACGGAAATAGTGACGGCAATAAATAAAATACCACCTGCATTTTAATGCTTATCGTTCCAGGTTTTTTTAATTTTATATAAAACGCTTTCGTTAAAATAACAAAAACCTGTTGCTCATTGCCCACCAGCAGGCATTGCAAAACTTTACATTATAGTGTTATGAAAATTTTTTTTATTACGCTTTAAAAAAGCGTTTATGATTTTTGGCACATAAGTATTTGTAATAATAACAAATTGAACACTTCAACGTTATAAACAGCCGACACTGCTATTACCTGCTAACCTTATGAATAGAAGACAGCGTTTTGTTATGTTTATGCTGACACTTGTTTGCATGGCAGGTTTGCCTTCAAATGCGCAAAACATCCGCCAGTTAGATAGTCTGAAACACTCGCTATTACCCCAAAAAATTGATACCAACCAGGTAAATCTCCTCAATAAAATTGCTTTTATTTATTCAGCTTCCGACTCAGCCAATACATTTTTATACGCCAGCCAGGCAAACGATAAGGCAAAAGCACTAAACTTTCAAAGGGGTATTGCCAAATCGCTTGAGGCAAAAGCCAACCTGTTTATATCAAAAACCAATGGCGCTAAAGCCTTACAATTGTATAACGAGGCGGCAAAAATTTGGGTTGCCCAAAAAAACGACCTGTTGTACGCGGCCACCTTGCGTAACATGGGGCAGGCGTGGTACGTTATGTCCAGGTATGATAACGCTTTGACTGAGTTACAAAAGGCAGCTAACATCTTTACAAAATATAAAAATACTATTGGGCTAAGTACGGTGTACCAAACAACCGGCAACGTGTATGTTGGCAAAGGCAATAGCGAAATTGCCATAGAATATTTTTTAAAAGCCCTCAAGCTTGAAGAGATAAATAAGGACCTCGCTTCAATAGGTTCCATCCAAAATAACCTGGGCAAGCTAATGCTTGAAACAAAAAATTATGCTGAAGCCGAGAAGTATTACGGCCAAAGCATACAAACCTCCACCTTCACCGGCGATGTAAGACTTACGGCCATAACCCAGCTAAACCTTGGTAATGTGTACATAACCCAGGGCAACTATAAAAAGGGAAGAGAAATTATAGAGGCAGCTTTAAAAAACTTTGAGAAAGTTGGCTTTAAACGCGGTGTTCAAATTTGTATAAATAATTTGGGGGCTATTAACCTGCGCGAAGGCAATTATGATACAGCCATTGTTTACCTCAAAACATCATTGACCATTGCCAAAGAAAACCCGGCGCAGGTGGGTGTGCCGTTGGTGCAACAAAACATAGGGTATGGCTACCTCAAATTACAGCAGTACAATACTGCCCTACAATGGTTTGAAGATGCTGAGGCAACGGCCGAAAAATTTGGAGCCGATCAGTTTGCCTTTGGCGAAATTTATAACCACCGCTCCATGTTGGACTCTGCCATGGGCAATTATAAAAGCGCCCTTATTTACCGCACCAAATATGTTGATATAACCGATAAAAACAGTGGCGAAAGGGTTACCAAACAAGTAAACGAGCTACGCACTAAATACGATGTGGAAAAAAAGGAACTGATGATTGGCCTGCTATCAAAAACTGATTCTATAAAATCGCTGCAGTTGGCAAATCAACTGGTGTCCATTAATAAAAACCTGTACGAAATTTCGGAACAAAACCTGTTGCTTACCGCTGCCGACCTTCAACTTGCCGATGATAGTTTACAACTAAGCATAAAAAATAGTACGCTGTTACAAAACAGGTTAGACTCTACCCAAAAAGAAGAACGCATAAAAGATTTAAACAAACAAAAGCAAATACAACAACTGGAGGTAAATAGAAAAAATATTGCCATTGTTACAATCTCGGTTTTTACAGTATTACTGGCCTTGTTGGGTTACTCATTTTATAAGCGTAGAGCGCTGCAACAGCAAACGGTAATGCAGGTAGCATTGGCCAATCAACAACAGCAGGCAACTATAAAAATTATACAGGCCGAAGAAAAGGAACGGAAACGCATTGCAGAAGATTTGCATGATGGTGTTGGACAGTTAATGACCGGGGCCTGGCTAAATTTACAGGCTTTAACCCGGCAAATACAGCCGCAAAACAGCCAATATGAGTTGCTAAATAAAACGCTTTTGCTGGTTGATGAAAGCTGCAAAGAAGTGAGGCAGGTAAGCCATAATATGATGCCGAACGCGTTGCTGAAAAAAGGGTTGGTTAACGCGGTAAAGGAATTTATTGGGCAGTTAAACACGGGCGCACTTACCATTAATGTACAAACCGAGGAACTTTCAAAGCCCTTAGAAAGCCATGTAGAAACGATATTGTACAGGGTTATACAGGAAAGCGTAAACAATGTTGTGAAGCATGCCGCTGCCACTCATTTAGATATTTCGCTTAACCAGGATGCTGACGGTATTGACGTATTGATTGAAGACAATGGCAAAGGCTTTGATACTACCATTACAAGGGCAGCGGACGGTATTGGCCTGCAAAACATTACCTCACGCATTAATTATTTAAAAGGTACGGTTGAGTGGAATTCCTCGTTAGGAAAAGGTACACTTGTAGCTATACATATACCCCCAACAGCATAATGCCCGCTAACAAAATACGCCTTGCTTTGGTTGACGATCATCAAATTGTAATTGATGGATTGACAGCCGTATTAAAAGAGCAACAAGAAGTGCAAATAGTACTAACAGCCAACAGCGGCGTAAATATGCTTCAATTGCTGCAAACCAACGAGGTTGATATTTTATTAAGCGATGTAATGATGGATGGCATGAACGGCCAGGAACTGGCCAGGGCTGTGCGGAAGCAATTTCCTAAAATAAAAATTATTGCACTTAGTATGAGTGGAGCCGGCGAAATTGTGGATGAAATGATAAACAACGCCGACATTACAGGTTACCTTTTAAAACAAACCGGTAAGGATGAATTAATACAGGCCATTATAAAAGTATACAATGGCGGGCAGTACTTTCAACCGCAAATTTTGGATGCCCTGGCCGAACAAAGCCGAATAAAAAAAAGTAACACCGAAACCAACCTAACCATACGCGAAATTGAAATTATTAAGCTAATGGAGCAGGGCCTGAGCAACAAGCAAATTGTTACGCAACTAAATATATCCGTACGCACCGTGGAAACCCACCGCAAAAATATTTTTAGAAAAACCAATACCAACACCGTGCTGGCATTGGTAAAATGGGCATATGAGCACCAGTTGTTAAAGCGGTAACCTCCTATTTTAAAAACGATATATACCGTATTAATGGTATTTTTTGATCGGTAAATTGCTACTACCATTGCTGCAATTAAAATACGCTATGGATATAACGCCATTATTGACCGCACGAGAAATGCAGGTGGTTGAATTGATAGACAAAAGCTATCCGAACGTACAAATAGCCTATGTGCTGGCTATTTCTATCCGCACCGTTGAAACCCATCGCAAAAATATTTTTAAAAAAACAGGTTGCCATAACGCATTGGCACTTGTTAAATGGGCCTATACCAATAATGTATTGCCGGTAGCCGGTGCCCGATAAATTTTCCCGGGTCGTTTTCCAAACCAAAAATTAAATTATTTCCTGGTAAAATATACCGTATGGACGGTATTGTAAAGCGTGGCAGTACCTTGATATTTACTGTCTAAACAGTTAACCATGAAAAAGATTTTTACTTGCATTTTGGGGTTGGTATGGATAATTTCAAACGCACAAATTGGTGGTGGTTGGGACTGGGCTTTTAATACCGGTAGCTTAGGTGGCACCACTTATAAACATTTAAAATATAATGCTACAGGATCGGAGATTTTAATGGGCGGGCAAGCCCTGGCAGCCGCCTATTTTGGTTCCACTACGCTTTTGGCTCCACCTCAATTAAGTTTTCCCGGTAACATTAAATTTTTTGGAAAGATAGATGCAGCTACAGGTGCGTCAACCATCATTCGTTCTTTCATTAATATTCCTATCAATTTTGACTGCATCGCTACTGATGATGGTGGCAATTTTTATATTGGTGGTGCTAGTGTAACTACAACCGATTTTAATTTTGGTAATGGTGTCACTATTCCTGGTTCGGCTTTTAAAATGGGTGTAATTGCAAAATTTGATGCAATGGGAAACACCCTTTGGGCAAAAACGTTTCAAATGGGGGCAATTGGGAGTTCTAACAATCAAATTTTAAAACTAGCTGTTGCCAATTCAGGAAATATTTTTTTCTGGGGACTTAATCTTAATTCCGGCAACTCACCATTATATAAATTGGATAATAACGGAAACACGCTTTGGTTTAAAGATGCATTAAATGGGAGAAGTAGTGTAGGTAATACTTTTAAAGAAATGTATTTATCCGATAAGTTTATAGATGAAGACGAAAATGTGCATTTGTTTGTTTCAACAAGCAGTGCAAGTGGGTATGCTTTTGATGGTGTTTCTTATCCAATAGCAAATGCATCTGCCGGTAGTTCCACCTTAATTTCTTTAAACGCAGCTGGAACACTTACCAAAGCCCAAACCTTTGCAGGTGGTGTTTCGCATTTTCAGGTTAACCGAACCAATGGTAATTTAATTTTCGGCTGGAATCAATTTTATGCCAACCCTGGGGCATTTCAAAACCTTCCTCACCCTTTTGGTACAGTAAGCCCAATTTATGCCAACGCTTTTACAGGAATGATGGAGACAGATAAAAATCTGAATTTTATAAAAGCCAAAGATTATTCAACAGTTTTAGACAATCCGTTTCAGGCAACTGGAAGCGACGTAAAGTTTTTATCGCTACTCAATGGAAAATTGTTAATTGCAATGGATTTTGTTAAATCTGCTGCCTATGCTGCTGGTGTAAATTCATTTTACCCGGCAGATGCTACAAAGTTTGCAAGTGTTATTGTAGAAACCGATACAGATTGGAATATGGAAAAGTTTATTACCGGAGGGAAAGCACCCGGCACTGGTCAAACTTTTATAACAGCCTTTAATGACACCTATTTACTTGGGGCTGGTTTTTATGCACAACAACCTGGTTATGGAACTGCAAACCCACCTTTACCAACCACTTCTTTTGGGAACACCAGCTTAACCGGTTTTAATGCAGCCGCTAATATGACCACTGCTTACGGCAATTTTTCTACCAGTTCCTCTTTACGGTTTGATGTGGCCCTTGCCCAAACTAAATCACCTAATTTTCCTGCCATCCCTTTAACCACCTGGTTGGGTACCACCAACAATTGGAATACTCCCGGTAATTGGAGCAATGGCGTACCTACCAATGCCGTAAAGGCCCTGTTCACTGCTGGTGCGGCCAATTACCCTGTTGTTTTTTCTTCGCCAACAGCGGCAACGTTACAAATAGGCACAGGCGTTACACTATCGCTACCAGCTAATTTAACGTTGGTTGGCGGGGTTAAAAATGACGGGGTTGTAGTACTAAACAACGCTGGCTTTTTTCAGGGGCTGGGCTCATTACAATGGAGAGGAACGGGTAGTGTAAACTTTACAGGTACGCCAGTCAGTTTTTTCTACGGCAAAACTTTTACCAATTCCCTGATTTTAAATGCCGATGTCACTTCTTTTTATAACCTAACTGTTCCATCTGTAACATTTAAATCGGGTAAATTAAATTTGAATAATAAAAATATAAGTATTACAAATGCCAATACAACAGCTATATCTGGCGCAAACGCAAACAGCTATTTTTATGGCGCAATAGTAGAACGAAAAATAAACGGTACGGGTACTTACGAGTTTCCTGTTGGTTCGTTTAACAATTTTCAATCCGCTACAATAAATGCCAACAGCCTGGTTGGTGTTAGCAGTATTGCCGTAAGCCACACCAATGGTGCTACAACCGGCACATCGGTAAACACAATTACAAACGGCGTTTCAATTATTGGTGCGTTAAATGGTGGCTGGTTTACTATTACGCCAAATGCACAACCAACCACGGGCAACTACGGTGTGACCTTAAAACTAAAAGGCTCAAATAATACAGTGGCCGATGTGGCACGGTACGCGCTTGTAAAAAGAGCTAACAGCACTAGTAACTGGACGGTAAATGGCACCTACCTGCTACCAACAACCGATGACACAACGGTAACTATAACAGCAAACAGTTTAACCTCATTTAGCGACTTTGCTATTGGTATTGCCAACAGCATATTGCCGGTACAATTAAACACATTTACGGCACAGGCCAACGGCGCCAAAACACAGCTTGCATGGGGTACCGCCGCCGAGGTAAACAACAAAGGTTTTAACGTACAACACAGTATTGACGGCATTACTTATAATAACCTTGGTTTTGTAAATGCAAAGGGAACCTCTGTTACCACAGCTAACTATGCATTTACCCATAATAGCCCTGTAAAAGGTAAAAATTACTACCGGCTACAACAGGTTGATAGAGATGGTCAGCAGCGCTACAGCACCGTGCAGGCGGTTACCATTAATCAACTGCAAACCGCATTAAGCATATATCCTAACCCGGTTGTTTCAAACATAAGGTTTAATACAAACTTTGCTGCAGGCACCACCATACAAATAATAAATACCATTGGGCAGGTGGTTGAGCAGGCTGTGTTTAGTGGCAATCAATATAAACCCAAAATCACGTTAAAAGGCGTGTATAGGCTTGTTATAAAAAGTAATGGCAATACCATTGTTGCCTCAATAACTACACAGCAATAGGGGTAAATAATAAAAAACACTTATTTAAGCACCGGGGGGTGTGCATTGGCAGCGATCTTGTAATATAGATCGTTTGCCATTTTTTTTACCGGGTTGCACGTTTTATTCTGGTTACTTTATAGCCTTAGTTAGCTGCCACTAAAACAGCGCTCACTGCTCAATACCCTTCTTTTAAAAATAATTTTGATAAAATGCAAGAATAAAGCTTAGCCGAGGAAGACTTCAAAACATACCTGGTTCGTATTATTTGTACAATGTCGCAATTTTTGTAATAGGTAAATAGTCAGTTGGGTGCAATAGCCCTTGGCACAAAGGGCTTACTTACTATTTACAACGCACACTCAACCTTACACCTGCACTAACCACCAACTTATATTTTAATGCAAATTTAAAAGTACGATTCTTAAAGCCTTAAAATAAGTTAACCCACGCATGGCAGTGCAAACAAACAAGTTGGATAAGCTGTTTTTTATATGTAAACGCACTTCTTTTAATATTTTTTTTGCTTTGGCGTATAAAAATTATATTCAGCCTTAAAACTCAACTGCTATCAATAACTCATTGCCCCTTGTATTTATATGCACGCTGGTTTTTACAGCCTGTAACCTGCAACCAGCCCACGTACCTATGCCGGCACAAGGCAGCGGTTTTGAACAGCCGGTTGTTAAACCCTTTAAGTTTAGCGACTCTGTACCCTTTCAATTTAAGGTAACGGAAGCGTATAGTAAAAACCCTCCTAAGGTTTTGCCATTGGATCTTGATAAGCTTTCGGCCAAACCCTTTGCACTAAACGATTTTAAGCCACTAAAGGCACCCATACAACAAATAAAACTACGTTGGGATAATATGCCCGACAGTATGCTAAATATTGACATTCTTCCTTCAACGCCTTTTGTTGTTCAACAATCAATATTGCCTAAACCGGCAATGGTAAAAGCCGGGCTTCCCAAGTTGCTTCCTAATACTACTACAGGCATTTTGCAATTTAGCGGCGAAGAAGGTTTACCCGGCACCCGAATAACCGCTTCGTTGCTTGACAAATACGGAAGCACCTGGCTGGCTACCGAAAAAGGCCTTTGCAGGTACACAGGCGAATACCTCTATATCTATTCATTTGTTGATAAAACACTTCAGGGCAACGAGTTTGCCATCATAAAAATGGCTTTGGATCACAACGGAAATATATGGATGGTAACCGGCGGCAATGGCATATATGTAATTGATCTTACAGCAAATATCTTGTTGCATAATAAGTCAAATTTATACAGCTCCGATATTATTTGCGATCATGAAGGGCAACTGTGGGTAAGTACTTACTTGGAAGGAATATTGATAATTGACCCTGAAAAGCAAACGGTAAAAAACTTGCGCAAAGTCAAAGAGTCAATTAACACCAATGCCATAACTGCTATTGCCGAAGACCGCGATTATAATATTTGGCTTGGCCATCCCGATCATATTGCCATCATTGACTCGCAGCGAAAAAGCCTAAAAAATATTACTACAAAGGAAGGGTTACCTGCTACCGTTATAGTAAAATTTTTTGAAGATAGCAATGGTGATATGTGGGCTGCCCGGGCAGGTGAGGGAATCAGTTTTATCTCGCTCAAAAGTAAAACGCTCAGTACCATCGATAGTAAAAATGGAATGAATGGTGTGGCGGTAGAAGTAGTGGAAGACAGCCGCCGGCAGGTTTGGCTATTCAGACGCGATACATCGTACATACTTAACAAACAACGTACAGCAGTCAGGCAGGTTATAATGGATATAAAAATGGGCTTGCAGAACCTTGTGGGGTCAGCCTTAATTGACCGCAACGGCAGTATATGGTTAGGTACATTAAATAAGGGAGCCATTATAATTGACACCAAAGGACCCTTGGCCGAACACCTTACCACTGAACAAGGTTTAGCCGACAACAATGTTTGGAGTATAATAGAGGATAATCAGGGCAAAATATGGATGGCAACAAGGCAGGGGATAAATGTTTACAACCCGGGTAATGGCAAAATAAGTGTAATTGGTGAACAACAAGGGCCCTCTTACGCAACAGTATCACGACTGGCTGAAGACGGTAAGGGAAATATTGTATTTGCCACTGACAACGGTTTTGCAATCGTTAAACCAATATTGAAGTCCATTTCCATTTATAGTAAAGAACAGGGCTTTTCAAACATGGGTTTTACAAAATGCACTGCAGATAGTGCAGGGCAGCTTTGGTTTAGCTCATCGCTGTTTGGATTAATTTCTTATAACATCAATACAAACACTTTTAAAAACTTCGACAGGTCAACGGGCTTGCTGTCAAATATTGTTTGGGATTATATTACCGACAAACAGCAAAACATTTGGGTAGCAACCGACAGTGGTATTACTGTTGTTAATACCGTAAACAATACCATAAAGTACCTAAGGGTAAAGGAAGGGCTTTGTAATGATAGGGTATATAAATTGGTGCAACGTGCCAATGGCGAAATATGGGCAGGCACTATAAAAGGCATTTCCATTATTAATACCAATAAGTTAACCATTACCAACCTAACCAGTAAAGAAGGGTTGCTGGCCGAAGAAATATATGACATGGCCGAACAAAACGGCGCCATGTATGCGGGCTCCTCTGCGGGCCTGTATGTAATTAGGGAGCCGGGTACTATTGGTAATGATACCAAACTTTGGAGTCTTTCCAACTACGGCAAACGCGAAGGGTTTCCGTATAACGATTACAATCAAAATACGGGCACCACCACCCGTAATGGTCAAACCTGGTGGGGCATTACACCGGTACTTACCGTGGTTACACAGCAGCCAATTGCCGATACATTGCTGCCCCAGGTTACTATCACCGGCATTAATATTATGGACCAGCCGCTATCGTTTGCAACCTATGCATCAATGGGCAACCGCCTAAAAGCAGGCGATACTTTATGGAATGAAACAAAAACAGCTTACTATCTTAAAAATAAATTACCGAAGGACTCTGGCTACCTTGTTAGCAATACTATTCGTTGGGACAGCACAACGTCATACTATAAAATACCCGTTGGGCTTGTATTACCCCACCATCAAAACTCCGTTAACTTTTCGTTTATTAACAACGATGTTAAAGGCAGGGAAAAAATATTATACCGGTACATTTTGGAAGGGGCTGACGACAAATGGAGTGATGCCTCAGACAAAAGCAGCACGAGGAATTATTTTAATCTTACTGCCGGGCAATACACATTTAAAGTAAGCACCCGTGGATTTAATGGGTTATGGAGCAACACCGGGCAATGCAGCTTTACTATTTTGCCGCCGTGGTGGAAAACGTGGTGGGCGTATATTTTGTATGTGTTGCTTGCAGCAGGTGTGATAAGTGCTTTTGCCCGGTACAGGTCGCGCCAGTTACTTCAAAAAAATAACGAATTGGAAGAAAAGATTAAGCAACGAACCACCGAATTGTCAAAGTCTATCAACAACCTCAAATCCACGCAGGCCCAGTTAATTCAATCCGAAAAAATGGCCAGCCTTGGTGAGCTTACCGCCGGCATTGCCCATGAAATTCAAAACCCGTTAAACTTTGTCAATAATTTTAGCGAAGTAAATAGCGAATTGCTTGAAGAACTAAAAAGTAGCAAAACAACATTAAATAGTGAGCAACAGGATGACCTGCTGCTGGATATTTTTCAAAACAACGAAAAAATAAACCACCACGGCAAACGTGCCGATAGTATTGTAAAAGGAATGCTGCAGCACAGCCGCACCAGCAAAGGCCAAAAAGAACCTACCGATATCAACGCCCTGGCCGACGAATATTTGCGCCTGTGTTACCACGGCTTGCGGACTAAAGACCAAACCTTACACGTGACCATTAAAACCGACTTCGATACATCCATAGGTAACATTAACATTAACCCGCAGGATATTGGACGGGTGTTACTCAATTTGTATAATAATGCTTTTTATGCCTGCGCCGGGCGTAGCCGAAGTGCGGCCCTCGTTTCCGCGGTAGCGGAAGGGGAGTTCAAAAACCCTGACTATACATATGAACCTACTGTAATAGTTACTACAAAAAAGGTTCCCGCTTCCGCCATGGCCGATAGGTCGGGGGGCGGGGGCGTCATAATTTCCATACGCGACAATGGCCCTGGCATTCCCCCAAACATCATCGATAAAATTTTTCAACCCTTTTTTACCACCAAACCTACCGGGCAGTTTACAGGCCTGGGGTTAAGTTTGAGTTACGATATTGTTACCAAAGGCCACGGTGGAACGCTCCGGGTAAATACAAAAGTGGGCGAGGGATCGGAGTTTATTGTGGAACTACCGTCGTAAACTTTGTGAATAACCTAAAACTGACCACCGCAATGGTATACTAATGCAGCATCCTTTGCGTTTAAATAGTCTACCTTAATAATTTTGTTATTAAATATACATCCCACCTCTAAACTGCCTGTTATTAAGCATTTTTACACCGATTAACTTATAGTAAGTAACCTTTGTACATGAAATTGAAATTGGTATCTGCCTGTTTGCTGGCAGCGGTGTCTTTACAGGTAAACGCACAGTTTAGAAAATATTCTAACGAATTCCTAAACATTGGTGCCGGTGCCCGTGGCCTTGCAATGGGCGGCGCGCAGGTAGCCACCACTAACGATGGAACAGCAGGGTATTGGAACCCCGCCGGCCTGGTGGGCGTAAAAAACGTTCCCTCGTTAAATTTTATGCATGCCGAATATTTTGCTGGCATAGGTAAATACGACTATGGCAGCCTGGCTATTCCGCTAAACGACGAAAAAAGGGTAGTGGCCCTATCCATATTGCGTTTTGCGGTAGATGATATACCCAATACCCTGTTTTTGGTTGAACCTGATGGCTCCGTCAACTATAACAACATTCGTACGTTCTCCTCGGCCGATTATGCCTTTTTGTTATCGTTTGCTCAAAAAATAAAAGACGAAGAAGATAAAAAATTAAGCTTTGGCGCAAATGTAAAAATCATTCATCGCAAGGTGGGCACTTTTGCCACCGCCTGGGGTTTTGGGTTAGATGCCGGCATTCAATACACCAATAAACGATTAAAATTGGGGGCAGTGGTTCGCGATGTTACCACCACGTTCAATGCATGGTCGTTTACTTTTGACGACCGCGAAAAGGAGGTGCTGTACCTTACCAATAACGATATCCCTATAAAATCGACCGAGCTAACCGCACCCCGCTTAATTTTGGGCGGATCGTATACGTTTCCATTTAACGATAAATTAAGCCTTGCTGCCGAAGCCAACCTCGATTTTACAGTGGACGGTAAACGCAATACTGTTATTAGCAGCAGTGCGGTAAGTATCGACCCCCGGTTAGGACTTGAAGCAAACTATAATAACAACCTCTTTTTTAGGGCAGGTATCTCTAATTTTCAGCAGGCCCTGGCCGATGGCGATACCCTTAACCAGAAAAAAGTGTGGATCTATCAACCCGCTATAGGGGTTGGTTTCAGGTTAAAAAATGTGGTGATTGATTACGCCTTCACTAACCTTGCTAATCAAAGCAACCCTTTATACACGCACATCTTTTCACTTAGGGTCGACCTTCAAAAAAAAGATTAATTAATTGAGGCAGTATGAACATTGAATTAAAACGCATGAAAAAATTTTTGATGATACTGCTATTTGTTGCTGGCTGGTTGGTAACCAATGCCCAGCAGTACCGCAACGAGTGGATTGATTTTTCCAAAACCTATTACAAGTTTAGGGTGGCGCAAAATGGATTGTACCGCATTACCTCGGCCAACCTGGCCGCGGCAGGGCTTGCCAATACACCCGCACAACATTTTCAACTATGGCGCAATGGGCAGCAGGTAGCCTTATATACCAGCGTAGCCACTGGCCCTTTGGCAGGTGGTTACATTGAGTTTTATGGTCAAAAAAACGATGGTACCCTTGACCGCGAAATGTACCGCCCGCCTGCTTTTCAGCTAAGCGACCAGGTAAGCCTTCAAACAGATTCATCCGCTTACTTTTTAACGGTTAACCCGGTAGGTAATAATGGCAGGTTTTCCCCGGCGGCCAATAATGTTGTTGGAAATACATTGCCCGCCCAGGCTTTCTTCATTTACCAGTTGCGCCAAAATTTTGCAGAAAGGGTACACCGTGGTTTTGCTGAGCCTGCTGGTAGTGAATATTTGTATTCAAGTTCGTACGATGTGGGCGAAATGATGGCCACCAACGATATCGGCCCCGGTACTCCATATGCCTTTAATATGGGCACCCTGTTTGTAGCCCCCAATGGCCCGGTTGCTACTTTCCGCGCTTCTATTGCGGGCAGTGCCCCTAATTTTCATAATTACCGCATTGAACTAAACAATACCGTACTAAAAGACACCAGTTTTAACCGTTTTGGCGCGGTTATTAACTTAAACAATTTAGTGCCGGCCGCTGCCTTAACCCCCAATACCGGTAATTTTAAAATAACCAATACCACTACCAATAATACCGATCGTATAGTATGCGGTTTTGTAGAACTTAATTATCCACGCACCTTTAATTTTAATAATGAAATAAATTTTGCTTTTTCGTTGCCCGCTGCATCCGCAAACCGGTATATAGAGATCACTAATTTTAATGCAGGCGGCAGCGCCCCGGTATTGTACGACCTTACCAACAATCAGCGGTATGTAGGCGATATTGCGCAGGCAGGTCTTATCCGTTTTGTGTTACCTGCAACAGCTACTGTTGCCAATTATGTGCTGGTTAGCCAGGCCGCCCCGGCCATAAAAGCAATTCCTGTATTGCAAAGCCGCACCTTTATCGATTTTAAAATAGTTGCCAACCAGGCCGATTACCTCATTATTTCCCATGCGTCGTTACAAACGCCTTTTGAGGGCGCTAACCAGGTGGAAGCCTACCGAAGCTACCGGGCATCGGCTGCCGGTGGTAATTATAATGCTAAAATTATTGATATTGAGCAGTTGGTTGACCAGTTTGCTTATGGCGTAAAAAAGCATCCCTTAAGCGTAAAAAACTTTTTAAGGTTTGGACGTAACACCTATAGTGTGCAACCCAAATTTGCTTATATGATTGGCCACGGATTAAGTTACGACGACTACCGTACCTTCGGCGCCTTTCCACAAGCCGAAAGGTTGAACCTGGTGCCCACCTGGGGTTATCCCGCCAGCGATATATTACTGGCTTCCAACGATCTTACACCAAATATTGCTACCCCTATTGGAAGGTTGTCGGTAGTATCGCCAGCCGAAATTGCCCGCTATCTTGAAAAAGTAAAAGACTACGAGCAGATACAATTGAATGATGTACAAACGATTGCTTCCAAGGCCTGGGAAAAAAATGTGGTACATGTGGCAGGCGGTAACGATCTGCCACTTGATTTAAGGCTTACAGGTTACTTACGCGGTTTTGAAAACATTATCAGGGAAACATTATTTGGTGGAACCGTCACTAATTTTAATAAATCTACCACCGGGCCGGTAACACCCATTGTAAGTGCGCTGCTCGAAAAAAAGTTTGAAGATGGCATTAGCATGCTCACTTATTTTGGCCACTCATCAGCTACCTCGTTAGATTATGACCTAAGCGAACCAGAAAATTACAATAATACGGGAAAATACCCCATGTTTACCGTGTTGGGATGCAATGCGGGCAATTTGTATTCGTTCGATACCGGGCGTTTTTCTATCATCACTTCTTTGTCCGAAAAATTTGTGTTGGCAAAGGAAAAGGGGGCCATCGGTTTTATAGCCAGCACCCATTTTGGCCTCGAAAATTTTTTGGATAATTATACCCGTCAATTGTATCAATCAATTGGCGTAACCCGTTACGGCAAATCAATAGGCGAAAATATGCAGGAGGCAGCCCAAAAGTTTAATAGTTTTGGCTATACTTTTTTGGGGTATATGCATTCCGAACAAAGTACACTGGATGGCGACCCGGCTATAAAAATTAACAGCAGCCCGCTGCCCGATTTCGCTATTGAAGCACCACAAATTCGTGTTAACCCAACCATCGTATCGGTGGCCGACGATAAGTTTTCGGTTAAAACATATATATACAACCTTGGCAAAGCTACAGGCGACTCTTTGTTGGTGAGGGTAAAAAGACAATTTCCTGATGGTACCAGCGCCTTTTTATTCGATCACAAAATAAGGGCCGTACGCTACCTGGACTCACTGTCGTTTGAAGTGCCCATTATAGGCTCACGCGATAAAGGCGACAATAAAATTATAGTAACCCTTGACGATAATAATGTATACGCCGAGCTATCAAAAACCAACAATACGGCTACTACTTCGTTCAATATTTTTGAAGATGAATTAAGGCCGGTTTTTCCATATAATTTTTCAATTGTAAATAAACAAGGCATTAAACTGGTAGCCTCTACAGCCAACCCTATCGGTACAAGCCGCCAGTATGCCTTTGAAATTGATACTACCGAACTATTTAATTCGCCAGCAAAAATTACCCGTAATGCAACCTCGGCAGGCGGTATTATTGAGTTTGATGCAGGCCTCACCTACAGAGATAGTGCAGTGTATTATTGGCGCGTTGCCCCCGTACCCACCACAGGGCCTTTTCGTTGGAACGGTGCCTCGTTTGTGTACCTTGCTGCGGGCCAGCCCGGTTTTAACCAAAGCCATTTTTACCAACACACTAAATCGGGTACCAGCCGCCTATCGCTTGACAGTGGCAGCCGCAGTTTTAAATACAACCAGGTGTTAAATAACCTAACCGTGGTCAATTCCATTTTCCCCACCAGCGGCACCGAAGACAACCAGTTTAGCGTAACGATAAACGGTAGTACCTATATAGCCAGTGCCTGCGATGGGCCGGTTATTCAGTTCAACGTATTTAACCCGGTAAGTTTTAAACCATGGCGCAACGTTACCACCAATGGCATAGGCTTGTACGAAAGTGGCCCAAGCAATTGTAACCCTACCCGTAATTTTAATTTTGAATACAAGTTTGCCACGGCAGCCGACCGCCTAAAGGCAATGAAATTTATGGACAGTATCCCCAATGGGCATATTGTGGTAGTACGAAATATTGTTAGCCCTACAGTTTCTGTTAATAGATATGTGGACGAATGGAAGGCCGACCAATCTATTTACGGCGCTGGTAACTCGCTGTATCATAAACTGGTGGCGCAGGGTTTTAACGCACTCGATTCGTTTACAAAACCAAGGGCCTTTGCATTTATCTATAAAAAAAATGACGCCGCTACATTGCCCCCTTTAAGCCGTATAAGCAATGGTACATTGGACAGGATTACCTTGTCGTACGATATTGCTGCCACCGATACGCTGGGCTTTGTAACCTCGCCAACCTTTGGCCCTGCAAAAGCCTGGAACCAGGTAAAATGGCGTGGCATGCAAGAGGCAACCGGTGGCGACGTAGCTTTTGTAACAGTATTTGGTATAACGCCTAACGGTCAGTCGGACAGTTTGTACCGCCTGGCAACCACGCAGCAGGACTTTGACGTATCAGCTATAAGTGCTACCCGGTATCCATACCTGCAGTTGCGCCTTACTACTATGGATTCGGTAAACTTAACGCCTTATCAACTACGCTACTGGCGCATATTATACCAGCCGGTGCCCGAAGGTGCCCTTGCCCCATCGTTGGTACTAAATGCCAGGGATACCCTTGAACTTGGTCAGCGCCTTGACTTTTCCATTGGCTTTAAAAACATCAGCGATGTGCCGTACGCTGATAGTATTAAAGTAAACCTGTTTATCATTGACCGAAACAATGTTACTACGCAGGTACAGGTACCAAAACTTAAAAAGCTGGCACCCGGCGATACTACCGCTTTTCGGGTATCGTTGGACAGTAAGTTGCTCCAGGGTAATAATACGCTGTACCTGTTTGTAAATCCCGACCAGGACCAACCCGAACAATATTTGAGTAACAACTTTTTATACAAAAACTTTTTTGTGCGTACCGACGATTTTAACCCGCTTATGGATGTAACCTTTGATGGCGTGCATATACTTAACGGCGACATTGTATCGGCAAGGCCAAAAATTATTTTAAAATTAAAAGATGAGTCAAAGTTCCTGGCCCTGGACGATACCTCGCTGGTGAACATTTTGGTAAGGTACCCCGGCAACAATGGCACCGTACGCAGGTTTGCATTTGGTACCGATACATTGCGGTTTGTACCCGCCAACTTAAGCACGGGCAAAAACGAAGCAACAATTGAGTTTTCACCATCGTTTTTGCAGGATAGCGACGGCGATTTTTATGAGCTGATTGCGCGGGCAAAAGATAAAAATGGTAACCCGGCCGGCAATACCGAATACCAGGTGCGCTTTCAGGTGTACACCAAACCAATGATAAGTAACCTGTTTAACTATCCTAATCCCTTTACCACTTCTACCGCTTTTGTATTTACCTTAACCGGTACCGAGGTGCCGCAAAACCTGCGCATTCAAATTATGACCGTTACCGGCAAAATAGTTCGCGATATTACAAAGGCCGAGCTGGGCGATATAAGGATAGGCCGCAACATAACCGAATACAAATGGGATGGAACTGACCAATATGGAAGCAAACTGGCAAACGGAGTATACCTATACCGGGTAATTACCAACTTAAATGGCAACTCGTTAGATAAGTTTAAAACGATAGACAGCAATGGCGACAATATAAATACTGATAAATATTTTAAACAGGGCTATGGAAAAATGTACCTTATGCGCTAATTGAAAATAAGTAGCTTGCGCCCGCAAAACAGCCGCACATGAACGAAGTAGGGGTAGGTTCAAGGGTAGTAAATTTTTTAGTAGATATGGTGTTGATATCGTTTATGGCCTATGGGTTATACAAGTGGTATTCGTTTTACTCATTTTATTATAACTACAGGCCCTACCAGTATTACGTGTTTTTTTACCTGTCTATATTTTTATTTAACCTGCTGTTTGAAGGTGTTTTAAACCGAACCCCCGGCAAATATATTACCATGACACGTGTACGCACCCTGGCCGGCAAACGTGCTGGCCTGCATCGGGTGTTTGTTCGTAGCCTGGTAAAAACGTTTCCCCTCGATCCCTTTTTTATGCCCATCATAGGCCGTCCGCTGCACGATGCTTTAAGTGGAACCCGCGTGGTAGAAATGCCCTGATAACGAGATTTTTTTTTAGGCCAAAGCAATGCCACCTCTATAAAACCAATGTAACCTACCGGTCAAATATTTCCATAACACTGCCATAACAAAAAGATGAGATGATTCCGGTTTTCCAACCAGGCAAAGGCATTATTATTAAGTTAAGGCAGAAACCAATTTTAGTACTCCTTACCCAATAGGCTGAGATACTTACTAACCCGCAAAATAAAAAAAGCTGCAAAAAACGCTTTTGTATAAGCCCGCCCGGCTGATAGCCCCGCCAGGACTTACGCTGGTTGAACCGGTATTTGGACCGGGGCACTACGCCCGCCAGGCAAACGCCGGGGAACAGGCAACGGATGTACCAAAAAAGATAAACTGATTGGCAAAAAAATAGTTTAGGCGTATTTAAATTTGCGACAGGTAAGGTGTTCTGAATTTAATACGCGGCGTAAAGCTAGCTTACGCACCAGGGCAAACCCCTGAAATAATGGTAATTACGTGGTTTAAGACTAAATTTTTTAATAATATTTGTTGGTATTTATTTTCAATCTTTAATTACTATCCGCAATTAGGTTTTGATATTTTGGAACCGGGCTTTATAGCAGTTTTCATTAGTCGTTGCAGCCTGCCTCTACCACCCTGTAGGTCGCTCTCTTTTACTGTTGGTAATTTTATTCAGCCTTTTTAATCATCATTTTATATTTAGCATTGAGTGTACCAAACAGCGGATAAACATTCATTCTTTTACAGCCGCGTCATTGTAAATTTATTTCCGCATCCCCTGCGTTTTTGTAAAACCTAACCCGAAGTTCCTGATCCGTAGCGGTGGACAAAAGGACGTAGCCTTAACTTAGTGACATTGCCCCGATGGGTTTTCTAAAATTATCCTGGGTTCAACCCTTTGAGTCCAATCAGTATTAATTTCTTAAACCCCGGCAGGGGTTAAATTTAAATGACCACGGGTGCAACCCGTGGCCTTGAATCAACTCCATATCCTCAACCCCTGAGGGGTTAAATAATGCTAAACACAAATGTAACCCGTAGACTCAAATCAACCCGGTATTGCCAACCCCGGCAGGGGTTTCCTGAAAATAGCCAGGGGTGCAACCCTTAGAATCTAACAGACGGCCATTTTTATACTCCAGAGGGGTTGCCTACCATAATGATCGTTCCATTACTCCTTATGGTTTCCGTTGATTCGGGTAAAATATGGCCATTTATCTTTCCTTACGTTGCACTCCATCTCCCCTCCAATAAGCCCTAATAAAGATCTGCCTATAAACGCACTCCGTTGTAACAATGCTTTAGATGTATCGGACCTCTATGATTTTCCGATACCCCTTTTTCAAAATCAACGCATTTTATGGGGTAATCCCCGTTCTCTTATTATCTTCCCGCCATGATTGAAATTTCGGTTGTTTCCCCTGTGTATAGGTCTGCCGCGCTGGTAAAGCCTTTTGTACAAAGGGTTACGGCCGTACTGCAACAAATGAAAGTGCGGTACGAAATCATTTTAGTTGACGATGGCAGCCCCGATACATCGTGGCGGGAGATAGAAGCCGTTTGTGCCGATGACGAAAATGTAAAAGGCATTTTGCTAAGCCGTAATTTTGGTCAACACTATGCCATTACTGCCGGCCTTGATGCATCGAAAGGCAAATGGATGGTGGTAATGGACAGCGATCTGCAAGACCGGCCCGAAGAGATTCCCAAATTATACATTGAGGCACAGGAAGGTTTTGAGGTAGTTTTGTGTAGACGGGTTCTGCGGATGGATGGCTGGTTCAAAAAAAGTATTTCAAAATTATTTTACAGCTTTTTAGGTTTTATAACCGGCAAAAAAATTGATCATACCGTAGCCAACTTTGGTATATACAGCAGCAAAGTCATTAATCAGATTGTTGGGATGAGGGAGGCTATTCGTTATTTTCCTATGATGGTCATGTGGGTTGGTTTTAAAACAACAACCATAGAAGTTCAGCATGCATCGAGACAGGAGGGAAAGTCAGGTTATAGTCTCAGGCGGCTTTTAAAACTTGGATTAGATATTATACTTAGCTATAGCGATAAGCCGTTGGAAATTGTCGCTGCAATGGGCCTGCTTATTTCATTTATTACATTTATGGCCGGGCTTGTTTTGTTATACCGATATTTTAACCATTCTATTACTGTTGAGGGTTACACGAGTTTACTGTTATCTATTTGGTTTTTGGGTGGTTTAATAATTGCCACATTAGGCGTTGTGGGGTTATATGTAGGTAAAACTTTTCAGGGTATTAAAAATCGTCCACTATACGTTGCCAGCAAAACCATAAACCTGCAAACAAATGACTAAAATTGAGTTTTTGATTTGTGGCCGCAGGGCATTTGATACAGTAAAACACTTTGTAAAAACGGTTGGTGCACAATCAATATCTGTTTTGGTTACGTATGCCGATAAGTCGGTTCTCAACGACCCTTACACTGAGCTAATTGAATTTAGCAATGCCAACGGGATTGAGCTCAAACACAAAAATGATTATATATATTCCGGCAACAATTATCGGATTGTAATAGGTTGGCAAAGAATGATTGATACAGATAATAGAACGATTGTTTTGCACGACTCTCTTTTACCTCGTTACCGTGGGTTTGCTCCGTTAGTAAATAGTTTATGTAAAGGCGAAACTAGTTTGGGTGTAACCGCATTTTTTGCCTCGGGCGAATATGATATGGGGCCAATAATTGTGCAAAGGGAATTAAGTATTAAATATCCCATTACTATCCTAAATGCGATGGAGCATATAACGCCCCTATACTTCCAAATAATTGACTATGTTGTTGAGGGTATTAAGTCAGGTGATTTAAGATCCACGGAGCAGGATGAAACGAAAGCTAGCTATAGTTTGTGGCGAGATGAAGAGGATTATAGAATTAACTGGAGTTTAGATGCTAAAGAGATAGAGAGGATGATAAATGCAGTAGGTTTTCCATACACCGGAGCCACCGCTTTATTAAATGGGGCATTGGTTAAAATTTTGTCGGTGCAGGAAGAGGCTGATTTATATATTGAAAACCGCGTACCCGGAAAGATTATTTTTATTAGCAATGGACACCCGGTAGTAGCCTGTGGTCACGGAGTACTTAAAATAGTAGAGCTCATTGCAGGCAATGGACAAAACCTACTTCCCATAAAAAAATTACGCAGCCGTTTTCAATAAGTATAAATGACCATTCCCTTTAACAAACCATTTTTAACCGGCAACGAAACCGCCTACATTAAGCAGGCGGTGGCGTCGGGTAAAATATCGGGCGATGGTGCATTTACACAAAAATGTCACCAATTATTGCAGCAAACCTATGGATTTACCAAATGCCTGCTCACCACATCTTGTACCGATGCCTTGGAAATGGCGGCATTGCTTGCCAACATACAACCTGGCGATGAGGTGATTGCTCCGTCCTACACTTTTGTTTCAACCGTTAATCCTTTTGTGTTACGGGGGGCAGTCATTGTGTTTTGCGATAGCCGGCCTGACCACCCTGGAATAGATGAGGGCAAAATTGAGGTATTGGTCACTGATAAAACTAAAGCAATTGTAGTAACTCATTATGCGGGCATTGCCTGCGATATGGATATTGTTATGGACATTGCCAACCGCCATCAATTAATGGTAATTGAAGATGCCGCACATGCCATTGATTCATTTTACAAAAACAAACCGCTGGGTAGTATTGGCAATATGTCGGCCTTTTCGTTTCACGAAACAAAAAATATTATTGCAGGCGAAGGCGGAATGATAGTGCTGAACGATCAATCGTTAATAGAAAGGGCCGAGATCGTAAGAGAAAAGGGTACAAACCGCTCAAAATTTTTTAGAGGTGAGGTGGATAAATATAGCTGGGTTGATGTGGGCTCCTCTTTTCTTCCATCGGATATAACTGCAGCATTTTTATATGCGCAATTGGAAAACCTGTCAGCTATTCAACAAAGGCGAAAAAATATTTGGGAAACCTATTACAACGCCCTGTTACCACTGCATGAAGCCGGTAAGGTGTCGCTACCGGTTTTGCCGGGTTATGCCACCAACAACGGCCACATTTTTTACATGGTTTGCCAAACTGGTGCCGGGCGGGATGCATTAATAAGTTGGATGCGGTCAAAAGGCATTTTGGCCATCTTTCATTATTTACCCCTGCACGAAAGTATCTTTTTTAAACACCAATATAATGGCAAACCCTTACCGCATGCCACCCGTTATGCCAATCAACTAATACGTCTACCCCTTTTTTATACCCTTACACCAGCAGAGCAGCAATACATTATTGAACAGGTAAAAGGCTTTTATGCTGTTAGGTGAGCTTTGGCAAATATTGCTGCAGTGGGGCATTGCTTACCTTTTTTTCTACCTTTTTGTACTGGTGGGACAAACGCTGCTTTCAGTAGTAAGTATCGAGGCAAATACTGGTAAAAGTTCGTCCTACTCCGCATTGTTTAGTTGGTTTTTAACTGGCCTTTTACTAACCATTACGTGCTACGCAATTGTGGTAACCCAAGGCGTTTCGGTTACCGTTTTTTTACTGCCGTTGGGCTACCTGTTTTATAGGCACGTTTGTAGCCGGGCGCCTTCCATACAAATAGTAACCCTTGTTAAAAAGCCAACCTTTCATTTATTGGAAACTGCTGCAATGGTATTAATCATAGTAGGCCTGCTACATCTCTTTCCGGTATCGGAATATAAACAGGCGGATAGCCTTTTTTACCTGAAAATCGCGGAAAGCCTCAACCTTTCAGGACAGGAAAATGTCAGTCAATACTATAATTCATACAATGCTTCGTTTCATGGTGCAGAACCTTACCATTATGTTGAATTATGGATCACAGCGTTCATCATAAGGTTTACCCAAAGCTGGCTACCATCTATTTATGTGGAGCGCTTTATAACCCAGGGCATTTTATTAACAGGGTTGATTATTGGTTTGTATCATTTGGCGGCAACAGTTCTGCGATCCAAAATGTCGCTGTTTTGCAAAATTTTTTGCTGGAGTTTATTATTCATTTTTCCAAACTTGCTAGGCTTTTTTCCTAAACTATACAGCATATTCATTAGCGATTTTGAAGGCAATGTGCTGGACAGGCCCAATTTCAGGATCATTTACCTGCTGCTGGCAGCTGTTTTTTTAGAAGTTTATAACGGCCGAAAACTTACCAACGCGGCATTGTACCTCTGTTTAATGTTGTGTGTGGTTTCGTTTCAATGTGCGGTCGTTTTTGTACCCGGCTTATTGTTATATGGCCTGGTGCTGTTGTTGCTGAATAACCGAAATCACCGTTCCATCTGGGTACCTACCATTGCTTTTACCCTTGCGCTGGGCATATTTTATTGGTGGTTTTCGCCACTGGCCATTCCATCTTTTTTAACTGGTGGCAGCCAGCATTTACTGTGGCAAACGCTTCAGTCAATATGGTTTATAGGGTTTTCAATTGTCACTTCGTTTGTATACACCCTGCTGTTGGTTGTTTTATTTGCCTTACCTATTTTGCTGTTAGGTGTTAAAGCAGTGGTGGCGGTTGCAAAAAAATGGTGGTTGGCTTACCTGCCTTTTGCCTGTATTGGTATAACCGGGTTAGTATTAGCGAGGGTATTTTTTTTAAAAGATAATGCTTACCAGTTTCTTTTTATTACACATATATTGGCCACCCTGCTTATTTGGTTAATGTACTTATGGTATTTAAAAAAGAACATTACACCCCGGATTGTTTTGCTGGTGTCGGGATATTTATCACTATTGTGGCTGGTTAACCGGATAATTACTTTGCCGGCACAAACCAATATTTATAAGCAAAATGGTCATTTTGTATACAACGGCCTTCCGTATAGCAAACAATATATTAGCCAGGTAATGCAGTATTTTCAAAACGAAAAGCCCGCACTCGGCGGCTATATCGCCGATAGCAGTTTTTACAATCAGCTTTACTATTCCCGTCGTAATCCAAACGTATATTTTATGCCTGTAAGCTATTTGGTAGCAGGCCGGTATAATCAAACATTGCAGATCTGCTTGTCCGATACCGCTGCAATATTGCACCAACTAACCAATCCCGTTTTTATCAACTATCTTAACAATGCCATTGAACGGTCGTTATTTTACCGGTTCCGCCTTCAAAATAAAGGATTATTATACCAGCAACAAGTAGCAGCATTTACTCAATCCAATCAGCTTTCGTATATTATTGTTTCTAAAAACGTATGGGCCACCGGGGTAGGCATACGCCCAAAACGCCAGCTTACCGACCCCATAACCGGCGAACAGTTTTTAATTTTACGCTAATGCATGCTACTGACAGGCAACATATTTTTTGGGCAATGATTGCTATTATGGCCGGTTGGTCGCTTTTTTTATACCATCCGTTTCAATATTATTTTTTAAACGACGATCTTATTCATATTCCGCTCAGCAGTCGTGGCGAGTTATTTCAGCGCAGGTCGTTCAGGCCACTGGCCGATCTTTCGGTAATGATGGATTTTCACCTCTGGGGCAAACGGGCATGGGGTTATCATTTTACCAACCTGTTGCTGCACCTGGGCAATACCATTGCAGTTTATTTTTTTGCCAGGGCGATTTTTAAAAATTTTAGCACCTTACCGCCGGGTAAAACAACCTTGCAATTATTGGCTTTGCTGTTTTGGATGTACGCCATGCACAGCGAAAGTGTTTTTTGGATATTAGGTCGCTCGGGCAGCCTTGGTTGCTTATTTTTTCAACTGGCCTGCATCCTGTATTTTAAACGGAACCAGCCTTTTTATTATGTAGGCTCGCTGGTAATATTTGTACTTGGTTTATTGGCTTACGAGTCAGTATGGATATTTCCTTTGGTAGCGCTTATTATTTCGTTTGTGCCTTCCCCATTACAATTATCAAGCATTAAAAAACCGTGGCTGTACCCATTAATTGTTTGGTTAATTTTTATAGCGTACCTGTTTACCCGCCACCAGGCAATAGGTGAAATTGCCGGCCAATACGAAGCAAGCAGTTTTAAAAGTGGAGCTGTTGGAATATTGTTAGCCAACACAATAAAACTACTTGGCCGAACTTTTTTGCCTCCACTTTATACTGGCATGGTCATAGCCATGGGTATATTTTATTTGGTGGTTGGCGGCAAATGGTTGTTGATATCGGGCTTACGGGTGGTAAAGGGCATAAGCCGGTTATTGTTAATATTGTTGGTTTTGCTGGTTTTGTCGGTTTTGCCTTATGCCTCGCTGGGTATTGATACACATGGGGTGGAGGGTGAGCGATTTTTATATCTTCCATCGGTATTTGCGGTAATGCTGCTGGCGGTATTTATAAACGCCGACCAAAGTGCAGCATGGAAACGAACCATCTGGGTGCTTCTGTTTGCCTTGCACACTTTGTTGCTAACGCGTTCGGCTACTTTATACAAAACTGCATCGGCCATTGTGCAAACAACTTTTATCCAAATAAATGCTTTAAATAATAAACAACGGTTATTTATTGATAGCCTTCCGCAATCGTACAATGGAGCATTAATATTTAGGCTGGGCTTTAACGAGGGGGCCAAATGGCTAACCAGCAAGCATTCTGTTGACAGTATTTTTTTGCTTTCGCAGAAAACGGACAACAGTAGGTGGTTGGGCAGCTTTGGTATATTATTGGCGGGGAGCAAACCGCAAAAGCCAGTTACCCGTATATTGGTACCCGATACAACCCAGGTCCATACCTACGTATTGAAAAATACAGTAACTACCTATTTTAATAAGGCTACCGATGTGTGGTTTACTTATAAAAGCAATGGTATTGAAGTGGCCGGGGTAAAACGAAAATAAATAGCTAAGGCAGCGCTTACACTACGCAATAGCATACGGAATGTTTTGCAACGATTGCATACGGTTTACGTATTTGCCTATCATATCAAACTCAATATTTACCTGGCTGCCTTCCTGCACCTGGTGTATATTGGTATGCCCAAAGGTGTAAGGTATAATGGCCACCGTAAAGGCAATACTCGATACATTAAAAATAGTAAGGCTGGTTCCGTTAATGGAAATGGAACCTTTTTCAATAATCAAGGCAGCAAATGCAATGGGTATTTCAAAACGAAACTCCCAGCTGCCGTTAAGGTCTTTTTTTTCTACACAAACTGCGGTAGTGTCTACATGGCCCTGTACTATATGGCCGTCTAACCGCCCGTTCATAACAAGGCAACGTTCAATATTTATTGCTACACCTGGTTGCCAGGTATGCAGGTTGGTCTTTTTTAAGGTTTCTTCTATGGCCGTTATTCGGTGCATGCCGTCTTTAACTTCCTCTACGGTTAAGCAAACACCGTTGTGGGCAAGGCTTTGGTCAATTTTTAATTCGTTGGAAATAGCTGATTCTATCCAAAATGTCTTGTTCGTTCCGTAATTGGTGGCACCTGCAACCGTCCCCAATGCTTCTATTATACCTGTAAACATGTAGCAAAAATACCCGCTGTTAGCTTAATACGGGCAATTGTTATAAAACCTTATTAAAAATATTTGTAGCCGCCATTTGGTAATTGATTTACATGCCCTATCTTCGCCACCCCAAAAACGGGATATTTTTTACCAAAGAAGGTATTATTATGCTAATTATCGACTCTAAAGATTGCGAAAACATAGACAAGGCGCTTAAAAAGTACAAGAAGAAGTTTGAGAAGTCAAAGGTTCTATTGCAGTTAAGGGCACGTCAGTCTTTTATGAAACCTTCTGTTGAACGCAGAACACAGGTTTTAAAGGCGATCTACAAGCAACAGATGGCCAACGGCGATTTCGAATAAAACAGTAAATAGTTTTTTTACGATACTTTACTGGTGGTAATAAGGGTTAACTTTATTTCCACCAGTTTTTTTATGCCCCACACCCGCTATCCACAAATCAAAGTGTTTTTGCAATACCTCACTTTTGAAAAACGATATTCCCGCCACACGGTCATTTCGTATCAAAACGATTTGGAGCAGTTTTTCCAGTTTTTAATCAGCCAGTTCGACGGGCCAGCCTTAACCGCTATCAGCCCAATATTTATACGAAGTTGGCTGGCTGAAATGCGCAGCGACGGCATTTCTCCCAAAACACTTAATCGTAAAATATCCGCGCTAAAATCGTTTTTTAAATACCAGTTAAAGCTTGGCAATATAGTTCAGTCGCCTATGGGTACCGTTATTTCGCCAAGGGTAAAAAAACGCCTGCCGGCATTTGTGCGCAAAGAAGAAATGGAGGCTATAAAGGCTTTGCCCAAAGCTGAAGTAGGGTCTGCTTTTGAGAAGGACGCCTTTACTACACTGACCAACGATTTGTTAATGGATATTTTATACCAAACCGGCATACGTGTTGCCGAACTGGTAGGCCTTAAGCAAAAACATATAGACAAGGCCAACAGCCATGTAAAAGTGTTGGGTAAAGGCAATAAGGAACGCATTATACCCATTGCCAACACTTTAATAACCTCAATAGAAAACTACCTTGCGCAAAAGCAAGCCATTGAAAATGCTGATACTAGCGTACTGCTGGTTACCAAAAAGGGAAAGCCTTTATACCCTAAGTATGCCTACCTTGTTACGCAGCGGATACTTTCGCAGGTTACTACCCAACAAAAAAAGAGCCCACATATACTACGGCACACTTTTGCCACCCACCTTACCAATAATGGCGCCGACCTTAACGCAGTAAAAGAGTTGTTGGGCCATAGTAGTTTGGCTGCCACACAGGTGTACACGCACAACACGATCGATAAGTTGAAGGATATTTATAAAAAAGCTCATCCTAAGGCGTAGCCCGCAAGCCACTAAATTTTTTACGATTATTTCAGTATAAGGCCAATAAATTATAGAAAATAAAAGTTTTTGTATTTGATGAAGGCAGATATATTGATTTTTTAGAAAAGGCGGTTTTGCTGAAAATTTAAGTGGTAATGCAGCGTTTTTAAAAACGATTGCTTTAACTTCATTAAGCAACCAAAAACCGCAAAAGCCTATGTAAAAATTTCGCCTTTTAGTTCTTTATTTATTCACTCAAAATAGCGATCGTTATGAACGTAAAAATTCAAACTGTGCATTTTACTGCAGATGAAAAATTGGTTGATTATGTAACCAGGAAAGTTGAAAAATTGAACACTTTTCATGAACGGATTACCAAAATTGATGTGTTTTTAAAACTCGACAACGTAGTTCATACTATAAAAGACAAGATAGCGGAGATACGGGTACACATTCCCCGACACGATTTTTTCGTAAAATCATCCTCCAAGTCTTTTGAAGAATCTTTCGATTGTGCCTTGGAGTCAATGGTCAATCAAATGAAACGGAAAAAGGAAAAACAAGCAGCATAAAGGTTATTTTTAATAAGGCCCCCTTTTTGGGGGCTTTTTTTTGCCCATATTTGCCAAATGAATTGTAGAAAAGTATATGTATTGGTTTTTTTTGCAGGCACTTTTGCCGCATGCCACGATACCGAAAAAGTAAACGCAAAGATTTTTGAGCGGAAACACTTGCCGGATAATCAATTGCAACTCAAGTACACTTTTGAGTTTAAAGACAATATTTATATCGATAGTTTTACTATTGCTAACAAAGTGTACAACTACGAGTTTCTAGAAGTTAACATTGACACCAATAGCCCCGAAAAAAGTAAGCCTTTGCTAAAAAAATAAACTGTGCCTGTAGCCCATTATCATTGAAAAAGAAGTTGTTTAAAAAAGCAATTCAAAATTTTGGTATTTCAAGTTTTCCCTTACCTTTGCCATCCCTAAAATAAAAGGGTATTTTTTGTTTAAGGGCTACAGGTATTATCCACTTTGATTTTGTTTAAAATTATTGTCGGTCAACACGCTTAGATTTTTTAATTTACAAACCGCCTGATTTTACTTTTTTGTCCTTTTTGGGTGATGATGTTAAAGGAAGGCTCGGTTTTAAAACAAGCCGAAGTAGCTCAGTTGGTAGAGCAACTGATTTGTAATCAGTAGGTCGGGGGTTCGACTCCCTTCTTCGGCTCAGTACGATGTTAGGTTTTTGAAAAAAGGTTTTTAGATAGAGCAATCCCGTCCGACAGTCGGGAAGGTTGGGGGTACGCCTCCTTTCTTTGACTCAATACGATATTAGTTTTTTGAAAAAAGGTTTTTTGTTAGAGCATCACGACCGACAGGCGGGAAGGTCGGCGGTTGGACTGCCTTTTTCGGCCAGGTACAAAGCTGGTTTTTTGAAAGAAGGGATGAAATTACAATAATTGGGCAGATGGCCGAGTGGTTAAAGGCGACAGACTGTAAATCTGTTCACTCACGTGTACGTAGGTTCGAACCCTACTCTGCCCACGGTTTTTGTTTGTGGTAGATATTAAATAATAATTGTAGAATTGGTTTTTCGATTTATCATTTAAAATTTATTATTCAAAATAGTTTTTAGCGGAAGTAGCTCAATTGGTAGAGCGATAGCCTTCCAAGCTATAGGTCGCGAGTTCGAGACTCGTCTTCCGCTCAAGAGATGAGATGACAGATGTATTGTAAAGATGACGGATGTCAGATGATCGTTGACAGATGGTGTCAACGATCAACTGTCAGTTGGCAACTCTGTAAAACAAGCTGTTGTAGCTCAGGGGTAGAGCACTTCCTTGGTAAGGAAGAGGTCGTGAGTTCAATTCTCATCAACAGCTCAAAAGTTCTTTGCGGTTACTCAAAAATATTGATAGAGCAACCCCGATGTATCGGGAAGGTCGTCCCGATTAAATCGGGATCAACAGCTCAAAAGTTTTATGGGGTTATTCAAAAATATTGATAGAGCAATTTCGATGTATCGGAAAGGTTGTAAAAATCAAATCAGGATCAACAGCTGGAAAGATCGATATTTAATTTAGCTGAATAGAACGTAACAGTACAAGAGTGCGACGCAACGGCTGCTAAATAGTAGCAATTGGTTAGGTCAATAAAAAGTAAAAAAAGTATGCTTATTGTGTAAGCGGGTTTTAAAATTTTAAAACAACAATCTAAAAACAAATAAAATGGCAAAAGAGACCTTCAAGAGGGTGAAACCTCACGTTAACGTTGGTACCATTGGTCACGTTGACCATGGTAAAACCACTTTGACTGCCGCTATTACCGATATTTTGTCAAAAAAAGGTTTAGCGGAAAAGAAAAACTACGATGATATTGATGGCGCACCTGAGGAAAAAGAAAGGGGTATTACCATTAATACTGCACACGTAGAATACGCTACGCTAAACCGTCACTATGCACACGTTGACTGTCCGGGTCACGCTGACTACGTTAAAAATATGATTACCGGTGCTGCCCAAATGGACGGAGCTATCCTTGTGGTGGCTGCAACAGATGGTCCTATGCCTCAAACCAGAGAGCACATTTTGTTGGCTCGCCAGGTAGGTGTACCCAGCATGGTAGTTTTTATGAATAAAGTAGATTTGGTTGACGATCCTGAATTACTGGAACTAGTAGAAATGGAAATTCGTGAATTGTTAACCAAGAATGGTTTTGATGGTGATAACACTCCAATCATACAAGGCTCTGCTACCGGTGCTTTGGCTGGTGATGAAAAATGGATGGCTAAAATTGACGAGTTAATGGACGCCGTTGACAGCTACATTCCTTTACCTCCCCGCCCGGTTGATCTACCGTTCCTGATGAGTGTGGAGGATGTATTTTCAATTACTGGTCGTGGTACTGTTGCCACTGGTCGTATTGAGCGTGGTATTATTAAAGTAGGTGAACCGGTTGAAATTGTAGGTTTAATGGAAAAACCATTGACCTCTACTATTACAGGTGTGGAAATGTTTAAGAAATTATTAGATCGTGGTGAGGCTGGCGACAACGCAGGTATGCTGCTGCGCGGTATTGAAAAATCTCAAATCCGTCGTGGTATGGTTATTTGTAAGCCCGGCACAATTACCCCCCACACCGAGTTCAAAGGTGAGGTGTATGTATTGAGCAAAGAAGAAGGTGGACGTCACACTCCATTCTTTAACAAATATCGCCCTCAGTTTTACTTCCGTACTACTGACGTAACCGGTGAAGTTGAATTACCAGAAGGTACCGAAATGGTTATGCCTGGTGATAACACCAGCCTTAAAGTGGTATTAATACAGCCGATAGCCATGGAAAAGGGGTTGAAATTCGCTATTCGCGAAGGTGGACGTACTGTAGGTGCCGGTCAGGTTACTGAAATACTAAAGTAAGCTACAAGTGCAAGCTTTTAGCTGCAAGCCGCAAGGCATTGTAAAATAGATTACTATATTTGCAACATATCGCTAAAGGCTATTAGTTAACTGCTAATAGCTTTTAGCTTTCTACGGGCATAGTTCAATGGTAGAATATTCCGATGGTTATCGGAACAAAGCCTTTGATCCGGGCTTTAAAAAAATAGTTCTTATAATACGGGCATAGTTCAATGGTAGAATATTCCGATGGTTATCGGAACAAAGCCTTTGATCCGGGCTTTAAAAAAATAGTTCTTATAATACGGGCATAGTTCAATGGTAAAATAGAGGTCTCCAAAACCTTTGATCTGGGTTCGAATCCTAGTGCCCGTGCAATTGCGATGTGGATTGTTATTGGTTAAATTTTTTATTACCACAACTAGTTGGTATAAGTTTTTTTAACTTCAACGTTTCCGCATTACATAATAATTAGATAAAATGAATAAAATTTCAACGTATTTCCGCGAAAGTTACTACGAGCTAACTGAAAAAGTGACCTGGCCAAGTTGGTTGCAGTTACAGCAGTCAACAGTAATTGTATTAATAGCAACCATAATTATAACTGCTATGGTATGGTTAATGGATTTCGCGTCACAATCTTTATTAAAGGCAATTTATTCGTTGTTTAAGTAATGGAAGAAACTACAAGTACATCGCAGGAGGAAGTTGCTCAAAAAGAAAAGCAAGAACAGGAAATTGTTCCTGATACTAAATGGTATGTGTTGCGCGTGGTGAGTGGCAAGGAAAGGAAGATTAAAGAATACCTTGATAAAGAGGTAAACCGTAGTGGATGGAGCGAAACAATTAAGCAGGTTTTTTTACCTATGGAAAAGGTGTATAAGGTACAAAATGGTAAAAAAGTAATGCGGGAAAAGAACTACTTTCCGGGCTATGTAATGATAGAAGTAAGCGACGGTAAACTGAACGATGATATGGTACAACATATTAGCAGTGTAACTAACGTAATGCACTTTTTAACTGACGGTAAAGGTTCTAAAGGCAATATTATATCGCTACGTAAGGCAGAAGTAAATAAGATGCTGGGTAAGGTTGATGAAATGAATGACCAGGGTATGGTTATGAATGAGCCGTTTATAATTGGCGAAACCATTAAAATTATTGAAGGTCCTTTTAACGACTTTAACGGTACCATTGAGGAAGTGAACGACGAGAAAAAGAAGCTGAAGGTTACTGTAAAAATATTTGGACGTTCAACCCCGGTTGAGTTGAATTATTTTCAGGTAGAAAAACTAAATTAAATATTTGACTGAATTTGAATTGCATATTAAAACCACCCATAATGGGTGGTTTTTGCATTTATGGGGTAGTTGAAAAAACGTTGTTATGTTCAGGTACATAAAATCAATAGTACTTTATTGTGCTGCATCTTTAGGCTAATTTAAACTGATTGGCGATTTACAACATTAGATGGTTATAAAAATGTGGTAAATAATTCGTTCGCATATTTGCCGGTAATTTTACCAGGATTTGTATTTTTTTTGCTGCCCTATTTTGGTCAGATAGCAACGAGGCGAAACGAGGTTTGGTAAAAGATTGGAGACCAACCAAAAACAATTTGGTAGTTGTGCAATGGCATGCCTGATATGAGGTAAGTAGAAAAGCTTATGTAACCCGCGGCATTGTAGTATTTATTACTTTATTACATCCCCTGCAAGTATTGGTCGCGTTTCAGCAGCCATTTGTTGGGCAATACTAAAAAGCTGTTCGGCCTTATTACCTAATATTCGAACCAAAACGGCGCCGCTTTGTGTGGTCGAAATTCCAAACATAATGTCTTGTTGAATAGTTAATATCGATTGAAGTATTTGTTGAATTTTACCTGGTGAAATAGTACGGGCAACAACTATAAAAGTGGCCTGGTGGGTAAAGCCTTCCCACAATCCAAATAATAATAAATGGGTAGTTGCTGGTACAACAAACATATTTTCGAATAATACCAGGTTGCCTTCCTGAAATATTTTTGTAGATAGGTGTAGCTTATTAAATTGAAATAGCTCACCATTCTGCTTCCTGCCACAGGTAATTATTTCGCTCCAAATTAATTTGCTGGTGTTGGTGAGGTATAAATGGTTGACGCCGGTAAAACTGGTGCCAACATGTGGTACTACCGGGTGTGGGCACCAGGTAAGTGTGGCATGGTTGCCAACTTCAATATTAATAGTTTGTGTGGCAGATTTTTGCATGGTAAACAATCGCTGAAAAGATTGGGTAGAGGTACGTACTGTACAATTGTCACCAATTTTTACACTAATGCCTTGGTCATCTCCATCGAGTATGCCGGGGGAGGAACTCATCATCATCAATTCAAGATGGCCGGCTTGTTTGTCTTCGGTTATATTAGCCAGTTTTAACGGGGGAGTTACAAAGCAATTAGCGAGGATTGTTTTTCCATCCCTCCATTCGGTTTCAAACTGCAGGCGCGTGGTCATCGTACAAGGGTTGGTTCGTCAACTGCCTCCATTAGTACATACTTTTTTATCCAGCCAATTACTGTATCAAGTCCCTGTAAACTCATTAGGTTGGTAAATACAAAAGGCTGGCCTTTACGCATTCGGCGGGCATCTGTTTCCATAACTTCGAGGCTTGCATTTACATAAGGCGCCAGGTCAATTTTGTTAATCACCAACAAATCGCTCCGGGTAATGCCTGGCCCACCTTTGCGGGGTATTTTATCGCCTTCGGCTACGTCAATTACAAAAATGGTCACATCGGCCAGGTCGGGGCTAAAGGTGGCCGACAGGTTGTCTCCACCGCTTTCAATAAACAATATTTGCAGGTCGGCAAAACGGGCGGCCATTTCGTCTACTGCTTCCAGGTTCATACTGGCGTCTTCGCGTATGGCGGTATGTGGACACCCACCGGTTTCAACCCCAATAATTCGCTCTGCAGGTAAAAGGCTGTTTTTGGTAAGAAATTCAGCGTCTTCCTTAGTATAAATGTCGTTGGTAATAACTGCAAGGCTGTATTGATGATACATTTGGCGGCACAACCGCTCAATTAAAGCAGTTTTACCCGAACCTACCGGCCCGGCAACGCCAATTTTTACATAATGTCTTAGGGCCATTGGTTGAAGTTACTTAAAGATAGCAGGATAAGGTATTGGTTATGAGCTTGATTTTATAAATTGAACCGACGCACCTGCCTACAGTCAACTACCAGGCTGTATTGCTGCAACTTCCGGCTCAAAAAAAATAGGTACCGGATCAAATTTATCAGTCAACGGAATTTTATTACCATATTCACTTATAAGTTCGGCAACAAGAGCGGTCCACCCTGTTTGGTGGCTTGCCCCGAGGCCCATACCTGTATCGCCGTGAAAATATTCGTAAAAAAGCACAAGATGTTCGTTTCCCGGCAGCTGGTAAAACCAATTGTATTTGCCGTTCAGCCTTCGCTTACCTTCCGCATTTTTTTCAAAAAGACTAATTACCCTTCGGGTAAGTTCATTGGCCACCTGGCAAAGGTTCATCAAATTGCCCGAACGTTTAGGGCACTCCACTTTTAGGCGATCGCCATAAAATTCGCCATAACGCCTAATGGATTGTATGATAAGAAAATTAACAGGCATCCAAACAGGCCCGCGCCAGTTGCTATTTCCACCAAACATGTCCGACGTGCTATCGCCGGGATCGTATGCAATGGAATGTTGCTGCCCGTTTACCCAAACGGAATAGGGATTTTTTTCGTGGTATTTTGACAGCGCCCTTATGCCACCTTCCGAAAGAAATTCATCTTCATCCAGCAACCTGTCCAGTAAATGAATTAGCCGGTCTTGTTTTACCAACGAAATCAACATGCCCTCGCCACTGTGATGTTCCTCGTTGGGCCAAAACTTATTGTTTCGTTTGCGATAGTTTTCAAACCAGCTAAGACGCTTTTTAAAGTCTTTTAATTTTTCAAGTTCTTTAAAATTAATATTCGATATGGCAAATAACGAGGTAAGACCTACAATTGATTTTATACGCAATTGCTTAGGTGCCGTACCCTGCACGCAAAGCACATCGTAAAAAAACTTGTCTTCTTCGTTCCAAAGGTGATGCTCGTTTAGTGATTCGGCAATTAGAATAAAATGTTCAAAAAACTTGGTGGCGGTATCTTCAAACGACTCATCGTGTATTGCAATTTCAAGGGCAATGTCCATCATGTCCAATGCATAGGTTCCCATCCAACTGGTGCCATCGGCCTGCTCCAGTTGCGTACCCTCGGTAAAATGATGACTGCGGTTAAATACCCCAATATTATCCAGGCCTAAAAACCCACCTTCAAAAATATTGTTGCCATTACGGTCCTTTCGGTTTATCCACCAGGTAAAATTGATAAGCAGTTTTTGAAATATTTTTTTTAGAAAAACGATATCGCCGCTACCCTTTTGCTTTTTCTCAATCGTATAAATCTGCATGGATGCCCACGCATGTACAGGCGGGTTTACATCGCCAAAATTCCACTCGTAGGCGGGTAATTGTCCATCGGGTTTCATGTACCACTCCCGCATTAGCAACAGCATTTGGTGCTTGGCAAAGGTGGGGTCGGCCACGGCCATCGATATGCATTGAAAAGCAAGGTCCCATGCGGCATACCATGGGTATTCCCACTTATCGGGCATGCAAATAATATCCTGGTTTTTAAGATGTAGCCAATCGTGGTTACGGCCATATTTACGCACTGCGTGTACAGGCGCAAGTCCATCGCTGCCTGTAATCCATCGCTCTACATCAAAATGATAAAATTGCTTGCTCCACAACATGCCGGCAAGCGCCTGCCGCTGTATTTGTGCCATATCGCTATTCATACCGCTGGGTAAAATAGCAGCATAAAATTCGTTGGCTTCCTGTTTTCTTGTAGTAAATATTTGTTCAAACCCAGGTGCAAAACTATTGTCGGTGGCTTCGTTGCTTAGCCTGCAGTAAATGGTTTTTGTTTCGCCTGCATTCAGCATTACTTTATATACCGGGGAGCATTTAGTGCCTTTCTTTTTCAGCCGTAATGCTGGCAGGTTTTTGCCCTGCACAACCGCATCATGAAATGCATCTTTTACAAAAATGCTCTTATTAGGTTTGCCATCTATTTTAAAAGTATTGGTTTCGTTATTGGTAAACAACAAGTCGTCGGCCGGTTCAAAATAGAAGTAATAATCCCCCATTCGCTGATGGTTGGCGGTAACACATGTATTGCTTTTAAACGTTACCTGGGGGCTGTTTTCCATGCGCTGGTTAGAGCTGCGATTGTAAAACCAAAGCGTTGGTAAAACGGTTAACGCTGCGTTATGGGTGGCCCGGTTTGTCACTTCAATTTTTATAAAAATATCGGTAGATGATTTTTTGGCATACGTAACCAATACATCAAAATATTCGTTGTTGTCAAATATGCCTGTGTCTAATATTTCGTACTCGGGTTCGGCACGGCCTAATTTGGCATTTTCAACTTTTAATTTTTCGTAGGGAAACTCCGCCTGCGGATACTTATACAGGTACTCCATGTAGTAGTGCGTAGGCAAATTATCAAGGTAATAGTATAGTTCCTTCACATCTTCACCATGGTTGCCCTGGCCATTGCTCAAACCAAATAGTCGTTCTTTTAATATGGGGTCTTTGCCGTTCCAAAGGGCTACTGCAAAACATAAATTTTGAAAAATATCCGATATGCCGGCAATGCCATCTTCGCCCCATTTATAGGCCCTGAAGTGTGCATGGTCAAAGGGAAAATAATTCCATGCGTTGCCATCTTCGCTATAATCTTCTCTAACAGTGCCCCATTGCCTTTCACTTAGGTAGGGCCCCCATTTAGCCAGTGGTACATCTTTTTGAGCATTGGCTTCAAGCCGCTGGTGTTCTGCTGTCATGGTTGTTTTGTTTAATTCTTAAAACGTTTTTTTCAGCTACCTGAAAAAGGTAAATAAATACAATACAACAGCTTTTGGTTGGTATGAAGTTACATACAAAAGTGTGTACGTATTTTAAAGGCAGGGTCCCGTTATTCTGCCTGATAGTAACTGCAACATCACCATCAACCTTTTTTTAGAGGGTCAACTTTATTTGCGTAGCGCGGATGGACAACTATTTATGAATGATTGTGTATATTACTAACAGCGGTATTATTTATGTTAACCACCGATTAAGTAGCTGAATGAAAAAATTTGTCAGTATTATTTTAGTATTATTTTTTTTACCCGTTTTAATATCGGCGCAAAAAGTAATTGCTATTAAGGTTGATGGAACCATTAACCCTGCAAGTGCAGCATATATAAAATCGGGCATTGAGCGAGCTGAAAAGGATGGTGCGGAATGCTTATTAATTGAATTAAATACACCGGGAGGACTGCTGCGGTCCACAAGAGAAATTGTAGGTGCCATAATGGAAGCGGGTGTTCCGGTTATTGTGTATGTTGCGCCGGGCGGTGCACAGGCTGGTTCGGCGGGAGTGTTTATTACCATGGCTGCCCATATTTCGGCCATGGCACCAGGTACTAATATCGGCGCTGCACATCCCGTAAGCGGGCAAGGCCAAATGGATTCAATTATGAATGGAAAGGTTACCAACGATGCAGCAGCATTTATAAGAACGATAGCCCTTAAAAGAAATAAGAATGCCCGCTGGGCCGAAGACGCGGTGCGCAATAGTGTTTCGATAACAGAAAAAGAAGCATTGGACAGCAACGTGATTGACATAATAGCTGCGTCGGACATACAGTTATTGAAAAAATTAAACGGCAGCGTAATGGTAGCAGGCAATGGTACCAGCATATTAAACACCGCAAACCCGGCGGTAACCATGGTGGAAATGAGTTTGATTACTAAACTGCTCAACATTATAAGCGACCCTAACGTGGCCTATATTTTATTAATGTTGGGTTTTTATGGTTTATTGTTTGAATTGTATAGTCCGGGTGCTATTTTACCGGGTGTTATTGGGGGCATAAGCTTAATACTGGCCTTGTACTCGCTAAACACGTTGCCGCTTAACTACACAGGGTTAGCCTTAATAGTTTTTGCGATCATCTTATTTATACTTGAAATAAAAGTAACCAGTTACGGCATACTAGGTATTGGCGGGGTAGTAAGCCTGGTAATTGGTTCAATGATATTAATTCCGTTAAACCCCCTAACCATATTTTTTCAAATATCGCGCGGTTTAATTATAGCCATTGCGCTTATTACCGCACTATTATTTTTTATTGTGATAGGTATGGCCACCCGTGTACAAAAGTCAACACCTGTATCGGGTGTTGAGGGTATGATTGGTAAAACCGGCGAAACCCTGGGCGTATTAGACCCCAAAGGCCGGGTACGTGTACATGGCGAGGAGTGGAATGCAATCGCTACATCGCCCCATATTGCCGACGCACAAAAAGTAAAAATAGTGCGTATCGAAA
>Ga0335397_10000710_pt1 | contig 44240 bp, 38 predicted proteins | sample MAT04_FD_205740 | JGI IMG/M metagenome (GOLD analysis project Ga0335397, IMG submission 205740) | Freshwater microbial communities from Lake Fryxell liftoff mats and glacier meltwater in Antarctica - MAT-04 (spades assembly) (version 2) ... | reverse complement strand
CCAGGCGCGCCGTAGGTGCCGGCGGCTCACCCGGTCTCGGCGCCTGCCTCCACCAGGTAGCCCGCTGTCGAAAGGGCAGGGGCCGGCGCTCGTGTTGACGCTGGTCGGTGGTGACGACGGCAGCGGCGAGATCGTCCCCGACATCGACCTCCTGATGGTCCCGCTCGCACAGGATGCCACCCCGAGCGTCTTGTCCGGCCTCCTGTCGTTCACCGTCGCCGACGGCCGCGCCTACGGTGGCCTCTTCGACTTCGGCGAGGGCCCGCGCGTGGTGCTCGTGCGCGAGGACGGCCAGTTCTACGACAGGGGTGTCATCGCCGAGCTCGCGAAGTCGGGCGACAGCGATGCCCCGCTGCTGTTTCAGACCCTGCGTCAGGTGGCTTCGGTGGCGGCGGCAACACCGCGCTGAACAACGTGGTCGTGTTCGCGGTGCCGCGCGCTGATGGTCCGCTCAGCGGGCGCGCCCGCCTCGAGCTCGAGACGTTTATCCGCTAGGGCCGCGACCAGGACGTCCAATCGGGCTAGAGCCGGACTCGCGAAGCGGTCGACGTCCGAAGGACAGCGGCGAGGCATGGTTCACCATGCCTCGGTCACGGCACTAGCTCTGCGACGGCAGCGGCTCCGAGGTTGCGGTGTGGCGTATAGCGACTAAGCTCCCGTCATGGATACGGAATCATTGCCGCTGCACCTGACCCCACTCGTTCGCGCATGGCAGTGTCGCAAGCGCGGGCTGTGCTGCAAGGGGCTCAGCATCTCGATCAGCGAGACGAAGCGAAAGCGCATCGCACGCCGCCTTGGCGAGATCGGCGATGAGCGGGCCGAGCTGATACAGACCGGGCCCTTCGAGATAGTCGACGGATGGCTGCAGTTGCCACGTAAGGACGGCGCCTGTGTCTTCCTCGAAGACCGCCTCTGCGGCCTGCACAAGCGCTTCGGCGGCACCTCCGTGCCCAACGCCTGCGCGACCTTTCCCTACATCGTCATGCTCACCGATGACCGCCTCATCGCGAGCCTCTCGTTCCAGTGCCCGACCGCGCTCGAGCTGCTGGCCCACTCTGAGCGCTTCGCGGTGCTGGTCGAGCCCGACGGCGAGCCACCCACCGATCAGGTCAGCTTCCTCGGCTCGACCGACGAGACGTTTTTCGATCTCCAGGGCGAGCCCGTCACCGTGAGCGACTTCTGGCGGCTCCATCGCGCTATGGCCGCACGCTTCGAAGCACGCCAGGAGCGCGACCCGTTGCAACGCCTCATCGCCTTCGCCGAGGCCGAGACGGGTGAGGCGGCGCCGCCTGCGATAGAGCTACCGGACGACTTCTGGTCACGCGCATCGTGGGACATGGCGGTGTCACGCGAGCTCTCGCGAGCGGCCGGCGAGGCGACCCACGAGCTCGGCTGGTGGTTGTCGCTGATGCGTCCGCAGGACTACGAGTTCAGGCATCCCGAGGGCTTCGACGCCGACGCCTTCGTCATGCGTTACCTCCTCCATCGCCTCTTCGCGCCGGTCTTCTATCTCCACCACCGCGACTTGCGCTTCGGACTCGCAATGCTGTTCGCGCTGCTCGTGCGCATCCGCCTCGAGCGCGGCCGTGGCCACGAGGTGACGGTCGCCGTGCGCCACACCGATCGCTTCTTCGTGCACCCAATCGACGCCACCGAGATCTTCGGCTCGGCAGCCAATCCGCTCGGCCCGGAGCTGCCGTGGGGCAACTCGTGGCGGGTGTTCGCGACGCTAGCGCGCAGCTGAACCCTGCGGTCGCGAATCGTCCGCGGCGACGGATGACGCGAACGGCACCAAGAGGGTTTCTTCCTACCCACACGCTTGGCGCAGTTCCGTGTCCCTGGCGGCCACCGCCGACAACAATGGTGGCTTCACGAACGGGCTGCCCACTGCGGGCAACGGCGCGACTGGTCCCAACAACGGGCAGGTGGTCGGCCAAGCCCTTCTTGTTCGACGACACCCAGCCATTCGCGGCGAATGTCACTCATGTGCGCAACGACATCAATGACAACGGGGACGTCACCGACGGGATTGGCAGTCTCGGTTCTCTGTGGGCGTTTGTCGCTGCCTCCGCTTTTAGCGTCTAGCCTGTAATCTATGAACGAAATAAAAACACTCGGCACTCTCGCGGACTCCACAGCAGCGTCGGCCTCGCAGTCGACAACAATTGGGGAGGTCGCAGCGGTAGTATCACGCAATGTCTGGCGAAACCCATGCGGTCGCCTGGAAGCCAACGCTCAATGGGGCGCGCGGTCTGCTACCCCTGATCGCGATGACCTGGTCGATGCCTGAGCACACGCCCATCGAAGTCACTTGCTCGACCGTCATTGAACGGTCTCGCTTCGTGCTTCGGCGGGCGTGCCTGGCTTCTAGTGAGTGAGCTACGGACCGCGGAGAGGGCGCCATGGTAGCGGGAATCAGCTTCGTCATCTGCACGCGCAACGGTGCTCCAAGACTCCCCGCGACATGGAGCACTTGGCGGCGATGCGCTTTCGCGGCGCCGTGAGCCGCGAGGTGCTCATCGTCGAAACAACGCCTCGACGGACGATAACTGCACAGTTGCCCGGCGCGCACTAAGTGGTCATCCCGATTTGCCGCTGCGCATCGTGCACGAGCCAGTGCCCGGTACGGGCTTCGCCCGAGTACGTGGTCTGCGTGAGGCCGCGTATGACTACGTTACCTTCGTCGATGACGACAACTGGCTCGTCCCGGATTTCGGACAAATTGCGTTTGACTTGATGCATTCCGACGCCTCGATTGGACTCCTGCCGGCCCGCTCCGAGGCGGTCTTCGCGGCGGCTAAGCCGCGATGGTTCGATGCCTGGCAGAGCCGGGGCCGTTGTCGGTCGCGGGTGCGGTGACTTCAATATCGCGTCGCCAGTTCAACGCGCGTGACGAGGCCGCACCGAACTCCTTTGATGGCTTCGAGAGCCGCGACGAACTCGCTCACTCGACTTTGCTTGAAGCGGCGATGGATGGGTGCAGCGCGGTCTGCAACATCTGAACGCGATGACCTGGCCGATGCCTGAGCGCACGCCCGTCGAAGTCACTTGCTAGACCGTCATTGAACGGTCTAGCCTGGCGTGAACCACGGACAGTGGAGAGGACGCATGGTCGAGGGAATCAGCTTCGTCGTCTGCACGCGCAACGGTGCTCCAAGACTCCCCGCAACTCTGGCGCACTTGGCGGCGACGCGGTTTCGCGACGACGTGAGCCGCGAGGTCCTCATCGTCGACAACGCTTCGACGGACGACACGTGCGAAGTTGCCCGAAAGGCACTAAGTGGTCATCCCGATTTGCCGCTGCGCATCGTGCACGAGCCAGTGCCCGGTACGGGCTTCGCCCGAGTACGTGGTCTGCGTGAGGCCGCGTATGACTACGTTACCTTCGTCGATGACGACAACTGGCTCGTCCCGGATTTCGGACAAATTGCGTTTGACTTGATGCATTCCGACGCCTCGATTGGACTCCTGCCGGCCCGCTCCGAGGCGGTCTTCGCGGCGGCTAAGCCGCGATGGTTCGATGCCTGGCAGAGCCGGGGCCGTTGTCGGTCGCGGGTGCGGTGACTTCAATATCGCGTCGCCAGTTCAACGCGCGTGACGAGGCCGCACCGAACTCCTTTGATGGCTTCGAGAGCCGCGACGAACTCGCTCACTCGACTTTGCTTGAAGCGGCGATGGATGGGTGCAGCGCGGTCTGCAACATCTGAACGCGATGACCTGGCCGATGCCTGAGCGCACGCCCGTCGAAGTCACTTGCTAGACCGTCATTGAACGGTCTAGCCTGGCGTGAACCACGGACAGTGGAGAGGACGCATGGTCGAGGGAATCAGCTTCGTCGTCTGCACGCGCAACGGTGCTCCAAGACTCCCCGCAACTCTGGCGCACTTGGCGGCGACGCGGTTTCGCGACGACGTGAGCCGCGAGGTCCTCATCGTCGACAACGCTTCGACGGACGACACGTGCGAAGTTGCCCGAAAGGCACTAAGTGGTCATCCCGATTTGCCGCTGCGCATCGTGCACGAGCCGGTGCCTGGTACGGGCTTCGCTCGCGTGCGCGGCCTGCGTGAGGCCGCGTATGACTACGTTACCTTTGTCGATGACGACAACTGGCTCGTCCCGGATTTCGGACAAATCGCGTTTGACTTGATGCAGTCCGACGCCTCGATTGGGCTCCTCCCGGCGCGCTCGGAGGCGGTCTTCGCGGCGCCTAAGCCGCGATGGTTCGATGCCTGCCAGGCCGCGTTCGCGGTGGGTGAGCAATTCACGCACGAAGGCGATGTCTCGCGCGAGCACGCCCACTGGTGGACCGCGGGACTCACACTGCGCCGGGCCGCCTGGCAGGACCTGGTCGACCAGGACTTCCGACCCAGGATCCGCGGCCGTGATGGGCAGAGCCTTGGCGCGGGAGAGGATACCGAGATGTGCCTCGCCCTGCTCCTCGCGGGCTGGCGCGCTCACTATGATGCACGGCTGATGTTTCGTCATTGGATGCCCGCAGACCGCCTGACTTGGGAATATGCGTGTCGCTTGACCTACCAGGGACAAGCTCCGATCCCGGCGATCTCGGCTTATCGCCGTGTGCTGAGCGAGCGTCACGGCACTGTCTCGGGCCGTCTCCTCGCAGTCTCGTCGTCATGGCCGCTAGCAATGGCGCGCCAATTGGGGCGGGCAGCGCTGCGTGCACCGCGCATTGGATATCGAATGATCCGCGTATCGCAAGTCGACGGCAGCGTGCTCTTGATGCTCTCTTTACTCGGCACCCTCGCCGCAACGGCCCGTTTCGGCGGCCGGTACAATGATCTTGTCTCCGAGATCCGCACGGCGAGTTGGCTCGGACGTGGGCCTGAACGTGTGGCGCGCTCGGAAGAACGTCACAGCGAGACGGCGTCGCAGGGGAGTGCTGACTGAACTGAGGCGAGCGCGGCTCTCACTGCCATGCGAGAGCCTAGATGGAAGGTGCGTTGGGTGGCGTGGAAGTTGGTAGTTGGGGCTCGGCAGCGGCAGCCAAAGGCGATAGGTCGGGCTCGGATCGCTGCGAGCCATCGAGGTCGGGCGCGTCGCCACGCACCAGCTTGCCCGCCTCGCCCGAGCGCACGATCGCCCAGCGGAACCCGATGGGGGCAATCATCTCGTTGAGCGCGACGATGCCGAAGACCAGAGCCGACGACTCGGCCCCGAGGTCGGGGAAGTTGCGCTGGAACAGGATCGCCAGCGCGAGCGCCAAGCCGGCCTGTGGCATGAGGCCGATGCCACCGAAGCGACGGACCGCGTCGGGGGCACGTGCGACGCGGGCCGCGATGTGGTTGCCGATGAAGAAGCCAGTGGCGCGCACGCTGACGAAGATCGCCGCGGGCAGGCCGACCAGCAAGAGCGCGTCGAGGTGCACGCCAGCGCCGGTCACCGCGAAGAAGGCGACGTAGACCGGAAACGACGCGGACTCGATCTCTTCCAGGAGTCGCGGCGCGGCGTTGGTCGCGTTGCGGATGAACATGCCGGCCGCGAGTGCCACCAACAGCGGATCGAAGTGGATGCGGCGACCGATCTCGGCGACGAGGAACGCGACCGCCAGGATGAACAACGCGCCGCCCTTGAGGTAGCGCAAGTACAGCGCCATCAGCGCGCCGACGATGACGCCGACCACTCCCGAGCCGAGGATCTCCCACGCGAGCTGGCCCGCGGTCTCGAGCGCGTCGGTGGTCTGCCCGAAGGCGCCGCGAGCGAGCGTCGAGGCGATCGCGAACAACAGGATGACGACCAGGTCGGCGAGCACCACGACCGACAAGACCGTGCGGATCATCGGGCCGTCGGCGTCGGTCTCGTCGCGCAGCGCGACCACGACCGCGGGCGACTGCGCGACCATCGTCACGCCGAGCACGCACGAGATGGCGATCGTCTGGATCTCGTCGAGCGAGCCGAGGAACGGCAGCCAGTCGCGCATCAACCAGACGGCTGCGGCGAGCAGGATGGTCGTGCCGATGACGGCTATCAGTGTGATCCAGATGATGCTGCGAAAGAGCGGCCGCAGCGTCTTGAAGTGCATCTCCGAGCCGGCGGTCAGCGCGATGAGGGCGATCGCGACGCCGTTGAAGATCTGCAGGTTCCCGACCTGGGCGTAGCTGACCAGGCCGAGCACCTGCGGGCCGGCGAGGATGCCGGTCGCGAGATAGCCGGTGAGCTTCGGCAAGCCTATGCGCTTGAAGATCGCCCCCGCGAGGAAGCCGGTGAGCAACAGATAGCCGCACGCGAGCGCGGTCGCGGCGGCCTCGGAGCCGACGCCCGCCGGTGGGCTGAACGCGCGCACGGCGTGCATGAGCGCTGCGAGGATGACGATGAGGACGAGCTTCATCGAGGGTCCTCGTTGGCTGGCGTAGCCGGCGGCGCTGGCGTTGCGGCGACATCGGCGTGCTCGATCACGAAGGCGGGCATGCTGGTGCGGGTGTAGGGGCGGGTGCGCGGATTCTTGGGTCGTTCGAACGCGAAGATCTGGACGATCACCTCGGTGAGGATGGCGCCGCCTATGACCGCGTTGACCATCCAGGGAACGGTCGGCCCCGAGTACAGGTCCTGGGCGGTGACCACGATCGCCAGCGACAGTGCGCCCATCGGTGAGATGGCGAGGTGGCGCTTCTCGAACGGCGACAGCGACGCGGGATGCCTGCGCGCGAAAATCGCAACGCCCGTCAGGCGACCGAGCAAGCGGGCCGCGACGAACGCGAGCATCAGCACCCAGCCCTGCCACTCGTCGACCCGCCACATGGCGCCCGCGATGACCAGGAACAACAGATAGACGGGGCGTTCGACGCGGGTGAGCGCGGCCCCGACCTGGGCCTTCCAGGGGCCCGGGAAGTTCTGCAGCACGGCGCCCGCGATGAAGCACACGACCACCGGCGACAGGCGTAGGAAGCTGGCTATGCCGGCTGTGAAGCAGATCGCCCCGAGCATGATCATCAGCGTCTCGACGGAGCCCTTGATGGTGCCCAAGAGCGCATAGATGACGCCCGACAGCGCGGTGCCGATGCCGACCGTGACGAACACCCAGCCGACGCTCGGCATGTGCCAGCCGAGGTTGACCTCGCTGACCGCCGCCTGATCGGCGCGGAAGAAGGCACCGATGACGAGGATGCCCATGAGCGCCGCGAGTTCTTCGAGCTGGATGATGCGGCCGACGCGATCTACGTCGGTCCTCGCGGCCCCATGCCGTTCGAGGAGGCGCGGCAGCGAGACGGCGGTCATACCGCCGGCGGTCGCGAGCACGAACGCGTCGCGCAAGACGACCAGGCTCGGGTCGCCGTCCTGCATCGCGACGAGCAGTCCCCCGATGGCGGCGACGATGAACACGTAGGGCAGGGCGCTGGTCGCGACGAAAGCCTCGCCCGACAGCGGCGGCATGCGATCGAGCTTGCGCACATCGAACCGGAAGCCGACCGCGAAGCCGAGCCAGCCAAGCCCGATTGGAAGGATTGGGCGAATCGCGTCGAGCACCGGCTCCGACAGGATCCCGAGGCCACCCTCACGCGACACGAGGCCGATGATGACGAACGGGAAGCCGGCCGTGATGACCTCGGAGATGCGCAGCCGCTGCTCGAGGCGCTGCACGCGCGGATGACCGCCGATGTAGGCGAGCGCCAGCAGCAGCACCAGGCCGAAGATCGCCTTTATCGCATCCGAGGTGGACAGGGTCGCGGCCGGCTTGCGCGGGGCCGGTGGCGAAATAGCCGGCGCCGCAGCTGGGGGGACCGCATCAAAGGTGGCCGGGAGACTCGGGGAAAAGGTTGGCGGAGCCGGGGAAAAGGTTGGCGGAGCCGGGGAAAAGGTTGGCGGAGCCGGGGAAAACGTTGGCGGAGCCGGGGAAAAGGTTTGCGGAGCCGGGGAAAACGTTGGCGGAGCCGGGGAAAACGTTGGCGGAGCCGGGGAAGTGTCCAAAAGACTGGCGGAGGCGTCCGGACCACCGTCGGAAGCGCTCACCGTGTCGGTCGTCGCGTCGGGGCCGCGCGTGTCCGGCTCCGCCAGCGCCGTGGACGACGTCAGCAAGACCAACAGCGCGACGGCAGCGGAGGGGCCGGACGACTTTCCCATCGTCGTCGACCGTAGACGATCGGGCCTGGCGCGGCCAGCCGTAAGGATGACGGGGCGTCTGGACGCTTCGGTGGCTTCCTGTCAGGTTCCGCCGGATGTTGGACACGTTCACCCTCGATCAGCTCCGGATGTTCGTCGCGGTCATCGATGAAGGCAGCTTCTCGGCGGCCGCGCGCCGCGTGCAGCGCGTTCAGTCGGCGGTGAGCCACGCGATGGCGAACCTCGAGACGGAGCTCGGCCTGCCGCTCTGGGACCGCACGACGCGTGTGCCGACGCTGACCGAGCAGGGACGTGTCGTGCTCTTGTCGGTCCGCAAGATCCTGGCCGACGTCGACGCGTTGCGCCGCACCGTGCAGAGCCTCGCGGGCGGGCTCGAGCCGGCCATCGCGCTGTGCGTCGACCAGCTCTTCCCAGTGCAGGCGCTGGTCGCGGTGTGCCGCGGCTTCGCGCGCGAGTTCCCCGAGATCGCGCTCGAAGTGCACACCGAGACGTTGACCACCGTGGTCGAGCGCGTGCTCGATGGGACCTGTCAGCTCGGCGTCGCCATCGCTACGATCGATGCGCCGATGCTGACGCGCCACCACGTCACCTCGGTGCGCCTGGTGCCATGCGCCGCCCGCGAACATCCGCTGGGACGCCTGCGCGGCCGCGTCGCGACCGACACCTTGCGCGAGCACGTACAGATCGTCCTATCCGAGCGCGGCGAAGGCCGGCTGCCCGACCAGGGCGTCTTGTCGACGCTGACCTGGCGCGTCGCCGACCTGGCGACCAAGGCCGAGCTCATCCGCGCCGGCCTCGGCTGGGGCAACCTGCCCGAGCACATGGTGCGCGGCGACCTCGCCAAGAAGCGGCTCGTGCGCGTCAAGCCCGAGGCCTGGGACGAACGCGGCATCCTCGCGCCGATGGCCGTCGTGCACCGCCCCGAGCTGGCCCTCGGACCGGCCAGCCGCTGGCTCCTGAGTCACCTCGTCGACGCGTGCCGCCGCGAGGTGCGCGGTGAACGAGCGCGCGTCCGGCTGGTTCGCCCCAAGCGGACTCCCTAAGCTATTTCCCCATGTCGAAGAGCAGGACCTCTGCGTCGCTCTTGCCTTCGATGCGCATGACGAGGGCCTCGGCCGCGGCGTTGTCGATGGCCATCGCGTCGCCTGCGGACAGCGACTCGCCCTGCACGCTGAGCTCGCCGCGAGCGACGTGCAGCCAGGCCTTGCGGCCGGCGGGCAACACGAACTCGGTCGCCTCGCCCTGGTCGAAGATGCCCGACCAGAGGCTCACATCCTGGTGAATGGTGACGCTGCCGTCGCTGCCATTGCGCGAGCCGATGAGGCGCAGCTTGCCGCGCATGTCCGACTTCGGGACGTTGATCTGCTCGTAGCTAGGCGACAGCCCACGCCGCTCGGGGATGATCCATATCTGTAGGAAGTGCACGCCTTCGCGGTCCGAGGCGTTGAACTCGCTGTGAGACACACCGGTGCCGGCGGTCATGCGCTGCACGTCGCCAGGCTTGATGACCGAGCCGGTGCCGAGCGAGTCCTTGTGCTCGAGCCCGCCCGACAGCACGTAAGAGATAATCTCCATGTCGCGATGTGGGTGGGTCGGGAACCCGGCGCTCGGCGCCACGCGGTCCTCGTTGATGACCCGCAGCGGACCAAAGCCCATGTGCTCTGGGTGGTAGTACTCGGCGAAGCTGAACGTGTGATACGACCGCAGCCAGCCGTGGTCGGCGAAGCCGCGATCGAGTGACCTGCGAATGAGCTGAGTGGTAGCCATGAGCGCTCTCCTGGGTGTCCTGCTTCGGGGTAACGGGAAGCCCTTCGGGCCCGCGAGGCCGCTGGCCGACCGAAGCATGCGGCGCAAGACAAGCACCGGCAAGTATCTCGACAATCGATGAAAGGTCGCACCTTAGCATGAGCGGAATCGATACCCCGTCCGCCGTCATCACGGCTCGCGTCCGCCTCGCGTGGCGCACGGCGCGCGATACCGAGGTCGCCGGGATCCCGTTTCCGCGTGCCGGCTCGGGCCTGGCGTTGCTCGTTCAGGAGGGGCACTCGCTGCTGGCGATGGTGCAGGACGATGCGGCGTCGATCGCCTTCGTCGACCCGCTCACCGGGCTCGCCGGAGCGGTCCGCGTGCGCGATGTCGACGGCCTGCGCTTCGATCCGCCGTTCGGCGAGAAGAAGCGAAAGCTCGACCTCGAGTGCTGCGTCGTGATCCCCCGCCACTACCTCCGGGTCGGTCCAGATAGGCAAGAGATGTTGGTCGCGTTCGGCTCGGGTTCGACCGAGCTGCGCGAGCGCATCGCGCTCTTCGATCCCGCCACCCTGAGCTCCGGCGTCGTGCCCGCCCATGGCCTCTACGCGGCGCTACGCGATGTCCCGGGCTTCGCCGCGGGCGCGCTCAACATCGAAGGCGCGGTCATCGTCGACGACCGCCTCTGGCTCTTCCAACGCGGCAACGGCGGCGCCTTCCCGGCACTCGCGTCGGTCGCTATCGACGCGTTCTGGCGCCACCTCGACGGCGGCCCGGCACCCATCGTCGCAGACGTGCGCAGGGTCGACCTCGGCACTATCGATGGCGTGCCGCTCGGCTTCACCGACGCGGCCCGGTTCGACGGTCGCACCTGGTGGCTCGGCAGCGCCGAGTCATCGCCCAACACCTACGACGATGGCCTGGTCGCCGGCTCGGCTATCGGGATCCTCGACGGGCCGCGCGCGACCTTGCGTATGGCCGACGCCGTGCCCTTCAGCGGCAAGGCCGAGGGCCTGGCGCTCGTCTCCAACGAGCGCGCGTGGATCGCCGTCGATCCCGACGACCCGAACTTCGCGGCCGAGCTGCTCGACGTCGCGCTCGCCGGCTTCTAAGCCAGGCTCACCACGCGCGCGCCATGATGCGCCAGCGACCACTGCGGCGGTCTGCCCACACGACCCGGCCGTTGCTCGCGGCGATGGTCGATACCGCGCCGATCTCGGCTGCATCCGACGTGAGCCGCCGCTCGTCGCCCGTCGGGCCCACGCCGTAGATCGCGTACGGTCCGTCGCGATGGTCGACCCACACGATGCGGTCGCCGTCCGCTACCGGCGCGACGTAGCGCGAAGGAACTGCGTCGGCCGCGAGCGACTCGCCGCTGCCGTCGATGTGGCCCTGATCGCCCGCGTAGGCCGTGAACCCGAGCCCGCAGGTCGACGCTTCACACGCGTTGGACTCGTAGCCGAGCGTGACGATGCCGCCGTCGCTTTGCGGCAGTGCGCGCAGATGGATCCGGTCGGTCGCGTCGAAGACCACCTCGGGCGTGCCGCCAAAGCGCCACAGCACGAGCGCCGGCGTCCCATCCCAGCGCGTGTACCAGATCCCGTCGTCGCTCACGGTGAACGGCTGCCTCCGCGCGAGGCCGGCTAACGGCGCGGAGGTGTAGGCGCTCGGATCGTTGACGTAGGTCGCGGGCCCCGACTCGACAAGCCCGCTCGTCCGGTCGTAGGCACTGAACGAGTAGCTCCCGACCGCGTTGTCGTAGCCCCACCACCAGAGATTGTTGCCATGCACGACCGGCGCCGCGCTCACCCACGCGGGGCTCGGCACGACCTTCGTCTCGCCGCGCGCGAGGTCGCGCATATACGTCTCGCCGCCTTCACCGACCCAGGTCGCAACGCCGTTGCCGACCTGCGGACCAGCCTGGGCATAGCTCGACGAATGCAGTAGCTCGGCCCGTCCGGCGGGCAGGCGCCGATACATGAAGTCGAAGCGACAGCCGGCGCAGTACGGGCAGGTCGTACAGTCGGTGTCCGCGGTCGCCCCGGTGACCGACAGGTCGAGCCACAGCTGCACCCACACCAGGTCGTCACCCGACAGGTCGCAGAACAGATCATCGCGCGCCCCCCTGGCTTCACCCGCGACGCTCACGACCTGCTCGAGCGCCGCCGCGGGCGAGGCCACCTCTTCGATGACCTCGCGCGCGATCTCAGCGTCGCCGACGTCGACCTGGTCCGCCGCGATGCGACCGTCAGAATCGGCGTCGCAGCCCAGCGCACAGACACCCATCGCGAGCGCCCAGAGGACGCTCGCGAGGGCATTTGGCAGAGATTGGGCCATGTTACGGCGACACGACCAGGTGCACCGGAGCCGTCTCCGCCCGCACTTCGCGGTTGTAGTACAGGTACGCCTCCGACTCGGGCGCGGTCGCCTCCAGCGGCGCTGTCGCGCGCAACGCATAGTTGAACGTCACGGGCGCGTCGGGCCGGATCGACTCGAGGTAGACCACGAGGCGCAGCGCGGTCTTGTCGTAACGCGCGACCTGACCCATGCCGAGGATCGCGTCGAGCGCGCTCGCGTCGAGGTCGAACCCCGGCGGCAGCCCGAGCTCCGCCATCATCATGCCGGTCTGGTTCGGGTCGGTGTTCGCGACCGTCACCGTCACGTTGATGACGTCGTTCGTCGCGAGCTCGGTCTTGTCGTAGCTCACGTCGATCGAGAGCGGGCCAGTCGGCTCCGGCTCGACCATGCTCCACGGCAGGTAGTGGGTGCCGGCGATCTGCCACATCAGGTTGCCGACGCCTTCGTACGCGAGGCTCACCTGGTGGTCGCCTTCCGTCAGCTTGCCTGCCGCGCCCAGATCAACCTGCCACAACACGTCCGCGTTGAGGGCGTTGAAGTCGCGGCGAGCGACCTCCTGCCCATCGAGCAACACCTTCACGCTCGCGGCCGTCGTCGCCGAGCCGTTCGACAGCGACGCTATCAACGCCTTCAGCGTCAAGACCGTCGCCTGCGTCGAGTAGCCCCAGTTGCCCTGCGGATCCTTCTTCGACAGGAGCCAGTCGAGCGCGCCACCGACGTCGGCGGTATGCGCCTGCGCGGCCATCAAGGCGAGCGCCACGACCGCGGTCGTCTCGACCTTGCCGCTGTCGTCCCAGCCGCCGACCATCGTCTGCTCGTCCGGGCTCCAGTAGGTGCGCTGGCCTTCCTCGATGCGCGCCTCATGCAGCTTGTCGACGAGCCCAGTGAGCGCCGGGTCGTTGGCGTTCTTCGTCGCCAGCGCCAACGTCACGAGCGCGGTCGTGTACACATCTTCCGTCGCCCCGACCTTGGTCCGCAGGTAGCCCAACGCCTTGTCGGCGGCGGACGTCTCGCGCCCGGCATGCAACAGCGCCCAGGTGATGTAGGCGGTCGCCCGCAGCGACCCCGAACCGAGGTTCTCGTTGCCGGCATGCAGGTGCCGCTCTTCGGTCCAGGTACCGTCCGACTGCTGCGAATTCGCGAGGTACTTGGCCGCGCGCACGATCACCGCGTCGTCCACGAACGCGACGTTCTTGGTGTCGGTGAACATCATGATGCCGACCGCGGTGAGGACCGCGTTGCCCGGGTCGTCACCCTCCCACCAGTTGAAGCCACCCGACGCGCACTCGAATGTAAGCAGGCGCTGATATCCTTCGGTGATGTAGGCGCGCGCCTTGATGTCGATCTCTTCCGTCAGCGCGCCAGTCTTCGCGAGGTAGTCGGTCGCCAGCACGTTGGGCCACGCGGTCGAGGTCGTCTGCTCGAAGCAGCCGCCGGGCAGCTGGAGGAGGCTGTCCATGCCCTCGACCACCTGCGACATGAAGCCCGGGTACACCTTGACGACCAGCTCCTGCGAGCCATCGATGTTGGCCTCGGGCACGTTGATTGTGCGCGCGACCGTCTCATTGGCGGCAGCGCCGTCGGCGGCGACCGAGAAGCGCGCGCTCTGGGTGGAGACGAACGCCTTGCCATCCGGGCGCACGTCGACCGAGCGGCGCACCGCGTCACTCTTCGAGATGCCGCGCGCCAGCACCGTCAGGCTCTGGTGTCCGACCGCGGTCGCGCGGATCGCGAAGTGCGCGGCCTTCACCTCGTTGGGCTGCAACGTGATGGTCTGCGAGGTCCCGCCCAGCGCCTCGAACCAGGCACCCGTCGTCGGCACCTCGAGATCCAGCGTCACCGTCTGGGCGGTCGGCAGGTAGTTGTAGACCGCAATCGGCACCTGCAGCGCGTCGTTGCGCGTGACGGCCACCGGGAAGTCGACGTCGACGAAGAAGTCCTGGAAGACGACCAGGCCACCGGTGCCCGAGCCGAGCAGACCGCCCTTGCTCGACGCGAGGCCGGTCATGCGCCAGGTCGTGATCGAGTCGGCGAGGTCGAGCTTCAGCTCCGCCTTGCCGCTGCCGTCGGTGATGAGCGCCGGGTTGACGTAGAGGGTCTCGGGGAAGTCCTTGCGGACCTTCACGGCACCTTCGCCGGGCGTTCCGCTGCCGTCGTCGTTGGTCACGCCGCCCTCGTCGCGCGGCGGCGCGTTCGGCTCCATCCCACCCGGCATCGGGCCGCCGCCATCGGCTTCGGCGAAGTCGCCCTCGCCGCCCCAGCCCCAGCCGCCGCGTCCCTGGTAGAGCGCCTCGTAGTAGCCGAACTCGAAGCCGAGGTCGTCGACGGTGCCCATACGCTCGTCGGGGCCGCCCGACGTGAACGTCACCTTCTGCGCGGTCGCGTTGTCGACCACCGCGTACGGGTAGCCCCACATGTCGACGCCCGCGACGTCGGCGCGTTCGAGCATCGCGCCGATGTTCTCCTCGGTGACCAGGCCGAGGCTCGCCAGGTCGCCGACCTCGTCCAGGACGCGTGTCTTCTCGAGGTCGAAGCGCGGCTTCAACACCGCCTTCATCGCGGCGATCTCGGCCTCGAACGTGTTCTTCTCGAACCCGTGCAGCGCTTGATCCCCGAGGGCCGCGAAGGTGACGCGCGCCTTGTCGTCGTAGCCCGGCGCATTGGCGCCATCACCACGGATGACGCTGGTCGCATCGCAGCTGCCACAGCCGGTCGAGATGGCCGGCGTCGCCAGCTCGCGGGCGAGATCGAAGAACACTTTGAGAAGACCGGGCTGCGTCTCCTGCAGCGCGAAGACCGCCTCGTCGACGACCTGCACTCCGACCGCGGAGGCGACACCCTTGCCGTCCTTGTCGGTCACCTTCACGTCGACGGTCGCCTCGCTGCCGGGCAGGTAGCTCGCCTCGCGCGGGGTCATGACGACGCTCAGCTCGTTGTCGGGCTGCACGAACACGAGGCGCTGGTCGCGCACCAAGGCGCCCTTGTCGGTCGCGTAGTAGGCGCCGATCTGCAGCTCGCCCGCGAGCGTGCCGTCGACGTCGAACGCGAACTGCGCCTTGCCGTCTTTGATCGGCAGCGTCTCGAGCATCACCGTGCGGCCGCCGTGCACGACGTCGAGCCACACCTTGTCGGTGCTGTCGGCGACGCGCACCTCGATCTGCGCGGTGTCGCCCGCGCGGTAGACCGCCTTGTCGCTGCGCAGCAAGACGGTCTCGGTGTCGGCGCCGAGCGCGATGTCTTTGCTCAGAGTGACCTTCTCGCCGCCGGCGGTGATCGTCACCGCGGCTTTGAGCGAACCGGTCCCCTCGGGGATGACGTCGACCTGTCCCATGCCCTGAGCGTTGGTCTGGATGGTCGAGGTCTGGCCATCGATGTCCAGCTCGACCTTGGCCGCGACCGGACCGCCATCGGGGTCGGACGTAACGACGTAGATCGTGTTGCTCACACCCGCGACGAGGCGACCGCTCTCGGGGATGAGCGCCACGTCGACCGCGCCTTTGGCGATGGTCGCGGTGCGCGATGAAGTCTGGGTGTGCTCGGCGCCGTCGGTCACGGCGATGTCGAGCTTCATGAGGCCCTTGCCCTGCTCGAGCGGCAGGCCGACGACATGGTCGGGCACCTTCAGCTTCACCGAGAAGTGGCCGTCGGCGTCGGTCGTCGTGGCGACCGAGGTGAACGGCGTGAAGTCGACGTCGAAGGTCGACGCGGTGATTTGCACGTCGCCATTGGCCACCGCCTTGCCGAAGAAGTAGCGGGCGTCGCCGCTCACCGTGACCTCGGCTCCTGGGCGGTACCAGGTCGCGTCGAGCGCGGCGTCGATCTTGAACTTCGGCAGCACGTAGCGGTCGACGCTGACCGTCTTCTCGCTGACGGTGTCGCCCATCGTGACGCGCACCTTCCACGTCCCGAGGTTCACCTGGCGGGCGATCTGGAAGGTGGTCGACGCGATGCCGAACTCGTCGGTCGCAAGCACCTCGCGGGTCAGCTTGTTGCCCTTGGCGTCCTCGATCTCGAGGATCGCTTCCTTCTGTGCTTCCGGTGACTTGTCGCCCGAGCGCAGCGCCAGCGCGCGCACATGCAGGGTCTGGCCCGGCTGGTAGAGCGGCTTGTCGGTCGTGAGCAGCACTTTGCGGCTGCGCACGATCGTAAGCGGCAGCTCTTCGCTCTCGGTGACGCCGCCAGCGACGACCTTCACGGTCAGCTTCGCGCCTCCCAGAGTCGCATCAGCGGGCACCGGGATCTCGGCCTGGGCGTGCCCGTTCGCGTCGCTGACTGCTTCGATAAGCGTAGTCTTGCCGCCGACTTCGAAGCTCAGCGTGACCTTGGCGTTGCCGATGGGCTTGTTGGTCGCGGGGTCGAGCGCGATGAGCGACACGTGCTGCGACACGCCGGCCTCGAGCGTGGTCTCGGTCATCAAGAGGACCTGCAGCTTCTCGAGCGTGTCGAACGCGCTGCGGGTACCGCTCGCCTTGCCGTTCTTCCAGCTCACATCATATGAAAGGATGTAGGCGGCGAGGTCGGCTTCGGTGGTCGTGGCCGGCAGTCCCTTCAGCTCGACCGTGACGGTGGTGCCGCCCGGCGGCGCAGAGAACGCCTGCTTGTCGGTGTCGATGCGCGCGCCGCTGAGGTCCTTCAACGCGAGCTGCACGGTGCCCGCCACGGTGGTCGTACCGGGGTTGCCGATCGGCACTTCGATGGTCAGGTCGCCCCTGTCCATCGTGAGCGCCATCGCCTTCTCTTCGAAGACGGCGCGGTCGGTCGTTACGTCGGGCGGCTTCACCGGCGGCGGCGTCTCCGATGCGCAGCCTGGGCCGATGGCGAGCGCGCCGAGCAGCGGCACCAAGACGCGTTGCTTGGCTTTGGCGAAGCGGAAGTTGGAACGAGTGCGGTGGTTCACGAGGCCTCCTGAGATTCCGGTCGGGTTCGTATGCGGTGCGGAGCGAGAGCACGGCACGGTCGAGTAGCGGATGAGTCCTCAGCAAGGTGCGTGCCGCATGCCGCTCGGTGTTGTGGCAAGCCATCATGAGGGCGCGACACGAACGAGTGACCAATGCATCCCGCTCGTGTAGAGATTGTGCACAGCGCGCTCGCCAGCCCGCCCGATGTCGCGGACGTGCTGGTCGCCTGGATGTAGCGGCCGCGCTTGCTCGGCCGAGCGCCGAAGACGACGAGACCCAAGGGCAGGGTGTGATCCAGACCTCCTACAGCTTCACCTCCACCGCGCCCGCCGCCGTACCGCCGCTCCGAATCGAGCCGGTCGGAGACAGCACCCGCCTCACGGGAAGCTGGCCGCATCACGACCTCGCGGCCGCGCGCCGTCAGGTCGCGACCTACTTCGCGACGCTGCCATCCGAGACCCAGGTCCGCTGCAACTTCACCGGCCGCACCCGCACCGCGGCCGAGTGGACGACCGAGCTGCGCACGCCACCGACCGTGACGAGCGTCTTCGAAGCGCGCCACGCGATTGTCGACGGCCGCCTCTTCGCGCGCCTCTTCGGCTGCTACACGCTCGGCGAGAGCGACATCGTATTGGTCGCCGACGAGGCGTCGGACGTTTCCGAGGTCTATCGTTTCCTCACCGCCTGGGCCTCGTTCCGGCTCGCCAATCCAACCGAAGAGCCCGCGTGGGACCGGCCATTCCCCTGGGGCTACTGGCTCGTGTCGTTCGCCGAGCACGACGTCGGTGACGCCGAGTTCTGGGTCCTGCTGCGCGACAACCTCCGCTCGACCCACCTTCGCGACGCGTTCGACGAGCGCATGGCGGCGCCGGCACCACGCATCGTCATCGAGGCGGAAGACCCGGGCGACCCCGATACCTCCTATGTGATCGGTGCCTCTGCGGCGCTCGGCGCCAATGCGCGCCAACGCCAGACCGCCGATCGGCATGGCGCCGACGACGTGCCGAGCCCTTCGGCGCAAGACGCGGCCGGCTTCTGCGACCGCATCTTCGCCGCCTTCGAGGCGGGTGAGCGGCCCGACTTCTTCGCCTATCGCGAGCCATCGCAGGGTGCTGTCGACTCGGGCTGGCGCATCGGCTGCGTCGACCCCGAGCATCGCCACGACAACGACAGCCTGCGCATCGCACCGCTCGCCCGCGCGGCCGTCGTGCCGGGCCTCGTCGACTACTTCGCGTTGCCACCCGGCTGGGTCGTCACGCGCGAGGACAACGCCTTTTGGACCAGCCGCCCGGGCGAGTCGGAGAGCCATCGCGATGGTTGATGCGCCGCCAACACGCATGCGCAGGCGCATCGCGAACGCGCTGACGCTGTTGCGCAAGGGGCGCATCGGGCCGGACTATCGCGCGCCGTTCGACATCGTCTTGAGCGACCGCTTCGTCACGCTGCGGCGCTATCGGGCTACCACCTCCTCACAGACCCCGTCCGAAGGCGCGCGCGCAGTGCTGCTGGTGCCGCCGCTGATGGTGACCTCGCAGATCTACGACATCTCGCCCGAGCTCTCGGCGGTCGCCTACCTCGCGGGACGCGGCGTGCCCGTCTACGTCGCCGACTTCGGCGCGCCCGAGGCGCTGGAGGGCGGCCTCGACCGAACGCTCGACGACCATGTGTTGGCGGTGTCGCGCTGCATCGACGCGCTCGTCGGGCTGACGGGCAAGGACGTGCACCTCATCGGCTACTCGCAGGGCGGCATGTTCTGCTATCAGGCCGCGGCCTACAGAAAGTCGGCGGGCATCGCGTCGCTCGTCACGTTCGGTGCGCCCGTCGACATCCGCCGCAATGTGCCGTTCAAGCTCAACGACAAGCTCGCCGAGAAGCTGATTACCGGCATGCGGCGCGTGATCGGGCGCCCGCTCGAAGGCATGCGTGGCCTGCCCGGCACCCTGTCGTCGCGCGGCTTCAAGCTGATGGCGCCGCTCGGTGAGCTGCGCCACCTGGTGCAGCTGTTCGGCATCCTCCACGACGAAGAGGCGCTCGCCCGGCTCGAGCCCAAGCGGCGCTTCCTCGGCGGCGAAGGCTTCACCGCGTGGCCGGGCCCGGCGCTGCGCACGTTCATCGACGAGTTCGTCGTCGGCAATCGCATGAAGCAGGGCGGCTTCGTCATCGCCGGCCGCACCGTCGCGCTGGCCGACATCACGAGCCCCATCTGCTACGTCCTCGGCGAAGACGACGACCTGGCGTTGCCCGACGCCGTGCGCGCGATTCGTGAAGCCGCGCCGCGTGCCCACAGCTATCCGGTGCACGTGCCCGCCGGCCACTTCGGCCTCGTCGTCGGGCGCGCCGCGCTGTCGGTGTGCTGGCCGACCGTCGTCGCCTGGACCGCCTGGCAAGACGGTCGTGGCGAGCGCCCCGCGATCTTGGACACGGCCGCCGAGCCGAGCAATACGGGCGTCGCGAGTGGTCTCGGTGACGCAATCTGGGAGGGCATGGGCAAGCTCGGTCTGCGCCTCGGGCGCGTGAGCGACACCGTGCGCTGGCAGTTCCCGCGCGTCGTGCGGCGCACGCTGATGGAGCTCGCCGAATCGGCCGGCGGCGACGCACACGTGTCGCTCTCGCGGACCCTGCGCGACCGCGCTGCCAACCTTCCAAACGCGGTGTGCTTCGTCTACGCGGGCCGCGCCTATACCTTTGCCGATGCTGATAAGCGCGTCGACGAGATAGCGCGTGCGCTGCAGGTTGCGGGCATTGGCGTCGGCCAGCGGGTCGCGGTCGTCATGCACGCGCACCCCGATGCGCTCACCGCGGTGATGGCGTTGAACCGCCTCGGCGCCGTCGCTGTGCCGGTCGCCGAGAGCACCATCGCAGAGACGATCAGCCCCGACGAGGTGCCCAATCGCGTGACGGTGACGTTGCTCGTCTGCGCCCTGACCCACCGCGCGGCCGCGCGTGAAGCGTTCGCGGGGCAGATCGCTCTGATCGGGCGCGGCGAACGACCACATGACGGGGACGTGATCGACCTCGAAGCGCCACCCACCGAACCTGCGGTCGCGACTGTCGAGGAGGCCGAGGGACGCATGCACGACGAGGCCGCGGTCATGACGCGCGCTGCGGGCGAGGCACGATCGATCAGCAACCGCGAGTGGGTGCTGGCGGGTCTCGACCTCGCGATCGGCGCGCGCCTCACGACCGCTGATACCCTCTATTGCCCGCACTCGCTGGCGGTGCCGGCGCTTGGCCTGGCGCTCGCGGCCGCGTTGGCGGGCGGCGCGCGCATGCAGCTCGGTGAGCCGCGACACGATGACCTCGGCAGCACAGCCGCTGAAGCTGCGGTGAGCCAGGCGCGGATCTGGGACGAGCTGATGAACAGCGGCGCGACGGTCGTGCTCGCGGACGACGAGCTCGCGCGTGCACTCGCCGACCTGCCGCTGCCCGAGCGACATAGCGTGCGCCTGGTTCTCGGTGACGGGCTCTCGTCGGAGATCGCCGCGGCCCTGGTCGATCGACTCGGCCGTCGCACCCGCTATCGCCCACTCGCGAGCCTCATCGCGGCGCCGACCGGCTGACGCGGTGGCACCCCACGCGGTGACGCTGCGGCAGCTGCAATACCTCGTCGCCGTCGCCGATCGCTTGAGCTTCCGCGCGGCGCCGCGGCCTGCCATGTCGCGCAGCCATCGCTTTCGGCGCAGGTCGCTCAGAACTCTTCGCTGGCGCCCACAATGATGCGGGCGCGATGCTCGCTTCAGTTCACGCGCGGTCCGCCCACCACACGCACGGTCAGCACCACCGCCGCAATGCGTTCGACGTCCTCGTAGCCGGGCTGATCGAGCTCCTCCCCGAAGATGTCGGCGTCGATCTCCTCGTAGCTCCATTCCGTCACTCGCTTCTTTTCCACGGCATCGAGCGCGCGTTTGAAGACGTCTACGCCATCAACGATTGGCGCGCCGGTATAGAGCAACAACCTTCCGTGCGCGGCCAGCCGCGCGAGAGCCTGCTCCACGATGGAGAGACCGAGTCCAGTGCCGATGTGGCCACCGCCATCGCGATACTTGCGCTGCCTTCTATCGGCCAAGAACGGCGGATTTGCGATGAGCGTATCGATGGACCCGGTCACACCCGCGAGCAGGTCGCTGCGCACGATCGTCACTGGCGTGGCAGCGAGCTCCGCGTTCACGTGTGCCATGCACAACGCGGCACTGGAGACATCCGTGAGCACGGTTTCCGTCGCGTCGGGCGCCAGGGAAATGCCGGCTACTCCGCTACCCGTGCCGACATCGATGAGACGCCCGTAGGGCCCAGGAAACCGCTGCAGAGCCCGCAAGAATCTGTAGGTGTCCGGGCCGAAGAACACGCTGTCGTCGGCCAACGTGGGATACGCCGAGTGCATGAAGAGGGCGCGCCCCGCTGAGGCAAACCGTACCCGGCTCTCGAGAAGCTCGCCCACTGGCTCGCATGCATCGGCCTCGCGCAGCAGGTTGGCCACGAGAGGGAAGTCGGCCGCCGCGAAAGGTGCGCTCCAACCAAAGATGTCTCGCAGCGAGCGCGCCTTGGAAAGCCGAGGCAAGACCCGCGCGTGGGTGGCGGGCGTCACCGCGGTGAACGCATAGCGCTGGGCTTGCAACCAGCGGCCCAGCTCAACGAGCCTCTCCGTCATGCAGCCCTCGCAGTGAGACATGCCGCGCTGCCGCCTGCCTTCACGAACTCACTGAGGTCGACATGGACGGGCGTGCGTCCGCGCTTGCGCAAGAGCTCGAACACCGGCTCGGAGCGCGTGCCGCACACGACACGCTTTCCCACTTCCACCCAGTTCAAAGCAAAACGCATCGCCTCTGCGCGCGGCACCTCGACGAAATCATTTCTCAGCCCTTTCAGGCGCTGCCAGCTCTTCGCACTGAAGGCTTCGCGACACGCGAGCACGGTGCCATCCGATAGCGCCGCCAGTGCCGTGTCGAGATGATAGAAATGCGGGTCGACAAGCTCGAGCGTGAGGACGGGTTTTCCGAGAAAGCGTCCGAGCCTGGTGGCCGCCTCGGGCGCGGAACGGAAGCCTGTGCCGAGCAGTGCAACGTCGCTCATCTGCACCACATCCCCGCCCTCCAAAGGATGTTCGGAGATGTCCTCCACTGATATGCCACGCTGGGCCAGGTGCAGGGCACGGTGCGCAGGCTCGGCGGCGCGTTGCTCATGCCGTGGCTGCGCCATGAGCGCGTGCACACGCTGGCGCTTGCGCGCAAGGATGGCAGTGTCCTTCACGAACACGCTGTCAAAACAACCGTGCACGAACGGAAGCTCGATGATGGCGGCGCCAGCAGCACGCAATTGCCTCACCATCGAGGCAGATTGCCACGCCGCGCGATGCGCGCAGCTGGCGCCAATTTTCATGTGCGGGTTTATCGCCCAGGCCACCTGATACGCGCAGTCTTCATTGGGCACCACGCAACCAGCGCATCGTGTTGCGCTCACGACAATTTTAGTTTGAGAGCAAGCCACGAGTACCTCCGACCGGAGTCCGCTGCAACTGGCGCGCCACATGCAAAGTGTTTCCGCATGAATGATCTGCACCAGACCCTCAACCGCTTCAACCACCACCGGCTGCGACCCACGCTGGTCGCACCACCTGACTTCGACGCGCTGATCACGCACCAACGTACCGAGCATCGCTTCGTCGAAAGCGAGCGCGCCGCGGTTGCTGCGCGTGCGGCAGCGGCTCCCAAGGATGCCGACGGCTTCGTGCGCTGGTTCGAGCAGCTTCGTCTCGATGGCCCGGGGCAAGGTGACATGCTCTTTCCTTGGCTCGCCAAAGAAGCGGATGCCAACCAGATGGAGTGGTTCCTCGTCCAAGAGGTGGCCGGTGAGGCCGGCTTCGACGATCTCGTGGCACTCTCCCAGCTACAGCTTCCCGCGCGGGCAAAGCTCGAGATGGCGCGCAATTATTGGGACGAAATGGGCCGTGGCAATCCGGGCGGAATGCACGGTCCTATGCTCGCAGCGATGGCGGAGAAGATGTCGCTCCCCGCGCTCCCCATCGTCTGGGAGTCCACCGCGCTCGGTAATCTGATGATCGCGCTCGCGTGCAACCGACACTATGCCTATCAGTCAATCGGCGCGCTGGGGGTGATCGAATTGACCGCACCCGGTCGCGCCGAGCTCGTCAACGCCGGTCTCAAGCGGCTGGGCGTCGAGGCCGGTGTTCGCCGCTACTATGCGATTCACGCCACTGTCGATGTGGCGCACTCGGCGGCCTGGAACAAAGAGGTCTTGCACCCTCTCGTCTCGGACAACCCGGCCGTCGCCACGGCCCTCGCCGAGGGTGCGCTCATGCGACTCGAAGCGGGTAAGCGCTGCTTCGAACGCTATCGGTGCGAGCTTTGGTGACAGAGCTGATTTGAAACACGGTGGGGGCTCGCGCCCCCGACCGCCGATCAACTGTCACACCAGATCGTCGCCCGAGAGCATCCGCAGGCTAACTCAGGGCTTGAGCACGACTTTGACGCAGTCGTCCTCGCGGTCGTTGAAGATCTGATAGCCCTTCGCGGCGTCGGCGAGCGGCAAACGATGCGAGATCACATCGTCCAGGCGCACGCGTCCACTCGAGACGAGCTCGAGCAGATGGTCGATGTAGTTGTGGACCGGTGCCTGTCCGTGGCGAAGCGTGAGGCCCTTGTCGAAAATCTGGCCGACCGGGAAGTTGTCGTAGCTCGTCCCGTAGACGCCGACGATCGTGACCGTGCCGCCACGGCGTACGGCGCTACAGCAGAGGCCGATGACCTTCTTGGTGCCGCGCTCCATATGGATGACAGCGCTCGCCTTCTCAATCCATGTGCGGTCTGCCTCGAGGCCGACGGCATCGACACAAACGTCGGGTCCGCGTCCGTGCGTCATCGCTCGCAGAGCCTCGACCGGGTCTTGCTGGGTGATGTCGATCGTCTCGGCCTTAGCGGCCGTCCGCGCGCGCTCGAGCCGATAGGAAAGCGAGTCGATGCCGATGACGCGCCCCGCACCCTGGAGCCACGCGCTCTTCATCGCCATGAGCCCGACCGGTCCCGCGCCGAAGACGGCGACGGTCTCGCCACCTTTGAGTTGGGCCCAGTCGATCGCGGTCCAACCGGTAGGGAAGATGTCGGTCAGGAACAATGCCTGGTCATCGGTCAGGTTGTCGGGGACCTTACGTGGCCCGACGTCAGCGTACGGAACCCGCACGTATTCCGCCTGCCCACCGCTGTATCCACCGTAGAGATCGGTGTAGCCGAACAGACCGCCGCCTTTGTTGTCGAGCACGCCCCCCTCGGGTCCGTAGTGATCGGGGTTCGAGCTCGAGCAGGCAGTCGGCAGGTGGTGCTCGCAAAACCAGCAGAGCCCGCAGGAGATCGGGAACGGGACGACGACGCGGTCACCCTTCTTGAGCTTGGTCACGCTCGAGCCGACCTCGACCACCGTGCCCATGAACTCATGGCCAAGGATCTGGGGCTTCGGCTGCGGGAAGAGACCATTGAGGATGTGTAAGTCCGACCCGCAGATGGCGGTCGACGAGACGCGCAAAATTGCGTCTGTCGGCTGCTCGATGATGGGGTCGGGTACCGTGTCGACGCTGACGTGCTTGGGACGATGAAAGACAAGTGCGCGCATGGGCCTATCCGTCGTGTGAGTGGGGATGGTTTGTGATGCGCCGCTCAGCAGGTCACCGCGCATCTCGATGGGCCAAACTCGAGGAAGACGCATCCTCGGACCATCAAGAGACGGCCAGAGCCGCGCCTGGGCAAGGACTCACGTGGCGTGCCAGCGGAAGCTCATGGAGGCACGCGAGTGGACCTCTGATCTGGGTTTCCCTTCGCCATCCTGCGGAACCGGCGTGTGTCCACGGTCCAGCCCGCGTTCCTCCGCAAGGAACACCCGATGCCAAGCAGGAAGCGCTTCGAAGATGGCGAGGCGACCGCCGAGCCCCGCCGGGGCTCACCGCGGAGGGCCCGCCAGCCGTGACCGCCAGCACTCTCACGGAGTCAGCGACGAGCTCGACCGGCTCTATACACACGCACCTTGGTCGCGGAGCGCCGTCGCTTCGCGTTCCCAAGGTGCGCATGAGGCAGTCGTCACGTCACGGCAGGACGATCCGCGGGCGGCTCGCCACGTCGCGCGTCATCACGTCGATGTCTTCGGCGTGGTCGCGCTGGCCCCGCGTGACCCCGAGGAGCCCGCCGCCGATCGCCGCCAGGAGGCCGAGCGCGAGCGCGATGAAGAGGGCGAAGAACGCCTTCGAAGTGGTCTCTGCAGCCTTGACCGCCTCGACCTTTGCTTGCTCGACGAACTGCTTCCACTGACTCTCGACGCGCGCAGCGACGAGCTCGGCCTCAGGGCGCGACATCGTGGTCTCGGCCGTCAGGGCCCGCACGAGCGAGGCGTTGTCGACGGTGCCGGTGCGGACCGCGTCCGACACGACGTCGCGGGTGACGATGTCGAGCTGGTCGGCGGTGATGCGCGGGGCGCCAGCCTGGGTCAGGCGGTCGTTGACCGGGGCCAGCGCATTTGAGCCGTTGATGTCGAACTTGGCTGCCATCGGCGCCAGCGCCTCGGCGGTGGTCCCGGCGGCGCCAGCGATGCCCTGCGCGACGCCGCCCACGACGACGATGCCCAGAACGGCCGTCAGCGACCAGACGACGGCGCCTTGGAGCAGGCCCTTCAGCCGGGTGGCCGGACCCGAAGTGCGGGCGGCGACCAGGCCGCCGACGAAGAGGGCTACGAGCGGGGCTACCATGCCCCAGACGCCCGAGAAGGCGGCCGAGCCGCTCACCTGACCGTTGCGATCGATGTCGATCGTTGCCAGGCCTATGGCGACGCCGAGCGCGTAGAGGAGGATCCACAGGCCGAGCGCCGTGACGACGCCGCCGGCGATGGCGCCCCAACGGAAGCGGAGAAGGTCGCTGCGATCGATGTGCAGTACGCCGCGACCGGTTGTGGGCGCCGTCGCGCCGATGGAGCTGTTGAAGTTGGCGCGGGTCGGTTCGCTGAAGTTGGCAGTGGTCATCGTGTCTCCCCTGAAGCTGTGAGGTCTATGAGAGCGGCCACGCAACGTTGCGGCCGTCTCCGGCCCGCATCTGTGCAAACTTCCCGCCAAGCAGGGCGAGCGCTCCGGGCGGGGGCGGGGGTTCTGGAGCGGGGGTTCTGGAGCGGGGGTTCTGGAGCGGGGGGACTGGAATAGAACGCGCGCGCCCGCAGACGGATAAGGGCCAGGTCGCGGCGAGTGAGGACGGTCAGCAGGCACGCTCGAGCCGGTGCGTTCTGGGCCAAGCGTGGCGCGATGGAGCGGCAGGCCCGAGCGAGCACCTCGGGAACGGCGGTAGGGAACGCGTCGGCTACCGACTCTGTACGGTAGTCGACGGCTGTATTCGCCGCGCTCTCAGAGGACCAGCCGGTCGACCCCGGGCTGTAGTCCCGAAGAAAAACGCATGCATTCGATCCTGACCGTCTACCCCGGCGACACCGCCCGGGTTCGCGCCACGCTCTCCCCGTGGAAGGACCCGACGCGCGTCAACCGCGCCAGCGACGAAGACCCCGAGAAGAAGCCCGAGTAGCTCCAAGCTCAGACGACAACCGTCTGATCCACCCCCCGACAACCCCAGCGGCCGGATGACAACCGTCGTCATCCGGCCCTTGGCGCTTCCGAGCAACCACCAACAACCGTCGTCATCCGGTCCCTGGACTTCTCAGGTACCCCTTACAACGGTTGTATCCACAACCCGTGCGCGCCCTTGGAGCCCTCTCGAGCTGCGATCGTCCGGACGTGGAGTCGCGGGCGGGAGGCGTCGACCACGAAGGCGCCGCAGTAGGGGACGTCCACGGGAGATCGGCATCGAGCTCGCGAGTGATCGGCATTGCGTTCAGTCCCAGTACGAGGCCATCAGCTCGTCCATCCACACGGCTGATGCACCTCGCCGCGCGGCCCGAACTGGGTCACCCAAGGCTTGATGTCGAGTACCGGTGTGCGGTCGATCGCGTCGAGGCCGGTCACATGCAGCTCCAGGCGCGTGACTCGAATGACCCTGCAGATCAACGGACACTCGTCGCGCAGTTCGTGCCGTGCTGCCAATGGCTAGCCATCGACCGGGGCGCGTTTCATGTGCGCGAACGAGTCCTACGACCCGTTCGACTGCGCGTGCTTCAAAACCAACAGGCGCGCGACCTCGCCGTTCATGAAGGCGACCGCGTCCGTCAGCGCGGCGAGGGCTTCAGGTGGGCCCCAGCCGGCGATCAGGTCCTCTGGGAAGTCCTGGTACTTCGAGCGGTCGAACTGTCGAAAGACGATGACCGCGCCATCACGACCTTCCACCGCGCGCGTTACGGGCACGACATAGAAGCGCGCGCTGTCCGACAATATCCCGCTGAAGTTGAAGCCATGGATGCTGTGGAACTGCGGGATCGCTCGCGCTAGGCCGACCGCGCCGAGGTAGCGCGAGTCGTCGGTCTCGACGAGCCCGTTCGTGAGATCGAGGCGGAACGCAGCCGACTCGTCGTCGGCGAAGAAGCTCACAAGGCGCTCGGGGGTCAGTTCGGGCATCGGTTCCTCAAGGTGCGGACGGGGTGGCCGTCGGGTCGGCGCGCATCGCCTTCATGTAGTAGCGGAGGTTGCCGGATTCCTCGGGCAGCTCGATGCCGATCTTGCCTGGGAAGGTCGCACAGTTGGCCTGGTTCTGCCCCTTCACGACGCGGCCTTCGGGACCTGGCGTGTCGACGAACCACTGCCCGCCAGCCGCTTCCTGGAGCGGGAACGAATAGTAGAGGCCGTGCGCGCCGGGCATCATGCCCGACAGCTCCTGCAGCTTCTTCTTCGACTCTGCGTGCTGCGCGGTCGTGACCTTGCGCGTGACCGTGGTGATCTCCGTGTCCCACCCCTTTGCAGAAGCGCAGCTCGCCGCGAAGTCGAAGTGCGGCTTGTCGTTTTTGACCTGGCCTGGGAACGTCATCGTGTGAGCGTGCAGATGGCCGACCACCTGCGCGCCGGGCATGCCTTCGGGGGCCGAGGGCGTGAAGCCGTAGATGCTCGCGCCGTTGTCCAGCGACACGCCGATGTGGCCTGCGAAGATGAGGTAGTCGTCGCGCTTGGACTTGTTGATGTCGTCGATCGTCGCCCGGTGCGACGTCTTCTTCGCTTGTTCGTCCGCCGTCAGCGGGATGCCGCCCGGTGCCGAGGCCGCTGTCGCTTTCGCGTCGAGATCGGCCAGCTCCTTCTCGATGTCCTTGACCAGCTTGCCGCGCACGTTGCGCACGCCACCGTAGCCGTGGAGCTGGAGCGACGGCGCGCTGCCCGCCTTGATCTCGCCCTCCTTCGCGGGCTTGCCGTTCGGCGACAACATGGCGCCCTCCTGTCCGGGCGCGCCTTCCTCACGCTGCACGGGCTCGCGATGGATGCGACGCTGGACGGAGCGACCCGCGGACTCCGCACGTGGCGTGGGTGCCGCGTGCTCCGACGATGCGACAACCCCTGAGCTACGGGCAGGTGATGCGGATGTCGTCCACGTAGTAGGTCCGCGTACCGTAGTTCGATGTCGCGACGACCTGGATCCGGATGCTTCGAATGACGCGCGTTGTCGACCGCCGATGTCGGGAGCGCCGCACACATCGCATTATCCGACGAGAGCACGACCTCGCCGGCTTCACAGTTGCGGCTTTCGCAAGCGTCCACCTTCCTGGAGCCGCAGTCCTTCGCATCGAACGCCCCGCATCCGCAGTCGCAGTCGTCGTCGTACCAATCCTGGTTGCACGTCCAGGCCGCCGGTGCCGGCACGCGACAGGGCTGACAGCTGCCCCCGCAGTCGACGCCTGATTCCGCTCCGTTGCGGACGCCGTCAATACAGCTGGGACATGACGTTGGGCACGTCCCGCCGCAGTCGACGCCCGACTCCGTCCACGAGGAAGGCAACTACGCGTCGTTCATCCCGGCGAGCTGTATGGGGACCGTGCAGGGCCTCTTCACGCAAGGCGGATGTGATCAACGCACGCGGCGGCACTGTCGCTGCCTCTGGCGGTGACGCCGGCGGTGGAGGAGGTTCGTGATGAGTGAGCTGACAACGGCCGCGGCGCCCTCGCCGTCGCCGGTCGATCAAGCGATCGCGCAGAAGAAGCTGCGGGCTTACTGGGAGGCCGAACCTCCTGTGGGTGCTCCCGAAAAGGCGGCGATCCTGGAGACCCTTTTGGAGAGTCGTGCGGGACACGCGCGCGGCGCCGGGCACATCCCAGGACGAGCGGTTTACCGTCAAAGTGATCGTGGCAATTCGTCGAGCAGGCGAAGCCGTGGCGAGGCGAGAGCAACCAGAAATCGGCGATCAATATCGGCTCGTCGTAAACTATATGATCGACAATGATTTCAACTCGCAATCCGACAAGACCGAGACGCGCCTGTGCGAGCTTAGATTGCAGGCCGATGGGCAGCTGGTTGCGATCGATGTGTGGGAGCTGCAGGACGATTAGAGGTTTTCCGGCTGATGTCGCGTCAATCCGGGCTCGACCCAGCTCCAGATCCTCGCGATGTCGGCGCACGTCCCGCTGACCTTGCTGTGGGCGGTCGTATCTGAGGCGTCCCGGCGGGCACCCGCAGGCGCGCGAGCAGCGACTGGCCCGCCTCGTCGACCATCGCCTCGGGGTCGGTCGCGCCCGGCTCGAACCACACCTGGGTCACGACCCCGATGACGATGCCTACCATCAGCGCGCTCATCGCCTCGGCGTCGCACGGCGCCAGCTCGCCCAATGCCTGACCGCGACGCAGCAGGTCCGAGCCGGCCGCCCGCCAGCGCCGATACAGCGCCGCGTTCATCTCGGCCGCGCGCGGGTCTTCGCGCAGTCGACTCCAGAACGACAACAGCACGCGCCCCGCCTCCTCGATCGACAGGAAGCCGCGCACCATGCCGCGCATCGCGGCCTGGACCTTGTCGACCGCGTGCACCTCGGCCTGCACCGACAGCGACGTCGCACGATCGATCTCGGCGATCGCATCGTCGAGCACCGCGAGCACGATCTCGTCCTTGTTATCGAAGTGATAGGTGATGACGCCGCGCGTGAATCCGAGCGCAGTCTCGAGCGCGTTGATCGTCAGCGCCCCGTGCCCGCCCTCGGCCACCAGCTTGCGCGCAGCCGCGATGATCTGACCCCGGCGCAGGTCGCGTTTTCGGAGCTGCCGGCTCGCCACAGCCGGGCCCGCGTCCTTCGCCTCAACCATTGGCGACGAGCGCCGCGAACGGGTCGTTGTCGCCCTCGACCATCACGACCGGCTTCTGCTTCCAGGTCGACGGGGCTTCGGACGCGAGCAACGTGATCGTGGTGCCGCGCTGCTTCAGGATCTCGTCATTCGACACGTGCAGGATGGCGCGCGCCGCGTCGAGCCCCGACAACGTCGCGCCCATGATCCCATGCCCGCTCATGGTGCTCGCGCCCGCGAGGTAGAGGCCCGGGAACGCGGACTTCGGCTGGAACGCGAACGGGCCGAGCTGGCGCAGCCGCTTCTCCGTTCCATAGAGGCTGCCCGCCGTCGCCTCAACGTAGTGCTGGTTGGTCAGCGGCGTGCCAAGGTCGGCGAACTTCACGTGCTGGCTGATGCCCGGCACGAACCGTTCGAGCCCGGCCACCATCTTCGCGATGAGCACGTCCTTCATCGCTGTGTAGTCGGCCGGACGGTTCCCGAAGCTGCTGTGCGCCCAGCGTTCAAACGCCTTGTAGTCGACGAACGCGAACGACTCCATCGTGTGATGGCCGTGCTTGGGTGCCTTGGTCGGGTCCTTCAGCGTGGTCGTCGTCAGGAACAGGCCCGGGATGTCGTCCAGCACTGAGCCGTCCGTTTTCGTCGCCGAATAGAGCGCATCGATGTCGGGCGACTTCGCGTACCACACGTTGCCCGAGTCGAGCCCGGCCGCTTTGACGTCCATGTCGACCGCCAGGAACAACGACAAGGCGCTGGTCGACCAGGTCGTCTTCGCGAGCTTCTTGGCGAGCCCCTTGGGCAACAGCTCCGCGTCGATGAGGCGCCCGAACGTCACCGCCGGATCCGCGTTCGACACGATCTGCTTGCAGCGGATCTCGCTCCCGTCCGCCAGCCGCACGCCGCTGACCTGGCGGCCTTCGAACAGGATCTTGGCGACCCGCGCCTGCAGCCGCAGCTCGCCACCATGGCGCTTCAGCGCGCGATGGAAGGCGCGTGGGATCGCGAACCCGCCGCCCTGGGGGTAGTAGGCGCCATTGAAATAGTGGTGCTGCACGGTCGAGTGCAAGACAGCCGGCGCGCGGCTCGGCGTCATCGCGTGGTCGCCCGCCTGCACCGAGAGTATGGCGCGCGCGTGTGGGTCCTTGACGCCGCTGCGGTCGAGCATGCGCGTCAGCGAGATCGGCAGGTGCGACAAGAGCGTACGCGAGCGCCACGGCAAGAGCAGCTTGTCCCCGAACGACTGTGCGTGCGCTAGACCCTCGAGCTGATCACCGATGCGCCCAACGGCGTCGAGGTGCTTGCGGATGGCCTTTGCATCCTTCGGAAAGCGGTCGGCGAGCCGGTCGGCGAAGCGCTGCTTGCCCTTCGGGATGTCGAAGCGCACGGCGTCTTTACCATCCCCGATGATGGCGTGGTCGAAGCCCTCCGGGTTGAGCTCGAGGAACGTCAGGTCGTCCGCGACCCCGAGTCCTTCATAGATGCGTCGCAGGCTGCCACCCGGCTGCAGCTGCCCGAGGTAGTGCACGCCCGGGCTGAAGCGATAGCCCTCCAGCGTGAACGAGTGGCACCAGCCACCGGGCACATCGTGCTGCTCGAGCACGAGCACCTTCTGACCAGCCTGAGCGAGTGCGAGCGCCGCGGTCATCCCGCCAGCACCCGAGCCGATGACAACCGTATCGAAGTCCTGCATGCCCGGCGTTTATAACGGCCGTTATGTTTTCGCAAGCCAGCATGCTCGCGAGTTGTTCCGCGCTTAGACGCCGAAGCCTTCTGCTACGAGCGCGAGCGCCAGCGCCTCGATGTCCTCGAGGTCGGTGTGGAGGTGGAGTGCTACGCGCAGGAGCCGCTGACCACCCCAGTCGAAGACCGGCACCTGCACCCGATAGGTGTCGGCAAGGAGGTTGTGCAGCGCGTGCGCATCGAGTTCGGGACGACGCCCGGCCGGCAGTGGCAGCGTCGCGAGGCAGCCGATGAGCGCGTCTTCCGCCGGTGCCGCGATCCCGAGCACGGCACAGAGCCTATCGCGCGCCGCCAGCGTGAGTTCGCGATTGCGCTGCCGGATCGCCTCCCAGCCGCCCGGCATCATGGCGCCGACGTTCTCGATGGCGGTCGGCCATGTGAGGAACGGGGTCGGGTCGTCGGTCCCGATCCAGTCGAACTCTGCGCGAAAGCGCGTCTGCGAGCCGGTCAGTGGTGCCGTAAGGCCATGCGAAATGACGAGCGGATGGAAGTTCTCGCGGCGGTCCGCGCGCACCCACAAGAACGCGGCGCCCTTCGGTGCGCACGGCCACTTGTGCCCGTTCGCGGTGTAGTAGGTCGCGCCCAGCGCGGCGAGGTGTGTGACGTCAATGGCCAACATGCCCGGGCCATGGGCGGCATCGATCAACACGTCGATGCCACGCTCCGCGAGCAGCGGCAGGATCTGCTCGACCGGGAACACCAGGCCGGTCGGGCTGGTCACGTGGTCGAGGAGGACCAGGCGCGTGCGGTCGGTCACGCCGCGGAGCACCGCTTCGATGATCGCTTCCACGGTCGTTCCGGGGAACTCGATCTGCGTCGTGACCAGCGTCGCGCCCGCCTTCGCCGCGGTCAGCGCGAACGCGTTGCGGCAGGCGCCATAGGCGTGGTCGGTGACGAGCAGCTCGTCGCCCGGGTGTAGCGTCAGGTTGGCGAGCACGGTCGCGACGCCGGTCGACGCGTTGGGCACGAACGCGAGGCCGGCTGGGTCGGCGTTGACCCACTCCGCGACCGCTTCGCGCGCCACATCAAGTGCCGCTGGCAGGTAGCGCATGAAGAACCGCACCGGCTCCTGCTCGAGCTGGTCGCGTAAGCGAGCCTGCGCCGCGAGCACGCTCTTCGGTGTCGCACCGAAGCTTCCGTGGTTCAGGAAGGCGACCTCGTCATCGAGGTTCCACAGGTCTCGCAGCGCGCTCGTCATGGCAGCCTCGTCGTCAGGTTCGAACGGCCGGCACCATACGCGTCTTGTGCCGACCGCGAAACGAACGCGATCAGCAGGCGGCTCGCCGCCGAGCGCTAAAAAAATCCATACAACGTGCCCGCGAACCGGCCTTCGATGCGGCTGCCCTGGCCCGACCCGTCATCGAGCAGCTCGTCCGCCAGCGTCAAGACCAGCTCGCCGTCGCCGAGGAACCCGATGAGCTGGGCCGCGCCACTGGCCTCGAGATAGTAGACGGTCGCCTGCGCCTCGCTGCCGAGTACGCGTGTCCCGGGCGCGAGCGGGCGCGCCAGGTCGACCAGCACGACGAGGTAGCCCGCAGGCGTCGCCGGCATCGCCGGGTCGATCACCGTCGCCGCGAGCACCACTTGAGCCATCGCGGGCGCACCGGCTGGGTCGCTGCCGGCCTTGCTGCCGATGCGCGCGAACGTGAGCGCGGGCAGCTGGTCGCTCGCGAGATCGAACGAGCCGTCACCGGTCGAGAACAGGTCGTCGATCGCGAGCGTGTTCCAGCGGGTCGTAAAGCTCGCACGGACGGTGCCCCCGGCCTTCGCGCACGGCACATCGCGAAGCGGCGGCAGCGAGGCATCGGCCAGCGTGAGGAGCCCCGCTTCGAGCGCTCTGCGACGCCCGCTGATGAACACCTTTAGCGCCGCGACATCGTCGGACGCGCTGCTGTCGAACGGGTCCGCGGGCAGCTCGCGGGCGTCGTTCGTGAGCTGGTCCCAGCTCGCGACCAGGTCGATGTAGCGCGCCTCGTCCCAGACGTCGGCGAGGAGCCGCGTGACCTCCGCGATGTAGCGCGCGCGTCCGACCGGGTGGCGCAAGAGGCGCTCGGCCAGCGCGCCGGTCGCGAAGAACGCAGGCGCGTCACCGATGAACGTGCCGTCGACGCCCCATGGGATGAAGCGCAGGCGCGTGTCGCCGGTCGCCGCGCGATAGACGAAGAAGTTGTTGGTGTTGCCGGCGTAGCCGTCCCAGTGCGAGACGAGCACTTCCGTCGCCCAGAACGTGATGAACTGATCGAGGTCGATGACCGCGTCGAGCGCCGCGATGAGGTCCTCGTCGGACGCGGCGATGGCGGTCGTGACTGCGGATAGTGCCGCGCGATCGTCAGCCCGATCGTCGAGCTTCGCCTCGAACGTCGCCATCCAACCCTCGCGAAAGTCGGAGAGCTGACCCTCCCAGAGCTGTCCCAGGCTGTCGCTGGCCGGGTTGGAGGCATCACGGAAGTTGGCGCGCAGGAACGGCTTTTTCACCGCCTCGACGTGGATGTAGAGGCCGAGGTCGTCGCCGTTGACGTGCACGCTCGCGAACGCGCATCGCGGCGCGGCGATCCCGGCGTCGCGGAACACCTGATACGCGAGGCACTGCTTCAGGCGGCTCGGGTCCTGCTTGCCGTTGTTGAGCGTGAGGCGCTCGAGGTCGCCCAGGCGCTGGCCAGGGACGAGCTCGTCGAGCTCGAGGCGAAGGGAAGGGCGCACGAAGTCGAGCGACCCGAGGAAGCCCTTCTTGCGCACGCCGACGTCGTGCAGCGTGACGCCGTCGATCGCGACGTCGGCGGCGCGATAGTTGAACACGTCGGGGGAGGGGCCCAGCAGGCATTGCGGCCCGACCAGGTCGAAGAGCGTGCGTGTCTCGTTGCGCAGCGCATCCCAGTCGTCGGGCCTCATGCCGATGTCGACCTGCACGAGGTGCAGCGGATCGAACTCGCCCGCGACTGGCGCCGGCAAGGTGTCGAACTCGGCCGCGTCACGTGGGTCGACCTCGACCGCGTCTTGAACCTCGGGTGCGACCTCCGAGTCGATCGAGACTTCGCTGTCGACCGCGTCGCTCACATCGCTTGCTTCGGTCGCAATCGCATCTCGCGGGACGGGCTCCTCGCCACCGCACGCGAGAGCGATCAACGACCATGACATCGAGGCGAGCAGCACACGCATCGCATCAGCGTAGCAGTATCGCCAACCCGAGCGAATGCGCGAGCGAAGGCCATCGCGCGGCTCTACCCAATCGTGGCGGCCGAACTCGCTCGGCCGAGCGTTGACCACGTTCACACCAAACTCAGCGACGAATCAATTCGTTGATGTCGGCGCGGCTCCCATAGGAGAGCCCGCGTCCAGCTCGGGAGGGCACCTTGAAGAACGTCGCGTACATCGTCCTCTTGCTCACGGCCTTGGTAGCCTGTGACGACCGCGAGCCACTCGTCGAGGTGACGCACCGCAGCCCGACCCAGGCGGCCAGCGCGGGCACTCCCGACGCGCCCGATCCGATTGGCCCGATCATGCCGATCAGCGCCGAGGCAGGCCTCACCCCGGTCGTGCCGCCGCCGATCTCGCTGGCTGCGTTGTGTACTCCCATCGCCAGCGCGACCTGCCGCGTGCACCTCGGCTGCAGGAGCGGCGTGTCGCGTGAGGCCGTGCTCGCCTGCGAAGACCACATGCGCGCGGCCTGCGAAGCAGAGCGGCCGCGCCTCGGTGCACGTGTCGCGAGCGAACGGCTGCGCTTCGACGCGGTCGCATTGCGCGACTGCGTCGGCCACCTCGATCTCCTCGGCTGCGGCGCTGCGCCGCAGGCCAGGTCGCGATCGCCGAGCCGTGCGTGACGACCGCCCAGTGCCCGGCCGACGCGTTCTGCGAAGAGCTCGAACACGGCGCCGTGTGTGTGCCGCGGCTCGCGACCGGCAAGGTGTGCGACGACGACGAGCAGTGCGCGGCGAGCGACTTCTGCAAGGTCATCACGCTCGCCGAGGTCGAGCTCGAGACCGGCACCTGCCACAAGCGCCTCGCCTTCGGTGCGGGCTGTGATCCGTTGGTCGGCGGTTGCTTCGATGGCCTCGCGTGTGACGAGGCCTCCGAGGTCTGCGCGGCAATCCCCGACAGCGCCGGCGAGGGCTGCGTCGCTGACGAGTCGCCGTGTGGCGCAGGCACTGGCCTCGTTTGCGAGGCGGGTCTGTGCGAGCTGGAGCCGTTCGTCGGCGATGCGTGCGACCCTGGCGCGACCACCAGCGGCTGCCGCTTCGGCTACTGCAATGCCGATCTCGCGAGCGGCGTCGGCGAGTGCGCGGTCTTCCTTGCGCCGCATGCCGCGTGCTCGAACGATGCCGAGTGCGGCGCGCTCGACTGCATCCAGGGCCAGTGCGATCGCCCAGTGACGCGCTGCATCGCGTCGCTGCACGACATCAACCTCGGCTTCCGCTACCGGATCCGCTGAGTTTTCCAAATGAGATCAATTATGTACAGGCAACTCGCAGCGCTCGTCGCGGCCTTCACCGTCGCCGCGTCCTTCGCCGTCGTCACGCCGTCCACGGTCCACGCCGCCGAGCCGACGACGCTCGCTCCGTGCCGCAACAGCGACCTCGACGACGTCAGCTTCCGCATCCCGAAGAACCGCCACAAGTCGAGGCCACACGGCGTGCGCAAGTTGAAGATCGCGTCGCACTTTTCGCGCGAGCTACACTTCCAGGTGCGCTTCGGCCAAGACGTTCGCTACACGACCTCGGACCCGCAGAACCAGGCGGACTGGGGCAAGCTGCTCGGCTTCACGACGAACCGGATCCACAAGAACTCGATCCGCCTCGGCTGGTCGTGGGACCCCGTCGCCGAGCGCGTGCGGCTTGGCTACTACGGCTATCTCGACAGCCAGCGCACGATGCCGCTGCTGACCTCGGTGGCGCTCGGCGAGTGGGCCGACGTGACGATGAAGTTCGACGACGGCGGCATGTCGCTCAGCGTGAACGGCATCGAGCACAGCGTGCGGGGCAACACCGGCGTCTCCGGTTGGGTCACCACCTGGCTCCTGCGCACCGCCTATTTCGGCGGCGACGAGAAGGCCCCGCACACCATGCACATCGACGTGCGCGGGATCGTCGTCGACGGCGGCTGCGAGCGTTAGCAGCGGCAGGGCAGAGCCCGCCTGCACGGCGGATGCCGAGCCACTCGGGTGCATGAACGTGATTGCCCGGGCCAGTGGCGAGCGCTACCTTGACGGCGTGGTGGTCTCACTCCCAGGTTCGGCGGCAGCCGAGGCAACGGCCGAAGGCGATATGCAGTCGGATGCGCGCGCGTTCGACGCGGCCCTCGAGTGGCTCGCGAGCCTCACCGCGCGCGGAATTGTCCTCGGGCTCGAGCGGGTCGAAGCAGCGCTTGCGCGCCTTGGCGATCCCCACGACGGCATGCCCGCGGTCACCGTTGCTGGTACCAACGGCAAGGGTTCGACCTGCGCATTCCTCGCGTCGATAATCCACGCGGCCGGCTACCGCGTCGGCCTCTACACGAGCCCGCACCTGGTCTCGGTGACGGAGCGTATCCGCATCGGCGGCCACACCATCCTGCCGTCGGACTTCGCGCGCTGGGTCGGCGTCGTGCGCACGGCGATCGAGCATGAGCCGGCGATCCCGCTGACCCAGTTCGAGGTCCTCACGGTCATGGCGCTCGGCTACTTCCGCGAGCGTCAGGTCGACATCGCGGTGCTCGAGGTCGGGCTCGGTGGTCGGCTCGACGCGACCAACGTGGTGCCCGCCAAGGTAGCAGTGCTGACACCGATCGGCCTCGACCATCAGGAGATCCTCGGCAACACCAAGAGGCTCATCGCCGCCGAGAAGGTCGCCATCCTGAAGCCTGGCGGCACGCTGGTTTGCGGCATCGCGCCGAGCCTCTGGCGCGACGTCGTCGGTCCTTATGCGTTCAACCTGCGCGCGTCCGCTCGCCGCGCGGGCGTCGACTTCGTCGGTAGCTTCGAGGAGGACGGCTTTCGCTATCGCGGCGCGAGCCATCGCCTCGGCGCCGTCACCCTCGGGATCCGCGGCGTGCACCAGGGACTCAACGCATCGCTCGCGTGCGCCGCGGCCGAGGCGCTCGGCGGCATGGGCTTTCACTTGAAAGCCCATCACCTCGCTGAGGGTCTCTATCGCGCGCGCCATCGCGCCCGACTCGAGCGCATCGACGCGCCGACCACACTGTCGTGGCCGGCGATGTTGATCGATGGGGCTCACAACCCGATGGGCGCGCGCGTGCTGGCGCGCCACGTCGAAGCCTACCTGCCGGAACGCCCGCGCGTGATGCTCTATGGGGTGAACCCGGACAAGGATGTGCGCGCGATGTTGGCGGTCTTGACCCCGAAGGTCGACGCGGTCGTGCTGACGCAGTCGACCTTCAAGCCGGTGCCTGACTTCGCGCGCTACGTCTCGCTCGTGCAGCGCATCGCCAAGCGCAACAACATGCGCACGGTGGTTTTGGCGCGGCCGGACACGCGTGAGGCGCTCGCGACAGCGACCACCATCGCGGGCCCAGAAGGCGGGCTGCTCCTGACGGGCAGCCTCTACCTCATCGGCGACATGCTGCCGCTCTTGCCGATCTGATGGCCTCGCGCGGCCATCCCGCAACCAGGCGAGATGGCTCGTCTTCGACTCGCCGATCGTCGCCTGCTCGACGTGATGTCTCTCGCGCTCGGGGACCTATTTTTTTTTCGTGAGGTGCGACCATGGGAAGCCGCCGCAGCCGGTCATCAGGTCTTCGCTGATGGCGCTCGTCGGTGCGGTCGCGGCCTCTTCGGCGGTCGTGGCGCCGTAGGTCGTCGTGCAGTAGTCGAACGCATCGGCGACGATCTCGTGCCAGATAACCCGCGAGAATCCGGCACCGCAGCCTTCGCCGCCGACGGTCTCGAGGATCGCGACGTTCTCCTCGTTGCCGACGCGTGCAATCGCCTGGAGGCAGAAGCCGTCCCAGCGGGTCTCGCTGATCGTCTCTTCGCCGAACTCGGTCGTCCACGTGCCGACCAGCTCGATCGGCTCGACCTCGCCGACGTCCTCGTCAACATCGGGTGCGATCTCGCCATCGGGAGTCGTCTCGCTCGCATCCACGCTGTCGACCGCATCCGGCCCGTTCGTCGCCTCGTCATCACACCCGATGAACAGCGTCGCAGCCACCACACCGAGCCCGAATCGCATCTTCATAGCTTTCTCCGCTGCGGCCATGCGGAGGGAAACGAAGGCGCCGGGGTACGCGCGGACCTTCCGTCGTCACCGGGTCCCGCGCGTCCTCCCTCCGAGGTCGCTACTGGGTGTCGAGGGCATGCATCCCCAAGAGATGACTGCCCTCGTCACGGTGCTTCGGCGCCGAATATCCTGACTCCCGGTTCGCCCTTGCCCGAGCCTTCCCAGACGCTGTCGTCCAGTGGCCTTCACGGGTTCGTCCCCGGTCACAGTTGCGGGGGCAGTGCTGGTTTCACACCAGCTTCCTCGGCGCCGCCGCGTTGTCGCGAGGCGTCTAGCCCGCACGCGGCCGAGGGTCAATCATCGCGTGCGCTGCCAGGCCACGGGCCGCCGATGACAGTCAGCGCGCGTCGTGCGACCTTGCCGACGTCTTCCGAGAGGAACCGTCATGCACGACATCGAGAACACCGAACACTATCGCGTCACCCCCGGCGCCAGCTTCTCGCTCGCCGACCGCGATGCCTCCGACACGAGCGCCTACGACGGCGACAAGAAGGATTCCGCCGCTGTCTTCGACAAGCAGAACGCGCGCCTCGAATCGCTGCAGGAGCTGCTCTACGCGGACCAGCGCCACAAGGTCCTCATTGTGCTGCAAGGCATGGATACTTCTGGTAAAGATGGCACCATCCGCCACATCTTCGACCGCACCAACCCGAGCGGCGTGAAGGTCGCGTCGTTCAAGCGGCCCTCCTCGAATGAACTCGCGCACGACTACCTGTGGCGCGCCCATAGCGTCACGCCGGGCAATGGCGAGATCGTCATCTTCAACCGCTCGCACTATGAGGACGTGCTGGTCGTGCGCGTCGACGAGCTGGTCCCCGAGGCGCGCTGGCAGAAGCGCTATCAGCACATCGTCGACTTCGAGCGCATGCTGGTCGACGAAGGCACCACCATCCTCAAGTTCTTCCTCCACATCTCGAAGGACGAGCAGAAGCAACGCCTCGAAGAGCGCCTCGCCGACAAGGAGAAGCTCTGGAAGTTCGACAAGGCCGACCTCTCGGTGCGCACGAAGTGGGACGAGTACCAAAAGGCCTACGAGGACGCGCTCGCCCGCACATCGAGCTCGCACGCGCCCTGGTATGTCGTGCCTGCCAACAAGAAGTGGTACCGCAACCTGGTCATCTCGAACGTGATCATCGAGCGCTTGGAGTCGCTGGGCCTTCGTTACCCGGAACCGCAGGACCTGTCAGACATCACGGTCATCTGAAGGCGATACGGCGAACGGGCAGCCTGACTTCGTCCGGCCTTCGCTCACGACTTCAGAACGGGATCATGAACGAGCCGCCGATCGTGCGCGGGCCCTCGCGGCTCGTCGACAGCTCGTAGCCGATCACCGACCCGGCCAGCGGCAGCGCCGTCGCTAGCAACCACCAGCCGATGTCGCCGAGATCGACCTGGCCAACGCTGAGCACCGCGGCCGCGAGCAACGCGCCACTGGTGGTGCCGACGAGGGTCCAGCCGAGGCCGCCGTTGCCTCCGACGAGCTCGGCGCCGGCATAGCTGCCGAGCCAGATGCCGATGAACTCACCGGTAAGGCCACCGATGAGCGCACCGCCGATACACCCGAAGCCTCCGCCATCGCTGCTGGCGGCCTCACATAGGAGGCCGCCGGCCAGCGCGCCGGTGAACCCTCCGGCCGCGCCGCCGAGGATCCCGAAGCCGGTCGCCGAGGTGATCCGCAACGGCCGATCTTCTTCCGGATCGAAGGCCGCGCGCGCCGGCCCGCCGAGCGCTTGGCTCACCAAGAGCCCCAGAGCAACGAGCCGCATCACGTCACTTCAACATGAAGGCGGCGGCCTGGGCGACATCGAACGGGATCGGACCGAACGGGGTGCCGACCGTGACCTTCGCGTCGAGGCCGACGTCGACCGGCTTCTTGCTCTGGAGTGCGGTGACGAGGGTCTTGCCGAGCTTCAGGAGGTCGAGGTTGATCGGCAGCGTGACGACCTGCTCCTGACCCGCGGGCGCATCGGGCACATTCTCGAGCACACCGGTCGAGACAGCCACGCCGGCGACCTTCACACCGTAGTCGAAGCCCTTGAAGCTGACGGGTGCGCCGCCCTTGTCGTTCTTGAAGCCGAGCTCGACGTTGAGCACTGCCTTGCCCTTGAGCACGCTCATCTCGCCGAGCTTGGCGCCCTTCAGTGAGATCGTCGGCGGCCGCACGATCGGGAAGCGGCCTTCCTCTCTGAAGGGCACGGTGGCCATGCCGACCGGCGTGTTGAAGCCGAAGTCACCGGCCAGCGAGAACGCGATGTCGTCCTTGCCGTCGACGTTCTGCACCAGCTTGAAGATGTCGGCGAACGCGAGCGAGACGGGGATGGACAGCTCGGTGTCGCCCTTGGACTTGAGCTGGATGCCGTCGGTGTTGCGGCCCTTCAGGAACTCGACGCCTTCGAGGCCGAGCGAGTAGCCGAACTGGTCGAGCTTCACCGAGATGGGGTTCGGGTTCTGCACGGCGAAGACGAAGTCGGCAGAGATGGAAGTGAAGTCGATCTTGTCGACCGCGACGCGCTCGAAGTGGAGCTTTGGCGTGTAGGGCGCGAGCAGATCACCGAGCTGCTTGGTCGCACCGCACGAGAGCACGACGGGCGAGATGGCGAGGACGGAAGCGAAGGTCACGAAGGTGCGGCGCATGGAGACTCCAGACTGCGGCGAGGCAGTCGCTACGAAGGAACGTGCTCAGACCACCACACGGAGGAGGTCATCGGCGAAGAACAGCTCGATGCCCGGTGGGCACTCGGCGAGCAGGGCGGGGATCTGCTCGCGCACTTCGCGCGACAGATGTGACAACAGGATCCGCCTGGCGCCACCGCGCCCGAGTATCTCGCGCCAGTTCGGATTCCATGCCATGTGGCGCCCACAAGGCGGGCGCAGGCCTGTGCACTCGGCGACCAACAGGTCGGCTCCACGCGCGGCTTCGTAAAAGCCTGGGCACTCCTCGGTGTCGCCGGAGAAAGCGATCACCTTGCCGGAAGGGCCGGTGATGCGCAGGCACAACGGCATTTCGGGCGGGTCCATGTGCTCGGCCGCGAAGGCTTCGACGCGATAGCCAGCGACCTCGGTCACGGCGCCTGGAGCAATCTCGGCGATATGGGTGTCATAGGGACGCGGGCGCTGCGAGACATCGGTATAGAGCGCGTCGAACAACGCCGTCAGGCGCTTCTCGAGCCCGACCGCACCGACCAGGTGCAGCGGCGTCGTGCGCACGTCGTGATACATGCCATCGAGCAGCAGGAACGGCAGGCCGCCGAAGTGATCGCCGTGCAAATGGGTAATCAACACCGCGCCGATGTCGGTCCCCACCATTCCCGCCCGCCGCATGGCGAAGAGCGTGGTCGCGCCGAAGTCGATAACGATTGAGGGCGCGTCGCCGTCCTGCACGACGTACGAAGCGTGGCAGCGCCCTGCGCCATTGAATGCGTCTGAAGATCCGAGCACCAGGAGGTCCATGTCACCGAGCGTAGCAGAATCATCCAAATCGGGTAGAGGCGACGTCATGATGTTGAGGGTTGCAGGCGCTGTCATCGATGCGGAGAAATCACAGGACGACGCGGGTCTTTGCATGGCCGGCTTCGCGTGGGCTCCGGGTCGTCTCTTGATAGCCCGTCGTGGTCCCGACAAGCGCCACGCGGGCAAGTGGGAGCTCCCCGGCGGCAAGCTCGAGGCAGGCGAGAGCGGCGCGCAATGTCTGCGGCGCGAGCTCGCCGAAGAGCTCGGGATCGTCGTCACTGTCGGGGACTTTGTCGCGACCAACGAACATGATTATGGACATGGTCCGTTGGCGCTGGAGGCATGGCGCTGTCGCTGGGTGTCGGGTCGGCTGGTGCCCGTCGATCACGACGCGTTCGCTTGGGTCACGCCAGCCGAGATGCTCGCGTTCGATCTCGCCGAGGCGGACATCCCGCTGGCGCGAGCGCTCACTGAAGCGACCGCTCTCTCTAGCGATTGCCGGGCGCTATGATAAATCGCGCCCCAGTGGTCGCTCATTTACGAAGGACGCATGGAGGCAGGCGATGATGACCCAGGGTACCTCGGCGCGTGCGACGAAGCCGGCGCTCGAGCTGTTGCGCGCGGCGGTCGGTCCGCGGGCTCGCTGGACCGGCAAGCTCAGGCGCGTAGGCAGCACGCTCGCCGCCTGGGGCCGCATCATGGGCCACGAGCGTGGACTCGCGACGCGGCTCGAGCCGCTGCTCGCGCATGGGCTCATCGACCAGACCCCGACGCGCCTCCAGTTGGTCATCGGCAGCATCGACATGGTGCGCTTCTGGATTTCTCCCGCGGCCGCCGACTATTACCAGCAGCAAGGGATCTCGTTCGCCTTCCATCAGGTCCTGCGCCTGCTCGATGACCCTGGCGCGATGCTCGATCCGGTCGGCTTCTTCGTCGATCGCGACGCGGTCATCGGCCACCTGCTGCAGGTCGTGCACGCCAATCCGGTCTATGACGTGCAGCTCCTGTCGACCCACCCCGATGGCCTCGATGCGCTCGAGGCGCAGACGCGCGCGATGATCGACGGCACTCACGAGCGCGCCGAGTCGATTGGCGCGATCGTCGAGGAGCCCGACTACCACGCGCGCCTCCTCGCGTTCGTCCAAGCCTATCGCGACGACCCGGCTGCGCCGCCGCCCGTGCGCTCGAACATCCAGGGACACTTCGACGTGCTCGAGCGCACGTTCGGAACGCTGCCGACGGCGATGCGCTACTTCTCGCGGCTACCGACCGATCTCGCGGGCGCCGTCTGTCATCTGCGGACCGTAACCACATTCCCTGAGCACCTGGCCGAGCCGGCCGAAGCCGTGGCGCGGCGAGAGTAAACAGAAATTCGCCGAGCAGGCGAAGCCGTGGCGAGGCGAGAGCAGACAGAAATTCGCCGAGCAGGCGAAGCCGTGGCGAGGCGAGAGCAGACAGAAATTCGCCGAGCAGGCGAAGCCGTGGCGAGGCGAGAGCAAACAGAGATTCGCCGAGCAGGCGAAGCCGTGGCGAGGCGAGAGCAAACAGAGATTCGCCGAGCAGGCGAAGCCGTGGCGAGGCGAGAGC
>Ga0335397_10000709_pt1 | contig 44419 bp, 39 predicted proteins | sample MAT04_FD_205740 | JGI IMG/M metagenome (GOLD analysis project Ga0335397, IMG submission 205740) | Freshwater microbial communities from Lake Fryxell liftoff mats and glacier meltwater in Antarctica - MAT-04 (spades assembly) (version 2) ... | reverse complement strand
CGGACAACGGCGTCTCCGCGGCGAAGTTGCAGCGGCAAACCGTCCTGTCCGCGTAGACCGGTCCCCCTTCGTGGGAAAATCAGCTGCCGCTGAACGAATTGTAGCCCTGGTCTTCCCAATAGCCGCCTTTGTAGTCGTTGGTGACTTCCATCGCGACGACGTATTTCGGGTTCTTGAAGCCGAGCTTGGTCGGGATCCGGATCTTCATCGGATAGCCATAGGCGCGCGGCAGCACCTGGCCGTCATATTTGAGGGTCATCTGGGTCTGCGGGTGCAGCGCGGTCGGCATGTCGATCGGCGAGGTGTAGTCGTCGGCGCAGCGGAACCAGACATATTTCGCGCGGGTGTCGGCGCCGACCAGCTTGAGGAAATCGCTCAGCCGCACGCCGCTCCACGAGCCGATCGCACTCCAGCCCTCGACGCAGATGTGGCGGGTGATCTGCTTGACCTCGGGCAGCGCGCCGAGTTCGTCGAGCGTCCAGCTCTTTTTGTTGTCGACCAGCCCCGCGACTTCGAGCTTCCATTCCTTGCCGTCAATATCGGGCGCTTCGTCGAGCGTATAGAACGCGTTGAACGGAAACGGCCGGGTGATGTCCTTGTCGGTGTAGGTCGGCGCCAGCGTGTTCGGATTGAAGATCGCGGCCTGCACCGCATCGTTGAATTTCGAAACCTTGACGAGCAGATTCTCCGCCGACATGCCGTCGACGACGTCGCAGCCGGTCAGCAGCGTCAGCGCGCCGAGGCTGGCGCCGCCGGCGAGGAAGCGCCGCCGCGTCGGATCAGGCATCAGTTTGGCGGCGTCCTTGACCAGCAACGTCTTGTCGACGCCGGGGATCAGCAGGGATTTGATACGCAGCATGATTATCTCCCGACGATCATCGCGCGAAGACTCTTCGGCACCAGCAACGCCAGCGCAATATGGACGATCAAAAACGCCACGATCGAAGCCATCGCGAAGAAATGCACGTAGCGCGCGGTGTCGTAGCCGCCGAACACCGCCGTGAGCAGCTGGAACTGCACCGGCTTCCAGATCGACAGGCCGGAGAGCACGACAACGATGCCGACCCCGATGATGCCGGCATAGAGCAGCTTCTGGACGTAGTTGTAGGTGGTGAGATCGCGGTGCGACAGCCGGAAGGTCGCGGCCTTGGCGAGATCGGAGGCGACGCCCGACGGCGTGATCGGCAACAGCTTGCGGCGAAACCGACCGGTGGCGAGACCGACGACGAGATACAACAGGCCGTTGATCATCAGCACCCACATCGCCGCGAAGTGCCACAACAGCCCGCCGCCGAGCCAGCCGCCCAGCGTGACGCTGCGCGAAAACTGGAAGTCGAACAACGGCGAGGCGTTGTAGATCTGCCAGCCGGACATGATCATCACGATCATCGCGACCGCGTTGATCCAGTGCATGATCCGCACCCAGGCCGGCTGGATCACCTTGCGCACAATCTCCTCGCCGGCTTGTCCGGCGGTGGCCGGTTCGCTGACCGTCATGCTCGACATCGGTGGACATCCTGAAGCGATTCGTCGTGAAGGCGGTTGCCTTCGACGTTACGCATCATAACCCCGCCCCGTTACGCCCGCTTCCGTTTCGTCGCTGGATCGGAACGGCAATCCCGATCACGAAGCGCGAGCCGGTTTCCCGGCCCGCGCCCTCGTGAGGCGGCGTGATGGTCGCCGCCTCATCCGCCGCCGTGGGGGACGATCGAAACGGCGGATGTGATCATCAGGACGGCATCAGCACGGTGTCGACCACATGAATCACACCGTTCGACTGGTTGACGTTGGGGATCGTCACGGTCGAGCTGCCGCCCTTGGCGTCAACCAGCATCACCTGATCGCCGGAGCGCTTCACGGTGAGGGTCGCGCCCTCGACGGTGGTCAGTTTCTTGCCGTCGGTGAGATCGGCCGCCGCGAGCTTGCCCGGGACCACGTGATAGGTGAGGATCTTGGTCAGCGTGGCCTTGCTTTCCGGCTTCACCAGCGTGTCGACGGTGCCGGCGGGCAGCTTGCCGAAGGCGGCGTTGGTCGGCGCAAACACCGTGAACGGACCCTTGCCTTCCAGCGTCTTGACGAGGCCGGCGGCCTTCACAGCGGCGACCAGCGTGGAGTGATCCTTCGAATTGACGGCGTTCTCGACGATGTTCTTCGACGGATACATCGGCGCGCCGCCGACCATCACGGTCTTCTCGCCGCTCATCTCGCTCTTCATCATCTTCTTGTCTTCGGCATTGGCGGGCGCCATCGCGGTCGCGGTGAGGGCCAGCGCGCTCAGCGCCGCGGCGGACAGATAGGCAATTCGCTTCGACATGTTTCGTCTCCCAATCGGTTGAAAGCCCGCTGCCAGGCGCGCGGGGCGAGGTTCACAACGACCGCACAGGTGAGGGCTGCTGGGTGCCGTCGTTGCAGCGAGTTACGGGAGTTTATCGGGGCAGTTTCAGACTATCTTTTTTGTCGCACCGTGAAACCAAACGCGACGATCGACGTTTGCGCGCGTCCGCGAGCGATGTATGCGATCGTGACGATAGGGTGACGAATAGTCGCGAGCGCCGTTTCCCCCACCCAACCCTCCCCCGCAAGCGGGAGAGGGAGCGCGCTGATCGCATGGCAAGCGATGGAGATGAACTCCGGCTTTTGCTACTTCATTGATCATCAAATTGAAAATCAACGTCTCCTCAACCGCTATCGAACTCCCTCTCCCGCTTGCGGGAGAGGGCTGGGGTGAGGGCGAGCCGAGCAACCAACTCAGTAATCAACCGATAGCCCTTCCCCTACCCGGATCGCTTCGCGATCCGACCTCCCCGCAAGCGGAAGAGACAACTCAACTCACAGCCCGCCGACGAAGGAGCGGTTCCAGGTCGGGCTGATCAGGATCTCGTTGACGCAGACATGCGGCGGCATCGATGCGACGAAGGCGATGGTGCGGCCGAGGTCGTCGGGCTGCAGCATCCGCGCCTGATCCTCGGCGCTCGGCACCACCGGCCGCAGCTTCAGGATCGGCGTGGCGACCTCGGCCGGCATCAGGCAGCACGCGCGCAGGCCATGGACACATTCGTCCATGTTGAACGAATGCGTCAGGGCCAGCACCGCGTGCTTGGTCGTGGTGTAGGCCGGGCCCGGCATCTTCGAGACGTGACGTCCGGCCCAGGACGATACGTTGATGATGCAGCCGTCCTTCTGCGCGCGCATCGCCGGCAGCACCGCGCGCATACAATACAGCACGCCGTTGAGATTGATCTCGACGAGCTTGTCCCAGCCGTCGAGCTCCATGTCGGCCCATGAGCGTTTCGGCACGTTGATGCCGGCCGAATTGACCAGACAGTCGATGCGGCCATGCGCGGCGAGGATCTTGTCGGCGGCGGCGATCACCGCATCGGAGCTGCTGACATCGAGCGCGATCGCTTCGGCGGCGCCGCCTTTGGCCCTGATCTTCGCGACCACCGCGTCGAGCGCGTCGGCCCGCCGTCCCGAAACCACCACGGTGAAGCCGTCCGCGGCGAGCGCTTCCGCGCCGGCCTCGCCGATGCCGCTGCCCCCGCCGGTGATCCAGGCGACGCGTTTCCCGCTTTTTGTCATGCAAACTGTCTCCGTTGCTTTGATGCGGGCGTTCTTGCTATGCAATCGCCCTTCCCGAATGATGCATGAACGCGCACGGAACACCATCATGAACGCCAATCTGTTTGCCCGCCTGTTCGATGCGCTCGATAACCCGAACAAACTGGCGATCGAGACCGCGACGGGCGAGACGATCAGCTACGGCGATCTGATCGCGCGCGCCGGCCGCGTCGCCAATGTGCTGATGGCGCGCGGGGTGAAGACCGGCGATCGTGTTGCGGCCCAAACCGAGAAGTCGGTCGAGGCGCTGGTGCTGTATCTGGCGACGGTGCGCGCCGGCGCGGTGTATCTGCCGCTCAACACCGCCTACACGCTGCATGAGCTCGATTACTTCATCACCGACGCCGAGCCGTCGCTGGTGGTGTGCGACCCGTCGAAGCGCGACGGCATCGCGGCGATCGCCGCCAAGGTGAAGGCCGCGGTCGAGACGCTCGGCGGCGACGGACAGGGCTCGCTGACCGACGCGGCCGCGCAGGCCAGCGCCGAATTCGCCACCGTGCCGCGCAGCGCCGACGATCTCGCCGCGATCCTCTACACCTCGGGCACCACCGGCCGCTCCAAGGGCGCGATGCTGAGCCACGACAATCTGGCGTCCAACTCGCTGACGCTGGTCGATTATTGGGGCTTCACGCCGGACGACGTGCTGATCCACGCGCTGCCGATCTATCATACGCACGGTCTGTTCGTGGCCAGCAACGTCACGCTGTTCGCGCGGGCGGCGATGATCTTCCTGCCCAAGCTCGACCCCGACAGGATCATCGATCTGATGCCGCGCGCGACCGTGCTGATGGGCGTGCCGACGTTCTACACCCGACTGCTGCAGAGCCCGCGGCTGACGCAGCAAGCCACCCGTCACATGCGGCTGTTCATTTCCGGCTCGGCGCCGCTCTTGGCAGACACCCATCGCGAATGGGCGGCGCGCACCGGCCACGCCGTGCTCGAGCGCTACGGCATGACCGAGACCAACATGAACACCTCGAATCCCTATGAGGGCGAGCGCGTGCCCGGCGCGGTCGGCTTCCCGCTGCCCGGCGTGTCCGCCCGCGTCACCGATCCGGAGACCGGCCGCGAGCTGGCGCAAGGTGAGATCGGCATGATCGAGGTGAAAGGCTCGAACGTGTTCAAGGGCTATTGGCGGATGCCGGAGAAGACCAGGTCGGAATTCCGCGACGACGGTTTCTTCATCACCGGCGATCTCGGCAAGATCGACGAGCGCGGCTATGTCCACATCCTCGGCCGCGGCAAGGATCTGGTGATCACCGGCGGCTTCAACGTCTATCCGAAGGAAATCGAGAGCGAGATCGACGCCATGCCGGGCGTGGTCGAATCCGCGGTGATCGGCGTGCCGCATGCCGATTTCGGCGAAGGCGTCACCGCCGTGGTGGTGCGCGACAACGGCGCCGCCATCGACGAAGCGCAGGTGCTGAGCGGGCTCGACGGCCAGATCGCCAAGTTCAAGATGCCCAAGAAGGTGATCTTCGTCGACGACCTGCCGCGCAACACCATGGGCAAGGTGCAGAAGAACGTGCTGCGCGACACCTACGCGGATATCTACAAGTAACAAGCGTCATTCCGGGGCGCGCGCAAAGCGCGCGAACCCGGAATCCCGAGCTGATAAGCACCCGATCGTTTCATCACCGCGGGATTCCGGGTTCGCTCGCTGGCGCGAGCGCCCCGGAATGACTCGTGGATAGGCCAGGGGGCACTTACTTCTCCCCTCCCCCTTGCGGGGAGGGGTCGGGGGTGGGGTCCACGAGTCGCAGTGCCTGTGGCGCCCCACCCCCGGCCTCCGCTTCGCTCGGCCGCCCCTCCCCACAAGGGGGAGAGGAAAACGCGAGCGCCCTGCGCTGGACGCCTGAACTACACCACGTGATCCGGCGCCAGCGCGCAGACGGTGTTGGGGTCAGTCTCGATCTGCACCGTGGTATGCGCGATGCCGAAATCGTGCTGCAGCTCGTGCGCGATCTCGATCAGGAAGGCGTCGCCCGGCGGGCCGGACGGGATCATCAGATGACAGGTCAGCGCCACCTCGGTGGTCGACATCGGCCAGATGTGCAGATCGTGCACTTGCGCCACGCCGGGGCGGCTTTCGAGGAAGGCGCGCACCGCGACCGGATCGATGCCCGGCGGCACCGCGTCGAGCGACATCGCGGTCGAGTCGCGTAGCAGGCCCCAGGTGCCCCAGATGATCACGAAGGCGACCGCGAGGCTGACCGCCGGGTCGATCCAGTTCCAGCCGGTGAACAGGATCACGACGCCCGCGACGACCACTGCGGCCGATACGCCGGCGTCGGCGACCATGTGCAGATAGGCGCCGCGAATGTTGAGGTCGTTATCGCGGCCGGAGAAGAACAGCCAGGCGGTCGCGCCATTGATGAGGATGCCGATCCCGGCCACCACCATCATGGTGACGCTGCCGACCGGCTCGGGCGCAAACAGCCGGGCGATCGCTTCCCAGCCGATCGCCCCGACGGCAAGCAACAGAAACACCGCATTGAACAGCGCCGCGAGGATCGACGAGCCGCGCAGCCCGTAAGTGTAGCGCGGCGACGGCGGTCGTTTCGACAGCTCAGCCGCAATCCACGCCACCGCGAGTCCGAGCACATCGGACAGATTGTGGCCGGCGTCGGCGAGCAGCGCCATCGAATTGCCGAGCCAGCCGAACGCCGCCTCGGTGATCACGAAGGCAATGTTGAGCCCGATGCCCAGCGCAAATGCGCGGCCGAAATCCTTGGGTGCATGGACGTGACCGCCGGGGCCATGGGCGTGAGCGTGGTTGTGGCCCTGCTCGGGCGCGCTGGCGTGATGATCGTGAGCGTGGATTTGGGTCATCGGGCTCGGATGCGGGGCGACCGCTTCATTGCGATGCGGCGCGAATGCAGTGGTCGAGAGGATGGCACGCAGTAGTGGTCCGGGGGAATGCCGCGGCGCTCGCTTTGTTCGAGCTTGCAGCAACTCAATACCTTTGCTGAGTGACATGGGGGCTCCGCGCGACATGCATGGAGTTCTGAATCTAGTTTCATTTGGTGGCGGTCGATATTAACGGCGGGTTGCGGCATCGCCTTGGCCTGCCGCGATCTTCAAGAGATGAACCCAAGTTCCGATAATGTGAATTCGCCGTTGCACTCGTTGAATGTCCTTCGTAAATAGGGACACCTTCGCGAGCCCTGCCCGGGCCCTGTTCGCTCGCAGCCAACCCATAGCAGCCGATGATCGACAGACCGCTATCTCCGCACATGCAGGCTTACCGCTGGAGCCTGACGATGGCCCTGTCCATCGTCCATCGCGCCACCGGCATCGCCCTCTATTTTGGAACCCTTCTGCTGGCCTGGTGGCTGATCGCCTGCGCCGCGGGACCTGCCTCCTACGCCAATCTGCAGGCCTTCACCGGCAGTTGGATCGGCAGGCTGATTCTGTTCGGCTACACTTGGTCGCTGATGCACCATCTACTCAGCGGCGTCAGGCATTTCGTCTGGGATCTCGGCTACGGCTTCAAGACCGCCGACCGCGAATGGCTGACCTGGGCCGCGTTGATCGGTGGCGTGGTGCTGACGGTGCTGTTCTGGGTGATCGCGTTCTCGATGGGAGTCGCACGATGAGCGGCGAGGAATCCCACGGCGGCGCCCGGCGCCCGGTCGCCTCAATGCGCACGCCGATGGGCAAGGTGCGCAAGCTCGGCCCTGCCGGATCCGGCACCTCTGATTTCTGGCAGCAGCGCATCACCGGCGTGGCGATGACCCTGCTGACCCTGCCTGTGGTGGTGGTGGTCATGCTGCTGCTCGGCCGCAACCAGGCCGGCGCGGCGCAGATCCTCGGCTCGCCGCTGATCTCGCTGACCATGATCCTGTTCATCATCGCCAGCGCGATCCACATGAAGATCGGCATGCAGGTGGTGATCGAGGACTACATCCAGAACGAGAAGCTGAAGCTCGTCACGGTGATGGCCAACAATTTCTTCACGATCGCCGTGGCGCTGGCCGCGATCTTCGCGATCTTCAAACTCGCATCCGGAGTGTAACGCATGGCGGCGAACGGCAACGGCGCACCGGCCGTGAACGGCCACGCCTATCCGATCGAAGACCACGTCTATGATGTCGTCGTGGTCGGCGCCGGCGGCGCAGGTTTGCGCGCGGTGGTGGGCTGCAGTGAGGCGGGGCTTCGCACCGCCTGCATCACCAAGGTGTTTCCGACCCGCTCCCACACCGTGGCGGCGCAGGGCGGCATCTCGGCCGCGCTCGGCAACATGCACAAGGACGACTGGCGCTGGCACATGTACGACACCGTGAAGGGGTCGGACTGGCTCGGCGACCAGGATTCGATCGAATACATGGTGCGCAACGCGCCCGAGGCGGTCTACGAGCTCGAACATTGGGGCGTGCCGTTCTCGCGCACCGAGGAAGGCAAGATCTATCAGCGTCCGTTCGGCGGCATGACGATGGAATTCGGCAAGGGCCAGGCGCAGCGCACCTGCGCCGCCGCCGACCGCACCGGCCATGCGATGCTGCACACGATGTACGGCCAGGCGCTGCGCCACGCCGCCGAATTCTACATCGAGTTCTTCGCGATCGACCTGATCATGGACGATCAAGGCTGTTGCCGCGGCGTGATCGCCCTGAAACTCGACGACGGCACGCTGCATCGTTTCCGCGCCCAGACCACCATTCTGGCCACCGGCGGCTACGGCCGCGCCTACGCCTCCTGCACCTCGGCGCACACCTGCACCGGCGACGGCGGCGCGATGGCGCTGCGCGCCGGTCTGCCGCTGCAGGACATGGAGTTCGTCCAGTTCCACCCGACCGGGATCTATGGTTCGGGCTGCCTCGTCACCGAGGGCGCCCGCGGCGAGGGCGGCTATCTGGTCAATTCCGAAGGCGAGCGCTTCATGGAGCGCTACGCGCCGTCCGCCAAGGATCTCGCCTCGCGCGACGTGGTATCGCGCGCGATGACGATCGAAATGCGCGAGGGCCGCGGCGTCGGCAAGAAGAAAGACCACATCTTCCTGCATCTCGACCATCTCGCGCCGGAAGTGCTGGCGGAGCGGCTGCCGGGCATCTCGGAATCGGCGCGGATCTTCGCCGGCGTCGACGTCACCCGCGAGCCGATCCCGATCCTGCCGACCGTGCACTACAACATGGGCGGCATCCCGACCAATTTCCGCGGCGAGGTCGTCACCAAGAAGGAAGGCGACGACAACGCCGTGGTGCCGGGCCTGATGGCGATCGGCGAGGCCGCCTGCGTCTCCGTTCACGGCGCCAACCGCCTCGGCTCCAACTCGCTGATCGACCTCGTGGTGTTCGGCCGCGCCGCGGCGCTGCGCTGCGCCGAGAAGCTGACGATCAACGGCAAGCAGCCGGAGCTGCCGGCGGATTCCGCCGATGGCACGCTGTCGCGGCTCGACAGATATCGCTACGCCTCGGGCGGCACCCCGACCGCCAAGCTGCGCGAGAGCATGCAGCAGGTGATGCAGAACAACTGCGCGGTGTTCCGCACCGGCGAGGTGCTGAGCGAGGGCAAGGACCTGATCCGCAAGGTGCATGGCGGCGTCGGCGATATCGGCGTGTCCGACCGCTCGCTGGTGTGGAATTCCGACCTGGTCGAGACGCTGGAATTCGACAATCTGATCATCCAGGCGGTGGTGACGATGAACTCGGCCGCCAACCGCACCGAGAGCCGCGGCGCCCATGCGCGCGAGGACTTCCCGGATCGCGACGACAAGCAGTGGATGAAGCACACGCTGGCCTGGATCGGCGACGACGGCGACACCACGATCGATTATCGCCCGGTTCACGACTACACGATGACCAACGACGTCCAGTACATCCCGCCGAAGCCGCGGGTGTATTGAGCGAACACAAACGGCCCGTCATTCCGGGGCGCGCGCAAGCGCGAACCCGGAATCTGAGACCGAGCAAGGACCAGAGATTCCGGGTCCGCGCGCAAGCGCGCCTCCCGGAATGACGAAAGGCAGACGAGATGGTTGAATTCGCACTTCCGAAGAATTCGAAGATTGTCGGCGGCAAAGCCTGGCCGAAGCCGGAAGGCGCGACCGAAGTGCGCGAATTCCGCGTCTATCGCTGGAATCCCGACGACGGCAACAACCCGAGCATCGACACCTATTACGTCGACAAGCACGATTGCGGCCCGATGGTTCTCGACGGCCTGATCTGGATCAAGAACAACATCGATCCGACGCTGACCTTCCGCCGCTCCTGCCGCGAAGGCGTCTGCGGCTCCTGCGCGATGAACATCGACGGCGAGAACACGCTGGCCTGCACCAAGGCGATGGACGACGTCCGCGGCGACGCGGTCAAGGTTACGCCGCTGCCGCACCAGCCGGTGGTGAAGGATCTGGTGCCCGACCTCACCAATTTCTACGCCCAATACGCCTCGATCCAGCCCTGGCTGCAGACCGTGACGCCGACGCCGCAGAAGGAATGGCGGCAGAGCCACGACGACCGCGAGAAGCTCGACGGCCTGTACGAATGCATCCTGTGCGCCTGCTGCTCGACCTCCTGCCCGAGCTATTGGTGGAATTCCGACCGCTTCCTGGGACCGGCGGCGCTGCTGCAGGCGACCCGCTGGGTCGAGGACAGCCGCGACGAGGCCACCGGCGAACGGCTCGACAATCTCGAGGATCCGTTCCGGATCTATCGCTGCCACACCATCATGAACTGCGCCAAGGCGTGCCCGAAGGGCCTCAACCCGTCGGAAGCGATCGCCAGTCTCAAGCTCAAGCTGGTCGAACGCCAGATCTGAGCGCGCCGCATCTGTTTCGCGTTGCAATGGCCGGGCTCGTCCCGGCCATTTGCTTTTCGCCCTGCCGATGTGTCGCGGAACAGGAACATCGCCGCCAACGGATCGTTATGCCGCCTCTGGCATGGAGATTACGCAATGGCGGCAGATACCAACCAGGGCGATGCGCAGCACGCCTGGGACCTGATGAAGAAGATTACCTTCGCGATGCTGGCGACACGGGACGGCGAGAAGATTCGGTCCCGGCCGATGGCGGCCTATATTCGTCCCGAGGAAGGCGCGATCTACTTCCTGACTGATGTGCGCCGGCACAAGGACGACGAGATCGCGCAGGATCACCACGTCAATCTCGGCTTTGCGGATGCGAGCGCGCAGAAATACGTTTCTGTGTCGGGCTATGGCGCCATCTCGAACGACCGCGCCAAGATCAAGGAGCTGTTCGGCACCGCCGCGAAAGCGTGGTGGGACAGTCCGGACGATCCGAATATCCGCATTCTCAAGGTCACGCCGGAAGAGGCAGAATATTGGGATTCGCCCGGCACCCTCGTCAGCTATGTGAAGATGGCTGTGGCGGCCGCGACCGGCTCGCGTCCCGATCTGGGCGAGAACCGCAAGGTCGCGATCTGATGACGCCCGAGCCGCAGGAAGATCCGAACAGGCCGGGCCCGTCGGAGCCGCCGCCCGAAGTGCCGCCGAGCACGCCCGGCACGCCGACGGAGCCGCCGCCGGAATCACCCCCGGGAAATCCCAATCCGGATATCCCGCCGCCGATCACCGAGCCCGGCGCACCGCCGCGTCCGGAGGAATTGCCCGGCAACACGCCGGACGAAGTACCAATGCCGCCCTCGCCCGGACCCGGCGCTCCGAACCCGGCGGTGATGTGAGGCGGCGCGTAGTTCGATGATCAGCGGGAGGCGGCGCGAGCAGCGCCGCCTTCACTTCTGATCCCGTGCGCAATTGATCACCATCATTCGCTTCGCGAACCAGTCGCCTGAATGCGCAATGAATAGCAGCGCATCGCGCGGCGGCGCGCAGCGAAATAATTAGCGGCGACTCACGGCGGACCGCCACAATCCGGCCCCACGGGTCATCGTTGATCGCATTCACGAACCGGTTCCGCCCTGGAACGGATAGTTTGGTTCGCAGCGTTTGATTCGCGGGGATTTCCGATGAGAAGACTTCGACTAGCATTGCTCGCCACCACTGCAATCACCCTCTGGCAAGCGGCGAGCTTGCCGGCACGCGCCGACACCGCGCTGATGCTGATGGCGCAGGCCGCTCCGGCTCCGGACAAGGGTGACGAGAAAGACCGCAAGGGTCCGCCGCCAGGCGAGCGCAAAGGTCCGCCTCCGGGCGCCGCCCCGAGCCAGGCGCCGCCTCCCGCCGCAGCGCCTCCGCCGCGTCCCGCGCCGCCCCCCGCTGCTGCCCCCGCACCCCGCGCCGAGCCGCCGGCCGCCCCGCGTGCGGAACCGCCGCCGCGTCCCGCTCCGCCGCCGGCGCCCCGTGCCGAACCCCCTGCAGCCCCACGCGCTGCGCCGCCGCCGCCGCCGCCCGCGGCTGCACCGCCGCGCCCGCCCGCGCCCCCGGCTGAAAAGAGCGCGCCGCGCGTCGAGCCGCCGGCACCCCCGCGTGCCGCTCCGCCGCCGCCTCCGCCTGCCGCGGCTCCGCCAAAGCCATCCGCGCCGCCCGCTGCCGAGAAGGGAGCTACGCCGCCGCCCGCCGCGGCGCCGCAGCGCGCGCCTGCCGACAGGCTCGCGCCCGCCGACAAGGGTGGAGCGCCGAGCCAGCGCCCGACCCCGCCTGCGGCCGGCCAGATCGGCGCGCCACCGGCGGCCGGTTCGCTTCCGCCGGCTGCCCAGACTCCGCCCCCGGCAGCCGGGCAGACCAGTGCGCCGACAACGCCTCCGCCGGCCGGGCAACCGCCTGCCGCGCAGACCGGCGCACCGGCTCAGCCCCCGGCAGGACAGCCCCCGGCAGGACAGCCGCCGGCCGCTCAGAAGGACGTGACGCCTCCGCCGCCGGCCGCCGGCCAGATCGGCACGCCGACGCCTGCCGCGCCGACGCCTGCGACCCCGACACAGCCGCCGGCCGGACAAACCACCGCGCCGGTTCCCGGCACGATCGGTCCGCAGGGCGCGCAACCCGGCGCTGCGGGCGCTCTGCCGCCGGGCACCCCGGTCGCACGCACGCCACCTCCGACGGTGACCGCGCCGATCCCCGCCGCGCCGCCGCCCGCACAGGCGCTCACCCCGATCGCCCCGGGCGCCGCGCCGCAAGGTCCGCGCAACATCACCGACTTCCGCAGCGAACGCCGTGAGGTCCAGCAAGGCGGCCGCACCGTGATCACCGAGCCGGGCCGCATCATCGTGCGCGACCCGAACGGGCAGGAGTTCATCCGCCATAACGAGATGGATCGGTTCCGCTACGGCGCGCGCAACATCCGGACCGAGAAGATCCGCGGCGGCGACACCCGCACCATCGTGCTGCGTCCCGATGGCTCGGAGATCATCAACGTCACCGGTGGCGACGGCCAGCTGCTCCGCCGTATCCGCCGCGACCGCCAAGGCCGCGAGATCATCATCATCGACAACAGCTTCGGTCCGCGTGACCGGGCGAACTTCTACGTCGACCTGCCGCCGCCGGTGCTTCGTATGCCGCGCGACCGCTACATCGTCGATTACGAGGACGCCTCGCCGGAGCTGATCTACGAAACTCTCGACGCCCCGCCGGTAGAGCGGATTCAGCGCCGCTACTCCATGGACGAGATCCGCTACAGCCCGTCGGTGCGGCAGCGGATGCCCTCGATCGATCTCAACACGATCACATTCGAGCTCGGTTCGTGGGACATTTCGCCGGATCAAGCCTCCAAGCTGCAGGCGATCGCCGACGGTCTGAACCGTTCGATCTCGCGCAACCCGCGCGAGGTGTTCCTGATCGAGGGCCACACCGACGCGACCGGCAACGACACCGACAATCTGTCGCTGTCGGACCGCCGCGCCGAATCCGCCGCCGCGCTGCTCACCCAGCAATTCGCGGTGCCGGCCGAGAACCTGACCTCGCAGGGTTATGGCGAGCAGTACCTCAAGGTGCAGACCGACGGACCGGAGCGGCAGAACCGCCGCGTCACCGTCCGCCGCATCACGCCGCTGCTGAACGGCGGTCAGGCCTCGCTGCCGCCGCCGCCCCCCGGCACCGCACCGCGGCGCTGAAGGTCAGCGTCACACCAACGAAAAAGCCGCGCTTCGTGCGCGGCTTTTTTACGAGCTGATTGATCCGGTGCGAGACGATACGAGCTCGCTTTCAAGCGCTCAAGCGCCTCAGCGGGTGACGAGTACCTGGGTGCCGACCGAGACGCGCTGATACAGATCACTGATATCGTCGTTCAGCATCCGGATGCAGCCGTAGGAGACGAAGCCGCCGACCGAGTTCGGACGGTTGGTGCCGTGGATCGCGTATTCGCCGCCGGCCAGCGTCATCGCCGCGACGCCCATCGGATTCTCCGGCGTGCCGCCCGGGATCACATCGGGTATCGCCGGATTGTCGCGCTTCACGTCCGCCGGCGGCGACCATGCCGGATTGCGGTACTTGCCGTCGATCTTGGTGACGCCTTCCCAGCGCTTGCCGGCCTTGCCGACGCCGACCGGATAGCGCACCGCTTGGCCCGGTTCGACCACCAGATAAAGCCGGCGCTCGTTGGTCTTGACCACGATGGTCCCCGGCGAATAGTCGCCACGGAAGCTCACCAGATCGGGCCGCGCCTGGGCATCAGGCGCCGTCAGCACGAAGGCCGAGGCCAGAGCCGCCACCGCACCCGCGGTCTTCGCCGAACGAAATCCAAAAGACATTCCGTCTCTCCAGTTTCCTCTGCCGGTCTCATCGTGCCCGACCCGGCCGCCCACATGCCTCGCCATTGTAGCGCCGCAGATTAACCGAGTGATTCTGACCGGTAACAGGGACGGGGATTGGACGCGGCATTCAAAGAAAATCCGTTCAACAAAGTAAATAGCTGGGAAACAACACTCGGTCGCAAAGTGGCTGTCGGCGCCGATCGGCCTCACACATGTTGTTGAACGGGCACAAACAGTCGCGGGCGGCCGCCTGGGCCGCGACTATCCGTCGCCCAAATTGAGGGGATTGACGCAGCCGGACCGGGCGGCTGGCGGAGGGTCTCCGCAAAACGAAACGCCCTGCCCCCGAAGGAGGCAGGGCGCTGTCGCAATGGCGGTCAGACCGCCTTGTGGTGCTTGTTCTGCCGGTGCTCGACCAGATCGTCGACCACCGCCGGATCGGCCAGCGTCGAGGTGTCGCCGAGCGTCGAGGGCTCGTCCTCGGCGATCTTGCGCAGGATGCGGCGCATGATCTTGCCGGAGCGGGTCTTCGGCAGGCCGGGGGCGAACTGGATCAGGTCCGGCGAGGCGATCGGGCCGATGTCCTTGCGGACCCAGGCGACCAGCTCCTTGCGCAGCTCCTCGCTGGGCTCGATCCCGGCCATCAGCGTCACATAGGCGTAGATGCCCTGGCCCTTGATGTCGTGCGGATAGCCGACCACGGCGGCTTCCGACACCTTGGGATGCGCGACCAGCGAGCTTTCGACCTCGGCGGTGCCCATGCGGTGTCCAGAGACGTTGATGACGTCGTCGACCCGGCCGGTGATCCAGTAATAGCCGTCGGCGTCGCGGCGGCAGCCGTCGCCGGTGAAGTACTTGCCCTTATAGGCCGAGAAGTAGGTCTGCTCGAACCTGGCGTGATCACCGTACACCGTGCGCATCTGGCCCGGCCAGGAGCGCGCGAGGCAGAGATTGCCGGTGCATTCGCCCTCCAGCACCACGCCTTCCGGATCGAGGATCTCCGGCACCACGCCGAAGAACGGCCGCGTCGCAGAGCCGGGCTTGAGCTTGGTCGCGCCGGGCAGCGGCGTGATCAGGATGCCGCCGGTCTCGGTCTGCCACCAGGTGTCGACGATCGGGCAACGGTCGTCGCCGACGACGCGGTGATACCACTCCCAGGCTTCCGGATTGATCGGCTCGCCGACCGAACCGAGCAGCCGCAGGCTTTTGCGTGACGTCTTCTTCACCGGCTCGTCGCCGGCCTGCATCAGCGCGCGGATCGCGGTCGGCGCGGTGTAGAAGATGTTGACCTGGTGCTTGTCGATCACTTCCCAGAACCGCGAATTGGTCGGGTAGTTCGGCACGCCTTCGAACATCAGCGTGGTCGCGCCGTTGGCGAGCGGCCCGTACAGGATGTAGCTGTGACCGGTGACCCAGCCGACGTCGGCGGTGCACCAGTAGACGTCGCCGTCGTGATAATCGAACACGTATTGGTGCGTCATCCCGGCGAACACCAGGTAGCCGCCGGTGGTGTGCAGCACGCCCTTGGGCTGGCCGGTCGACCCCGAGGTGTAGAGGATGAACAGCGGGTCTTCGGCGTGCATCGGCTCGATCGGGCACTCCGTGGTCACCATTTCGGCGGCTTCGTGGTACCAGAAGTCGCGGACGTCATCCATTTCGACCGCAGCGCCGGTGCGCTTCACCACGACGACCCAGTCGACGCCGCCGCATTTGGCGAGCGCGGCATCCACATTGGCCTTCAGCGGCACCTTACGGCCGCCGCGCAGGCCCTCGTCGGCGGTGATCACCACCTTGGACTGACAGTCGGTGATGCGCTGGGCGAGACTGTCCGGCGAGAAGCCGGCGAACACCACCGAGTGGATCGCGCCGATCCGGGCGCAGGCCAGCATCGCGAAGGCGGCTTCCGGAATCATCGGCAGATAGATGGTGACGCGGTCGCCCTTGCCGACATTGCGGTTGCGCAGGATGTTGGCGAATTTGCAGACCTCGTCATGCAGCTCGCGATAGGTGATCTTGCGCGACTGCGAGGGATCGTCGCCCTCCCAGATGATCGCGACCTGATCGCCGCGGGTGTGCAGATGCCGGTCGATGCAATTATGCGCGACGTTGAGGACGCCGTCCTCGAACCATTTGATCGAGACGTTGCCGGGCGCGAAGGAACAGTTCTCGATCTTGTGCGGCGGCTTGATCCAGTCGAGGCGCTTGGCCTGCTCGGCCCAGAAGCCGTTCGGGTCGCTGACCGAGCGGGCGTACATCTCGCGATACTTCGCATCGTCCACGAAGGCGCGGCTCGCCCATTCCGAGGGCACGTCGTAGATTTTCTCGGACATTCTTTCCTCCACCCGAATACGCGGCCTTGCCGCACCCGCCGTCAGTGCCCGGACCGCAAATCGCTTCAAGACCGGCGGCCCACCTGTCAGCACATCCCGCTTCGCCGGATCGTACACCGTCGATCGGGCGAAATCGCGAAAACCGCTGATGGATGAGCGTCGCCGGCGAAGAGACGTGCGATCGTCTCACCATCCGACCGTTGTTGTTCGGGCGATTATGCGTCGGCGTCCCCGGTAACGACAAGCCGGCGTCCATCCGACTTTTGGCGCTGATTGTCGCCGGTCCGGCCGGCGCGGCGTGTCGAGCAACCGGGAGCGGCCTGGCGCAGAAGCTGTCGGCGGCTGCCCCCGCCGCCCGCAAACCAATGATCGAACAACAGAATTTCGATACGCCGGGGCGGCCGGCGAGGCTGGGAAGCGGCCGGCGCCATCCGCCTCCCCGACGCGCTGGCGATGCCGCCGGCCGTCGATGAGGATGCCGGCTATGGGGCTCGCTCCTTCAGCGTCCACACGCCGGTCGCCTTGATCTCGGCGTCTTCGAGCTCGCGCGTCACCGGCACGCCGTAGCTGGCGAGCTGGGTGAGCTTGTCCTTCGGCAAATAATAGCGCCCCGGATCGCCGATCAGCACGAACGCGCCGCCCGCTGCCCGTTGCTGCAGAAACCCGAAGGCCAGCTCGGCAATGTCGCTCTGATAGAAAATATCGCCGGCGAGCACGGTCTGGGCCGGCGCCGCATGGGGCGCGGCGAGCAGATCGTCGCCGCTGACCGCGACCGCCACGCCATTTGCCGCCGCGTTGACCGCGATCGCCTGCCGCGCGAAGCCGTCGATGTCGAACGCGGTCACGCGCCGCGCGCCGGCCTTCATCGCCGCGATCGCCACCAGCCCCGAACCGGAGGCGAAATCGATCACGTCGCGGCCGGCGACAGTTTCGGGATGATCAAGCAGATAGCGCGCCAGCGCCTGCCCGCCCGCCCAGGCGAACGCCCAGAACGGCGGCGGCAACCCGGCCTCTCCGAGCTCCTCCTCGGTCTTGCTCCACAGCGGCAACGCCTCGTCGGCGACATGCAGCATCACCTCCGGCACCAGCGGCACAGGACGCAGCCGCGTATTGGCGCGAATGAAGGCGATCGGATCGGCGATGGCGGAGGTGCTGCTCATCAGCCGGTGATGCGCGGATACCGCAGCGATGTCCACGCCCAACTGTCATCGCCCGCGAAAGCGGGCGATCAGTATTGCAGAGAGTCAGAGGTTGAACGCGAGCGCTCTGGGATACTGGGTCCCCCGCTTTCGCGGGGGATGACGTCAGTTCCCGGCGCAGGCGCCGAGTATCACAGCCCGCCCATCTTGCAGATCAGCTTCCATTCGTCCGCCGTCACCGGCTGCACCGACAGGCGTGAGTATTTCAGCAGCGCCATTTCGGCGAGCTTCGGTTCGGCCTTGACGGCAACCAGCGTCACCGGGGTTTTCAGCTTCTTGTCGGCCTTGAGGTCGACGCAGACGAATTTGCCGCTTTCGTCGGTCGGGTCGGGATAGGCCTCGCGGATGATCTCGGCGATGCCGACGATCTCCTTGCCCTCGTTGGAGTGATAGAAGAAGGCGCTGTCGCCTGTCTTCATCGCGATCATATGCAGCTTGGCGGAGTGGTTGCGGACGCCGGTCCAGGCCTCGCCCTTGGCGCCCTTGGCCACCTGCTGGTCCCACGACCACACCGAGGGCTCGGATTTCACCAGCCAGTACGCCATCGTCTATTCCTCAGCCTTCAACGGCCGCGTCAGCAGGCCTTCGATCGCAGCATCGACGCCGAGCTGGCCTTGGAGGATCGCCGCGACCGCGGTCGAGATCGGCATCTCGACGCCCTTGGCCTGCGCCATCTCCAGCAGCACCGGCGCGGTGTAGTAGCCCTCGGCGAGCTTGCCGTGCGCGGCCTCATCGATGCTCTCGCCGCGGCCGAGCGCCATGCCGAACGAGAAATTGCGCGATTGCGGCGTCGAGCAGCACATCGTCAGATCGCCGAGGCCGGACAGGCCGTGCATGGTCTCGATCCGCGCCCCATAGGCCTTGCCGAACCGCACCAGCTCGACGAAGCCGCGCGTCGTCATCGCCGCCAGCGCCGAGGCGCCGAGCTTGCGGCCCGCGACGATGCCGGCCGCGATCGCCATCACGTTCTTGGTGGCGCCGCCGAGTTCGACGCCGCGCACGTCGGTCGAGTGATAGGGGCGGAAGCTGCCGGAATTCATCGCCTGCGCCAGCGCCTGCGCGATCGCGGCGTCGCTCGCCGCAATCGTCACCGCGGTCGGCAGGCCGCGCGCGACGTCGGCGGCGAAGCTCGGGCCGGACAGGATCGCCGGAATCGCGTTCGGCGCACATTCGGCGATGATCTCGGTCATGAAGCGGTGGGTGCCGTGCTCGATCCCCTTGGCGCAGGCGATCAGCGGCGTGCGCCCGGCGATCAGCGGCTGCAGCGAGGTGACGACCGAGCGCAGCACCTGCGCCGGCACCACCAGCAGCAGCGCCTCGGCGCGGGCGGCTTCTGCGAGATCGCGCGTCACCTTGATCGACGGCTCGAGCATGACCCCGGGCAGGAACCTGCTTTCGCGCGTCTGTTCGAGATGCTGCGCATGGCCGGGATCATGCTCCCACAGCGTGACGCTGCGGCCGGCGCGCGCCGCCGTCAGCGCCAGCGCGGTTCCCCACGCTCCGCCGCCGAGCACGGCGATCGAGTTAAATGCTGACACGGACGCCTCGCACAATCGAATGAGCCATCATCAGTTTCAGAATCCCGCGCGCGTATTGGCGAATTTTCCCGGCGCGGTCGCGTTGGCGTCGAGCAGCCAGCGGGCGCGGGGCGCCGCGTCCATGGTGTCGGTCAGGCCGAGCGCGAGACGCTCGGCGCCGGCCCAGGCGATCATCGCGCCGTTGTCGGTGCACAGCGCCGGCGGCGGCACCATCAGCGTGGTCTGCGCCTTCGCGGCGACCTCGCGCAAAGACCGGCGGATCGCCTGATTGGCGGCGACCCCGCCGGCCGCGACCAGCGCCTTCGGCGCGCCGAAGCGCTCGCGGAACAACCGCAGCCCGGCGCCCAGCCGGTCGGCCATCGAGTCCAGCACCGCGGCCTGGAAGCCGGCGCACAGATCGTTGATGTCCTGCGGCTCCAGCGGCGTCAGTCGGCTGGCCTCGTTGCGCACCGCAGTCTTGAGCCCGGACAGCGAGAAATTGGCGTCGGGCCGCCCCAGCATCGGCCGCGGGAACGCGAACCGGGCGGCGTCGCCGGACGCCGCCGCGCGCTCGACCTGCGGCCCGCCCGGATAAGGCAGCCCCAGCATCTTGGCGATCTTGTCGAACGCCTCGCCGATCGCATCGTCCACCGTGGTGCCGAGCCGGACGTAGTCGCCGACGCCGAGCACGGCGACGATCTGGGTGTGGCCGCCGGACGCGAGGAACAGGCAGTAAGGAAACTCGGTCGCATCCGTCAGCCGCGGCGTCAGCGCGTGCGCCTCGAGGTGATTGACCGCGATCAGCGGCGTATTGTGCACCAGCGCGATCGCCTTCGCGGTGGTCAGCCCGACGATGACGCCGCCGATCAGCCCCGGCCCTGCCGCCGCGGCGACGCCCGAGAGCTGCGCGAAACCGGTTCCCGCTTCCCGCATGGCATTTGCGACGATGCCGTCGAGCAGATCGACATGCGCCCGCGCGGCGATCTCCGGTACAACGCCACCGAACGGCGCGTGTTCGTCGATTTGCGAGCGCACGATGTTGGAGAGAATCCGGCCGCTGCCGTCGGCGCGGCGCTCGACCACGGCGGCGGCGGTTTCATCGCAGGTTGTCTCAATTCCGAGCACCAGCAAGGTTTGTTCACTAGTCAAATTGAGCCCTTGCGTTTGCGGCCGAACCAGCGTTCTCCTTGCTTCGCGTAGCATTGCGGGGTCGCGGAATGCAATCATCCGGTCGGCTCCCCGCGGCTCCGGCAAAGTCTGATGGCCCGCTTGTTCCGGCGGCCGCATCGGCTCCTGTTTCCCTCTCGCATGCGAGGACGTCAGGCGTGGCTATGCTCGTCACCCGCCCGCAACCCGATAATGACGCGACCGCAGCGGCGCTGCGCGCGAAAGGTTACGACGTGTTGCTGGCGCCGATGCTGCGGTTCGAACCGCTGCCGTTTCCGGATGATCAGGACACGATCACCACCGGCGTGATCGTCACCAGCGCCAATGCGCTGCGGGCGATCGAGCATCAGCCGGGCTTTGCGCGACTGCTGAAGCTGCCGCTGTTCGCGGTCGGCAAACATACCGCACGCGCCGCACGCGACGCTGGGTTCCAGGATGTCGTGGTCGCCGACGGCGACGCCGCCCGGCTGCGGCTGAAGGTCTCCGACAGCGTCCGCGGTAAAAAGAAGACCGAAGGCACGTTGCTGTATCTGGCCGGCGCCGACCTGTCGCGCGACCTCGCCGGCGAATTGCGCGAAGACGGCTTCAACGTCGTGATGCAGACCACCTATCGGATGGCGCCGGTGCCGACCCTGCCGGCGAGTGTCTGCGACGCTTTCGCAGCTCATCGCATCGAGGCGGTGCTACATTATTCGCGGCGCAGCGCGCGCGCCTTCATCGACGCGACGCGGGAGTCGGGAATCGAGATCTCGGCGCTGGCGATCCCGCAATGCTGCCTGTCGGAGACGGTCTCCGAGGTGGTCCGCGAGGCTGGCGCCACACAGGTGACGGTGGCGCGCACGCCCGACGAGCCGGCGCTGTTCGAAGCGCTGGACCGTGCGATCGGCGCGCCGGCGCGCTAAGTAACAACGCCCCGGACCGAAAACGGATTCGGCTGGACAGGTGACGAGGAACGGTTGCGGATGGTCAAGAACAGGCCCGGACACGAAGAGACGCAGCACGAAAAGGACCCGCGCGAGAACGCGGCGTCCGTTGGCGCAAGTGATGCGCATCCGGAACAAGCCGCCGAGGTGGATGTGGACGCGCCGATCGAGGCGCTGGCCCTGAACCCCGTCGAGCCGACCGCGGAGGAGCTTCGCGACGATCCGGCGCTGGAGCCATCCGCAGAGCATCGGCAGCAGGACGTGATCGACGCCGAGCCGCTGCCGGAGACGGCGACTGACGATCCTCCCGAGACCCGGTTCGCCTCCACATCGGACAAAGCCGAGGAAGCCGCGGCGCGGTCTGCGGCCGCCGCCGAGCCGCGCCGGCCAGGCATCGTCGCGGCGATGCTGCCGCCGGTGCTGGCGGTCGCGATCGCCGCCGCGGTGGTCGTCGGCGCCGCCAAGACCGGGCTGCTGCCGCAGTTCCTGTCCTCGACCAGCGTGAGCGCCCCGGAGGGCGACGTTGCGGCGATCGATGCGCTGAAGGCGCGGATCGCCGACCTCGAAGCGCGGCCGACGCCGACCGGTTCGAACACCGCCGCCGCAACGCCTGCCGCTGCAGCCGATCCGGCGCTGGCCGGCAAGGTCGACGCGCTGGAGAAGACCGTCGCCGCGCTGCGCGACGACCTCGCCACGCTCCGCGACCGATCCGAACAGCTCGCCAGCGCGTTGAAGGAGGTCAAGGCCGCGCCGTCCGAGTCTGCCGAGACCGCAAGCGAACCGCCGGCGATGGCCTCGACCGACAAGACCCCGCCCGACAAGACCGCTGCCGACAAGGCCGCGACCGATTCTGCGGCGGCGCTGGCCGCGATCAACGCCCGCCTGACCGAGCTCGAACACGCCGCCAAGACCGCGACCGAGGCCGCCCCGCAAGCGCCGCAGCCCGCGGTCGTGTCCGACGACGCGCCGCTGCGCCGTCTTGTCACCGCGACCATGCTGGATCTCACGGTGAAGCAGGGCGCGCCCTATGCGGCGATCCTGAAGGCGGCCGAGCCGCTCGCCACCGAAACGGGGGCGCTGAAGCCGCTGGAGCCGTTCGCGGCGACCGGGGTTCCCGCCGCCGCCGCCCTCGGCCGCGAGCTGATCGCCCTGCTGCCGAAGCTGTTGTCGGGCGCCGAGGGCGCCAGCAACGCGAATTTCATCGATCGCTTCCAGTCCAATGCGGAGCGGCTGATCCGGATCCAGCGTTCCGACGCCACCGCCGGGATCGATCGCACCGCGATCGTCGGCCGCATTACCGCGGCGGCGCAGCGCGGCGACCTTGCCGAGGCGCGGCGCGAGCTGAAAGCGCTTGCGCCGGCCGACCGCGCTCCTGTTCAATCCTGGATCGACAAATCCGAGGCGCGCGACCAAGCTCTCGCCGCCTCGCATTCCTTCGCCACCGCTGCGCTAGCCGCGCTGCAGAAACCGTCGCCATAGGATTCCCATGCTGCGCATCATCCTGTTTCTCGTGATCATCGCGCTCGCGGCCGCGGGCGCAGCCTGGGTGGCCGAACAGCCCGGCGATGTCGTGCTGTCGTGGAACGACTGGCGCGCCGAGATGCGTCTGCCGGTATTCGTCCTCGGGCTCGGCGCCGCGATCGTCTCGATCGTGCTCGCCTGGGCGATCATCACCGGGCTGTGGCGTGCGCCGAGCCGGATGAAGCGCGGCCGCTTCGAACGTCGCAGCGGCCGGGCCCGCCACGCCATCACCCAGGGACTGCTCGCGGTCGGCCATGGCGACGCCGCGGCGGCGCGCAACCACGCCAGCGCCGCGCGGCGGCACGCGCCGCACGATCCGCTGGCGCTGCTGCTGCAGGCGCAATCGGCGCAGCTCGAAGGCGACCGCGACGGCGCCCGCCGCGCTTTCCTGGCGATGGCCGGGCGCGACGACACCAAATCGCTCGGGATGCGCGGCCTCTATATCGAGGCGCAGCGCGCCGACGATCCCTACGGCGCGCTGGCGATCGCCGAGGAAGCGCTGCGGCTGCAGCCGAATTCGACCTGGGCGTCGCAGGCGGTGCTCGGCTTCCGCTGCGCCCGCGCCGACTGGTCCGGGGCGCTGGATATTCTCGAAACCAACCTGTCCTCCGGGCTGGTCGACAAGAAGGTCTTTCGCCGACAGCGCGCGGTGCTGCTGACGGCGCGCGCGATCGACCTCGAGGACAGCGACGAGAGCCTGGCGCGCGACAGCGCGCTCGAGGCCAACAAGCTGGCGCCGACGCTGATCCCGGCCGCGGTGCTGGCCGCGAAATGTCTCGCCGAGACCCATCAGGTGCGCCGCGCCATGAAGGTGATCGAGGCGGCCTGGCAGGCCCAGCCGCATCCCGATCTGGCCGCCGCCTATGCGAATATCAAACCGGGCGATCCGGCCAATATCCGGCTGGCGCGGGTGCAGAACCTGATCGCCAAGAACCCGGCCGATTTCGAAAGCGCGCTGGCGATCGCCCGCGCCGGGATCGACGCCGGCGAATTTGCGCGCGCGCGCCGGGCGCTGCAGCCGTTCATCGACAATCCGACCCAGCGCGTCGCGATGCTGATGGCCGAGATCGAGCACGGCGAACGCGGCGACACCGCGAAAGCGCGCGCCTGGACGCTGCGCGCGGTGCGCGCGCTGCCGGATGCGATGTGGACCGCCGACGGCTATACATCGGATCATTGGCGCCCGGTGTCGCCCGTGACCGGCCGGCTCGATGCGTTCCAGTGGCAGGTGCCGATCGCCGCGCTGCCGGCGAGGAAGGCGGTGGTGATCGAGGACAACCCGTTTCACGACGCCCTGATCGCCTCCTCGGCGACCGAGGCGCTGCCGGCGGCCAACGCCCATGATCCGGTGACGGTGACGATCGAGTCGGTCGTCGAGACCACGGTGGTGGCGCCGAAGCAGGCGGAGGCAACCGTGGTGACGGTCGAGCCCGAGGCCGCCGCCGACAAGCCGAAGGACCAGAAGGGCAGCTCCCGGGGAAGCGCAACCAAGGATGCCGGCAAGAGCGCGCCGGAAGCGCCGGTCGCCGCGTCGGAGACCGTGATCGCGATGCCGTCAACGCCGCTGTTCCATCGCCGCCCGAGCCAGGCCACGCCGCCGGTGATCCCGATCGTCCGCGCCCCGGACGATCCGGGCGTCGACGAAGAGGCCGCGCCGGGGGATTTTACCGAACAATCGGCCGCGCCCGCCGGCCAGACCGGCAACTGGCGCGGCTACCGACCGCCGCGATAGAGCATTGATCCCGAAAGGGGACACCGGCTTTCGGGAAAGATCACGCTCAAATAAGAACTTGGAACAGAATGACGTTTCGGAGATCGTCATCCTGTTCTGGCGCGTCATCCGGCACACTGGCCGACTGGCTAGAAGAACATGCGTCGTAGCTGGAATCTCGAGCTTCGGTTCTGATTCGATCGGAACCGAACAGGCTCCGGACGGCGCGAACCGGTCGAATTCGCGGAACGCCGCAAGGCGTTGCGCGCAACAACCCGGATTTCCGGGTCCGGCCGGCGGTGGTTCTTGCCAATCCGCCCGCCGGTCGATATCAGAAGCCAGCGTTTTCGGGCGGTGCATCACCCGCCCGCGGTCGCCGCAATAGCTCAGCTGGTAGAGCACGTCATTCGTAATGACGGGGTCGGGGGTTCGAATCCCTCTTGCGGCACCATTTTCCTGCGACCGTTCTTGTTCGCAAGACATTCCCTCCCGCCCCACCGACGAGACTGGTCTGATCGACCACCGCTGAGCGTGCTGTGCCGCCACATGAGAATCTGAAATAGGTTCCGGAAGATTGCGGAAACAGGGCATCACGGAGAGCCGGCCCGCCCATGCTATTTTACGAACCCCTGTTCCTGACCTGCTTTCCGTTTCTGCTGGTGCTGTACTTCGCCGCCGGCGACGCGCGGGCGAAACGCTGGATCCTGCTGACCGGCAGCGGCCTGTTCTATCTCTGGGGCGAGCCGCTGTTCGTGCCGGTGGTGGTGGTCTCGGCCCTCGTCGATCACCTTTTGGCGCTGCGGATCGCCCGCACGCCGAACGCGGCGACGCGGCGGGCGCTGCTGACGCTCGGCGTGGTGCAGAACCTGGCGATTCTGGTCATCTACAAATACACCAGCTTCGCCATCGAGAGCCTCAACCTGCTGCTTGCGGCCGGCCGCCTCGGCGCGCTGCCGCTGTGGCAGATCGCGCTGCCGATCGGCGTGTCGTTCGTCGCCTTCGAGAAGATCACCTATCTGGTCGACAGCTACCGCGGCGTCTCCAAGCCGGCGCGGCGGTTTTCCGACTACTGCCTGTTCGTGTTCTTCTTCCCCAAGCTGCTCGCCGGTCCGATCCTGAAATATCACGAGATCGACGGCCAGATCGCCGCGCCGCGCGGCTTCGCCTGGAATGATTTCGGCCACGGCCTGCTGCGCTTTTCACGCGGCATCTTCAAGAAGCTGATAATCGCCGATCCGCTGGGCGGCTACGCCGATCAGGTGTTCGGCGCCGATCCGGCCGGCCTGTCCGCCGCCACCGCCTGGTTCGGCGTGGCGTGCTTCACGCTGCAGATCTATTTCGACTTCTCCGGCTATTCCGACATGGCGATCGGCATCGCGCGGATGCTCGGCTTCAGCCTGCGCGAGAATTTCAACCTGCCCTACATCGCCCGCTCGATCACCGACTTCTGGCGGCGCTGGCACATTTCGCTGACCACCTGGATTCGCGACTACCTGTACATCCCGCTCGGCGGCAATCGGGTGAGCGACCTCGTCACCACCCGCAATCTGTGGATCTGCTTCCTGCTGTCCGGACTGTGGCACGGGGCAAGCTGGAACTTCGTGCTGTGGGGCGCCTATAACGGCCTTTTCCTGACGCTCGACCGGCTGTTCCTGGAGCGGGCGCTGAAGCGCAGCGGGGCGATGGTCGCCACCCTCCTGACGCTGCTGATCGTGATGATCGGCTGGGTGATCTTCCGCTCGCCGAACACTGCGCATCTCGGCTCCTTCTTCGCCGCGCTCGCCGGCCTCGGCCAATCGACGACGGCGCTGACGCCGGCCGCGTCGGTGATCTGGACCGCCGCGCTCGGCGCCGCGCTCAGCCTGATCCCGGCGCTGCCCGGTTTCGCCGCCTTGCGCGCGGCATGGCAGGGCGGCGCCGTGCTGCGCTTGGCCGGCAATATCGGCCTCGGCCTGCTCGGCATCGTCGCCATCGCCCGGGCGGTGGCGATCCCGTTCCAGCCGTTCATCTACTTCCGGTTCTGACGATGGCGGCAGCAACCACACGGGCGGGGCAATGGCTGCGGCGGTTGGCGGCGGCGGCAGTCCTGCTGATGCCGGCGCTGACGCTGTGGAACATCGCGGAGCCCTCGCGCGCCTTCAATATCGGGCCGTCGCTGATCGGCGTCACCAAGCAGACGCCGCTCGACCTGTCGCTGCGCGCCTTTCTCGACGGCGCCCTGCAGAAGGCCGCGGCGATCCGGATCGCCGAGGCGATGCCGCTGCGGCGGACGCTGATCCGGCTCAACAATCAGATCGCCTATTCGCTGTTCGGCGAGGTCAATGCGCCGGGGATACTGGCAGGCGCCGGCGGCCAGTTGGTGGAGCGCAGCTATCTCGAAGAGTATTGCACGCGCAGCGACGGCGACGCCGACCGGCTGGCGGATACGGTGGTCCCGCTGCTGCGCAACCTTCAAGCCTACTATCGCGACCGCGGAGCGATTTTTCTCTATGTCGTGACGCCATCGAAGGTCGCGCACCTGCCACAACACTTCGTGCATCTGATCTCCTGCCGCAGCACGGACGCTGCCCGCATCGAGCTTGTGCCGCGCTACGTTGCGCGGCTGCGCGCGGCTGGCATCGATGTGGTAGATGCAGCGACCTCTACCCATGCGCTGAAAGGCCAATATCCGGTCGAGTTGTTCCCAAGGGGTGGGATCCACTGGAACGACCAGGCAATGGCGCGGGCGTCGCAGCAAATCGTCGAAGCGGTCAATCGGCAGGCCGGGCGTGAGCTGCTGCCGCAATTCGACTTCACCTCGACGGTGAACCTGCCACCGGAAGGCCGCGATCGCGATCTCGCCGAGCTCATTAACCTACTCGTCTCGCCGCTCGACTACGCCACGCCGAAGTTGACCTTCTCGAATCCGTCGTGTGCGGGCCAACCTGCGCGGACTATTGACGCCGCGATTGTCGGCGGCAGTTTCATGGACGGGGTCGGTGAGGTGCTGACCGAGAGTGCGTGCATGGCGCGACTCAGCCAGTATTTCTACCTCAAACTCGGTCGCTATGGCGGCGCGCGCCGGCAATTGATTCAGGAGAATCTGTCCGACTCCGACCTGCAGCGGCTGCGCGACGTCGACATCATGCTACTCGAAGAGAACGAAAGCGCGATCGGCCGCCAAGGATATCTGACGCTGCTACATCATATCGTGACCGACAAATAGGCGTGCCTTGATCGACCACCTTACGACATGAAATTCCCAGGCGTTCGGCGCGGCCGGTCGTGGCCGGACGGAATGTTGCTTCACCGCCCGAGAATCGCCGGCGCCGTCTCGCGCGCGAAGAACACCGAGCCGGCCGCGGTCAGGTGGCTGCCGTCGTGGACCACCGGGGTGCCGCCGCTGTCCGGCGCTGCAAGCAGGCAGCCGTCCGGATTGCAGAACACCGGAGTCGGCGAAATGAACGTCGCGCCTTCGGCTTCGAAGATTCGGCGCAGGCGCTCGTTGTCGTCGGCGCGCGACGAATCCAGATAGCCGCTGCGATCCCGGATCGGAATCGCGTCGGCGGTGATCAGTCCGGCGGCGTGCTGGCGATAGGATTGCGCGAGGATGCGCCGCGGCGGCGTCCGCCAGCTCGGAAACATCCCGACCACGACGATGCGCCGGACGCCGGTGGCCCGAACCTCGGCAATCGTCGCGCGGATCATCGCATCACTGGCTTGCGGGTCGCGATCGGGGCCGTCGTAGTCGCGCCATTGCCGCGCCACCATGATCACGGTGTCGGGCTTCAGACTACTCAGACGGGCGCGAACGCTGGCGTTGTTCGCGGCGCAGGCCGGCGACTTCTCGCTCGCAAAGCCGAACATCGGCGGGCAACCCGCAGTGGTGTATTGCGACAGGCGGATATTTCCATCGGCGATCTGCAGCGCGCGCAGGCCGGGATAGAGATGCGCCGCGTGGGAATCGCCCCACAGCAGCAATCGCGGCGCGTCGGCCGGCGCCTTGTCGTCGCAAGCCTCGGCAAAGTGCGACTCCGATGTCAGGAAGCAGGCGCCGGCGCGATATGCGGTCGAAGCCTCGGCGGTCAGATCGCGGGTGATGGCCTGCAATTCGGGGCCGAAGCGCGAGGGAAATCCATCGCCCGCGTAGATGCCTGCGCCGACCGCGCCGATCACAGCCACCGACGCGAAGGCGGCGGCGGTCTTCAATCGCGTCGGCCGGAACCGGAACGGCCGCTCGACGAATCGCCAGGTGATATCCGCCAGCGCGAAAGCGAGCAGGATCGCGATCGCCTTCATCAGCGGCGGCGGCTCCTCGCCGAACCGGACGATCCGGATCGCGGCGAGCAGCGGCCAGTGCCACAGATACAGCGGATAGCTGATCAGCCCGACATAGACCATCGCGCGGTTGCCGAGCAGCAGCCGGTTCACCCATGGCGACGGGCCGGCGAAGATCAACAGCGCCGCGCCGAGCACCGGCAGCGCCGCCCACCAGCCGGGAAAGCCGCGATCGCTGCTGATCAGCACGGCGCCGGCGGCGAGAAGCAACAGGCCGAACCAGGCGCAGCCGGCGCGGAGCAGCGCCTCATGACGTTCGAGCATCGCGCGCAGGCGATCGAGCGCTGCGATCGAACTGATATCACGGCCGGCTCCCGCGGTCGCGATGATCGCGAGCAGGCAGCCGGTCATCAGTTCCCAGAACCGCGTCACCGGCAGATAGAAGGCGGCGAGCGCGTTGCGGGGCGTCAGCAGGATGTTGGCGGCGAACGACGCCAGCAGGATGACGAGCGCCGCGATCAGCGCGCCGCGCTTCCATCGCCACGCCAGCACGATCACCGGCGGCCACAGGATGTAGAACTGCTCCTCGACGCCGAGCGACCACAGATGCAGCAGCGGATTGAGTTCGGACGTTGTCGCGAAATAGCCGGCGTCGTGGAGCAGCGCGAGGTTGGAGAGAAACGCGGCGCCGAAGCCGATCGCCTTGCCGGCGTCGCGATAATCCACCGGGAACAGCATGAACCAGCCGGCGATCGCGCAGACCGTCAGCACCAGCGCCAGCGCCGGAAAGATCCGGTTGATGCGGCGCGCATAGAAGGTCCGGAAGCTGAAGCCGTCGCTGTGTTGCGCCTGGCAGATGATCGAGGTGATCAGGAATCCGGAGATCACGAAGAACACGTCGACGCCGACGAAGCCGCCCCGAACCGAATTCGGGAAAGCGTGGAACGCGACCACCAGCAGCACGGCGATGGCCCGCAATCCGTCGATATCGCTGCGGTAGGTCGGCCTCATTGCGCTGATGCGTTCCCCGGCTCGCGAGATTGGATTTCGGCAAAACAGGGCCGCGCGGTTGCCGCCGACGCCGGCTGAACCGGATCAATCGACCGCGTCCCATCGCGAAGCCGGGCGGCTCTGTCAAGCGACCAGTGCGCGCAAGCGGCGTCGCGATCGGTTCTCATCATAAAATAGCGCGAAGGACGCGCGGATCGTGTTTGCCGGGATATCGCCGGCGCGCATACACTGGCGAAGTTCCACAGGTCGGGCTTCGCTCGATTCCCCAGCGCCGGACGCCGTATGAACATTGTCAGACACCGGATCGAACTCGCCACCACCGCGCCGATCCAGATCATCGACATCACCGAACAGGTCCGCGGCTTCGTCGCCGGCAGCGGGCTCGGGGATGGGCTCGTCACCGTGAGCTGCCTGCACACCACCGCGCGGATCAACGTCAACGAGCGCGAGCCGCAGCTCGAGCGCGACATGCTGACGTTCCTCAAGCGCTTCGCGCCGCGCGACGGCGACTATCTGCACAATCTCGCGCCGATCGACGGCCGCGACAACGCGCATTCGCATCTGATCGGGCTGTTCATGAATTCGTCGGAGACGATCCCGCTGGCGGGCGGCGCGATGGTGCTGGGCGAATGGCAATCGATCTTCTTCATCGAACTCGACGGCCCGCGCGAGCGCCGCGGCGTCGAGCTGCAGATCATCGGACAGGCCTGAGCAGACGTCGCTGTTGCGGTACGGCAGGTCGGCCGGCCCCTGCGTCAAACGACCTCCATCAAAAGAATAGCGTCTTTGCGATGGATACGCGGATCGCGCCCGCGTATGACGGCCCTTGTATCCATCTGTCAGCGGGTGATCGGCAATGACTCCGGACGACATTGCGGGCTTCTACGCGAAGCGCTCGGATCTCAATCTCGACGACTACATCGAGCTGGATTTCGATTTCGAATGCGCCGGCGATCCGCGCGAGGCCGCGGCGCATCTGTGCAGTGAGCAATCCACCGCGCAATGGCGCCGCGTCGGCGTCGACGAGGACTTCCGGCCGCGCTTTGCCGCGAAAGTGCTGGAGCTTCACGCCGAGCCGCGGCCCTCGGGCTTCAGCACGCCGGTCGAATGCGCGGTGCGCGGCGAGGTGCACGCCTGCCGCGTGACGATCGCGCATCCGCACGGCAATTTCGGCCCGAAGATTCCGAATCTGCTGTCGGCCGTCTGCGGGGAAGGCGTGTTCTTCTCGCCGGGCATTCCGCTGATCCGGCTGCAGGACATCCGGTTTCCCGACAGCTATCTGGCCGCCTTTGCCGGCCCGCAATTCGGCGTCGCCGGATTGCGCGAACGGCTGAAGGCTTTCGATCGGCCGATCTTCTTCGGCGTGATCAAGCCGAATATCGGGTTGTCGGCGGAGCCGTTCGCCGAACTCGGCTATCAGAGCTGGCTCGGCGGGCTCGATATCGCCAAGGACGACGAGATGCTCGCCGACGTCGACTGGTGTCCGCTCGCCGAGCGCGCGGCATTGCTCGGCGACGCCTGCCGGCGCGCGGAAGCCGAGACCGGCGTGCCGAAGATCTATCTGGCCAACATCACCGACGAGGTCGACCGGCTGATCGAGCTGCACGATCTCGCGGTCGGCCACGGCGCCGGCGCGCTGCTGGTCAATGCGATGCCGGTCGGCCTTTCGGCGGTGCGGATGCTGCGCAAGCACGCCACCGTGCCGCTGATCGCGCATTTCCCGTTCATCGCGGCGTTCAGCCGGCTCGCCAATTACGGCATTCATTCGCGGGTGATGACGCGGCTGCAGCGGCTGGCGGGTTTCGACGTGGTGATCATGCCGGGCTTCGGGCCACGGATGATGACGCCGGAGCATGAGGTGATGGACTGCGTGCGGGCCTGTCTGGAGCCGATGGGACCGATCAAGCCCTGCCTGCCGGTGCCGGGCGGCAGCGATTCCGCGGCGACGCTGGAGTCGGTGTATCGCAAGGTCGGCTGCGCCGATTTCGGTTTCGTGCCGGGCCGCGGCGTGTTCGGCCATCCGATGGGACCGGCCGCGGGCGCGGCCTCGATCCGTCAGGCCTGGGATGCGATCGCCTCCGGCATTGCGGTCAGCGACCACGCCGCCCGCCATCCGGAACTGGCGGCGGCGTTGCGGGCGTTCGGCGGCCGCTGAGCTTCAGCGTCCGCAAGAGCTTTTCCGGTTCTGATTCTATCAGAACCGGAGCTCTAACTTTTTGTTCTGACGCGTTTTCTTGACGCGAACCGGTACCCGCTTCGCTCGAAAACGCTATAGAACAAGTCTCGGCGGAGCCGCCGCGGTCAGCGCGACAGTTCGGTGAACCTGACGATCACCGCGGTGCGGCGGCCCTGCGTCGGCGCCGCGTCGCGATGGATGCCGGCCGGATCGTACAGCACGGCGTTGCCCTCGCTGCTCGTCACCGCCACCTGATGGCTCTGGATCGCGGTGGCGAAGTTGCTGTCGGCGACGAGGTCGGCGCCGAACAACGCCTTGCGCTGCAGGCCGGCAGGCAGCGCGTAGAAGGTCTCGCGCCAGGCCTGCAGCCTCGACGACAGGCCGCAGAGGTCGTTGGCGCGGCGGATCAACGCGTCGCCGAACCGCGTCGCGGCGCGGTTGCTGCCGGCCACATAGGTCAGCGGGCCATTGGCCGGGCCGACCTCGTCGAGATAGATCACCAGCTTCATCGCATTGTAGCCGAGGTCGACCTTGAAGCCGTCGCAGGGCGAGGCGTCGACGCCGACATCGGCGAACGGGCTGGCCGGCGGCGCGCCGGGCGCATCGACGACTTCCGCGGCGATGTGGCCGACGCCCACCGGGCGCTTGAGATAGGCGCTCGCGGCCTCGGTCAGGCCGAGATCGGCCGCGGTCTGGTTGAACCAGCGATAGAGATCCGGGGCCGACACGGGATCGACCCAGATCCGGCTGCTGTCGGGATCGCCGGCCGGCGTTGCGCGCTGCTCCAGCGTCTTCAGTTGCGGGGCGAGATGCGTGCGGATCTGCGCGATTACATCGTTGCCGAGGCGGACCACCGCGAAGCCGTCGCCCTGAAGCGGCACGAACACCGCCGTGCCGCGCTCGGTTTTCGGCGCATAGGCGCGGCCGGCGGTGAAGCGCGAGAGCCTCTGCAGCAGGATCAGGCGCAGATAGGTCGGCAGACCGCGCAGCACCGTGATCAAAGGTTTGCCGCCCTGGGCGGGGCGCGGCAGGTGCTCGACGTCGATGGCGCGCTGCGCCGAGGTCAGCAGGAAGCCGTAACCGAAAATGCTCAGCGCCTTCAGCCGGGCGCCGAGCATCGGCATCGACATCACGCGGCCATAGGCCGGATGGGCGTCGTAGTCGATCGCCGGCAGATGATCGAACGGATAGGACTTTCCTTCGGGTGGCATGACCTGCCCCTCCATAAGCTCACGAATCCCATAGACAGCAAATGCGGACTATGGTTGGCGGCATCGCATCGCGCGAGATAGCAATACGGCGATGTCCCGCGGGATCGCGGCGCGCGGCATTGCGCAGCCGGTCCGACGCAGCGCGGCCCATGCGATTTCCGAATGCGCAGCGATGCATTGACGTCCATCAATCGGCGCACGCCAAAGTGTGGACGCCGCAGCGATCCGCACTAGCACGAACGCGCCGCGCCGCCCTGCGCCCGTTGGTCGCGGCGAGGTGGGGGGCGCGACACATGGGCGTTACGACACGCCGGCGTCACGACATCTGGACGTCGCGACGCATGTAAGGACAAGAGAGACGGACGGGAGCTCAGATCCAGGCGAAATTCGCCGCCGGGCGCGCGGTGCGGTTGAGCAGCGAGCGCATCAGGCAGCGCTCGATCTGCACGGAGGAGACCGTCGCGGCGTCGGCGCCGACCATCGTGCAGGCATCGGCGCGCTCGGCGAACACGCGACCGCTGGCCACCACGGCGAGCGCCGGATTGCGCGAGGCGCGGCGAACCTTGCGGATGGTCTCGGCGACGCGCGGCAGCCAGTGCTCGCGGCGCAGCGCCGGACTGAGCGACAGGTTGACCGCATCGAACCAGCCATTGGCGACCAGATCGGACAGCGCCTTGTCGGTGTCGGGGAATTCGCTGACCGTATTCCAGCCGGCCTGACGCAGCAGCTCGGAGTGCAGCGCCGGGAAGAACGAATGCGGCTCGCCGGGCTGCGAGATCACCAGCACGGTGCGCGGCTGCGAGCGCGTCAGCGGTGCGGACAGCAGATCGAAGCTGATGCGGCGCATCGCGGTCTGCAATTGGCACAGGCCGATCGTGACCTCGAATTCGCTGCAGGCGTCTTCGCTCCACAGATCGCCGAGCTTGCGCGCGGTCGGCTCGAACAGACCGGTGAACAATGCGGTCGGCGACGATGCGCGCGTCAGCGAGCTGTCGATCAGATCGAACGCGTCCGCGAGATTGGGCGCAATCAGCAGCCGGGCCAGTTCGTCAGCGCGCGCCTCCGCCGGATCCTTGGCGATACGGACTCGCTTGGGAGCCGCGCTGTGCTTGACGAGGAGATGCGGGATGACCGTCGAGACAATGCTTTCTGGATGCACGGCACGCACTCGATCTGGTTGCCCTCGGATGGCAGGGAAAGGAAATGATGATTGGCCAGGTCCTGCGAAGCTGCCGAGGGGGAAGCAGATCGGGGTTCCTGGCGCGCCAGTTCTACGGTTACGGCTCGTAGCAAAACCGGCAGCGCCGTTGCCGCATCGCCTAGGGAGCCCCGGAAACGAGAGCCCGTCTTTGCTCTGGATCAAAACGCCCAGTGCGATCGCTCAAGGGGGCGGCCACGCCGGGGCGACAGGCGCGATGATGCAGCGGCATAGCGTCGCTCTGGTGTCGCGGCAGCAATCGGTGGCAGCAGGGCCTAGGTACCGCTCCCGAGGCGGCGAAGGTCGTACGATTGGGCCGGTGGATTATGAATGGATCATTCCAGCGAATCGGGATTCCTGATATTAAGTCCCAGTGAGCCGGTCGTCGCTCGGTGAATGAGCGGGGATCGACAGGAGTATCTGGAATACCCGTGAGCGGTAACTGGCGTAGCTTCAGTAGTACCGCCGCACAGGCAGAGACGCGACCACTAGTCGCAAAGGACTGAAGCACAGTTGCGTCTTTGTCCTGCATCAATCGATACAGTTAGTGAGCGCGTATATTTACAGTTGTGCGAATCAGCGCAAAACTGAATCGATGAGTCAATCAAAGCTGAGCAACTATCTCGTTTAATCAAAGTGTTAGACCGGTATTTGGCTCACAGGTGATTCGCGATTCTGAAGAACGAGTGCCTGGCTACCAGCGCTCGTTCACCGTTCCAACGTGAGGCGCTTTTCTGGCGTAACCGACAATCGATTGCGCCGCAGTTAGAGGTTTCGTTAACCTTAATGAGTAAAGCGTTGATCACGCTGTTCACCTTAGGGGGCAAGCCGCCCCTAATTGAAGAAAGCTGGAGAAAAACAATGCAGTTCGACCTTTCAAACCGGAACCTGTCTCAGAAGATCTCGATCCTGGTGTTGGGAATTACCTTCTTCGTGGCGCTCGCGATCGGCGGCGTCGGCGAGATGATTTTGCATAAAGTGGGGGCGGACCAGGCCAAGCAGTCGGCCAGCGTCGCCTCGCTGGACCGCCTCGTCGGACTGGGAGGCGCGACGCTGTCGCCTGTCCGGGCGGCTGACGGAAGCATTGTGGGCATGCTGGTGATGCAACAGGACGCGGGTCCCGTGGTGATGCCAGCGTCCTATGAGGGTCAGGGCCTTGTGGTCCAGGCCGCGGAGACCGTCGCGGCGCCGGCTGCGGATTACGCGCTCAGCGCCGCTCACACCATGCTGTTGCTCGCCGGTATCGTGGTCTTCGCAGTGGTCGGCCTGGTCGGCACCCGGATTTCCCGCGGCCTGCTCGCTCCGCTGGGCGAACTCGAGAAGGACGTTGCCCGTCTCGCCAGCGGTGACACCAGCATCCGCATTCACGCTCTGAGCCGCTCCGACGAAATCGGCCGGATCGCCCGTTCGATCGCCAAGATCCAGGAATCGCTGATCGAGCTCGCCAGGCTGAAGACCCAGAAGGTCGTCGGCGGCGCGACCTCGGTGATGGAGAATCTCAAGGAGATGTGGGGCGATCTGAAATCGGCTGCGCGCAACGCCCGCGAGATGCTGTTCACGGACGGCAGGACCGTCGGCGAGACGCTGACGCGGTCATGGAACGATTGGGTGCATAACGGCCTCGGCGTCCCGAAGCGCGCCTGACGCAAAACCCGCCGCGCCTCGTTCGACAGAACGGGGCGCAGGCAACGAGCAGACCTCGATCAAATCCCAAAAGCCCGCGCTCGCCGCGGGCTTTTTTTTGTCGGGTGGATCACGCGTAGGCGCGCAGGAAGAAGTGGATCGTCATCGCGGCGGCGAGCAGCACGGTCGCAGATTTGACGACCGATGAGGGGAGCGCCTTGCCCAGGATCGCCCCGAAATAGCCGCCGAGGATTGCGCCGGCGCCGACCAGCAACGCTTCCGGCCAGCGAACCGCCCCAGCCACGATGAAACAGATCACCGCCACGGTGTTGGCGGCGCTGACCAGCAGCGTCCGCGGCGGATTGAGCGCCTTCACATCGGCGCCATCAAGCAGATTCCACGCCGCCATCATCATCAAGCCGACGGCTCCGCCAAAGTAGCCGCCATAGACGCCGAGCAGAAACTGGATCACCAGCAGCGTGACGATCCCGGTGCGGAAGCGCGCCCGCAAGGCCGGCCCGAGCCTGCGGCCGAAGGCGAGCGCCAGCGTGGCCAGCAGCAGCAGCCAGGGAAGCACGCGGTCGAACAATGACGTCGGGGTCCATAGCAGCAGCAGCGCGCCGATCAGGCCGCCGAACAGGGTGGTGAGCAGCATCGTTCCCAGCGGCACACCCGCGACCCGGCTGAAGCCGTCGCGATACACCCAGGCGCTCGCCAAACCGCCCGGATAGAGCGCGATGGTGCTGGATGCATTCGCCAAGACCGAAGGCACGCCGACGCCGATCAGGGCCGGCAAAGTGACGAAGCTGCCGCCTCCAGCCATCGCATTCATGGCGCCGGCGAGGGCGCCGGCTCCTATCAGCAGGAAAACTTCGCTCATCGCCCTTGATGGGCCGCGCACGGGTCGCTGACAATTCGGAAGCTTCGGTGCTAGCTTTCGGAAAATCCGAAAGGACGAGCGATGCGCTTCGACCTGATCGACCTGCGGCTGTTCGTCAACATCGTCCAGTCCGGCAGCATCACCCGGGGCGCCGAAGCCTCTCACATGGCGCTCGCCTCCGCGAGCGAGCGGGTCAGCGGGATGGAGCGCCTGCTTGGGACGCCGCTGCTGCGGCGCGAGCGCCGCGGAGTCGCGCCGACCGCGGCCGGCCGGGCGCTGCTGCATCATGCCAGATCCGTCACCCTGCAGATCGAGCGGATGCGCGGCGATTTGCGCGCCTTCTCGGCGGGAATGAGGGGCGAGGTTCGAATGCTGTCCAATACGGCCGGCTTGGTCGATCTGGTGCCCGCCGCGCTGCGCAGGTTTCTCACCGCCCATCCGAATGTCGATGTCGATCTCGAGGAGCGGACCAGCATGGAGATCGTGCAGGCCGTTGCGGAGGGTCAGGCGGAGTTCGGCGTGATCGCCGGCACCGCCGATCCCGGCGCGTTGGACATTCGAACGCTGATTGTCGACCGGCTGGCGGTGCTCGCCGCGCGAACTCACCCGCTGGCGGCGCGCGAGGCGGTCGGCTTTGCCGAACTGCTCGACGAGCGATTCGTCGGGCTCGGCGCCGGAGCACTCCACGACCATCTGCAACAACATGCCGCACAGCTCGGCCGCCGCATCGCCTACCGGGTGCGCCTGAGCAGCTTCGAGGCCGTTGCGCGTCTGGTCGAGGCGGGCGTCGGCCTGGCGATCCTGCCGATGTCAGCGATCGACCGCCATCCCGCGGATGACGTCACGGCGATTGCGCTAACGGACGCCTGGTCGCAACGCCAATTGCTGGTTTGCGCGACCGACTTTGGAGAATTGACGACCCATGCCCGGCTGCTGGTCGAGGAGCTTCAGCGTCAGGCGGGAAAGCTGGACGATCACCTGGGACCAAGCCCGGTCACGGCGGGACCGCAGTCGCTCTGACAGCCGTCAGGCCCTCGCGGGCGGCAAGCTCGAACTCAGCGTTGAAACCTGCACGACCGGGAAAATTCTGGAGCGGGCGAAGGGATTCGAACCCTCGACCCCAACCTTGGCAAGGTTGTGCTCTACCCCTGAGCTACACCCGCATCCGAGAAACACCGAAGCTCGCGCCGCGGTGTGCGCAGACCTATGCCAAATGCCGCAGGCGAATGCAACAGCCGTTGGCGGCTTTGATGCATCCGTTTGGCGGGGGGGCGGCAAAACGACCGCCCCGCCCCGAGACCCGGCGCCGCGCGCGCTATCCTGCTTCATCTGCTGGCAAACTGGCGCAAAGGCCCCGAAAAGACCGCCGCCGCCGGCCGACATCGCGGCCGGTTCCAGTTGAAAAACCAAACTTCGCGCTCCATTTACATGGGGTGCTAGAACAGCGCTCTTCCGGACATCAGGCGAGGATCACGTGACAATCATCGAGCAGGGCAGCGCTGCGGCCCCCCAGGCGGCGCCCGATCTGATCAAGGACACGACGACGCAGAGTTTCGTCCGTGACGTGATCGAGGAATCCAAGCGCCAGCCGGTGCTGATCGACTTCTGGGCGCCGTGGTGCGGCCCGTGCCGCCAGCTCACGCCGATGCTGGAAAAGGCGGTCCGCGCCGCCGGCGGCAAGGTCAAGCTGGTCAAGATGAATATCGACGAGCATCCGTCGATCCCCGGCCAGATGGGCATCCAGTCGATCCCCGCGGTGATCGCCTTTGTCGACGGCCGCCCGGCCGATGGCTTCATGGGCGCGGTTCCGGAGAGCCAGGTCGCCACCTTCATCGAGAAATTGACTGCCGGCGTTCCCGGTGGAGCACCGAGCGCAGCCGAATTGCTGCAGGAAGCCGAGGCGGTGCTGGCCGAGGGCGATCCCGCGACCGCGGGCGCGATCTACGCCGAAGTGCTGCAGGCCGACGCCGCCAATGTCGAGGCGATGGCGGGGTTGGCGCGCTGCTATATGCAGTCCGGCGCGGTCGATCAGGCCAAGCAGTTGCTGGACCAGGTGCCGGAGAACCGTCGAGAGGACGCCGCCGTCAAAGCGGTCCAGGCGATGATCGATCTCGCCGAGCAGGCCGAGCAGCTCGGGCCGATCGCCGAGCTGGAGCAGAAAGTCGCCGCCGACCCGCTCGACCATCAGGCGCGTTTCGACCTCGCCACCGCTCTCAATGCCGCGGGGCGGCGCGACGAGGCGACCGCGCATCTGCTGGAGATCGTCAAGCGCGACCGCAAATGGAACGAGGACGGCGCCCGCAAGCAGCTGGTGCAGCTGTTCGAGGCCTGGGGTCCGACCGACGACGCCACCGTCGAGGGCCGCAAGCGGCTCTCGACCATCCTGTTCGCCTAGAGCTTTTTCGGTTCTGATTGCATCGGAACCGAAGCTCTAACTTGATACTCTGTCGCGTTTTCTTTCATGCGAACCGGTATCCACTTCGCTCGACAACGCAATAATCGCCTCTAATCGCGGGATCCGCCGATGCCGATCAATGCCGACTATCGCGGACCCGCGGATCTTCCCGAAGTGATCGCGCTGTTTCCGCTGCCGGGCGCGCTGTTGCTGCCGCGCGGCCAGATGCCGCTCAATATCTTCGAGCCGCGCTATCTGGCGATGATCGACGACGCGTTCCGCGACGGCCACCGGCTGATCGGAATGATCCAGCCCGACGCGACGCATTCGGAAAAGGACGGGACGCCCAAACTGTTTCAGGTCGGCTGCGTCGGCCGAATCACCCAGCTCGCCGAATCCGGCGACGGTCGCTACATCCTCGAACTCACCGGCGTATCGCGCTTCAAGCTGGTCGAGGAATTGTCGGTGAAGACCCCGTATCGGCAGTGCAAGGTCGACTACTTCCCCTATCTCGACGATTTCACCGCCCGCAAGGGCGAGGACGAGGTCGATCGCGAGGCGCTGCTGACCGTGCTGACCGATTTCCTCAAGGCGAACAATCTGAAGGTCGATTGGGACGGCGTCGAAACCGCGCCGAACGAGGCGCTGGTCAACGCGCTGGCGATGATGTCGCCCTACGGCGCGCCGGAGAAGCAGGCGTTGCTGGAAGCGCCCGACCTCAAGACCCGCGCCGAGATCCTGATCGCAGTCACCGAGATGGACCTCGCCAAGAAGCGCACCAGCGGCGATCCGCCGTTGCAGTGAGCCGCCAGGCGATTTGCGCAGCCGCGTTGACGACGGCGTCGACCTGGTCTTTCAATCCCGCGACATCTTCAATTGCAATCCGGTCCGTGGAACATGACGATATCCTCCGAGCGCCCCGAGACCAGCGTCGATCGCAAGCTGCTGGAAATCCTGGTCTGCCCGGTCACCAAAGGGCCGCTGGAATTCGACGCGGCGCGGCAGGAGCTGATCTCGCGCGGCGCCAAGCTCGCCTACCCGATCCGCGACGGCATCCCGATCATGCTCCCAGAAGAAGCCCGCAAGCTGGGGTGAGCTGGAAGATCGCTCGAGGGGCTGGCAGCCTGCCCCCGAGCACCGCGTAACCTCTCCCGCCCGCGGGAGAGGTCGGATCGCGCAGCGATCCGGGTGAGGGCACTCCGCTCCGCGCTTGCCGAGTCAGTGCTTGCGTCGCCCTCACCCCAGCCCTCTCCCGCAGGCGGGAGAGGGAGCGCGCTGCGATTTGGCGCACAGCAGCGGCGACCTTCTTGCAGGCTACAGCGCCTCGCCCTTCAGCAGCCGCGGGGTTTCGCCGCCGAGACCGGCGGCCTGGCGGATGAAGACCTCTTTCAGCGGCGGCAGACGGTCCACGATGCCGAGCCCGATGTCGCGGACGCTGCGCAGCAGCGGCGACTTGTTGGAGAACAGCAGGTTCAGCCCGTTGGTGGCGACGCCCATCGCCATGGTGTCGAACCGCCGCCAGCGCTGGTAGCGCTCCAGCACGTCGACCTGGCCGGGATCGATCCCGAGCCGCGCCGCATCGACCACCACTTCGGCCAGCGCCGCGACGTCCTTCAAACCCATATTGAGGCCCTGGCCGGCGATCGGGTGGATCACATGGGCGGCGTCGCCGATCAGCGCCAGACGCGGCGCGATGAAGGATTGCGCGACGAAGTAACCGAGCGGAAACGCCTTCGGCTTGTCGAGCGGCTTGACCTCGCCGAGCCGCAGTCCGAACCGCTTCTCCAGCTCGGCCTGGAACTGCGCGTCGGGCAGCGCCATGATCTTCGCAGCGTCGGCGCGGCTCTCGGACCACACCAGCGAGGAGCGTTTGCCGGTCAGCGGCAGGATCGCGAACGGCCCCGCCGGCAGGAAGTGCTCCTCGGCGCAGCCATTGTGGTCGCGCTCGTGCGCGACGGTGACAACGATGCCGGTCTGGTCGTAGTCCCAGCCATAGGTGCTGATGCCGGCGCGTTCGCGCAGCTTCGACTTGGCGCCGTCGGCGGCGACCAGCAGGCTCGCCTCGATCACGCTGCCGTCGCCGAGCGTCACCATCGTGGCCTCGGCGCGCGACTGGTATGAAGTCACCGGCGTGGCGCGCAATTCGACGCCCTCGGCCTCGGCGCGCTTGGCCAGCGCCTCGATCAGATATTTGTTCTCGACCATATGGGCGAACGGCTCGCCGGGCTGCACCTCGCCGGCGAAGGTCAGGAACACCGGCCGCGTCGCGTCCTCGAGCGCCGAATCCGTCACCACCATGTCGATGATCGGCTGCGCCGTCGGCGCGACCTCGTCCCAGACGCCGAGCGCCTCGAACAGCCGCCGGCAGGCGGCGACGATCGCGGTGGCGCGCGGATCGCGCGACGGCCGCAGCGCCAGCGCCGGATCGGCGACGATCACCGGGACCTCGGGGCCGAGCCCCTGGCGCAGCGCCAGCGCCAGCGCCAGCCCGGCGAATGCGCCGCCTCCGATGACAATGCTTCGCGGTGCCGTCATTTTTCTCGCTCGTGCGCCAGAGTTCTTGCGCCCATGCCGGAGCTGGGCGAAACAGGCTGGAACAGCCGTGGTGATTACCGCCGCGGTTCTACCAGACATCGAAGGCGGTGGGAAATCACCCGCCGCCGACGGACAGCCTCCGTTCCAACCAGAGCCGGAGCCCTGGATTTTGTTTTTACGCGTTTTCATCACGCGAACCGCGACCCGCTTCGCTTGAAAACGAATTGAAGGAGCGCCATGCCGTTGTCCAAGAGCCTGATCGACCTGATTTCGATTCTCGATCTCGAACCGATCGAGGTGAACCTGTTCCGCGGCACCAGCCCGAAGACGAGCTGGCAGCGGGTGTTCGGCGGCCAGGTGATCGGCCAGGCGATGGTCGCCGGCTGCCGCACCGTCGAGAACCGGCTGCCGCATTCGATCCATTGCTATTTCATCTTGCCGGGCGACCCGCAGGTGCCGATCATCTATCAGGTGGAGCGGCTGCGCGACGGCAAGAGCTACTCCACCCGCAGGGTGACGGCGATCCAGCACGGCCAGGCGATCTTCTCGGTGATGATGTCGTTCCACGACGACGAGGAGACCGCGTTCGACCACCAGGACAAGATGCCCGACGTGCCGCCGCCGGAGGCGCTGACCGCGGAGGAGATTTCCAAGCAGCCGTTCTTCAAGGAGATGCCGGACTTCATCAAGCGCTACTACGAAGCCGATCGGCCGATCGAGCTACGTCCGGTCGAGCTGTCGCGCTATTTCGGCAAGAAGATCGAGGACGGCCGCATTCACGTCTGGATCCGCACCGCGGCCAAGCTTCCGGACGATCCGGCGCTGCATATGTGCGCGCTGGCCTACGCGTCCGACTTTTCGCTGCTCGACGCGGTGATGGCGCGCTACGGCCGCACCCTGTTCGACAAGCGGATGATGCCGGCGAGCCTCGACCATGCGATGTGGTTTCACCGCCCGTTCCGGGCCGACGAATGGCTGCTCTACGCGCAGGACAGCCCGTCCGCCCAAGGCGGCCGCGGCCTGACGAGGGGGCAGATCTTCAAGCCCGACGGTACCCTGGTCGCCTCCGTCGCCCAGGAAGGCTCGATCCGCCAGCGCCGCGACACGCCGAAGGATTGAGCGGCTTGTTACCTCTCGCGCATGAGCCCGACAAATCGACGCCGGCTCTCGGAAGAGATCATGCTCAAGCATGACGTGAGAGCCGGATGACGATTCCAAGATCCGTCATCGGGTTCTAGTTCGTAGGTTTGACCGAACGCCCGCAGAGAGACGTTTCCGTGGGCAATCAATCAGCTTATTTTCTGCGCGCACTGCCGACAAACCCGGCATATACATGGGCGGAGCACCATACTTCGCGGTGCTTCTTGTGTTTGCGCGATTATTTGGGGCTGCCGTATGAAACTCGTCGTCGCTATCATCAAACCCTTCAAGCTCGACGAGGTGCGCCAGGCGCTGACCGAGATCGGCGTCCACGGCATGACCGTGACCGAGGTCAAGGGTTACGGCCGCCAGCGCGGCCACACTGAAATCTATCGCGGCGCCGAATACATCGTGAATTTCCTGCCGAAGCTGCGGATCGAGATCGCCGTCGACAGCGCGCTCGCCGAAAAGGCGGTCGAGGTCATCACCCGCAGCGCCCGCACCGGCCAGATCGGCGACGGCAAGATCTTCGTTACGCCGCTCGACCATGCGCTGCGGATCCGCACCGGAGAAACGGACGCCGACGCGCTCTGAGCGCACATCACCGCAATCCTGGAGCGTTTTCGAGCGAAGTGGGAACCGGTTCGCGTGAAGAAAACGCGTCAGAACAGAAAGTTAGAGCTCCGGTTCTGATTCTGTCAGAACCGGAAAAGCTCTAGCGGCGGTGCCGGGGCGCCGCGACACGACGGGGCAGGCCTTATGATCCGGGCGACGCGCCCCTCGGCACCGATCGCGCCTGGCTTCATCCTTCCGGCGCTCGGCGCGAGCGCGAGCGCTTGTTGGCCCCCGCCCTGGCGCAGGACGGGCCGGCGCCCGCCATCAGCGCCGCCGACACCGCCTGGATGATGGCCACTACCGCAAGTTTAGCCTTGCAGACTTGCCGCCTTCTAAGCGACAACTGCGGCCCTAAATTGCGGGGAGGCAATCCGTTGGAAGCGCAAAAAATCAGCGAGATGCTGGAAATCAACAAGGACCAGAAGAACTACTACGAGGTAGCATCTGGCGGCTCCACCCACGAGGTTAACAGCGCCGCAACAAATACATGGCGGCGTCTCAGAAGCAGAGTTCTGGGCGTGTTCGATGGAACGGCTGTAGCCAAATCCATTGATGACTTGCACCGCCAGTGGATGGGCGACCTAAGCGGCAAGAAGGTTCTGGAACTGGGCGTGGGTAACGGGAGTCCTTTTTCGAGAGAGATGGCCCGCAGCGCGCGAGAATACGTTGCTATTGACCTCAGTCAGTCCCGCATTGACGAGCTGCGCAAGAAGGTAGGGACCGCTGAAAACGTCAAGCTCTACGCGACGGACTTTCTTTCGGCAGAAGCGTTTCCCGAGGAAAAGTTCGAC
>Ga0335397_10000708_pt1 | contig 44445 bp, 36 predicted proteins | sample MAT04_FD_205740 | JGI IMG/M metagenome (GOLD analysis project Ga0335397, IMG submission 205740) | Freshwater microbial communities from Lake Fryxell liftoff mats and glacier meltwater in Antarctica - MAT-04 (spades assembly) (version 2) ... | reverse complement strand
GCCGACCCGGCCAGGTCAAAGCGCTGCCCAGTTGCGGCGGGGTGGTCAGCGGGAATGAAGACCAGGCTGAGCACCAGGGCCAGCACGCCGACCGGCACATTGATATAGAAGACTGACTATTACAGAAATTCCCAGAGAGCCTGAATTATTACGATTCTCTACTGTTTATTTCGCAGTATACTGGTAGATAATGTGGTCTTTTTCATACCCATCAAACTCTTCATTTCGTAACTTTTATAGTAGAAAGGATCAACCATGATGGAAACTACGATCTCTCGCAAGAATGTATTTTTTGCATTCAGCCCGGACAACCAACCTGTGGCGCGCATTAAGCAAGGCGAGGTGGCGACCCTTGAAACGCACGATTGTTTTGAAGGACAGATTCGCACCAAGGAAGACTTGTTGACCAACCTGGATTGGAGCCATGTCAACCCGGCGACCGGCCCGGTCTACATTGAAAATACCCGACCGGGCGATATTTTACGGGTTGATCTGCTGAGGATAGATGTTGGCGATCAGGCAAGCATGGTTGCTGTTCCAGGCGAAGGCGCTTTGGGTGGAATGATTACTCAGATGGAAACAACTATCTTGAAACTTGAAGGTGATGAACTGGTTTATAAGGATAAGATCCGGGTGCCAAAACGCCCAATGATCGGTGTGATCGGGGTGGCACCGGCTGCAGGTTCAGTGGCGAATGGAACGCCTGGCCTGCACGGCGGAAACATGGACTGCACCTTAATCGGCCAGGGCAATCGGGTTTATTTTACGGTTGGGGTGGAAGGGGCCTTATTTGGCGCAGGAGATCTGCACGCGGCGATGGGTGATGGCGAGATCGTGGTGTGCGGAGCGGAAACGGCTGGCGAAGTGCAGTTCAGTACGCAGGTGGTGAATCTGGGCGGCCTGCCAACGCCGTTTGTGGAAACACCTGAGCTTGTTGCCACAATCTTTTCTGCAGTAGATGTGAGCGCAGCGGCGCAGGGAGCGATTGAGCACATGGCGGAATTCCTGACAAAGTTCGCGAATATCCCGCTGAACGATGCGGGCATGATGATGAGCCTGGTGGGACAACTTAAGTTTTGCCAGGTCGTTGATCCGCTTGCGACGGTGCGCTTTGAATTTCCCAAGAGTGTTCTGAAACAGTTTGGTTTTGAGATGCCGGCCTGAATCAATTGGAATAAAAGATCAAGCTAATTTACAGGTGACAGTTGTGAAGGTGATGACTGCCACCTGTATTGTTAAGGAGCAACCCATGGATTTCCCCGTCAATGAAGGGTATATCCCATTTCACGGCTTCAAAACATGGTACCGGCGGGTTGGCAGCGGCAGCACTGGAAAACTTCCGTTGTTATGCGTGCACGGCGGCCCCGGAATGACGCACGACTATCTTAATACCATCGAGGCGTTGGCCGGGAGCGGACGCGAGGTAATCTTGTATGACCAGCTTGGCAACGGCAATTCTGACCAGCCGCATGATCCATCTTTATGGACGGTAGCCCTGTTTGTTGAGGAACTCGGCGCAGTTAGGAATGCGCTTGGACTTGACCAAATCCACTTACTGGGCAGTCCTGGGGCGGTTTTCTGGCTCTGGAATACCTGGTGACGCGACCGGAGGGTGTAAAGAGCTTGATCCTGTCCAATTCTGCCGCGAGCACGTGGCGCTGGATTGCGGAAGCCAACCGCTTGCGCGCAGATTTGCCGGAGGAGGTTCAGAATATTCTGCAAGTGCATGAAGCCGCGGGCACAACCGATGACCCTGATTATGCCGCAGCCATGGAGGTTTTTTACCAGCGACATCTTTGCCGGAAAAGCCCTGTGCCAGATTTTCTTAACCAGATGCTTGAAAGACTGGCGCAGAACTCGGAAGTGTATGCCAGCATGTGGGGGCCAAGTGAGTTCCACTGCACCGGTGTATTGATGAATTGGGACATTGAGCAACAGCTGGGAGAAATACACACACCAACGCTGATCCTTTCTGGCCGCTATGATGAATCGACGCCCGCAATCAACGCTGTTTTGAAAGAAAAGCTGCCAGACGCCGAATGGGTGATCTTTGAAGAAAGTTCGCATACACCGCACCTGGAGGAAACCGAACGGTATTTACAGGTGGTCGCGGATTTCCTGGCGCGCGGGGAAAATGAGACCCAAAGCAAATAATTCCTGCTGCCCATCATCTGTTGGATGGGTGGCAGTTTTTTATCTCTCAAATCCGGATTTTCATTCCTGTTTTCTGGTCATCCATTTTTAAGGTGCTGGGCCTGAAAAGTAAATATTTCATTAGAGTATTGCAATGCCGTAGTTTTTGCCTTGACAATACTTAAGAATTGCATATAGTTAACCGTACTTAATAAATAGGCAGGTTAAACTATGAATGACACTTTGCAATTCGCTGAACCGATCCACAAGGGGATCGATGTCATCACTCACCGTACTTTTCGTGAGCATATCCGCTTTGTCAAATCAACCGGGCTTTCGATGGCCCAGTTTGGCATATTGATGCAGCTGCATTATCAGCACGGCTGCGGCATTTCCGGGTTGAGAAGCCGCATGAATATTTCTGGCGCGGCGGCGAGCCAGCTGGTGGATAAACTGGTTCAGGCCGGGCTGCTCGAACGCGCTGAGGACCCAATCGACCGGCGCATCAAGCAGATCAAGCTCTCAGAAAAGGGTCAGGAACTGGTTGCAACCAGCATGACTACCCGGCATAAGATGGTGGATGCCCTGATTGAGGGTCTGGCTCCTGACGAACTTGAAAAAGTTGGACAGGCGATGGAAATCATCCACAGGGTGTTTCATCAAATGCAGGAAAAAGAAAATAGCGCGGCGAAATAAATCCCTGGTTCCACTGCAAAAGAAAACACCCGTCTTTCCCGGCGGCCTGCGTAATTTGCCACTAACCCGGCAAGTTTTTTATTCGATATCGTATTTTGCAAGGAGCAAAATCAAACATGATCAAACTGGCTAAATACACAAAGCCATACTTATTGATGCTCTTGCTTGCCATCGTGCTTTTGTTTGCGCAAGCAAACTTTGACCTGGCGCTGCCGGACTATCTTTCCCGAATTGTGAACGATGGCATCCAACAGGGCGGCGTGGAAAACGCTTTGCCCGTGGCGATCCGCCAGAGCGAAATGAACCGGGTTGTCATTTTCTTGAGCGCGGAAGATAAAGCCTCCGTGCTGGCTGCCTACAGCCTGGTGGACAAGAACTCAGCTGACTATGCCACCTACGTCAAAGAATACCCTGTGGTGGAAAAAGAAGCCATCTATGTTCTCAATAAGGTTGACCAGAAAGAAATAGACCGGCTCAACCCGATCATTGGCAAGGCATTCCTGGCGGTTTCGGGTATTGAGCAGGTTCTGGCTGACCCGGCCAAAGCGGCCCAGATGGGTGCAGCTTTTGGCGGATTTGATGTGACGAAGCTGCCACCCGGCATGGATTTGTTCAGCGTTCTGGCGAAACTTCCTGCCGATCAGCTGGCGAAGATCACCGATGCAATGGACCAGAAATTCGCGGCGCTGGGCGACAGCATGATTACGCAGGCAGCCATCAGCTCTGTCAAGGCCGAATACAAAGCGCTTGGCATGGATAACGAAAAGCTGCAGAACAACTATATTTATAACGTAGGCGCGTGGATGCTTTTGCTGACACTGCTTTCGGTGGTGTGTACCATTATTGTAGGTTACCTCTCTGCTCTCATCGCGGCAGGTATGGCGCGCGATATTCGCCGTGACATCTTTCAGAAGGTTGAAAGCTTCTCCAATACTGAATTTGACAGTTTCTCGACAGCATCGCTGATCACACGTACTACCAACGATGTGACCCAGATCCAGATGGTGGTGATGATGATTGTGCGCATAGCGTTTTATGCGCCGCTGATCGGGATTGGGGGCTTGATCAAAGTAATCTCGAAGGATTCACCTTTATCGTGGCTGATTGGCGTGGCGGTTCTGGCGCTTATCAGTATGATCGTTGTGGTCTTCTCGATAGCGTTACCGAAATTCAAGCTGATTCAAAAGCTGGTGGACCGTATCAACCTGGTGGCGCGTGAAAACCTCTCGGGTATGATGGTCATCCGGGCTTTCAATATGCAGGCATTTGAAGAGAAGCGCTTCGACAAAGCCAACCAGGACCTGACCTCTGTGAGCCTATTCATCAACCGGATCATGGTTATCATGATGCCGATGATGATGCTGATTATGAATATCCTGCTGGTAGGCATCATCTGGTTCGGTGCGCAGCAGGTAGCGGATGCGAACATGCAGGTCGGCGATATGATAGCCTTTATGCAATATTCGATGCAGATCGTGATGGCGTTTATGATGCTTTCGATGATGTTTATCATTCTGCCGCGCGCGTTTGTCTCTGGTGACCGTATTGCCGAAGTTCTTGAGACCGAGCCAAAAATCCACGACCCTAAACAGCCTATGCAGTTCCCGGCACCCTTCAAGGGTACGGTCGAGTTCCGCAATGTATCCTTCCGCTATCCTGGCGCAGAGGAAGACGTTTTGCACGATATCAATTTCACCGCACAGCCGGGCCAGACTACTGCTTTAATCGGTTCGACCGGTTCTGGCAAATCAACCATCGTGAACCTGATACCGCGCTTCTATGAAGTGACGAACGGTGAGCTGTTGTTGGATGGTATTGATATCCGCAGTGTAACCCAGCACGATTTACGCGAAAAGATTGGCTATGTGCCGCAAAAAAGCGCGTTGTTCTCGGGTACGATCGAAAGCAATATGCTTTACGCTGATAAAAACGCCAGCCCGGAAATGCTGAAATCGGCGATTGAAATTTCCCAGGCAGCCGAATTTGTGGATTCCAAGCCGGAAGGCATGGCAGCTGAGATTTCACAGGGCGGCGCGAATGTTTCCGGCGGGCAAAAGCAGCGTCTTTCGATTGCGCGCGCGCTGGTCAAAAAGCCACCCGTTTACATTCTGGACGACAGTTTCTCGGCGCTGGATTTCAAGACGGATGCCGCGCTGCGCAGAGCCCTTAAGGAAAAAGCTGCCGACAGTACGCTGCTGGTCGTATCACAGCGCGTTTCCACGATCAAAAATGCTGAACAAATCATCGTTATCGATGAGGGCCGGATTGTTGGCAAAGGCACACATCACGAGTTGATGGACAATTGTGAAACTTATAAAGAGATTGCCCTGTCGCAGCTCACCAAGGAGGAATTAGCATGATGCAGAGACCCGGACAACCCGCGCGCGGCGGCCCAATGGGCGGCGGCCCGATGGGTGGTATGGTGGGCGGGCCGGTTGCCAAGGCTCGTGATTTTAAAGGCACGATGGGCAAATTGATTGCCTATCTTGGCAACTATAAACTCGCGATCGTAATCGTCTTTATTTTTGCGATCTTTTCCACGATGTCGAACATCGTTGGACCCAAGATCCTTGGACAGGCTACGACCAAACTATTTGAAGGCGTGATGGCCCAGTTGAGCGGAAAAGGCTCGATTGACTTCAACTATATCGGCCAGATCATCCTCATCACGCTTGGTTTGTACCTGATTTCAGCACTGTTCAGTTATGTGCAGGGTTGGATCATGGCCGATGTTTCTACCAATATCGCTTACCGTTTCCGGCGCGATATCTCGGAAAAGATGAACCGCATGCCGCTGGATTATTTTGATACTACTACGCACGGTGAGGTGCTTTCACGCATCACTAACGATGTGGATACGGTCAACCAGACGCTGAGCCAGAGCCTTACGCAGATTATCACATCGCTGGTGACGGTTATCGGCGTGCTGGTTATGATGTTTTCGATCAGTTGGGTCATGACGCTGGTGGCACTGGTCATGATTCCGCTTTCGATGGGTTTCGTTGGCCTGATCGTGAGCCAGTCGCAGAAATACTTCAAGCAGCAGCAGGATTACCTGGGGCATGTCAACGGCCACGTTGAAGAAATGTACAGCGGCCATATTGTGATGAAGGCTTTCAACGGTGAAGAAGAAAGCATTCAGAAGTTTGACCTATCCAATAATACGCTGTTTGAATCGGCATGGAAGTCGCAGTTCCTTTCTGGCCTGATGATGCCGGTGATGACTTTTATCGGCAACCTGGGGTATGTGGCGGTTGCGATTTTGGGTGGTTACCTTGCGATCCGCAACGTGATTACGATTGGCGATATCCAGGCCTTTATCCAGTATGTGCGTTCGTTTACCCAACCGATTGCACAGTTGGCGAACATCTCCAATGTTCTTCAGCAAACTGCCGCTGCGGCAGAGCGTGTGTTTGAATTCCTGGACGAGGCTGAGGAAGTTCCCGAAAATGAGAAGTCTGTTGAACTCGAGAATTCGGTAGGGCGCGTGGAGTTCAAGGATGTTCATTTCGGTTACAGCGCGGATAAGACGATTATCAACGATTTCTCGGCGGTTGCTGAACCCGGTCAGAAGATCGCGATTGTGGGTCCTACGGGCGCGGGCAAGACTACTATCGTGAAACTGCTGATGCGCTTTTACGATGTGAATGACGGCGCCATTCTGGTGGATGGGCATGATATTCGAGAATTCAGCCGTTTTGATCTTCGCAAGCAGTTTGGCATGGTTTTGCAGGATACGTGGCTTTATAACGGCACGATCATGGAAAATATTCGTTACGGACGCCCGGATGCAACTGACGCAGAAGTGATTGCGGCGGCCCAGGCGGCGCATGTTGATCACTTCGTGCACACTTTGCCGGATGGGTACAACATGGTGCTCAATGAAGAAACCTCCAATATCTCGCAGGGCCAGATGCAGCTTCTGACGATTGCGCGCGCTGTGCTGGCGGACCCGAAGATTTTGATCCTGGATGAGGCTACCAGCTCGGTTGATACGCGCACCGAAATATTGATTCAGCGCGCGATGGATAATTTGATGAAGAACCGTACCAGTTTCGTCATCGCTCACCGGCTCTCCACCATTCGAGACGCGGATTTGATCCTGGTGATGAAGGACGGCGATATCGTTGAACAGGGCAACCACGAAGAGCTGCTGGCCCAGGGTGGTTTCTACGCCGAACTGCACAACAGCCAGTTTGAATTGGCCCTGTAAGATGTGAGCAAGCCCTGTCTGTGTAAAGGGCAGGAAGTTGTGGAGAAGACATTCTGGCTACATGGGCCAGGATGTCTTTTTTTATAAATTGGGTGGAACCTTTTCAGCGCGGAGCTCCTGTAAATGATTCAGGAGGATGTTGAGGAGAGCGCACGCCGCACGGGGGGCAGGCCGTGCGAGGGGGAAAAAGGCACAGAAACGCACAATTATGCACAAAAACGCACAAAAACGCACAATTTTTAATTAAAATTTTTTCTAAACCCGGGTTATTGTGCATCGAATTCCTGCGGGTCGGGGCGGGTGATGTGCCGGGCGTGGGGAAAGGCTTTGTTGAACAGGCGTATAAATTCGAGGCGTTCTGGATAGGGAAGTTCTTTGAAGACGTATTCGTCATCGGGGTCAAGCGGAAAGTCGACGGTTGGGGCGATTTCGTGCCCGGCGCTGTAGCGTCCACTGGCTTCCTGGGCGATGTCTTTGAGCAGGCCGCGCAGGTGGCGGATGGCGGCGCCGTTGAACTTGCGCTGGACGACCCGTTCACGGAGGTCGCCGCCGAGATCGACTGATTTGACGGTGGTGACCCAAAGGGCTTCATCTGAGGCGACGAGTTGGGAGATTTTTTCGCTGAGGGCGGTGAGGAGGTCAACCCGTTCGTGGGAGAGGGCGAGGCCGCTTTCGAGAAGCTTATCTCTTCTGAGTTTGAGTTCGTTGCGGGCGCGTTTGTCTTCGAGGAGGTCGATGCGGGCTGCGCGGGCGGGCCAGTCGTAGGAGACTGACCATTTGCGCAGGGTGTCATAGGAGCGGGTGGGGGGTGTTTCGGGGCGGTTTTTGTACCATTCGAGCAGGCGGGGCAGGTTGCGGCCCGAGCCAAGGAGGATAAAGTCTTTGAAGGCTTGATTGGCTGCGGGGCTTTCGGGGCGGTTCTTGAGCAGGGCGGTTTCGGTGGGGTCGGCGGGGTTCCAGGTGAGCATACGTAATCCTCCCGGCGCCAGGGAACGTCTGGCGCTCATAATTAGAATTTATGTTCTAATTATGAGAGTATATCATGGAATTGGGGGGGAGGGCAAGAGGTGATTTTGCAGAGTGTCAGGTCATTCACAAAGTCGGGGCATGTCATTGCAAAGAGCGTTTATTTCACGCTGTGGTGTTCTTCAGTAGGAGCATCTGGATGATATCCACAGGGTTAGTTTCTCCCGTTTAATAGTAGTTTGCCTGGTTGGCTGGGGGCGCTCGTTCCCGGCAGGAGCATCCGGGACTATGTCACAAAGAATATCGATCAGGTTGTTTAGGCGTTCTTTGGCGAAATAACGAGAGTTAAAACAGCCGTCCTTTGCCACCCCAAAATGGATTTTTTAGTTGATAATAGATGATAAGGTAAGTTGGTTAAGAAAAGGATTGGGACTTGTGAGAAGAGAATATTATTCAGACACGATTATAAACTTTCGAAATGCTGCATCTGATCAAATCCTGGGAATATTGGCGACCAATAACACTTTTTCTCTGGAACAGACACAACGTGATGCATGGTTGGTCGAAATTGCTGTTTTACAGAGTGCTTTGAATGGATTTGATGGGAAAATCTATTTTGAATACTCAATTCCGCGCATGGGCAAACGAATTGATGTCTTGCTCATCATCGGGGCAGTCATATTTGTTCTTGAATTTAAAGTGGGTGAAAAAGAATACCCTGCTTACGCAATTGATCAGGTTTGGGATTATGCACTGGATTTGAAAAACTTCCATGAAACAAGCCACGATTGTTTCGTGGCACCAGTTTTAATAGCCACTCATGCCAAAACTGAGATGGAAATTATTGCTACCACAGTCCATAATGATAGGCTATTATTGCCAATCAAATCCAACGTTACTACATTGCCAGATGTAATTGTTGATACACTGCAATTTGCCGATGATGCGCAAATCAACATCCAAGAATGGGAAAATGGAAGATACATGCCCACGCCTACAATTGTTGAAGCGGCGATGGCGCTATACAATGGACATTCAGTTGCGGATATTTCCCGAAGTGATGCGAGCGCAATAAACTTAAGCCAAACATCTAATGAAATTGCAGAGATTATTCGATTGTCAAAAGAGCAATCTATTAAATCTATTTGTTTTTTGACTGGTGTTCCAGGCGCTGGCAAGACACTGGTTGGTTTGAATATTGCTACTACGCATATAAACAAAGATAATGAACTTTACAGCGTATTTCTTTCTGGGAATGGTCCGTTGGTAGAAATTTTACGTGAAGCATTGGCGAGAGACAAAGTCAAACACGAAAAAGAACAAAATCGAAAAATGAGAAAGAGTGAGGCTTTAAGTGAGGTAAAGGCATTCATTCAAAACGTGCATAACTTTCGGGATTATTGCCTTGTTGATTCAAGCAGGCCTCCTATTGAGCATGTGGCATTATTTGATGAGGCGCAGCGGGCATGGGATCTTGAACAAACCGCAAAATTTATGCGTCAAAAGAAGAATCAACCAAACTTTAGCCAATCTGAACCGGAATTTTTGATTTCATGCCTCGATCGTCACAAAGACTGGGCGGTGGTGGTATGTCTGGTTGGTGGTGGGCAAGAAATTAATACTGGGGAGGCGGGTATCAGTGAATGGATTGATGCATTAAATCGCTCATTTCCTGACTGGCATATTTACATCTCCTCTCAACTGACCGATAGCGAATATGGGGCTGGCAAAGTGTTAAATGAACTTCAGTCACGGGAAAACGTGGTTCGGAAGGATCAATTACATCTTTCTGTCTCGATGCGCTCATTTCGGGCTGAGAGTGTGTCTTTGTTGGTAAAGCAATTATTAGACAAAGATATCAAGGGTGCGCAAAAGACACTCGCTCAAATCGATAGCAAGTATCCTGTTGTTATCACGCGCAATCTTTCAAAAGCAAAAATATGGCTAAAAAAGCAAGCACGTGGTTCTGAACGATACGGGATTGTAGTATCGTCACAAGCAGAACGACTTAAGCCCCACGCAATTGATGTTCGATCGCCTATTGATCCAATCCATTGGTTTCTGGATGGTAAGGAAGATGTACGATCATCGTATTATTTGGAGGATGTTGCGACAGAATTTCATGTTCAAGGTTTAGAGTTGGATTGGGCGTGTATTACTTGGGATGCTGATTTTAGGTGCTCAGAAAACGGCTGGGAGCACTGGTCATTTGTAGGGGATCGCTGGAATCATATTCGCAAATTGGAACGCCAAATTTATCTTAAAAATGCTTATCGCGTATTGTTAACAAGGGCACGTCAGGGAATGGTAATTGTTGTTCCGGATGGTGATTCGGAAGACCCAACACGTAAGCACGGGTATTATGATCCGACATTTGAATATTTGCGTGAAATTGGATTTACGGTTATTTGAGTCGATTGAAAACCTTGTCAAAGAGATTCGTGCTGGGAATTTCTTTGACAGCATTGGCTTTTTGGGGGGGATGGGCGGAATTTCGAAAAATGGACGGTTGAAGTTGTCAGCGGGGGGAGTGATAGAACAAGCTCTGAAGGTCAGTTTTATCGGTTTGAGCGGAGATTGCCGGGCATTGACAGGCTGGTCGGTTTTTAGGGATGAGGTCCGAGGGCGATCACGCGGCCGCTGTAGGCGGCGGCGAAGCGTTGGGCGTCGAGGCGGGCGTTGGCCTGCAGTTCGCTTTTGCGGCCGGAGGGGTTGTTGACGTAGAAGGCGAGGGGTTCCTGGCCTTCCAATTGCGCGCCGCGCACGACGAGCAGGTGCCCGCCCTGGCGGGTGACGGGCAGGCGGTCGTCGCCTACTTCGTAGGAGATGGAGGCGATCACGAGGCGGCCCTGGCGCAGCAGGTCAACGATTTCGGGCAGGGAGGCGGCGCGGGCTTCGGCTGCCAGGCCGGTTTCGCGCGCCATGCCGGCGAGCGCGGTGTGGATCCAGCCGACCTCATGGGCGTCACCGTTTTGATCGGTGCGGATGAGGTAGCCGCCGCTTTCGAGCCCGAGGCGGGCCCAGGCGATCAGAGAGCGGGAGGGGCCTGCGAGGGCTTCGACGCACATTTTGAGACAGGCCACGCCGCAGGCGCGGTCGCTCCAGTAGGCGTATTCCTGCGGGCTGGCGGCGCCGCTCTCGGCCCAGCGCGGGTCGAGGGCGGGGTCGAGACCCTGGGCGAAAATGGCCTCGGCCAGCTGGGGGCTGGCGATCTGGGCGTAGTACGGAATGGGGTAGGGGAGGTGGATTGTTTCGGTCATGGGGTAAAGCCTGTTTGTCACAGAGAGAATGGGATTAGAAACTTTGAAAAACCTGTTTACCAGAGAGTGCGCAGAGCACATAGAGAGATCAGGATAAGGTGACAGCGCCATTTATGTAAAGAGGGTTTGTTTGAGCCAGTGGAAGGCGGCGGATTGCATTTCGAGATCGAATTTGTGCGGGCCAGGGTAGAACTGGCCGGTGTAGGCGGTTGGACTTTGGGCGCTGGCATAGTGGTCCTGCAGCCGGGCGTGGGCATCGCGCATGCCGGTTTCTGTAAATAAATGGTCGTGCAGGTCGTACTGGACCAGCAGCGGGAGCGGGGCGCGGCAGGCGGCGATATCGGGCCAGTCGCCGTGACGGGCCCAGCCGAAGGGGAACAACATCCAGGTGTGGGACATGTTGTGGTCGAGCAGGGCCTGGTAGGTGGTCATGAGCCCGATGATGACGGCGGCGGAGATGCCCGGGTGGAGGGCAGTCAACAGGGCGGCGCGGTTGCCGCCTCCGGACAGGCCGATGCAGCCGGTGCGCTGCGGGTTCACATCAGGACGGGAGAGCAGGTAGTTGAGGGCGAGGCGGTCTTCAAACGCAACGACACCCGCCAGGCTGGTGCCCAGGATGTTGCAGTACTTGGAGACCCAGTGTTCGTGGAAATCGGAGGCCAGGTTGTAGCGCTCAATTTCCTCGGGCAGGGAGGGGTTGAGGGGTGCGGCGCGGAGCAGGCTGGCGGTGGGTTCGCCCATTGTTTCGAGCATGGTTTTATAAGGGAAACGGCGGCTGCCCCACAGAAAGACATCATGCGCGAGCACGACATAGCCCTCACGCGCCAGGGCGTTGGCGTAGGCGCGCCCGCCGTAGGGCCCCTGACGGAAATCGCGGATGACGGGCAGGGCTGCGGCGGGGCCGTCGGCGATCTTTTCCTTGCCGTAATATTTGAAGCCGCTGTGGTCGTGCAGGGCCAACATGCCAGGCAGCGGGCCGCTGGCGTGGGCGGGTTTGAGAAGGTAGGCGTGCGTGCGCGGGCCAAAGCCGACCGACCAGGAGATTTTCTGCCCGGCGACTCCGTCCTGCTGCCACTCGCTTTCGATGGCGACATCGCGCGGGGTTTCGTCTCTGCCGCAGAAGCCAAGCGAGTGACGCAGCAGGGTTTGTGTGGCGGGGCCGGGGGCGGCGTTCGGGTAGAGCGGGCCCTGCTGGCGGGCCGCGCTGACCCAATCGCTGAAGATGCCGAGGTGCTGGTAGTGTTCGGGCATGTTTTGCTCCTTTATGAGGCCGTCCGGGGGGGTGATGAGGGCTGGCGTTCCGGGGCTGTTTCCAATCTTACACCAAGCGTTAAGTTTGAGGAGAGTGAATAAATTAAAATCACAGGCTGTGAAGGGGGGTGGGGTGGATCATCGACCCCAGCAGCGTAAACGGCGCGCGTGCTGCGGTATGGCTGCAACGGGTGATTAACAAAAAGACCCGCCAAGCGGCGGGATTTTTTGATTTGATGCTCTTACTTTTGCTGCTGATAGGCCTTTGCGGCGGCTCGTTGGGTGACGGCTTTTTGTTCCTCAACGGGTTTCTGTTGGGCTCTTTCTTTCGCGGCCAGGGATTCGAGCACTTCAGCGCTCTTTTGGACGGGCGCTTCGCGGGTTTCGTCGGCGCGGGTTTTGCTGCTTTCTTTGGCGGCTGTTTCTGCGGCAGTGCTGTTGGCTTTGTTTTCTTTTGGCGCGGCGCGCGGAGGCGGTGGTACGTAATTATTGCTGCTGATTGGGGCAACCATAGGATTCTCCTGTTGACAATCGACTTTGCCAGCCTTTTATCATTAATTTATTATCGACAGGCTGCGCAAGAACTTTAGGGCGATTTGGCACCAATTTTCAAATTGGCACATGCCAATCCTTGAGCAGGTTTTTATGCAGGTTAATCCACGGTCAGCGTTTTGCTGAGGTTGCGCGGGAAGTCAGGATCATAACCGCGCAGGACGCTCATGTGATAGGAGAGCAGCTGCAAGGGCAGGACGGCGAGGAGCGGCGCGATGTGCGGGGTCGAATCGGGGATGACGATCACGTCAGTGGCGTTGGCGTGCAGGCGCGGGTCGTCCTGACCGATGGCGATGGCGCGCGCGCCGCGGCAGGTGACTTCGTTCAACCCGCTGACCAGCAGCGGAACGTCCTGCGGTGCGGCGGCAAACAGGATGGGGTAATCTTTGCTGACCGCCGAAAGCGGGCCGTGTTTGAATTCGGTCGAGAGCATGCCTTCGCAATGCGCGTAGGTGATCTCCTTTAATTTGAGCGCGCCTTCAAGGGCGATGGGATAGGTTGAGCCGAAGCCCAGGCAGTACAGGTCGTTCCAGGGGTTGATCTCAGCGGCGATGGTTTGCACCTGCGCGGCGACCATTTCCAGGGTGGTGTCCATCAAGGCGGGAATTTGATCGAGTTCACGGGTATCTTTGCCTGCCATGCGGTAGGCCAGGTAAAGAAATGTTACGACCTGGTTGGTGAAGGTTTTGGTGGCAGGGACGCTGATCTCGTAGCCGCAGCAGAGCGGCAGGGAGCAGGATGCGGCGCGCGTGAGGGTTGAACCGATTACATTGGCCAGCCCAAAGACGGTCATGCCCTGGGCTTCGGCGGTTTGCAGGGCGTTGAGTACATCCTTTGTCTCGCCGCTCTGGCTGACGAACAGGCCGACATCCTGCGCATTGACGGTTTGTCGGTACTGGGGGGCGAACTGGGGGGCCAGGACCGGGATGACAGCCCGCCCGGCAAGTTGAGCGAAGTAGACCGCGCCGATCAGGCAGGCGTGGTAGCTGGTGCCGCAGCCGATGAAGTAGAGGTTGCGGGCGCTGCGCATTGTGTTGATGACATTATCCACATCGGCGGAACCTGTTAGCATGTGCAGCACTTCGCGGGCGACCTGGGCCTGTTCGTGGACTTCTTTTAACATGAAGTGGGCATAGCCGCCCTTCTGTACGGATTCCATCGTTTCGGTGACGATCTCCGGCTCGCGTTGGATGAGTGAACCATCTTTGACAGAGTGCAGTTCAATGCGGTCGTGCCAGAGGGTGATGATCTCGCCGTCATTGATGCGTACCACTTTGCGGGTGAGCGGCAGGATTGAAGGCAGGTCGGAGGACAGGCAGGTAAAGCCTTCACCGATGCCAACCACCAAGCCGGAGCCTTTTTTGATGGCGAAAAGTTTGTCATCGTTGACTTTGCCGATGACGAAGGCGTAATCACCCTGCAGGTCGGCGTATGCGCCGCGAATGGCTTGCAGAAAATCCTGACCGCGGTTGATGTAGCGTTCTACGGCATGCACGCAGGTTTCGCCGTCATTCATGGAGCGCACGGTGAGGCCTTCAGAGATGAACAATTGGCGCATCTCGACATTATTGACGACGTTGCCGTTATGCGCGCCGACCATGTCACCGTCGGAATCGAGGTGCGGTTGGGCGTTAACCTGGGAAGGCTCGCCGAAGGTGGCCCAGCGCAGCTGGGTGATGCCGCGCGAGCCGCTCATTTCGGCCAGGTTGTATTTCTTTGCGACTTCCTGGACACGTCCTACGTCTTTGCGAAGATCGATCTTGCCGCCGCTGATGGTGGCCGCGCCGACCGAGTCGTAGCCGCGGTAGGTGAGCCGTTGGGCGGCTTCGATCAAGATCTGTCCGAGGGGTTGTTCTTTATCCGTTACAATGCCAAAAATTCCGCACATAGATTTCCTTTCGGGTTATGACCGGGTTTGGGTATTGGTGAAGTTTATCACAGGTGAATTAATGCGCAATCGGGTTTTTTGAGTCTGCTTGTTTTTTTTTGAAAGGCAGTAAGATAAAAATATGCCGGTAATAATTCATCAATTACTCAAGAAATTTAAAGAAGGCCTTCAACTGCGGTATGGAACCAGGCTCAAAGGTGTCTATCTATACGGTTCGTACGCGCGCGGTGATTTTGAAAGCGGGTCAGATCTGGATGTACTGGTGGTGCTCAAGGATTTTGAACGTGCTCCGTTGGAGCTCAAACGAGCCAGTGAATTGGTGGGGGATTTATCCCTTGAATATCTCATTACGATCAGCCCAGTTTTTATGCGGGAAGCAGATTGGCAATTGTCGGAAAAACCCTTATTACGCAACATCAGGAATGAAGTCATCTCTGTATGAAAGAATCAACACGCCAATTGATTGCAAACGCGATTGAGACTCTCAATGCTGCTGAACTGCTTGTAGGAGAGTGATATTTACGCGATGCGACGAGCCGGGCGTATTATGGAATTTTTTATGCTGCAGAAGCATTGCTTAATGAAAAAGATTTGAGTTTCAAGAAACACGGCGCAGTTCAGAGCGTCTTTGCGCAGAAATTTGTTAAAACAGGGTTGTTTGAAGCAAAATATCATCGTTGGTTGTTGAAAGCATTTAATCAGGGTCAGGCTGGCGATTATGATGAAATGGTTCAATTTAAGGGAAGTGATGTAAAAGAAACACTGGGGCAGGCAAGAGAATTTTTGGAAGTTGTAAAAAAGTACCTTGGTTCTTAATGGCTTCCTGCTAAATGAGAACAAAAAAGTGACGGTCTCTTGCGATGACCGTCACTTTTTTCATTCAAGAAAAACTTACTTCAATTCGTCGTAATTTTCAGGGAGCCAGCAGCAGAGTACCAGCTCGCGGGCGGCTTTGACTTCGTCCATGCGGCCAAAGGGAGTGTCGTGAGGGGCGGTCTTGATGATCTCGGGGTTGGTGCGGGCTTCTTCGGCGATCTTGAGCAGGGCATCGGTGAAGGCATCCAGCGTGTCCTTGTTCTCAGTCTCGGTGGGTTCGATCATCAGGGCTTCGCGCACGATCAGCGGGAAGTAGTTTGTTGGCGGGTGGAATTTGTAGTCCATCAGACGCTTGGAGATATCCAGGGCGCGGATGTCGGTGCCTTCAAAGCGGCCTTCCATCACAAATTCATGCATGCAGATGCGGTCAAACGGAACCTTGTAGGTTTTTTCCAAGCGCGCCTTGAGGTAATTGGCGTTAAGCACAGCGTACTGCGAGATGGCTTTGAGGCCATCCGGGCCGTGCATGGCAATGTAGGTGTAGGAACGGACGATCGCGCCGAAGTGACCGTGGAAGGCTTTCATGCGACCGATGGTGTGCCTGGGAGTTTCATAGCCATAGAGGGGCGGGGTCTCATCATCGGCTTCTTCGACAATGCAGATGAGCGGGGAAGGCAGGAATTCTGCCAGGCGAGCTGAAACGCCTACCGGGCCGGAACCAGGGCCGCCGCCGCCGTGCGGGACGGCGAAAGTTTTGTGCAGGTTGAAGTGCATCACATCGAAGCCCAAGTCGCCAGGGCGTACAATGCCGAGCAGGGCGTTGAGGTTGGCGCCATCGCCGTACATCAACCCGCCGCAATCGCGGACCAGGTTGACCACTTCGATGATGTGCTGATCGAACAAGCCGAGTGTGTTGGGGTTGGTGAGCATCATGCCGACGACGGTGTCATCACAGGCGGCTTTGAGGGCGGCCAGATCGACATTGCCGTCCGCATCGGATGGGATGGTGATGACTTCCATGCCGAGCATACCCGCAGAAGCGGGGTTGGTGCCGTGTGCGGCATCGGGAATCAGCATTTTGTTGCGTTTGTTATCGCCGCGGGCCTTATGGTAGGCACGCATCATCAGCACGCCGGTGAATTCACCGTGCGCGCCAGCGGCGGGCTGCAGGGTGACGGCTTCAAAGCCGCTGATTTCCTTGAGCCATTCCTGTATTTCAAACATCAATGCCAGGTTGCCCTGTACGGTTTCGATGGGTTGCAGCGGATGTGAGAAGACGAAGCCAGGTAAGCGGCAGGTATCTTCGTTAATCTTGGGGTTGTACTTCATGGTGCAGGAACCCAGCGGGTAAAAGCCTTCATCGACGCTGTAGTTGTAGCGCGAGAGGTGCATGTAATGCCGCACCACGTCCACCTCAGCCAGTTCAGGCAGGGGGAGTTCTTTGCGCAGCAGTTCCTCGTTGGGGAGGTCAAATTCGGGTACGTCTGAAGCCGGGAAGGTGACACCGGTGCGCCCAGGGGATGACAGTTCAAAAATGGTAGGCTCACGCATGGACGGCCTCCTTCAATACTTCGACCAGCAAATCAATTTCTTCCTTGCTGTTCATCTCGGTAACGGCGATGAGCATGTGATCCTTGAGTGAAGGATAATCTTGTCCAAGATCATACCCGCCCAGAATGCCGTGTTCAAGCAGGTGCGCGTTGACTTCTTCTACGGGGCGCCCGAGGCACAGGGCAAATTCATGGAAGAAGGGCTGGCTGAAGCACAGTCCCATGCCGGGGATTTTGCTCAGTTCGCTGGCGGCGTAGTGCGCCTTCTGGTAGCACAGATCGGCCACCTGGCGCAGGCCAGCCTGGCCAACAACGGAGAGATAGACAGCCGAAGCCAGCGCGAGCAGGCCTTCGTTGGAGCAAATATTGGATGTGGCTTTTTCGCGCTTGATGTGTTGTTCGCGAGCGGTGAGAGTGAGAACATAGGCTTTCTGGCCGCGCGAGTCAACGGTTTCGCCCACGAGGCGTCCGGCCATTTTGTGCACGAACTGCTTTTTGGTGGTGAAGAAGCCCAGCGAAGGGCCGCCGAACCAGAGCGGCAAGCCGAGCGGCTGGCCTTCGCCTACGACGATATCGGCGCCCATGAGACCCGGGGTCTTGAACATTGCCAGGGCGGTGGGGTTGGTTACCACGCAGACCATTGCGCCCTGGGCATGCACGGCTTCTATGAATTTGGTGTAATCAAACACGCGCCCGAAGAAATCGGGATACTGCACGATCGCCAGGGCGGTGTCTTTATCGACCAGCGGGAGCAGGGCCTCGGGAGCGGCTTGCAGGTCTGCGCCAGAGTCGTCGCCCAGCAGGTCCAGGTCCATGCCCTGGGTGTAGGTGCGGATGGTTTCGCGGTACTGTGGGTGCACGGTGGGGGAAAGAACGATCTTGCGCCGTTTGCCGCGGAAATTGGCAAAAGCCATGTTGACTGCTTCGGCAGTGGCGGTGGCGCCGTCATAATGCGAGGCGTTGGAAAGTTCCATACCGGTCAAGGCGGTCATCAGGGATTGGTATTCGAAGATGGCTTGCAGGGTGCCCTGTGAAATTTCCGGTTGGTAAGGGGTATAGGCGGTGTAAAACTCACCGCGGCGCAGGATGTGATCGACCACGGATGGGATGTAGTGGTTGTACATACCAGCACCCAGGAAGGAAACCATCTGCCGGGTGGTTTCGTTGCTCTCTGCGAGTTCAGCCAGCAGGGCGGCAGCTTCCATTTCGGTGAGGGCAGGGGGTAGATCCAGTTCGGGAAAGCGATATTTGGCCGGGATAGCCTCGAAAAGTTCATCCAGGCTTTTCACGCCAATGGCGGCAAGCATCGCATCCCGCTCTTTGGGAGAGTGGGGAATGTAGGTCATTAAATTTTTTCTCCTGGCGCTCAGAATTAGTGAGCGCGTCCTGCACAGTCCAGCTCATAAGCGGCGGTGTCCAACATGCCGGCGCCATCGGCGCCTTCGACCTGGATCATCCAGCCGTCGGCGAAGGGGTCGCTGTTGAGTGTTTCGGGGGTGGCGGCCAGGTCACCGTTGACGGCGACTACTTTGCCAGCAACGGGAGAATAGATCTCTGCGGCGGCCTTTACGGATTCAACGGATGCGATGGCTGTGCCTACTTTAACTTCGTCACCGGCTGAGACAAGGATCTCAACGAAGACGATATCAGAGAGCTGGCCCTGGGCGAAATCGGTGAGACCGACCTTGCCGCTGGCGGCATCGAACCATTCATCGCTTTTGGTATATTTCAGGTTAGCGGGGGTATTCATCTTGGTGTTACTCCTTTGGATGCTTGATTAAACGTAAAGAGGGCGCACAAATTTACTCGTGCGCCCTCTGTCCATAACCTGAGAGATTCGCCCGCTTGCGCAGGGCTTGCCCCGTCGGTGTTCCTCGCGGAACTTTCCAGAGTTTTACGGTTCAGGGTCCTTTTGCCTGAGAGTTTCGTCCGGACGCGCCCGTCTCGGATTTGCACCTTCGGCGCTCTGGCAGTGAAAGCTGCCTGAGTCTCTTCCCTGTAACTGTTATATTATATCTTTATATCTTTCATTCTACGGTTGTGAGGTTAATCAGTCAAGATGACAAAAATCATCGATATTAACAAAATGGCACACTCGCGGCTCATTTTTGAGGGATGGGGGTGATCTCGAACTTACTTACATCCCTGGGTTGTCTTGCTTTTTCCAGAATGGTTTTAAGTTCTGTGATTTTTTGTTGGTACTCAGGCGAATCGACCATGTTTGTCATTTCGAAGGGATCGGTCTTTAGGTCGTAGAACTCGGATTTGTCATTTATTGTTTCAATGTAGATGCAATCTTCAGCGCGGATCGCAGACCAGTCTCCACGACCTGGCCAGGCTTCCAACAGGAGGGTATCCCGCCAGCTGCTGCTATCGAATAATTTGGTAAGCGAAAGCCCATCAACCGTTTCTGGAATGGGCAGACCCGCCAGGGTGTATACGGTGGGAGCAATATCAATATTTGCAACCAGCCGGTTTTCTACATAGGGTGTGGGAACAAGTGGAGGGTAGCGCATTGCAAACGGTACGCGCACAGATTCTTCGTAGGCGGTACTCTTGGTTTCCATACGGTGCTCACCCCAGTGTTTGCCATTATCCGATAAAAATATGATCAGTGTGTTATCGAGCTGGCCCATGTCCTTCAATTTCTGCATGATAGTTCCAATCGATCGATCCACCGGCAGAAGGGTGAGGATCTGGTCGCGCCTGTCCTTATCCAGTTTGTCTATTTCTTCCTGGATAAGGACAGGTTTGCCTGTAATGGAAACAGGCTTGTCGGAAAGATCCTGCTCATTAAAGTTGAGGGGACGATATAGATGCAGGTCTTTCAGCAGACCCTCGTCTTCAACTGCGGGGGTGGTTGGCGTGTGCGGTGCGTTAAAAGCCAGTACCATCAGAAATGGTTTTCTGCTTATTGATGCATTGTCCAGGAATTTCAGCATGTAATCGCGGAAGATGTAGGTGATATAGCCGGGCTGGGTGGACCATACACCGTTTACATTCAGTTCGGGGTCGTAATATTTGCTATCCCCGCGAAAGAAGGAAACCCAGAAATCGAATTCCGGGCGTTTTTCACCTTTCCAGGAATTCAAGTATTTACCGATCAGCCCGGTGTAATACCCGCTGTCATGTAGATCATTGATGATGGTAGGGAAGCGGAGTTTATTTTCGTTGGTTTGCACACCATGATTGTGTGCAAACATGCCCGTAAAAATAGAGGTGCGGCTGGGGCAGCAGAATGGAGTTGTATCGAACCCTTGTGAAAAGGTGACGCCTGGTCGAAAATCAACTTTTGGGTCTCGGGCATATATTCCGTTGTGCCGATGCGCTGGTCATCGGTGATAATCAACAAAATATTGGGGCGGGTGTCTGCGATTAGATTCGGGACAACCATGCCTCTGAATGGGTTTGTGCAAGCGGCAAGCAAGGATAGCACCAGGGTGCTGTAAATGAGCTTAATAGGTTTTGACATTTTTTACCTTTCTACTGGGTGTCAGAAATTATACGTCCGTTTGCCTGGTTATTTTACGAGGTGCGCTGTTTAAAGAACAACACCAACTGTGAGAAAACAGTTGGTGTTGTTGGCTGCATTTATTAGGTATTCTGGTTAGTTTTCGCGCAAATTGCGCACCCAACTGCCGACCCACCAGTACTCAAAATCCTGGCCCTGCGAAGTCTGCACTGCGCCGATTACACCGTAAATGGGGGCAATCGCCATGCCCAGGAGCAGCAGCGGGGTGAGTACACACGCAAAGGGGATCAGCAGTACGCCGATCAGGATGGCACTTAACAGGCCTACGACGCCCCACATCACGCCGATGCCATACCACACTACCAGTTGGAACAGGAAGGACTGCATGGCGTGGTAAGCCACATATTTGGAGCGGTTGGCAAACATCAGGTAGATGATGAGTGCCACAACCGGGCCAAGGACGCCGGTGAAAAGGTTTACCAGGACGCTGAGGTGTGCCAGCATGGCCCAGGTTCGTTCTTCGCCCTGGGAAAGCGGCGTGGGGATGGGTGTGTCGTTCAGAACTGCGGTTGTCATTTTTTACCTCTTTCAGAATTTGCCAGGCTGGCAAAGGATGTGCGGAATGGCGCTTCAAGAATATTTACGCACTTGCTGTGGTAAAGTTGCAACCGATCAATAAGCAGGCCCATCCTGGAAAAATTGTAAAAATTACCCCTAAGAAAATAGGTTTGCGAATGAGACGCTTTAACGTAAGAGAAAAGGCTATCATCTCAAAAAAGAGTGGAAAGGTGACTGCCACCTTAAGGCAAACAAAAAACCTGCGCATTTATCCGCGCAGGTTTTTTGTTGAGTTACTGATTAATTATGCCCAGCCCTGACCCTTGCACAGGTTGGTGATGACAGGTACTTCAACGGTCTTGCCCTGGTAGGCCTGGTAAGCCAGATAGAGCTGGTAGAACCAGACAAGAATACCAACACAGAAACCGGAAGTAACAATCGTGATGATGCCAAGAATCAATGCCTGCGCGTTATGGGCGCGAAGGAACGGACGGTTTTTCTTGTCTTCCATCAACATGATGATGATGGGGACAATGGGTGAGAAGACGTAGGTAAGTGCGGCCCACAGCTTGTCATCACTTGAGATTTCAGAATTAAAATTTGACATGGTTTAATCTCCTTAGAATTGGTTGAAATGATTGTACAACGGAATTGGACAAAAATCAATCAATTATAAACATGTTAAAATGGTTGCATGTCAATTCGCATCGTATTTATGGGATCTCCCGATTTTGCTGTGCCCGCCTTGCGCGCGCTTGTGGCTGTTTATGAAGTGGTTGGGGTGGTTACCCAGCCAGACCGCCCCTCCGGCCGGGGTATGACGCTCACGCCTGCGCCGGTCAAAGTGGCAGCACTGGAACTCGGCATTCCGGTCATTCAACCGGAGAGACTTCGTGCGCCAGAAGCGTTGGGACAATTGCAAGCATGGGCGCCGGATCTGATTGTGGTGGCTGCTTTCGGGCAGATTTTGCGCTTTAACGTGTTGGAAATGCCGCGTTTTGGCTGCATCAATATTCACGCCTCGCTGCTGCCCAGGCATCGCGGCGCGGCACCCATCCAGGCTGCCATCCTGGCGGGGGATGCTGAAACGGGTATTACTATTATGAAGATGGACGTTGGACTGGATACCGGCCCGATGCTGCGCCAGCGCGCCATCCCGATTGAGGCGCAAGACACCGGCGGCAGCCTGTTTGAGAAACTCTCAAAAATGGGCGGCGAATTGCTGGTTGAGACTCTGCCAGGCTATCTTGCCGGAGAGATTGCGCCGCAGCCCCAGCCGGAAGAAGGCGGCACTTATTTTGGAATGATCAAAAAGGAAGACGGGCTGCTGGACTTTAACCGCCCGGCAGTTGAGCTTGAAAGAAAGATCCGCGCCTTTTTCCCCTGGCCCGGCACCAGCTTGCAGTGGAATGGCGCGCCGCTCAAGATCCATAGGGCGCATGTGAGCGAAGGGAAGGCGCGGGCGGGTCAACCAGTGGTGGCGGAAGGCTTGCCTGCTATGGGCACGGCGGAGGGCCTGATTGTCTTTGATGAACTGCAGCCGGCGGGTAAAAAATCCATGCCGGGCAAGGCTTTTATGGCAGGAGCGCGGGATTGGGATTGATAAGGCATTTCGCTGTAAATTTGATTCGGAATTTCGTGCAACAGGGCTGAACTTATTTTTTTGTTTTCCAGGAGGTTTCCATGCCGAAGTATGTAGCAGCAATTGATCAGGGTACCACCAGTACGCGCTTTATGATCTTTGACCACGCCGGTAATATTGTGGCGGTGGACCAGCAGGAGCATAAACAGATTTACCCCAAACCAGGCTGGGTGGAACACGATCCGCTGGAGATTTGGGAGCGCACCCAGGAAGTGATGCGCGGGGCGCTCAGTAAGGCGGGTATTGATTCTTCTGAACTGGCGGCGGTTGGCATCACCAACCAGCGCGAGACGGCGGTTGTGTGGGATAAGGCGACCGGCAAGCCGGTCTACAATGCAATCGTCTGGCAGGATACGCGCACCGACCAGATATGCAATGAACTTGCAAAAGATGGCGGTCAGGACCGTCTGCGTGCGAAAACCGGTCTGCCGCTGGCGACGTATTTTTCGGGGCCAAAAGTCAAGTGGATTCTCGATAATGTTCCCGGTGCGCGCGAACGAGCCGAAAATGGTGAGCTGCTCTTCGGGAATATTGATAGCTGGGTGATCTGGAATCTGACCGGTGCGCATGTGACCGATGTGACTAATGCGAGCCGCACCTTACTGATGAACTTGCAAACTCTGGACTGGGACGAAGAGCTGCTGACTTTGCTGGATGTGCCGCGCGCCATGCTTCCGCGGATTGCGTCTTCATCTGAAGTTTACGGCTATGCGCGCGGTTCGCTGGGCGGTGTGCCGCTGTGTGGTGATATGGGCGATCAACATGCAGCGCTCTTCGGGCAGACTTGCTTTCTGCCTGGCGAAGCCAAGAATACCTACGGCACGGGCTGCTTTATGTTAATGAACACTGGTGAAAAACCGGTGCCTTCGCAAAATGGTTTGCTGACCACCCTGGCTTATAAGATCGGGGAGCAACCGGCGGTATATGCGCTGGAAGGTTCGATTGCGATTGCCGGGGCGCTGGTGCAGTGGCTGCGCGATAACCTGGGCATGATCGAAAAGTCTTTGGATGTGGAAACCCTGGCACAAACGGTAGAAGACAGCGGCGGAGTGTATTTTGTGCCGGCCTTTAGCGGATTGTTTGCGCCTTACTGGCGTTCAGACGCGCGCGGCGCGATTGTGGGTATGACTCGTTACGTCAATAAAGGGCATATCGCCCGCGCCACCCTGGAAGCAACCGCTTACCAGACTCTTGAAGTATTGGAGGCGATGGAGAAGGATTCTGGTGTGAGTCTGAAGGCGTTGAAAGTGGATGGTGGTATGGTCTTCAATGACCTGTTAATGCAGTTCCAGGCTGACCTGGTTAATGTGCCGGTCATTCGTCCCAGGGTGGCCGAAACGACCGCGCTAGGCGCGGCCTATGCGGCCGGGCTGGCGGTTGGCTTCTGGAAAAACTTCGACGAACTGCGCCTGAATTGGGGACGTGACAAGGAATGGCTGCCCCGGATGGAATCGGCCAAACGTGATGAGCTTTACAGAGGCTGGAAAAAGGCAGTAACGCGTACCTTTGACTGGGTTTGATCCAGTGTGCTACCTGCCTTTTTTGATTACATTATCGCCAAATTTATCTTGGAGCGCATCGAGCACCTCGCGTAGTTTACGCGCTTTTTCGCTTTCCTGTCCCCATAATTCCATCTGGCGCGCGGGCGGTCCCAGGTTGCTGATTCCCACCCCGATGAGCCGGACGGCCTGATCTTTTTCGCGCACCGAGTTGAGAAGCTGGCGGGCGGCGTGAAAAATTTCATCATCCAGGTTGGTGGCGATTGGCAGAGTGGTCTGGCGTGTGAGCGTGGTGAAATTGGGCCAGCGCAACTTGAGTTTGATGGTTGTCCCGGCCAGATGTTCACGGCGCAGGTTTTTGCTGACCTGGGCGGCCAATTCTTTGAGAGTTTGTTCGAGTGCCAGGGTATCGCGCACATCCCGTGAGAATGTGGTTTCCTGACTGATGGATTTGGTGGCGTGCTCTGTAACTACCGGGCGATCATCCTGGCCCAACGAATGGCGAGCGAGTTCGCGCCCATTTTCGCCAAAAAGCCCTGCCAGGGTGGGTTCACCCAATGCGGCCAATTGCCCGATGGTACGAACGCCCATACCGGTCAATCGTTTTTCTGTTTTTGGCCCGACGCCCCACAGCATGGATACTGGCAGGGGAGCCAGGAACCCGGTTTCAGTCCCGGCAGGCACGATTGTGAGGGCATAAGGATAGCGTGGGCCGCGGGCGGCCTTCTTGCCGGTTTCTGTGGCGATTTTTGCCACCAGCTTATTGGAGGCAACCCCAACCGAGCAGGATAGACCCAATTCATCCAATATTTTCTTTTGCAGGTTTGCGGCGATTTGTGCTGGCGGTTCGCGCATGTCACTGATGTCGACAAAAGCTTCATCGATGGATATTTGTTCTACCAGAGGCGAAATATTGTGCAGGCGCTCCATGACCTGGTGTGACATTTCTGAATAGCGTCCCCGGCTGTGCGAAACCACGATCAAGCCCGGGCACAGGCGCAGCGCCTGGCTCATTGGCATGGCAGAGTGCACCCCCATTGCGCGGGCGGCATACGAACAGGAGGCCACGACGCCGCGTTCTTCAGGCTTGCCTCCCACAGCAAAGGGTTTACCGCGCAGTTCAGGGGCCTGGAGTTCTTCTACAGCACAAAAAAAAGCATCCAAATCCAGGTGAAGTATGGCTCGATTCATGTTTTTATTGTAATAATGTTCTATAATGGATTCATATTAAAAATGAAATTAATTTGTGTTATTTGCATATCATAAATATGTTGTATACTATGCACATATTGTTTTTTTGCAACGATTCTGCAATACATCGTCGGAACTCTTCGGAGTTCAGTTCCGTCTTAATTTCACATTAGACGGTTTTCATATGGAGGAGAATGATTATGAGACATAAAAACACCCTGGTTTCGGTAATTATGCTGGTGGTAATGTTTTTCGGGCTGGTTCCCGCACCACAGCCTGTTTATGCCGCCACCACCTGTGACTGGGCACAGTTTGTCGCTGACGTCACGATCCCCGATGGTACGACTTTCACCGGGGGAACAGCTTTTGCCAAGACATGGCGATTAAAGAATATCGGCACCTGCACCTGGACAACCGATTACAGCATCGCCTTTGTTGATGGTACTCAAATGGGCAGCACATCTTCTGTTAAACTGGGATCGAGTGTTGCTCCTGGTAATACGATTGATGTGTCGGTCAACCTGACTGCGCCTTCTGCTGCGGGAACCTACCGCGGTAACTGGCGAATGAAGAACGCCGGTGGGGTTTTGTTTGGCATAGGCCCATATGCCAACGGATCCTACTGGGTTGAGATCAGGGTCGGCAGCGGCGATAGCGGCGGCACAGGTTACGATTTTGTTGCCAATGCCGGTTCTGCCGTTTGGAGCAGCGGAGCTGGTACTTTGAGCTTTCCGGGCACTGATGGAAGCGCCAGTGGTTTTGGCATGAGCGTTGCCAGCCCCAAACTGGAAAACGGCACTACGGACACTGCGCCTGGTTTGCTGATGGCTCCGCAGGATGTTTACTACGGATACATTCAGGCCAAGTACCCGTCCTTCAAGGTACAGAGCGGTGATCACTTCCAGTCGATTTTTAACTGCGAATATAACGCCACAAACTGTTTTGTTAATTTCCGCATCAATTACCAGATCGGCAGCGGTGCAGTCCTGACTTTCAAATCGTTTAATGAACGCTACGAAGGTCAGTATTACCGCGCAGATTATGATCTTTCCTCACTGGCTGGGCAGGATGTGAGTTTCATCCTGTACATCGGCGCAGCCGGATACGGTACCGGTGACCGCGCGCTGTGGGGCGCGCCGCGTATTACGCGCGGTGGTGTGGTTGTAACCAACACGCCTGTACCAACCGCCGGCCCATCACCGACAGTTGTTTCTGGCGGCACCGATAAGGTGAGTTTTGTTGCGGATGTGACCATTCCGGATGGGAGCATTCTGGCGCCCAATACGCCATTCAAGAAGACCTGGCGCATCAAGAATATTGGTTCCAGCACGTGGACCAATAAATACAGCCTGGTGTTTGTCAGCGGTAACAAGATGAACGGGCCAGACTCACAGCTCCTGACTTCCACGGTTGGTCCGAATACCACCTTCGATATTTCGGTTGACCTGACATCCCCGGCAGCCACTGGCACGTATCGCGGTTACTGGATGTTGAAAAATGACAAGGGTGCGACCTTTGGCATTGGCGCACTGTATGACAAAGCCTGGTGGGTGGATATCTCCGTCACCGGCGGCGTGACCCCTGTGCCCACCAATACGCCTGTCGTCACACCTGTTCCAACCACAGGTACGACTGTCTTTGACTTTACCACTGACCCCGCCGCGGCAACATGGATGGGAAGCGGCGGCGGCTTGAGCTTCCCCGGTACTGAAGGTAACATCAACGGGTTTGCCATCAAGAATCCAGCCATAAAAATGGAAAATGGCGTTACTCAAACCAGCGCGGCTTTGTTAATGGTTCCCCAGGATGCCACTGATGGTAGTATCCAGGGCATTTACCCCGCGTTTGCAGTATTGAGCGGCGACCGCTTCAAGGCTACGATTGGCTGTGAGTTCGATGCCACGACCTGCGATGTTTACTACCGCCTCGATTACAAGAAGGGCGACGGCACTGTGGTAAGCAACTTCTGGGTTTTCCATGAGAAGTACGAAGGCTATCTCTACAATGTGAATATCGACCTGTCTTCACTGGCAGGGCAGAATGTTCAGTTTATTCTGACTGTTCTTGCCAACGGCTCCGCCAGCGGCGATCGGGCTGTGTGGGTTGCCCCACGGATTACCCGTTAAACAGCACCTGAAACAAGTAGTTAATAAAATGATCGGGTTGGTATTTGCCAACCCGATCATTTTATCTATTTGCGGTATCGTCTCAAAAAAAGAGTGGAAAGCTGAGAGTCACCCGATGTTTTCGGGGTTAAAGCGCTGAAAACCGGGTGACTGTCACGTTAACAACAGAAGATTTTTGTTATTTATCGCCATGTCCCTTGGCAGCCAGTTTGATGGGGGTGCCTAAGAAGCCGTATTCTTCACGAATGCGGTTTTCCAGAAAACGCATGTAGGAGAAGTGCATCAACTTGGGGTTGTTGACGAACAATACAAAGGTTGGCGGGTCTGAGCGTACCTGGGTGCCGTAATAGATCTTGAGCTGGGCACCGGCATGTGCCGGAGGTGCCTGTAAATCCATTGCACGCTGCAAAATATCGTTGATTTTGGATGTGCTCAGGCGTGCGAGGCGTTCTTCCTGCACCTGTAAAGCCATTGGCATGACCTGTTCGACACGCTGACCGGTTTTGGCTGAGATGAACAGGATGGGCACATAGTCCATAAAGTTTAAATCGCGGCGCACGGTTTTGGTGAAATTCTCCATCGTGAAGTTATCTTTTTCAATTGCATCCCATTTGTTTACCAGCACCACGCAGCTTTTCCATTCGTCCAGAATATATCCGGCGATGTGGGCATCCTGCGCGGTGATGCCTTCGACTGCGTCGATCATCAACAAAGCCACATCTGAGCGTTCAATGGCTTTGAAAGCGCGCAGGACGCTGAATTTTTCTACGCCGGGGTCGATCCGGCCGCGGCGGCGGATGCCGGCTGTATCGATGAGGGTGACATCGATGCCGTTAAACTCTATGCGCGTATCGATTGCATCGCGCGTTGTTCCGGCAATTGGGCTGACGATGGCGCGTTCGTGCCCTACCAGGCGGTTGAGCAGACTGGATTTACCGGCATTGGGTTTGCCGACAATCGAGATTTTGACGGAGTCATCTTGAACGGCTTCCTCGGCTTTGGGGAAGACCTTGATCAACTCATCCAGCAGATCGCCGGTATCCGTGCCGTGCACGGCGCTGATGGCGTAAGGGGTGCCCAATCCAAGCTCATAAAACTGGGCGGCAGAGTCGCGCTCAGTGATGCTTTCGCACTTGTTTACGACCAGCAGTACCGGTGGATAGGGCTGCCCATTGACGATTTTCTGGCGGCGGCGCAGGATTTCAGAAACTTCCTGGTCGGCAGGGGTGACCCCGGTCTGGCCATCTGTCAACAGTAAGACCACATCCGCCTCACGGATGGCGACCCCGGCCTGTTCGCGGATTTCGGTAATAAAATCGGAAGAACCAATTGACAGTGGGGTTTTGCCGCCGTGGCTGGGGTCGATCCCGCCGGTATCGACCACGGTGAAGGCCACCCCGGACCATTCCGCATCGGCGAAGATGCGGTCGCGTGTGGTGCCGGGGGTGTCGTCCACTATCGCCAGACGTTCGCCGACGAGACGGTTAAATAAAGTGCTTTTGCCCACATTGGGGCGTCCTACAAGTGCTACAACTGGTTTCGTCATTCAAAAGTTTCCTGTTATTCTGTTCAAAAAAACAAATTACGGCGTGGGCGTAGGGGCCGGTGATGGCGTTTTGGTTGGGCCGGGTGTTCCGGGCGTGCCGCCCGGGCTGATAATGACTTCAATGGTACCCGGGTTTAGAGATTGTACCCGAATATCGGAAATGAGAATTTGTGGCTGCGGGGTGGCCTGGTGTGTGCCAGCATCCAGACCGGTTAAATCCACGACAAATTTGACATCGCCGGGTGTCAGTTTGTCTAGCAGGGGCAACGGCCCGGTGAGGATGACATCCACCAGCGCGGGTGATATGTGTGCTACCAGCCCGGGCGCAAGGCCGATTACTTCAACGGGGATGCCGCTCAAGTTTAAACTGCCTTCAATCGGGGAAATGCCAACCTGCACCTGTACTGTTTGCTCGCCTACAACCTGCACACCCTGCGGCAGGATGAGCTTGAGGCGGGTTTCGATATTTTGAGATGCCCCGTCGAGATTGAGCGGCTCGGTTTCGACAATGCCGGGCAGGTCGTTAACAATGGCGGGGTTTTCAGAGAAAACTGTGACAACCGGCGGGTAAACGGAAATGCCGGTGAGACGGTAGCCGCCTGCCTGCTGTCCACGAGGTACCACTTTGACGGCGATATCACGGTAGCCGCCCTGTTGGGTGATGGGAATGGTCACTTGTACAATATCTGGGTTAACTGTTAGCCCGTTGATTGTTTGACCGAAGCCATCAACCAGGCGTACTGGCAAGCTGCTTTGCACATCCTGGCGCAGCCCGGCGATGTTCAATTCTAACAGTACGCGCGCAACGCGATTGATTTGCGATTGCGGGCCTGAAACAACCGCTTCTCTGGGTTTAAGTGTGACGGTGCCTGCCTGGTAACCCACAGCCGGTTCGCCATTGACTGCCAGTTCCAGGGGCAGGGATTTGGTTTCCAGCGGTTCAAGGCTGAACTCCAGGTTCTGTGGAGAAATAGAAATAATCTGTACCGGGCGGACCTTTACCTGTGTTTGGATTTCAACAGTATGGTCACCGGCTCCCAGGCCTGATAAATCGAGGATGGCGCGTACCTGATTCTCGCTGGCAGATAATACATTCCAGGCGGACCTGGGTGCGCGCAGGGTAATGCTCACCCTGTCTGGCAGGCTGCCGACGATCACCAGCCCGGAATCCTGCCCAATGATTTCGAGCGAGACCGGGCGCGGATAGGTGCGCACTTCGTCCGGGTCGGCTGAAGTGACAGCCGATACCCAGACAGCTAGAGCCAGGATGAAGGCCAGAATGAGTGTGCGAGAATTGCGCAGGAACCAGTTCATACTAATCGGAACGTAAGCGGGTTACGTTGTGTCCTTTATTCTTCCTGCCGGAACAGGTAGGGAAAGTGGCGCTGAAAGAAGCCCTGGCGCTGCACTTGCGGGCGGTAAAATGCGCTTAGGATATTTTCCAGGCGTTCGGGATCGAGCCTGCGGATCATGCGGCCGGCATGCGCTATGGAGATGGAGCCGGTTTCTTCAGAAACGACGACGGCGATTGCGTCGGACGCCTCTGAAATGCCCAGTGCGGCGCGGTGGCGCAGACCCATCTGCCGTTCGGGGGAGCGGACCAGAATGCCGCTGGCTGAGAGCGGCATGACACAGGCTCCGGCCAGCACACGGTTCTGATCAATGATGACCGCCCCATCATGTAGAGGTGTGTTGGGGTAGAAAACCTGCAAGAGCAGTTCAGGTGTCAATTTGGCATCCATGATGACACCCGTGCGCACAAATTCTTCCAGGCTGTCGAGACGTTGGATGATGATTAGAGCGCCGTGCTGGCGTGAAGAAAGCCGCGCTGAGGCGCTGACCACAGCCTGGATGGCGGCTTGCATTTCCAGGTCTTCGTGCTGGCTTTTGCCGCGAATGAATGTTCCGGCCCGGCCAATTCGTTCCAGGGCGCGGCGGATTTCGGGTGCAAAGATGACCGGGATGGCCAGCAAAAGCGCCGGGAGAGTGGTGCGGACCAACCAGGAAAAAGCAGGGAGGTTTACCAGCGCCGTCAGGAGGGCCAGCAAAACCATGATGGAGATGGCACCGCGCAGTAATACCATCGCCTGGGTATCGCGCAGGAGATAGAGCAGACTGAAGAAGACTAGCGTCACCAGAATAATATCGAAAACGCTGAGCCAGTTCAGGCGCTGAAAGATGAAGAAGAGGTCGTTAAATAACTCTGTCATTTCAGAGATAGGCAATTGGGAAAGGGGTAATCAGCCCTGACTCCCTGATTACCTGGTTCCCTGCCGCCTTAAATGGGGCGTAAAACGCGATCCTGCCGCAGTTGTTTGAAAAACAAGTGCGCATTGGATTGTGATGACTCAATTGCTGCATCCGTCCAGGCCCTAACACCGAGTGATTGAGGTGTGCGCAGTTCATATCCAAGCTGTTTCCAGGAGGATTGCATGGCGGCCAGGGATTTGGGTAAATAAAGAATGGATGCTTCGCATTGCAGATCTGCTGAGGCGCGCTCGACTTCATCAATGAGCGTCTTGAGACCTTTTTCGGCCTGTACCGCCGGGTCGATAAAGAATTCAGTGGTGCGCGCCACCAAGTTTTCGACCTGCCAGCCCGCAATGCCGACGTTTTTGCCGTTGAGTTGAAGCAGCATATAGGCTTTTTCGCCAAAAGCTGCCATGACATCATCCTGGTTCATGCGGTGGCTGCCTGCGCTGAGGCGGGTGACTAGTTCTGCGATGGCCGCAGAATCTCTTGGGCGCCCGCGCGCTACGGTGAATTCACCGTCCACAGCCTTGACCAACACCTGCACGGTATCAGTCGCGGGGCTGATCTTTTTCCATTGCGCGAGGACATTTTTCCAGGTCTCTTTAAAGGAGCCGTTGTTTTGGATGACCACTGCGGCGGCTGAGACTTTTTGCTGCTGCGCGCTCTGGAAGCGAATTCGCTGTGAAGCTTCCTGGCGGCTCATACCGCGTTTATCCATGAGGCGGCCTACCTGGATCTCTTCCGGCACATGCACGGTCCAGAGTGTGTCGCAGCTGAGGCGCAGGTCACTTTCCAGTAGTTTGATGGCTTCAATAACGATTACGCGCTGGCTGGAACGCCGGATCAGAATGTCAACGGCCTGCGAAACCAGCGGGTGGACGATATCTTCCAGACTGGTCATGACACTCGGGTCGCTAAAAGCCATGCGCCCCAATTTGTTCCGGTCGATTTCTCCGTCGGCGGCCAGGATCCATTTGCCGAATGCTTCAAGGGTAGGTTTATAACCGGGGGCACCTTTGGCGATGGCACGATGGGAGAGCGCATCGGCATCGATGCCGTAAGCACCCAGATGTTCGAGCATTTTGCGTACCACGCTCTTGCCTGTGGCGATATTGCCGGTGAGACCGATGATGTATTTTCCGGGCCACTTACTGCTCACGTCTGAGCTCCTTGAGAAGCAATCTCGCTATCCATCATAATAACATTATCATTTTAGTCGCACGCCCCAAGAATGTCAAAGGCTGGAAGAAACTGAGAAGCCCCAGCCTGATATTGACCTTGCGGCACTGAGCGGGTATGATGAAAAGTGCCTCAGGTCGGTTGGACGGTCGCGGCATCGTTTAGCGGTGTCGAGGAAAGTCCGCACTCCAAAGAGCACGGTGCCGGGGAAATCCCGGGGCGGAGCAATCTGCCGGATAGGGCCACAGAAAATAAACAGCCCCGTAAGGGGTGATGGTGAAAAGGTGGTGTAAGAGACCACCGGCGTCCGCAGTAATGCGGGCGGCCTGGTAACCCCCGCCGGGAGCAAGGTCAAGCAGGGATGAGAGACTGCTCGTCTCATTGAGTCCCGGGTAGACTGCCTAGAGAGATGGCCGTCCATCCCTTTATGGGAGGACAGAATGCGGCTTATAGACCGGCCTGAGGTACTAAATTAATAAGTGTTTTGTCATGAGAATGCGGCTTACCTCGCCGGGAACGTGCGAGACGATGTAGACCGGCCTGTGTGGAACGAACAATAAAAAAGCACAAAACCCTGGCGGGTCGCGACCCGCCAGGGTTTTACACTTAGTTTCGTCAAATCTTACGGATTGGTGCCAGGCTGAACCTGGTTCCTGTTGCCCATCATGCCTCTGCCCTGGCCGCGTGCGCCGCGGCTAGTGCCGCCGCCGTCATTCATGGGGCAGTTGGCGTTATTGAAGCCGTTGGCAGTCATGGTTTGCAGCATTGTGTCGGCCTGAGCCTGTGTGAGGAGGCCATCGGTCACAGCTTTGGCCAGTGCAGTTTTGTGGACTTCGGTCAGCAGGGCAGTCACATCCGCTTCCTTAGTGCCTTTGTCAATTGCAATCTGTGACATACTCTTGCTGCTGTCGAAGGCGGTTTCAACTTCGTCTTTGGTCATGCCGAGTTTGTCGGCGAGGGCCTGCTCAACATATTCGTGAACCTGTCCGCCGCCCATCATGCCGCCGCGTTCGCCGCCCATCATTCCACCACGTCCGCCGCCCATCATATTGCCAATGCCATAGGCCGCTGGCAGACCGGCTGCCTGGGCAACATTCGTTTGAGCGAAATAGAATCCTGCGCCAAAGATGACGAGCGCCATTACTACTACAGAACCAACTACCAGAATTTTCTTAATCATTTTGATTTTCTCCTTGAAAGGTTGACCCGGTTTTTTTGTTTTACGCGGGTTACTGTTTATAGGATATCGCTCTTTCATAAAGAAATTGTAAAGATAAGATAAACCTTTCACAAAGAAAGCCGCTAAAGCAAAAGAGTTCCGCCGGGTTGGGCGAGACTCTTCAGGCGAAACCTGTTCAATGATGGGCGGTTTAGCGCCATGTGCTGGCATTTTCTTCGCGAGGTTTGGCGGCCATGCCGATGGGTTGGTAGGTGGGTTCAAGCGGGCTGGTGCGCGGCATGCTGTTCTGGGCTTGAGGTTTGGGGTAAGTCTTGAGCATACCGCTGGACAACCCTTGATTCGCGGCCTGGTTGACTCCGTTATAGCGGGCCTGCCCGGGGCGGACAGATGGTTTGTCACCCGCCATTGAGAACAGGCGGTCGCCAGCCATTGAGAAGGTGCCGATGATCAGCAGGCGGATCAGCCAGACCATGATGGCGACAAAGACTGGTACCACTTTGAGCATGGTTTCGCGCGAGACCAGTGCCGAACCCAGCGATGTGTGTTCGTTGATGGCTACCGCCACGCCCCACCAGGTGAGACTGGCATTCATGGCAGCCGCCAGCACCCAGGCGCCGAAAAGGTACCAGACTTCCACCGGTTCCTGCGAGGCTTCTTCCTGGGGTGTGAACAGGCGAGCGATGCCAGCAAAATCGATACCGCAGAAGGCAATCGATAGGATCGTCGCCCAGCGCAGCCCCAAAAAGGTCAGATCTTTGCCGAGCAGGTCAGAGAGGGCAAAATCGGTGGTGGAGTAGTTGAAGACTTCAAAAGCCAGCAGGGCTACCATTAAGATTGCGCCGAATACCGTACCGCGGCGCAGACCGGACTTACGCAGCAGGTCGAGGACTTGGAATGAAGAATTCTGGTTCATGGTTTTTCTCCTTTGCAACAAATGTTCTAATAAACTACATCAATAATAGAACAAAAATTCTAAAAAGTCAATAGGGGAATGTAATGATTTCTGTTAAAGAAAACCCGAAAAAACGCTATACCCAACGCGGCCACAAAATAGGTTCTTTTTCGAGCGGGAAACCGCAATTTTTGGCCGTGGGTATAATATACTGGTCTTATGAGAAACCATTCCCCCGAATTGATTCTGGATGCCCGCGCCTATCTGGGCGAGGGACCTGCCTGGGATGCCGTCAGCGGGCGGTTGTACTGGGTGGATATTGTGGCTGGCAGCCTGCATAGCTTTCAGCCTGAAACTGGCCTGGATCAGGTCTTTGACCTGGGCCAGATGCTGGGCTGTGCAGCACCCGCGCGTGACGGAGGCCTGGTATTGGGTCTGAAGGACGGTCTGGCTGTGTGGGAGCCGGTCAGCGGTGTGCTGACTTATCTGGCGCGACCGGAGACACACCTGCCCGGCAACCGTTTTAATGATGGCAAGTGCGCTCCGGATGGGCGTTTTCTGGTGGGCAGCATGGATGACGCTGAGATCGAGGCGAGCGGCGCGTTGTACTCTCTGGCAGCGGATGGCACGCTCAAGACGCTGGTGAGCGGCGTGCGCATTTCCAACGGCCTGACCTGGAGCCCGGATTACAAGACTCTCTATTATATTGATACCCCCACCCGGCAGGTGGCCGGCTACGATTATGAGCTGGTCAGTGGGGAGATTGCCAATCCGCGCGTGTGTGTGACGGTCCCCGAAGCGCTTGGCTGGCCGGACGGCATGACTTCGGATGCCAGCGGGCGGTTGTGGGTGGCGATGTGGGGAGGCGCGGCGCTGACGGTCTGGGACCCGGTCAGCGGTGCACTGATGGAGAAGATCGACATGCCTGCCAAGAATGTCACCTCCTGCGCGTTTGGCGGGGCGCAGTTGGATGAGTTGTACGTCACGACGGCGCGCAAGGGTTTGAGCGCTGCCGAACTGAGCGCTTACCCGGCCACGGGCGGTCTATTCCGCATTCGCACCGGGCAGACTGGTATGCCAACCTTTGTTTTTGGCGGATAGCGGCGATCAAGCTGAAGCGGAGAACCCAGATTATGAACACACCCGATTTTGTGCCTGGTCTTGAACTGAGCCGCAGTTTTTATAATGAAGCGGTACGGCCGATCCTGGGCGAATGCTTCCCGGGTTTGCAGTACAGCGCCGGGCTAATCGGCAGCGGTTCGGAGGTGTTCGGCTTCGACGACAGCATGTCGAGCGATCACCACTGGGGGCCGCGCGTGATGCTCTTTTTGCGGCCGGACGATCTGCGCGAAAAGGGCACTGCTGTGCGCGAAACACTCAGCCAGCAGCTTCCTCGTACTTTTCGCGGCTATTCCACTAACTTCTCAGCGCCGAACCCGGATGACAACGGCGTTCAGCATTTGCAGGAGGCTGAACACGGGCCGGTCAATCACCGCGTAGAGCTGGACAGCCTGGCGGGTTTTTGGAAAAAATATATGGGGTTTGACCTGGCGCAAGAGCTGACTGCCGCGGACTGGCTGACTTTTCCGCAGCAAAAGCTGGCCGCGCTGCGCGCCGGGGCTGTTTTTCACGATGACCTGGGGCTGGAAGCGGTGCGTGCGCGTTTTGCATGGTACCCGCGCGATGTATGGATCTACCTGCTGGCGGCTTGCTGGGCGCGTATAGCGCAGGAGGAGCACCTGATGGGCCGGGCCGGGAGCCGCGGAGACGAGATCGGGAGCGCGTTGATTGGCGCGCGGTTGGTGCGGGATGTGATGCGCCTGGGGTTTTTGATGGAAAAGCAGTACGCGCCATATCCCAAGTGGTTCGGCACGGCTTTCCAGCGCCTGGCGTGCGCCGCGCAGATGAGCCCAGCGCTACGCAACACACTGTGCGCCGCGGACTGGCAGGAGCGTGAGCGGCACTGGGTGGCGGCCTGTGAGATCGCGGCGCGTATGCACAATGCCCTGGGGCTGACGGCAGCGCTGCCCGAAACAGGCAGGGATTTCTGGGGACGCCCGTTCCGGGTGGTGGCCTTTCACGGGTTTTCCGAGAGGCTGTTGGAACAGATCCGGGATGTGCAGGTGCGCAGTCTGCTCGCCGGACGGTTGATCGGCAGCGTGGACTTGTTCAGCGATAACACTGATCTGCTGGAGAACCCTGGTTTGCGCCCCAATCTGCTGAAACTCTATGAGGATTTGTAACACCGCCACCGAAATGGTGTGCGATATTGTCCTGGGGATGTCTGACGGGCTGACGGTGCCCTTTGCGCTGGCGGCGGGTATCTCGGGCGTTGGCGTGGTGGTTGGGGTAAAACCTGCTCAGGTCTGCCCTTCATCCTGTTTTTGTACCAGGTATTGAATGGCTTGATCAAACACAGACTGGTACTGATGGTAGTCTTCGGACTGGCTCAGGTTGATCTGGACCCATTTGCGCATCTTGTTTTTTCCATACGGCTGGAATGGGGTGAAATTCTGATCCACTTCCAATAATTTTTTGACAGTTTGTTCGGGGAGTTTGACGCCGACGCCCTGCTTGTAGAGGCAGATGCACAGATTCTTACGCACGTAATAGGCTGGGAAACCGAACATCTTTCCGGCGCGGACAAAGGGGTGGCCTAAAAGCATGCCATCGAGAACAGCTTTGTGTTCAGAATTGAAATTTGCCATGCTGGCTCCCATGAGAAAAGCAGCCCATCCTGGAACTGGATGAGCTGCTTTTGATAAGCAGATTATTTGACGAGCACGCGGATCTGCTCGTGCATGTAGAGCGGAACATAGTAATGCCCGCCGGCGTTTTTGCCGCTGGAGCCAGAGCCTTTCCAGCCGCCAAAGGGCTGGAAACCCGGCCAGGCGCCGGTGGTGGCGCCCTGCGGGCGGTTGGCATAGGTGACGCCTGCTTCGATTTTGTCGAAGAACCAGTTGACTTCTTCGTCAGAACCGTAGAAACCAGCGGTCAGACCGTAATTGACATCATTGCCAATCTGCATGGCTTCTTCCAGGCTGTTTACTTTGCCAATGGTGGCAATCGGCAGGAACATTTCTTGCTTCCACAGACGGTGGTTGTAGGGCACGTCGATGGCGAAGGTAGGCTCGCAGAAATAGCCCTTGTCAAAAGAACCGCCGGTTTTGGTCTTGCCGCCCGTTAAGAAGCTGCCGGCCTGGCTGAGTTCTTCGGTGAATTCCTTGAACTCGCGGTAGGATGAGGCGTTCATGACGGGGCCCATGTTGGTGGCGCGCGCAGTGGGGTCGCCGATAACCTGCTTTTCAGCGAGATCTTTCAGCCGCCCCAACAGTTCATCGTAAACGGGGGCCTCAACGATGATGCGCGAGGCAGCGGAGCATTTCTGGCCCTGCAGTCCAAAGGCGGAGCGGATGATTCCGATGGAAGCGCGTTCCAGATCGGCATGGCGTGAGACGATGACGGGGTTTTTGCCGCCCAGTTCGAGGATAATGGGACGCACAAATTTGCCATTGGCAAAATCGCGGTACATTTTCATGCCAACATCGAAGGAACCGGTGAAGGTGACGCCGTCGACTTCGGGGCTGCTGACCAGGGCCTGGCCGAGCGTGCGGCCGGGGCCGGTGACAAAATTGACCACGCCATCGGGCAGGCCAGCATCGCGGAAACAATCGGCCAGCAGGCGTACGATCCAGGGGGTATCGGTGGCGGGTTTGAGCACCACGGTGTTACCGGCAGCCAGGGCCGCGCCCATTGGACCACCGCTGAGGGCAAAGGGGAAGTTGAAGGGGCTGATGATCAGCCAGACGCCGTAGGGACGCAGCACCGAGACATTGGTCGATTCATAGCCGACGAGCGGGTCTTTGCCCATGGGGACGATATAGCCGTCATTTTTTTCCATCTGGTAGCAGGAATAAGCGATCAGGTCGGCAGTTTCCTGCACGTCGCCAAGGGCTTCCATGCGGTTTTTGCCGACTTCGAGGCTCATGGCGGCGCCGAGTTCGTAAATGCGTTCTTCGATCAGACCGGAGACTTTGCGCAGCAGTTCAATCCGTTTTTGCCAGGGGGTATGGCTCCAACCGGGGAATGCTTTGCGCGCGGCTTCAAGGGCGAGGTGGGCATGTTTTTCGTTGCCCTTTTGCATGTTAGCCAGAACCCAATCGGCGTTAATGGGGGAACGGTCTTCAAATTTTTCTTCGGCCATTACGTCTTTGCCATCGATGATCATGGCATATTCAGTACCAAACCCGGCTTTAACCTTTTGCAAGGCTGCATCGAATTTTTGATGCAGTTCTTCAGGCGGGTTGAACATGGTTCCATAGGTTAGTTTGAAATCGGTCATAAATTGTCTCCTGGTGAAGATGAATTGAGCCGAAACTCATGAAGTTAGAAAATCATTGACCTTTCAAGGTACATATCTCATTATATTTCAATAATTGAGGAAATTGCCCCCCAGCGTGAAATAGTCATAAAGGCGCAGCTTACGCGACCCACATATTGAAGGCAAACAGGGTGACGAGCAAGCGCATTAATAGAACACAGGCGATGGTCCAGACATGGTCAAAGACCGGGTTCTGACCCCAGCGGGAAAGGGTGACAAACACGGCGGGCGCACCCAGCACATAACGGTGGATGCCCTGGGCTGGCCCGGAGCCCCAGGAAATGAGGAAGACTGCCAGGCTGAGCCAGGCGATTTCGGGATGAGTCTTCAGACAGCGCCAAATAGCAATGATGCCCACAAACATGCCGAAGAATTCGGTGAAATAATAAGCACTGTGCTGGGGGTTTTTGAGAGAGAGCATGGTACGGAATGATTCTGCCCAGCTATAAAAGGAATTACCTATGTCCTGATCAATCCTGCCTAACTTCGGCGCTGTATCGACCTAAAAACCGTCAAACTTTGGAAACTTTCTCGGTAATATGCTTTCTTGATGCATCGAACCCATCAAAGAAACATTTTATCTTGATTATGGTTCAAACAGTTGGGTTGGTCAGTTCCCATTTGAGTACGCCTTCAAGTGGGAGCGTTTATTTTGTGAATTCATTCCATGGCGGGCAACTGGATTTTGGACAAAGACTGTCTATTGGAGTAGAATTATTTTTTTATGATGAAGAGGTGATGGACTTAAATAAAAAAACGCTCCTCCCCCAGAAGGAGCGATCCATATTACAATAACTTTTCACTTCCTTAACAAATACGTCCGCCCTGAAAGTCAAGAAGTTATTGTTATTTGCCGACTTACTTCCTTCATACTATAATGGAAAGAGCGTTGCGTTTGTGCAACAGTTTTGAATCGTTATGCCCATAAGAACTTTTGCCGAAATTTTCACTGACTCCATTAACCTGCACAGCTATTCGCTGGGGCAGATCTGTTTAAATCTCAAGCAGCGCGGTTTCCATGTCAACAAGAGCACATTGATGAGATGGCGGGATGGGCGGACACACCCAAGCTTTGAGAATATTGAAATGATCCGTCATATTCCAAGGGCACTTGGGCTTTCTGAAAGCGAAGCGGGCCGCTTTCTTGATGATGTTGGCCTGGCTCTGGGGTTTAATATCACGACTCCAAAAGGTCTGCATGGCGAGCAGAACCCTTTACAGTACCGCAAACATCTGGGCAGCGATGTACTTTCACCATTTGCTGGACGGCAGAAGGAGTTGTCTGAGCTGCGGAAATGGATTTTGGGCAGGCATTCCGTGATGATAACCGGGCTGGGTGGGGTGGGTAAAACACGGCTGGCACAGGAACTCTTGCGAAGCACATTAACTGAGTTCGCGCACGGCTGCGAATACCTGGAAATTTCCCCTGGTCAAAGCAGCTTGCAGGTTTTGAAAAACGTGGTGTATTTGCTGGGGATGGATTTACCGCCAGATGCGTTTAGCGAAGCCAATCGCGAACTGATACTGGAGAAGAATCACCTGCATATTGGCGGGGTCAGCCTGATATTTTTGGTTGACAATGTTGAAAATGCGGAGCAGGTGCGCTTTCTGGTACGCGCTCTGCCTGAGATTACCTGGGTTTTTACCGCCAGGCGGGCAAGCCTTAAAAGCGTGGGCGTATTTGGATTAGAACTGGAACCCCCGCCCACTGCGGAGGCGATTGAGATTTTCCGGGCTTTTGCGCATTTGCCTGATTCGCAGCGCAGCGATCTGGAAGAAATTGTAGATGTGTTGGGCAGACTGCCGCTCGCGCTGAGGTTGGCCGCCAGCCTGCTGGAAAACGGTATCGTGGCAAGCCCTTCCGCACTGCGTGAATGGTTGGCTGAAAAAGGGTTGCTGAGCTCGCGCTCGCTTGCATCCAATTTGCGGGCACTTTTTGGCCATCTGTTGGAGAATGTGCCAGCGGATGCGCGCTTTATATTTGAAATCTGTGGGGCATTTTCAGGTCGCAATATCCGGATGGCAAACGTCCAGAATATTCTCAAAAAACTGGCTGTCAGGCCTTCGCCTGAGGCATGGTCGGCGTTGGGGGATTTTTCGCTGATCAACTTTCCAGATGAGACAAACCTGGAACTGCACCCGCTGGTGCATGAATATGCCGGGCTGCGCTTACAAAGCAGCCATCATTATGCGGCGATCTGGGAACAATTCAAGGCTGCCTATCTAGAGATGGCTGAAAGCCTGGCAACCTATACAGACGAGTCGCAGCGCGCATACCGCCTGTTTGTACCCGAAGAAGCCAACCTGTTACGGGTGGTGGAAGACTTTTCCAGGGTTTCGGACTGGGCGGGGCTGCGGCGCATGGGGCCGGTGTTGGAGGGTTATTTTTGGCAAAGCAGCAATTATGCTGATTATGAAAGAGTGGAATTGATGTGCTTGCAGGGCGCCCAGAAAAACGATGATTTTTTGTTGCAGGCGCAATCGTATGCCGAACTTGGGTTTTTGAAAATGGTACAGGAAAACCGGGGGCAGGCAGAAGATTTCATGTTACGTTCCCAGGCTATTTACGACAGCCTGCCTGATCAGCGTTTTGGCCAGGCGCGCATCCGCCGCTACCGCTCGATTCTGGCGATTGGCGGGGGGCAGTTTGAGCAGGCTGTGGAACTGCATGAAGATGTAGAAGCCCGCCTGGCGCAGTTAACCAACCCACCTGAAGCCCAGCTGGATGTAGCCAAGTTCTGGCTGCACACGTCCAGAATGGAGGTTTTTTACAGAATGGGGGACCTGGCACAGGCCAAAGTCCAGGGGAGTATTGCCGGGCAGTTTTATGAAAAAATCAACCAGAGCGGCAGCTACCGGGCGCGTGATTTTGGAGTGATCTACGGTGATGTGCTTTTCGGCCTGGGGGATCTGACGGAGGCGATTGGCACCTGGAATAAAATGCTGTTTTTTGGGGATGGTTTGCCTTTGCAGGTGGAAGAAGCAGATGCGCTGTCCCGGCTGGGTTTTGTCAATATCCAGCAGGAAGATATCGAGCAGGCCAAGGCACAGCTTGAGCAGGCCGGGAGAATCTATCTCAAATTTGGGCAGGCGGCGAAATTCAGGCGTGTAGAAAATTTGATCGAGCGCATCGAGACGGTTCAGGAAGTCCCGGGTTTTAGAGAGCTTTTTGAACGCTGGTAGAGCCGAAAACGCGTTTGCATAAGGTTAAGTACGGGGGAAGATATAATATTTTGTTCCGTTTTGAAAAAACAGGGTAATGGCAACGCTTTTCAGCGGGTTGGATTCTGCAAAATTTACGGCAATGGGCAGGATACCAGCAGTTGGGCTGTGCTGAGCGCTGCTGCCGAGAAAGTGGGGCTGGATGATTCATTCAAACGCAGCGAGCAAGAATACGCAGCGAAGATGGGGTATGCCTGGAGTCTGGATGAAAAGAATGATTTGATGCCGGGGGTATCGTATGACATATATCCTATCTTTTAGGTGACTGCGACTTTTCTTCAACCAATATGTTAACAATTTTCATATAATGTAAGCATGGATGTTTATATTTTGGCGAACTGGCCATCCAATTTTATATATACCAAAAATGTGATTAAGTAAATAGGGAGCAAGGAAGAAACCGGTCATTTTATATGCCGGTTTTTGGTTAAGACACTTTACAAAATAGATATTTACGCAGGAAATTTCTTTAAATAATTGGCTGAATTGTAATGAAGGGACAGCCTGAGGTACTCAGAGTTATTTTTTTACTTCAGGTTGTGCAGGGATTGGTTATTGAATTACAGAAGGTTGAAATTTTGATAGCACAAAAAAATTAGCTAAAGAGAGTTGTTATGAAAAATAATACCGCTGCATTTTTAAGTTGCTTTGCCTGCATCATTATTTTGTTGGCTACCTTTTTTTTACAAATAATCCCTGCTCGGGCAGAAACGTATACACAGCCTGGTATTAACAAGGAATTCCAACCAATCTCGATCTCGGCCGGGGGAATTTCTAAATTGGTTGTAACGATTTACAACCCCAATCTGTTGGTCATGAGCCTGTCTTCCAGCGATTATGCCTTTAATGATACGCTGCCGGCAGGGATGTTTTTTTCCTCCCCGGCCAATGTAGTTAATACCTGCGGCGGCACGGTAACACTCATCGGGACTACGCTGACCTTGATCGGTGGATCGGTGCCGGCACAGGTTCTTTCTCCGGGCAGCTGTTCCGTGACTGTGGATGTTACATCAAGCACTCCTGGCAACCTGGTCAATTCCATTCCGATAGGTAATTTGACTGGGACCATTAACGGCAATGTGCTGCATAATCCCACGGAAGCCAAAGCCACCCTGGCTGTAAACCCGGTACTACCTCCCAGTTTGAGTAAAACTTTTGCCCCGAATACGATCTGGGTCGGTCAGAACAGCGTGATGACCCTGCGCCTGAGAAATACGGATACTGGCACAGCTTTGACAAAAGTCTCCATCACGGACAACCTGCCATCGGGTCTGACTATTGCTTCGGCAGCGCCTACTCAATGCGGCGGCACGGTAACCACAACAGCTTCATCGGTCACTTTAACAAATGGAACGGTTCCCAAGCAAGCGGGAACCATCGCCGGAATCTGCGATATCGTAGTTAATGTCACATCCACTACCCCCGGGGTTTATACCAACCTGATTCCTGCCAACTCAATTGTTTCTCAACAAGGGGCCACAAATGCCAGCGCGGCATCCGCGCCATTGAACGTCCAGGCTATCAGTGTTGGTAAAACATTTTCCCCTTCTTCTGTCCAGGTAGGCGGCACGAGCACGCTTACTATCACCCTCAATAATCCAAGCGGATCCGATTATACAAGTGCTGCGATCACCGATAATTTACCCGCGGGCCTGACGATTTTCTCAGCGCCGGCAAGTCCGCAATGCGGCGGTACGGTCACGAGCACGTCGTCATCAGTTACCCTGAGCGGGGGTACCATCCCTGCGGTTCCCGGTTCGTGTACAATTACAGCCACGGTGACGACTGCCATTGCTGCATCCTATACAAACACAATTCCCGCAGGCGCTTTGAGCGCAAAAACATCCGTTGGCAATACGGTTAGCAACGTGCTGGCAGCCACTGCTTACATTGGCGTTTACGGTAATGGGTACGGCCTGGGCGCAAGCAAAGGTTTTAATCCGGCCACGATAGCGGTGGGCGGCACCTCGCGTTTAACC
>Ga0335397_10000703_pt1 | contig 44791 bp, 48 predicted proteins | sample MAT04_FD_205740 | JGI IMG/M metagenome (GOLD analysis project Ga0335397, IMG submission 205740) | Freshwater microbial communities from Lake Fryxell liftoff mats and glacier meltwater in Antarctica - MAT-04 (spades assembly) (version 2) ... | reverse complement strand
TGCTCCGGCAGCGAAGACGCAAGCCGCTCGAGCGCTTCGTCGAGCGGCGTGCGCGACACTCCGAGGTCGGCGGCCGCGTCCGCTTCGCCGATGCTCGAGGTCGCTCGCTGGTCCAGCCGGGCCAGCGACGCATCGCCCGGCACCGGCACCTTCATGCCGAACAGATGGAGCAGAGCGCCGCTGACGCCGGTGAGAAAGGCGGGCAGCGCAGGGCGCAAGGGCTTCTTGTCGGCCACCACCGCGAGCCGTCGCGCCAGCTCTTCGAGGTCGACGACGTCCGCGCCGCGCGCGTGATGCACGCGGCCCCAGGCGCCTTCGGTCTCGATTGCACGGACCACCAGCGCGGCGAGATCGTGGGCGAAGAGCGGAGCAAACTTCACCGCCATCCCCGGAAACTCGGGAGCCACCGGAAGCGTGCGTACGAGCGCGAGCAGCGCGCTCACGAGGTCGTCGGCAGGGGAGCTCGGGCCGAATACGGCGTCGACCTGGATCACCATCCACGGCACGTTGCCCGTCGCGACGTCCGCGAACGGCGTGATCAGCACGACGCGGCGTGCGCCGCCGCACGAAGGGATGCGCGGCATGTCGACCTCGCTCGACGCCGGTCGCAGCGCGACTCGCTCGTCGACGACGATCAGCAGGTCGGCTTCTCGGCGTGCCTGCGGCGAGTCGATCGCCTCCGTGACGAGCGTGGGCCAGCGCGCCGCCACCGGTCGCTTGTCGTTACCGAGCAAGGTGACCGAATGGCCGCGCGCCACGAGCGCCTCGACGAGCGCGCTCTCGATGGCTCTCGGCGCGCACGCCAGAGCCACTCTCGACGCTTCGTTCACGTCACGGCCTCAGGACCACCTTGATGCAGCCATTCTTCTTGTCGCGGAACATCTTGTAGGCGGCAGGAGCTTCGGCGAGCGGAACGCGGTGGGTGATGATCTGCGAGGGGTCGATCTCACCCGCCTCGATCTTCTCGAGCAGCGGCTTCGTGTACTTCTGCATGTGCGTCTGGCCCATCTTGATGGTGAGGCCCTTGTTCATCGCGGCGCCGAACGGGATCTTGTCGAGCATGCCGACGTAGACACCGGGTACCGAGACCGTGCCACCCTTGCGGCAGCAGTAGAGCGCCTCGCGAAGGACGTGCGCACGGTCGGTGCCGAGCTTGAGCGTCTTCTTCGCGCTGTCGAGGATCGCGTCCACGCTGCCGTGCGAATGGGCCTCGCAGCCGACGGCGTCGATGCAGCGATCCGGACCGCGGCCCTTGGTCATCTCCTGGAGACGATCGTAGACGTGGCCTTCGTCGAAGTTGATTGTCTCCGCGCGTCCCAGCTTCTGGGCCATCGCCAGGCGCTCGGGAACGTGGTCGATCGCGATCACGCGGCCGGCCCCGAACATCCACGCGCTCTGCATCGCGAACTGAGCGACCGGTCCGCAGCCCCACACCGCCACCGTGTCGCCGGGCTCGATCTGCGCGTTCTCCGCGGCCATGTAGCCCGTCGGAAAGATGTCCGACAGGAAGAGCACCTTCTCGTCGGGCAGGTCCGATTCGATCTTCAGCGGGCCGACGTCGGCGTACGGAACGCGGAGGTATTCGGCCTGACCGCCCGAGAAGCCGCCGAGCAGGTGCGAGAAGCCGAAGGCGCCGCACGGGGCGTGACCCATGGCCTTTTCGGCGAGCTTGGCGTTCGGGTTCGACGTGTCGCAGCAGGAGAAGAGGCCCTTCTTGCAGAAGAAGCACTCTCCGCAGGCGATGACGAACGGCACGACGACGCGGTCGCCCTTCTTCAGCTTCTTCACCGCGCTGCCGACCTCGACGACGATGCCCATCGGCTCGTGGCCGATGATGTCGCCGCTTTCCATGCCGGGCTGAAAGCCGTCGTAGAGGTGGAGGTCCGAGCCGCAGATGGCCGTCGCCGTGATCTTGATGATCACGTCCGTCGGGTCGATCAGCTTCGGATCGGGCACCGTATCGACGCGAACATCCTCTTTGCCGTGCCAGACGAGAGCTCTCATGAAACTTTTCCTGTCGTTGATGGTGGTGTCGAAGACGTGGTTCAGGCGGCGTTGGAGCGCGTGATCGCCGCTTCGGCGTGCAGGGGTTGGCACCGAACGCCAGCGCCTCGAAAAGGGGCACCGTGACGACGTCGCGAACGGCAGGGTGACGCGCGACCTCGAAGAGCGAGGTCGTGGTGAGCGCCTCCTCGCAGACGAGCGCGGTGCCGTCGTCGAGCAGCGTGAGGGCCATATCAAGGTGGTAGAGGCGTGCGTCCCGCAACTCGACGGGTACGACGTCACCGCGCAGGAACGTGTTCAGCGCGGGCGCCGCGCGCCGCGACGACCGGAAGCCGTGGCCGAGAAATGCACCGCGAGCGCCCGGGAGGACGACGATATCGCCGCCTTCGAGCGGCGCGTCGGGGGTTGCTGCGACGCCGATGCCGAGCTCGCGCATGGCCCGTGCTCGCTCGCGCTGCTCCTGCCCGCGCTCCTCGTGCTTCGGGAGCGCGAGCAAGGCATCGAGAGCGCCTGTGGAACGCTGGACGATGACGGCGTTGTCCTTCATGAAAACCGAATCGAACGCGCCATGGACGAACGGTACGCTCACGACGCTCGCGCCAGCCTCTTCGAGAGCGCGTACGAGCCCGTCGTGCTGCGCGACGGCAAGCCGCGGCTCGACGGCTCCGATGCGCATGTGCGGATTGATCGACCACGCCACCTGGAATGCGCACGCGTCGTCACCACGCATGCACGAGACCGCGCAGCGAGGGCGGCTCACGAGAAATCGCATCACGTCGTCGCCTGCAACGGACGCGCCGTACGAAAGCGTGACCCGCGCGACGCGTGGCGCCGCGGTCGCGGCGGACCGAGCACCGCGCGCGAAAGTCGCACGTGGCGTGCGGCACCGACCCGTGACACTTGTCTGCGCGCATGGTCGCGCCTCGATTCGCCGCGCGCGGCGAGCGGGCGCGGTGCGCACCTTGCAGCGTCGTCGTGTCGATGAACGTTGCATCCTCGTCTTCCTGGGCCCTCGCTCGCGACGACTTCCACTACGCGCTGGCTGCGTTCAACCGGCAGCGGCTCACGCCCACCGCTGCAACGACGTCATGGCGAGACGACCTGAACCAGGAGCACCAGTGGCGGTTCTGCGAGGGCCAGCTGATCGAGCGCGAGCGAGCGGAGGTCGCCGACCGCGCTGCCGAGGCGCCGACGGACCCCGCCGCCTTCGTCGCGTGGTTCGAGGCGCTGAAGGAGAACGGCCCCGGGCAAGACGATCCGATCTTCCCGTGGCTCGCCAAGGAGGCGTCCCGAGAGGCGATGATCTGGTTTCTCACGCAGGAGGTCGCCGGCGAGGCGGGCTTCGACGACCTCGTGGCGATGACCCAGGTCAAGCTGCCGGCGCAGGCGAAGCTCGAGCTCGCACGCAACTATTGGGACGAGATGGGGCAGGGCCACGCGGGCGGCATGCACGGACCGATGCTCGAGCGTCTTGCCGCCGAGCTCGGCATCGAGGCGGGCGGACGGGTCGTCGTGGAGTCGGTCGCGCTCGGAAATCTGATGACCGCGCTCGCGATGAACCGGCGCTACAGCTTCCACTCCGTGGGAGCGCTCGGTGTCATCGAGCTCACGGCGCCGGGACGCGCAGCGCTGGTGAACGAGGGCCTCAAGCGGCTCGGCGTGGCGGGTGAAGCCCGCCGTTACTTCGCGCTGCACGCGACGCTCGACGTGAAGCACTCGGTCGCGTGGAACCGCGAGGTCCTCGTTCCCCTGGTCGCGCAGGATCCGGCCAATGCCCGCGCGATCGCCGAGGGCGCGCTGATGCGCCTCGAAGCCGGACGGCGCTGCTTCGACCGCTACCGGTGCGAGCTGCGCCACGATTCCGAGGGCTCGAATCGTAAGAGCGGCGAGTATCCGCGTTCGATTCGCTAGCTCGAGCATCGTGTGATCGCTGAGTGACAAATCACACGGGGTGCGCGTTCGCGCCGAGGTGCGCTATCCCTCCCCTTCCCGCCGGTATTTCATCGAGCCCTGTGACGAATATGCGAAGTGCGGCGCCTGCGCACAACACGTCCTTTGCGCTGGTCGACGGACGCTGCCTGGTGCGCCGCCGATCCGTGGCTCGGCGAGCATCCCGTGGCCGTCGATTGGTTCGGTGGTCAGTTCGCGAGCGGCCAGATCCCCGTGGACCACCCCTTGAGGACCTCGTGTCCGGAGCGCACGCCACCCTCGCGGGAGCCGCGCCGGACATCCACGGCGCTCCGTACGGTAGCGACCTCCGGCTCATGGTCGGCCTCGGTGGGATCCCGACGCTCCACTACGGGCCCGGGAACGTGAAGCACGCGCATTCTCCGGACGAGCACGTTCCGGTCGCGCATCTCCGGTCGGTCGTGCGGACCATGGTGCTCTCGCTCCTCCGCTTCTGCGGCCACGACTGAAGATCACGCAACGCGTACGGCTTCGACCACGAGCTCGTCGGTGGCCGCGCCGGCACGCCCGCTCAGCGTGCGGTCGCCACGAGCGCTACCGCAGCGATGCGCTCCACGGTGGCGTAGGCGTCGTTGTGCTCGATCTCCTCGCCGAAGACGTCGGGGTCCAGCATCCGGTACGTCCACGCGGCGCCAGCCTCCGTGCACACCTTCGCGAGCGCCTCGCGGCAGGCGTCGCGGCCGTCCACGATCGCTGCACCAGTGTAGAGGACGAGCCGCCCGCCGCGCTCGAGCCGCGCCAACGATTCGCGCGCGATGCGGATCGCGAGCCCCTCACCGAGCTCGCCGCCGCCGTCGCGGTAGGCGCGCCTCGCGCCATCCGCCATGTACGGTGGATTGGCGATGACGAGATCGATCGGGCCCTCGACGCCTTGGAGGACATCGCTCTCCACGATCTCCGTCTGGTTCTCGAGCTTCGCCAGCGCGGTGTTGGCGCGCGCGAAGTCAAGGGCGCGGCGGTTGACGTCGGCCAGGACAACGCGGTCCGCGTAGCGCGCGGCAACGAGCCCGCCAGCTCCGCCCCCGCAGCCCACATCGACCGCGCGCGCGGCACGGCCGCAGGCTCCTTCGCGCTCGATGAGATCGCAGTAGCGATACGTATCGGGCCCGAAGAAGACGTCGTCCGCGCCGGTCGTCGGATACGCCGAGTGAAGGAACGCGTCTTCTCCGCGTGTCGAAATGCGCACCAGCGACCGCATCTGCGGTCCCTCCTCGACGAGCGCCCGGGCCTGCAACCCCAGCCCGGCGATGCGCCGCGGCAGGAGGCCAGGCGCGAACGGGCGGCTCCAACCGAACACGTCACGCAGGGAGCTCGCGGAGGCGCGGCCGGCTGCGTGGGCGCGGGCGTTCACCCGGCGGTGGGTCTCGGGGCTGACGGTGACGAACTCGTAGCCCGTCGCGCGCAGCTCACGGACGAGCTCGACGAGGGCGTTCATGCGTTCGGCGTCGAAGGAAGTGGGACCCGTCATGGGGACGCGCCAGGCAAAGGCCGTACCCGCTGGTCAGTGCTGCGATCGGCAACCGCCCCACAGCCTCGCCGACCCCGCGCTCCTGGCGGGCTCGTTCGCTCGGCCGCGTGTGCTCATCGCAGGAGACGGAGGCTGAGTTACACGCGCTTGGACCGCGGCACGTCCTCCTTGCCGACGCCGGTGGCCGAGGGCGCTCAGCACGTCGCTGTCGACGAGGCGGCACTTCAGGTACTTCTCGATGGCGTGGATGTCGAGACGGCGTCCGAAGAGCGGCCGCGTCGCGCGAAGGTGCATTGAAGGCCTCGCACGAGGCGCGATCGCAATAAGTGCAGCTTACACGCGTCTGTCGACAGTGCTCGCGTGAGCGACTGGCAACGGATCTGTGCTTGGACGCGGACCCGCGTGGCTCTCGGAGCTCGACGCGGCGCTCGCGCGCGCCGCGGAGCTCGGAACGACGCTCTCCACGACGGTGTCGGCGAGGAGCTTCGCGACGGAGGCCGAGTCCGTGACGACGGCGCGAATGACGAGTCGACCGCCGCATCGGGCACATACGCGGAGGTCTGTGTCGAAGGTTCGCTTGAGAAGAGTTCGCCAGTCGATGCGTGCGGTCGCTGCGTACAGCTCGCCCTCGAGAATGCGCTCGCGGTGAGCGCCGCGATGCAGAGGACATTCGGCGCCGCCGCTTCGGCATTGCCGGTGGTCGTCAGCGACGAGGTCACGACGGCCTCCACGGCATCGAGACGGAAGACCACCTCGGGCGACGGGTCGACCCGCATGCCGAGGGCCTGCACCGCCTCGACGATCGCTTGCCGCTCGTACGGTGAATAGGCGCCCGTTAGCGACTGCGGAGCTCCCGATGTTCCCCGCGATGCGAGCAGCAGCGCGAGGGCAGAGCCGACGGGAGCGCGGAGCAATTCTTTCAGTGTCGGGTTGCGATTCGGAACGCGAGGGCGAGCCGCGACGTGGCAAACGGACTGTCCATCAGCGCGTCCATCGCGGCGGGGGTCGGCGTTGCCGCGCCCCCTTGGACCGCCTACCCCCCAGTGCACGACGGAAGGACGTTCGGCAACGATGGCGGGGAGCGGCACGCCGTGAAACGAGCGCTCGTGCGCGATGCCGCGTTCTCGCAGAAGCGGAACATCGCCTCGCGGCCCTCGGCGCGTCGCCTACAGCGACGAAAAACTATCGAATTTCAAGAAACGCATCGCGACGTACGTCTGCGCGGCAGGCGGAGACGCGGTCATCGCGATGAGCAACGGTCTGGGCCAATACATCAAGGCAACGGTCCTGAAGACGTCCGATCCGCGCGCAGCAGCGACCACGCCGACGGAGGGGTCGGCGCCCGCACTCGCACCGATGCCGGCAGGCGGCTGCACGTTCGACACGCAGTGCAAGGGCGATCGGATCTGCAGTAAAGGCGAATGCGTCGAGGGCCGTGTCGCGAAGCGCCCGTGACCGTGCGCGTCGCTTCGAACGAAGTCGCAGTCGACCAGCGCCGACGGAGAGTGACCATGGACGGCGCGTAGCCCGCGGCCTTCGCCCAGCCTCTATAGCGGCCGAGCAGCGACGTACGTTCTCGCGGTCACTCCTGCCCGTTCGTCATCTATCTTCGGAAGGCGATGGCACCGATGCATGTCGCCCCCCGCAAGGTCCGCGCGTTCGAGGACGAGCAGAGCTTTTACGACTGGCTCACCAGGAACTGGAGCAAGGAGAGCGAGGTCTGGATCAAGATCCACAAGGTGAGCTCCGGGCTCGCGTCGATCACGCCCAAGGAGGCCATCGACGTGGTGCTCTGCTGGGGCTGGATCGACGGCATCCGCAAGGGCCTCGACGACAAGAGCTTCCTCCAGCGCTACACGCCACGCGGCAAGAAGAGCGTCTGGAGTCAGATCAACGTCGCCAACGTCGAGCGGCTGACCAAGGCCGGGAGGATGCAGCCGCCGGGCAAGGCGCAGGTCGAGGCCGCGAAGGCGGACGGCCGCTGGGACAAGGCCTACAGCGTGAGCAAGTCCGAGGTGCCCGCGGACCTGCTCGCGGCGATCGAGTCGACGCCAAAGGCCCTCGCGACGTACCGGACGCTCTCGTCGCAGAATCGCTTCGCGTTGACCTTTCGGATGCTGAACATCAAGACCGTGGCCGGGCGGAAGAAGAGGATCGAGACCTTCGTCGCGATGCTGGAGAAGGGCGAGACCCTCTACCCGAACACTTCCCGATCCGTGGTCGCGCCTAAGGCGCCAGATTCCGCGAGAACGGGACCTCGCCCCAGCACCGCACGTGGCGGTCGGCGAGGCGCGCGCACGTGAAGTAGCGACCCGCCGCGATCGCGACGGCGGCGCGAGGCGACGACGCCACGGGCATCACGGGCGCGTGTGGGTCGCCCGCGACGACGTGTGGCCCGGAGCACCCGAGCCCGAGCAGCACGACGAACGCTGGAACACCGACGCGCACCAGCTCATCTTAGCAGCGGCAGCTATCGTGCCCGCGTCGCTTGCGCGGTCTACACGCACGCGACAAGATCACCGGGAGCCTCGCAACGTGACCGCTTCGACGAAGATTCCCCGTGCGAGACCCCGATTCAGGCTGGAGCTGCGTCTCGCGCCGGAGGTCGTCGTCGAGCGTGTGCGAAGACACCTCGAGGTGGACCGCGGCGTCAGCGGCGCGGTCTTTCGCAGGACACTCCTCTTGACGGTGAGCGACGAGGACACTCACTTCTGGTCGCCACACCTCGACGTCCAGCTCGAAGACGGGACCGACGGCGGCACGCTCCTCACCGCCATGTTCACCCCGCACCCGCAGATCTGGACGAGCTTCATCGCCGTCCAGGCGCTGTTCGCGTTCCTGTCGATCGGTGCCGCGGTGTGGCTCACCAGCACGCTCATCCTCGGGCAAGATCCGACCGTCGCCATCGGGTCGCTCGGCTTGATGCTCTTCGGAGGCGGGTTTGCGTACGGCGCTGCCTACGTCGGCCAGGGGCTCGGCAGCGAGCAGATGTATGTGCTGCGAGCCTTCCTCGACGCATCCCTGCGCGACGAGGTCTGAGCTCGCTAGGACGCCAAGCCTCGAGCAGGCCTCGCGGTCAGTGACGCGAGTCGGCGGCGTCGAGGCGCACGGGGCGGCCGAGGATGTACGTCTCGAAGGCGTAGTGGAAGATCGATTCCGCGTTCAGCGTCGGATCGATGAGGTGCGCGACCTTGGCGTGCTCCGCACGCGCGAGGCTCCAGTGGAGCCCGGCGCGCTCGTGATGAACGGTGTGAAACCCGTTGTCGAAGACGAGCGCGTTCATCCAGGGCGAGACGAAGTTGCGAGAGTGATTCCACCGCGACCCGGGGTCACAAGCGACGTGCTGCACCCAGTTCGTGAACTGCACCCCCCAGAGCGCCATGAACGCGGGCACGCCGAGCGCCGAGAGGTAGACGAACGTGCCGCGCGTCGCCCCGTGGAGCCCGATCGCGAGCGCACACATGGCGGCGTGGCCGCCGAAGACGACGACGTACTGCAAGCACACGTGGAGCCACGCCGCGCGCGATCGCCGGTAGAGCCTCTGCCGGTAGCGCGTGAGGAGCGGCCCCTGCGTCTTCGAGGATCGGAAGAAGTGGGTGAGCGCCGTCCACGCGTCGTCGGGCCGCGCAGGGTCGACCACGACCGTCGCGTCGCCCGCGCGGCCGACGTAGCGATGGTGGTTCTCGTTGTGCGTCGGAATCCAGCCGTACGTCGGAAAGCCGTAGAAGATCGAGATCCACGTCGCGAAGAACGCGTTCGTTCGCTTGCCTACGAACGTCGGTGAGTGATTGTGATTGTGCGCGATGACGGCCGCCGAATAGGAGGCGTACATGGCGAGGGGGAGAAGCCAGCCGGCGAGCACCGGCCAGAGGTACTGCGCGGCGACGACGCTGGGCATGAGGCCAAATGCCCAGACTGCGGTGCGCCAGTCGGCGCGGTGACGAAATCTCATTGGTGATGTTCCTCGCAGTCGTCGTGGTAGATCCGGATCGACAGCACGCGCCGATTCTTGCGCAACCGCCGAGGTTGCGACACTCGCGTCCTTTTCGACTTTTCCTCGACGCCTCCCGACATCGCTCAAAGTGAAGCAACCCGCACGAAAGAAGCCTCGCCAGGCACGCGCGCAGGTGACCGTCGACGCGATCCTCGAGGCGACGATTCGAATTCTCGAGAAGGAGAGCCTCGACGCTGCGACGACCACGCGCATCGCGGAGGTCGCCGGCGTGAGCGTCGGGACGCTCTATCACCACTTCGAAGATCGGGCCGCGATCGTCGACGCTCTGCAGGACCGCGAGTTCGAGCGCGCGCTCGCGCTGATGTCGGACGTCCTGTCGAGCGACAACCTCGGTGAGGCGCCACGCGAGACGGTCGCGAAGGTCGTTCGCGGTCTCGCGACGCTCTACGGCGCGGCGCCGGGCTTGCATCGCGTGCTCGCGATCGAGGGTCTGATGGTGGCGAGCGCCGACCGCGTGCACGCGTTCGATCTGCGCGTCATCGCGATCATCCGGAGCTTCCTCTCCGCGAGCCGCGCACAGCTGCGTTGTGAGGACCTCGAGGCCGCATCCTTCATCGCGTACCAGTCGGTGCGCGCGACGATGCTCGCGTGCCTGCTCGAGCGCCCGGCCGGTCTCGACCTCGACACCCTCGTCACGCAGGTCGTCGATCTCGTCGTCCGCTACCTCGTGCGCGACGATGCGTAGCTGCTACGATTTTCCCGTGTCCTCGCTCCGCGTCGCCCCCCCTCTTGATCGCGGGACTCATGGGCGCGGCCGCGGGCGGGTTCGACGGCGTGGGCTCGGGCACGAGCGCGGCGTCTCCCGAGAGAACCTCCGAGGCCGGGCCCGCGGGCGGCGAAGGCGGCGTCGACCCGAGCCCCGACGGCGGCGCGCAGGCCGACGGAGGTGCGATCTTCCTCGACGCCGCGAGCGGGCACGAGCTCACGGTCACCGCCAGCGCGCCGGCCGCACAGGTCGACCTCGAGCAGGAGGGGACGCTCGCGTGGATCCACTGGGGCACCACGACCGACGACGAGGAGAGCCTCAACCGAAAGGCCTCGGCCGTCTCTCCGCTCCCCACGTTCAGCGTCACGGGCTCGAATGACGTTCGCACCTTCGAGGACAACCTCACCACCTTCACGTGGACCAACGGCACGCCGACGGCGACGCAGGGCGGCACGCGCAACGGCGTCTACTCGAAGACGGGGAACCCCAAGTTCCACTTGAACCGCGTCGTCGGTGTCGACCCGCAGCGCTGGGTCCTCTACGCGGGCGTCTTCAAGTGCAAGGCGCTCCTCACCGTCACGCTCGGGACCGGGCCGACGATGCAGAATGCCACGGCGACGCTCGACAACGCCGACCACGGCTACGTGCGCTACGTGATCGACCACCGCGCGAAGGCGCCGTCGACACCGCTCGTCGTCACCTGGGAGCTCACCGACTCCCACGACCCCGACAACGCGAACGTCACGCTCGCGGCCGCCACGCTCGCGCCGCTTCTCTGAGCATCAGAGCGCCTCGGCGATCCAGTCACTCGGCGGCGCGCGCTCGATGTGACCGTCGACGACGTAGTCGCGGTCGTGGAGACCGAACGTCGTGCTCGAGGGATGGGGCTCCACGTCGCGCCCGTCGACGCGCACGGTCGGCGAGCCGACGAACGCGAGGTCACGCGCTTCGCGCATCGTCTGGACTTGAACGAGCCGGACCTCGATCTCGTCGGCCGCCCGGGTCGCCGCACGCACGCTCTCGATCGCTTCGCTGAGGTGACGACAGTGCCTCGTGAACAGGATCTCGACGACGTGAGCGTGGTTCATGGTTGTTCCCGGGCCTCGAGGGGCTCCGCGTCCACGGCGAGGTCGGAATTGACCACACCGAGCGCGACCTGGCCTCTTCAAGCAACCTCCGGGCCGCGGCGGTGCGCCCCAGAAACAGCCGCGAATCGGTGGGTCGATGGAGACTCGGCGCGCTCGCGAGGTCAGATTCGACACGGACGAGCGCGTCGTCTGGTCGCGAGGTCGGCGTCGCGATCCGCAGTGGCGCACGAGGAGGCGTCGTCCGCTCAGGGGTCGACGCAGGCCGCCTTGCCGTCGACGAGCTGGCACGTCTGGTCGACGTCATCGCAGTTCGTCTTCGTGACACGCGGCGTTCCTTCTTCGCTCGAGATGCAGCGGACGGCCACGGCGCCTTCGCAGCGGCCGGCGACGGGGACGTCGCCACACGCGGTACCCGACACGTCCCGGAGCAGCTCGCGCGCGCTCTCGCCGAACGTCGCGTAGACCGCGCCGCGTGAGCAAGGCGACTTCTCGCTCTTCGAGGGCACCCAGCTCGCGACACCGAAGACGGTGAGCTTGCCGTCGACCTTGCGGAGCAGGGGCCCGCCCGAGTCGCCGCTGCACACCTGCGCGTCGCCGTCCTTGGCCGCGAAGAACGCCTCGTAGCCGGCGAGCAGCTGCTGGTCGAACACCTGCCTCGCGAGGACCTGCTCGTCGGCCGTGAGGGGCTGGCCGGTCGCCGAGAAGCCCGCGACGAACGCCTCGTACGTGCCGAAGGCCGCTTCGTACGGCTTGCCGGTGAGGCTGCTCAGCGTGATGTTGCCCATCGTGCGAAGCCCGGCGCTCATCGCGCGGTCACGCACGCCGTAGCCGATCGCGACGAACGCCTTACCGACGTCCTGCTCGGTGAGGAGCGCCGACGCGACGGGGAGCGGCGCGATGTCGGTGATCGGCTCCGCGAGGATGTACACGGCAACGTCAGCCCCATAGCCGATTCCGCCGACGGCGAGCCGCGTGCGGTCGATGCTCTTCGCCTTCACCTCGCGCTTGGGCGCTGCCGAGTCGTGCCCGATCGCGAAGCTCACGGTGCCGAGCTGAGTGAACAGCGCCTCGACCGCTCCGGTCGCCGGATCGGCGAGCTGCGTCGTGCAGTGCTTCGCGGTGAGAACGACGGTCGGTGAGATGAGCGTTCCCGTGCAGAATGCACTCTTTGCCCCGTTGGCATCGAGCAAGAGCGAGCCGACGGCGTCGAGCTTCGCGCTCTTGGCGTCGACGCCGCCGATGATGTCGTCATCGCGGACGTCCGGGGCGTCGGTGGCCGGTTCGCTGGGGGACGAGCACGCGGCGCCCGAGCCCACGGTGATGCACGCTGCGAGGCCGACCAGCCACTTCGAGACACGAGCCATGCCCCGTGTACGCAGATGTCGCACCAGCGACATACCAGCGGGATTTGACGCACTTTCGGCCCCGACCTGACCCTTCCCGGTGAGTCGACGATCCACGTCGTCGATCCGCGTTGGACGTCCGACGCTCGAGCTACTCGATCGCAGCGGCGCGGCTCGTTCGGTGTGATACTGAATTTCAATATCGCCATCTGGGCAGGGAGAACGAAGCACGTGAGCTCGATGTCGACACCAGGCCCCGAGGATCCGATCGCGGAGCTCTCGCACGATCACAGCCACCTCGGCGTGCTCGTGCAGGCGGTCCGTGAGACGTTCGTTCGCGTCGAGCGCGGCGAGCTCGCATACGCGGACGCGCTCCACGAGCTCGAGGACGGCGCCGAGGCCCTTCGCGAAGGGCTGCTCGTCCATTTCGGTCGCGAAGAGGAGGCGCTCTTCCCCTTCGTCGAGGCGCACCTGCCCGAGCTCCGCCCGCGCGTCGCCGCGCTGCTCGCCGATCACGACGCGGTGCTCGCCCGCGCCGACGAGCTATGTCGCGCGAGCATCGCCACGCGCGATCCGGCCGTCGTCGATCTGCCAAAGGCCGCGTGGGCGAGGTTCGAAGAGGTCTACGCGGGGCACGCGCAGGCAGAGCACACGCTCTTCCGCGAAGTCGGCCCCGCGCTCGACGCCGCCGCGCGTGCCGAGCTGCAGGCGCTGCTGGAGGCGGTCTGAGGGCCGCGGCGGGCGCGGGTAAGATCCGGGGGCGATGACGGACCACGGCACGACGACCGCAAGCGGGGCGGCGGGCGTCCGGCCCGCGGCGGCTCTCGCGCGACTCTCCGTGCTCGTCGCCGGCGTCGCGCTCCTCACGAGCCGCGTGATGTTGCTCGTCCACGAGTTCGGCGGGCACGCCGCTCCGGCAACGTGGTTCGGCGGACGCGTGACCGGCTGGTACCTGTTCTTGTTCGCGGGCGGCCGGGTCTCCTATCGGCTCGGGAACCTCGACGCCAGCCGGCGGCTCGTCGTGAGCCTCGGCGGCATCGCGCTCGAGCTCGTGATCGGCGCGGGCGCGTTCGCCCTCGCCCGCTCGATGCGCGACCGCGCAACGGCCGCATTCTGTCAGCTGTGCGTCGGCACGGTGCTCGTGGGTCACGCCGCGATGTATCTCGCACGCGGGGTTCACTATGGCTTCGGCGACGGCGCCTTCCTCGCGCAGCGCCTCGGAGGGGCGCGCGTCTTCGTCGTCGTCGCCGCGAGCACGCTTGCCGTGGGTGTCGCGTTCGCGGGCGGCCGGCTCCTCTCGCGGTTTGCCGCCGCGTTCTTCGCGGCAACGACCACACGGCGCGCGGCCGGCGCCGTCCTCCTCGTCTTCGCGGCCGCGGGGCTCGTCCATGGCGGGCTCGCCTCCACCGAGGTCCGATACTTCTCCGACGCCACCTGGGTGCGCGTGATGGAGGACGCCTCGGTGGTCGCGGCGCGCGACGAGGTCGCGCGACGGGTCGCCGAGGGCAAGCGTCGTGGAGAGCAGCCTCTCTCGCCCGAAGATCAGGCGCGCATGACGGAGGCCCTCGAGCGCGCCCGGCGCCCGTGGCCGCTGGACCCGTTTCTCGTGCTCGCGGTCGTCACGGGGCTGGTCGTCGGTGTGGTGCGCGGGACCCGTGAGCGAAGAGCCATGGATGCGGCGAGCGAGGACGGCTCCAGCATCCTTGCCCTCCCGAGCTGGCGCTTCGTCGGCGGAATACTGGCTGCGCTGGGGATCGTGGTCGGCATCATCGCGATGCTGCGCCCCCTCGGCGCCTCGATCGCCCCGTGACGTCTGCGGTCCCTGGGGGCGAGCGTTTGACCGCCGCGTCATGGCGGGCACAACGCGGCACATCCCCCGGGGTCGAATCGCGCCCAAATAGCAGGCGTTTCACGCGCAGCTGGCGCGGCGCAGATGTTGCTGAAAGGCTTGCGCCATGCGCGCTCCCCTCCTCTGTCTCCTCCTCTCCGCGGCCTCCGCTCTCGTTGCGTGCGGCGGCGCGATCGCGCCCTCGGACGATCAGAAGAGCAGCGGCAACGGGAGCTCGGGGTCGAGCGGGACGACCGGCTCGGACCCTGCCCCCATCTCGAGCAGCGGAACCCCCGTCTGCACGCCGGGCACGTACACCTTCTGCCGCTGCGCCGACCGCAGCGAGGGAACGAGGCTCTGTCGCAAGGACGGCACCTTCGACGCGTGCACGTGCGACACGCCCCTGCCGGAGCCTCCCGCGTGCTCGTATCCCCCGACCAAGAAGAATCCGCCGGGCTGCCCCGCGAGCTACTCGAGCTCCTACCAGGACCAGCCGTGCCCCTCGCTGAACCTCGACTGCGCGTACCCGGGCGCGGGTGACTTCGACGCGAACGGCTGTGCGGCGACGGCCGGCCTCTGGTGTCGCCTCGGTCCCGGCGGCAGCACGAACGTGTGGTTTGCGACGCATTGACGTCGCGCTGAGCCGCTAACGCATGGCGGCGACGGCGCCGCGCTCGCTCGCGCTCTTCTGAGTGCCCGCATCGATCACCTCGACGCGATAGAGCACCTGCCCCTCGAGCGTGGTGATGTCTCCTGCAACGTCCCCCCAGGGGAACGTGTCGCTCTGCACTGTGCTCATGGTCGCCTGTTGCTTGCCTACGCGAACGCGGTAGCTCGTCTTCGTGCACGTGAGCGCTTTGCCGCCCAGGAGGACGTTCGTCCTCTCCGTCCCGAGCTGCGCCTCGTTCTCGTCGGCGGCGAGGACGGTCTTCGCCATCATCGCCTCGTAGGCCTCGAGGGTGTCCGGCCGTTCATCGCCTGCCTCGACGCGGACCACGTCGAACACCTCACGCGCGGCCCCGGGCGTCGAGTCCTTGTGGATGCGGAGCGTCTGCTTCTTCGTTCCCTCGTCGAGGACGATGTCGAGGGAGAGCACGTTGCCATCCCTTCCGAGCACACGCTGCGTGAGCGTGAGCGGCGCGGGCGTCGACTTCCGGAAGCTGCCCGAGAAGCGATAGACGACGTAGTCCCCGGCCTGGAGCCCCTGCTCGAGCTCCGCCGACGTGGGCACGCTCGAAGGCAGCCTCGCCTCGGACGTCGTCGGTGTCAGGCCTCCACCATGGCTGACGACCGCCCGCGGCGTCGCGCAGCTGCAGGCCATGAGCATCACCGAGAGGGAGACGAGCCGGGCGCTGAAGACCATCTCTCCGCGCTACACGCTCTGGGCGTCGCAGGCCAAGATCGTGTCAGTCGCTCTCCTTCGCTCGGCGTCTCTTCCGGAGGAGGAGCGACACCGCACCGACCGCCAGGCCCCAGATCGTCCATGGGCCCGCGTCCGTCGCCGCCGCCGAGCAGCCACTCGAGGACGGCGCGTCGCTCGCGGGCGTGGGCGGCGCGTCGATCAGAGCAAGCTGCGTGTCGATGCGCTGGAAGTAGGTCGACTCCGGCACGCGGTAGCCCGTGACCTTCGCGGGGTCAGCGCATGGGTCCGAGCCGATGGGCCACTCGCGCGAGGCGATGCCGATGACCTCGCGCGTCTTCGTGAGGAGGAGCACGCCGCCCGAGTCGCCCGGGCAGCCGACGGCGGGCTTCACGGTGATCGTCACCCCCACGGCGGCGATCCGGGCCGTCGTGCGCTTGCGGGTGTAGTCGCCCTCGTGGAACCCGAGGCCGATCTGCTCGACCTCCTCGCCGACGAGCGTGCTCGGGTCGCCGGCATAGATGCGGAGCGGCACGACCCCCGGCACGTCGACGGCATAGGGCGAAGCGACCTGGATCACGGCGAAGTCCTGCCCATCGATGTCGAAGTCGTCGTTCCACACGCCGGGCGTCGTCCAGAGCTTCGACGAGCTGATCGCCCTCGTGGCCCGACTGCCGCCGTCGCCCCCGCGATCGACGTCGAGGGTGACACTGGCGAGCGTGGCGGTCTCACCGGACCGCTGGACGCAGTGCTTGGCCGTCAGGAACGTCGCCGGTCGCACGAGGAAGGCCGAGCAGTTCGCGACGCCGTTGACGTGAACGACCGCGAGCTCGCCATCGGGCACGTAGGGCGTCTGTGCGTGAGCCGTGGAGGCGATGAGGAGCCCACCGGCGGTGAGGAGCAGACCGGGCAGACCTAGGCGCATCGCTCCGTAGTGTCCTGGAACCCGTCGCAGAAGTCCACGCCACTCGGGTCGATCTCTCCGGGCTCATGACCGTGCTCGGCGAGCACCTGTACTCCACCCCCGTGGTGGCCGTCCGGGAGCTCGTGCAGAATGCACATGATTCGTGCGTGCGACGCCGCATCGAGGCGGGACCGACCACCGACCTCGCGAAGATCATCGTGCGCGTCGACCCGGTCGCAGGAACGCTCTCCGTCGAGGACACCGGCGCGGGCCTGACACGTGACGAGATCGTCGAGTACCTCGCGACGGTAGGCGCCGGCTCTTGCACGTGGCTCTGTGCGGCGGCTTCACGTACTTCGCCGCCACCATGCGCCTGCGGTCGGCTCAGCCGCCGCCGCCCGCGTCGCTTGCGCCGTCCGCCGTCGCCCTACCGTCACTGGCGGCGTCGCCTGCACCAGCTTCGGCGGCCGGGCCGGGCGCGGGCTCGAGCGCGGGATCGTAGGCGGGCATGCGGCAGCCCTTCGGGTCACCCGCGTTCGCGTTCGCTTGAGCAATGCAGCTGGTCATCATGCGGGCGACCATCGTCTTGGTCGGCAGACGGCACAGGCCGTCCTTGCCCGAGGCGCCGATCCACTTCCACAGACCCGAGCTCCACGCGTAGCTGGCCGTGGGCTGTCCGACCGAATCGGTCGACGCGTAGTCGTCGGTCCAGCTCCAGAACGAGCCATGCCAGGCACCGCCCTGGAGATCGCGCATCGCGATGGCCTCGGCAGGGGGATTGGTGAAGAGCTCGTTGAAGCGGAAGATCGCTGCCCACTGGCACTTCTTGCCGGTGTCCGATCCTTGCGACCAGTCCTTGTTGCTCGGGTAGCTGACGGCGGGGTTCTTGAACCAGTCGAGCCCGCGCGTGGAGAAGCCGTTCACCTGCGCGCCGACCGACGCGTTCGGTCCCGGGACCGCGATGGCGTTCACGTTGATCTCGTACTGGTCGACGTTCGACGCCGCGCTCTGGAGCGCCTTCAGCGTCGGGTCGTTGTCGACCTGCGACTGCGAATACGCGTCCTCTCCAGAAGCCGCTTCGTCCTCCTCGATCGCCGCCGCCGCGCAGCCGGCGAGGATGGTGAGGGTGCCGAGAACGGAGGCCCAGGAAGCGATGCGGCGGTTCACGGGAGGTCGAGCCAGCACACCTTGTGCCACCAGAACTGCCATCTCGGTCTCAAGGAATTCAACTACTTGGCGACGTCCGATGCGGCTCTTGGTGGATCCCCCAGGCGCCGTTGCCGATCGCCACACCTCGTGGACGTGCGCCGATCGGAGCCGCTCAGCCGGGACGGGCGGGGCCACGCTTGCCGGTGCTCGGACTCTTGCGCTTCGGAATCTTGCCGATGCGCGGATCCCCCGCGCGGACGAGGGCACATGCTCGCAAGACCTCCTCCTCGAAGTCGGGACCGTCGACGGGAAGGTTCTGCCAGCCGGTGATGCGGCCTTCGTTGAGCACGAGGATCGATCGCAGGCTCGGCAGCTCGGCGCGCAGGCTCGCGTGGTGCTCGGCTGTGGTCGCGATCCAGACGCCGTTGTCCTCGATGTGCGCCGGACGCTCGCGCAAGATGATCACGATGCGCTCGCCGACGTAAACCGCGGTGCACCCGAACATCGGCCGCGTGTGCGGCTCGAGCGCGTCGAGCTCGTCGAGGACGAACGCGAAAGGAGGCCCTTTCTTCCGGTTGGCGATGGCCTCGGCGGGCCGAGCCCGTGGCCGTGCGCGCGCCTTCTTGATCATCCGACCGCGGGAGGGACGTAGCCGATTGGACCTTCGCGCTCGAGCGTGAAGTAGGTGGGCGTCTCGATGCACACGCCGCCGATCACCACATAGCTCACGCCGATGAGCTCGTCGTAGTTACCGGGGGAGAGGGCGACCAGCGGGTCCTTCATCAGCCTCACCGTGTCGAACGTGGGGTTCTTCGCGAGCGAGTAGTCGATGATGAGGCCTCGGTCGAAGCCTCGCGGCATCGGAACGTTGGCCGGTGCGATCACCTCGTAGCTCCATACGCACACCGGTCGCCCGTTCTCGACGAGCGGTCGGCTCTCTGCGTCGAGCCCGTCTTGATGAAGGCGCACGTTCCACCCCACGAGCCGGCCCGTCGCCTCATCACGATGGAAGGTCTTCTGGAACGTCTTCCACGTGAGCCTCTCGACGAAGCCCGGCAGGCCGAGGCTCGTTCCGCGATAGGCGAAGCCCTCGAGCGCCTTCGGATCGACCGGGTAGCCCTCGACGATGTGCTGCCTCAGCACCTTGCGTGACGCCCTCCGTAGGGACTTCGCGACACTCATAGGAAGACGACTCTATCAACCCGTTCGCCGGATCACGACCGCGTGGTTCTCGGCCACCGCCTCGCACACCCGATCCGTGAGTCGCTGCTCGAGCGCCTCGCGATCCTCGAACAGCTCCCACGCGTCGTGCTCGTCCCCCTGCTCGGGCGCGTGCTCCACCGCGAGCGCCAGCGCAGCCTTGATGCGATCCTTCGGCGAGGGGTGGCTGTCGTACGGATCGGCATCGCGCTCGAGCGCCTCACGCTGCTTCTCCGCCAGGTCCTCCGCGGAGGCCGCCTCGGCCGGCTCGTGAGTGAACAGGTTCATGAGCGGCAGGTGCCGTCGGCCAGCACCTCTTGCAGCCGCGAGGCGCCCTGCGAGATGCGAAGGAAGATCTGGTGGTAGCGCGTCGCGAACAGCCACGCGGGGTTGTAGACGGCCGCAGCTCCGTTCTGCACGAGCGCGACGAGCATCTGGAGCATCGAGCGGCGGACGGCGAGCGAGAGCGCGCCGCCGGCGGTGTCCTCGTTCTTGAAGTGACCGAGCTCGTGCGCGAGGACGCCCTTCAGGCTACCGACACGGAGCCCCCGCAGGAGCCCCGCGCCCATGATGAGGCAGCGCTCGCCGCGCCCGCGCGCGGTCGCCAGCACGCCGCCCCGCTCGAACACCGCCATGTCGGTATGCGGCGTGAGAAATACGCGGTCGGGCCCGCGCGTCCCGATGCGCCCGGCGACGCCATCGAGCAGCGCCGCGAGCTTGGGATGCGACGACAGCACCACCTCCTCGCCCGGGTCGGTCTGCTTCGGAGGCCGCAGCGAGATGTAGATGCTCTTCGCGATCGCCCAGAGCGACGCGGCGGCGACGAGGACCACGATCAAGACGAGCTTGATCGGTACGCGACCGACCGCCAGGCACGCGTAGATCGACGCGGCGACGGTGAGCAGCACGAGCACGCCGACGATCGGCAGCGACGCGAAGTAGAAGAGGCTGGCGAACGTGATGAGCGCCGAGTACGCGCGCTTGAGGGCGCGCGTGCCGCCCACCGCCTCGCCGCTCACGCCCTGCGCCGCGTCGACCTCGGTCGCTGCGAGCGTCGCCCGCGAGAGCCAGCTCCCCGCACCGAAGAGGAAGAGCGCGATGCCGAGCCAGCCCGCGAGGAAGTACCCGAAGCGCTTGGCGATGGTCCACGGCGAGCGGCTCTCCATCTTGCTGACCGACGCCTCGAGCCTCTCGCCGAGCTCGGGGTCGAGCGTGCCCGATGCCTTCGCTCGATCGAGCGCCTCGCGGGCGCCCTCGGCGTCGCCACGAAACAGGCACGCAATCGTGCGAATCGTCGGCGTCTCCGCGTTCTGCGGCGCGGCCTCGACGAGGCGGTCGGCGTAGCGGAGGAAGCGCTCGCCCTCCTTCTCGCTGAGCGCGAGGTGCGCCTGCGCGATGATGATCGTCGGCTCGCGCGGCGCGCGACGCTCGGCGCCGTCCAGCAAGCGGCGCGCTTCGGCGCGGCCCTCGGGGCTGTGCATGAGCGCCATCCCGAGGGAGCTCTCGTTCTCCCACGACGCCTTCAGCGCGAGCGCGCGGCGGCACGACGCGATCGCCTCCTCGGGACTGGCCGCGACGGAGCAGAGCCGGCGGTGGGCGGCGTCGAACGACGGGAGCTTCGTGGTCACCTCGGCGTAGGCGGCGCGTGCGCCGGCCAGGTCGCGTGCCTCGCGCGCGCGGTTCGCGCGCTCCCATGCGCCGACCATCGAGGGGTCGAGCCGCTCGATCTCCGCGCGGAGCGCGGCCTCGTAGGCGGCGTCGGCCCCACCGGCAGCGGAGGTCTGGGCCCGCGCGGGTCCGACGCCCACGAGCGCGAGCGCGAGCGCGAGCGCGCCGAGCATGCAGAAAGTCACAACCGACCTGGTCGTCGCCCTCATCGCGAAGTCCCCCCCGAGCGCTGGTTTCGCCACGTCATACACGAGGAGCCGCGCGCGGGAAGCCGGTCGCACAGAAAGTCGGAACAACTGCGCTTTGTTCGTCGCTCGCACGCCGAAGTCGACGGCGCCGGCGGTCGTCGCCTGGAACGAGTCCAGCACCTTGCAGGTAACGAGCAGCTCCGAGGGGCGATCGACGCGCCGGTCGGCCCGGTCGCGGACCAGCTGCTCCTGCCGATGGCGCTCGGCGAGGGCGGCGTGTTCCGCACGGTCGCGCCCTCGGAGCACTGTCGTACGCAGATCACGCTGCTCGGCATCTTCCTCGGCACGCGCGTGGAGGTGGTCGAGGAGAAGCCCGACGTGTTTCGTATCGAGGTCACGCCGCGCGCCGGGTAGACTGGTGCGATGCGCGTCTTTCCCTTGGTCCTCGCCCTCACCGTGGTCAGCGCGACCGCGTTCGTCGTCGGAGCATGCGGCAGCAGCGAGACTTCACCCATCGGGGACTCGACCGACGGAGCCGAGGCAGGCACCGGCTCCGAGACCGGCACGAAGCCGCGCCCGGAGGAGACCGACAGCAGCGTCGTCGAGACGGACGCGACGACGAAGACGGACTCGAGCACGAGTGGCGACGACGCCGGCTGCGCGCCGGTCACCGCGTCGCTCGACGCGGGCGGCGGATGCGGCTCGGTGGAGTTCGGCGCCGTGGCCACGCCGTTCACCGGCGTGGATGCGGGCGGCGGGGGCGTCTACGCGGGCGGGGCGTTTGCCGCCGGCGTCTACGACGCCGTCCTTGCCGAGCGCGCGAGCGGCAACCCTGGCTCGTGGCGCGAGACGTTCGTCTCCGACGGCAACGGCCACTTCACGCGCATCCGCCAGATCGACACGGGCAGCGGCCCCGGTCCCGTGTCTCGACGCTCCGGAACGTACGCCGTGAACGCGAAGCAGATCACGTTCACCTACGACTGCGCACAGGCCGACGGCACGCCCATCGCGACGCCGGGGTCCGACACGCTGCCGTACGAGCTCGTCACCGACAAGTGCAACGCGACCTATCGCTACGGCGCCACGGGTATCCGCATCTCGCTGCGACGACGCTGAGCACGCGCCTTCATCAGGGCGCTGGCTGAGTGGATGGAGCGATGCATGCAATGTTTGACTGAACCGTCTGACCGGAAGAAAGGTAGGAGCGGTATGTTGCGCCAACCGAAGAGACTCCTTTTCCCCGTGGTCCTGCTCGTCAGCCTCGTTGCGCTGATGGCCGAGGCCGCGCCGCCGGCCCCGAAGGGACAATCGCCGGGAATCAACGCCCCGGTCACGGCGGGGTGCCCCGCGGGCCAGGAGCTGGACCCGAAGTCGGGCCGCTGCGTCGCTCCCGTCACATGCCCCGCGCCCAAGGTGCTCGTCGTCACGAAGTGCTTCGACCCCTGCCCGAAGGGCACCGCCCACGACAACAGCGGCAGGTGCACCCTCTGCGTCGACGGCTACGCCAAGAATCCGAAGACCGGCGCCTGCGAAGCGCCGCTCTAGCGGCGGGCACGAAACGGAGAGAGCCACGGGGGCGCGACCATGGAACGAGGGAGCTACGAGAGCGCTCTATCGATGCGAGCGCTCCTCTCGAGCGCGCGCGCGACGCCGGCCCTGTTCAGGGATGCACTGACGAGCGTTCCGCCCCTGGAGCGCGACCCGTGGCTGGACCTGGTGCTCGGGCTCGACGGAGCTCCCGAAGACGGTCCAGAGCTACCTCGAGGTTGCGTTCCCTACCTGCCATGTCCCGTGGACGCGCTCCTCCGTGCAGTGGACCTCGCAGGCGTGGCGGCCTCCGACGTCTTCGTCGACGTCGGCGCGGGCATCGGGCGGGCCGCCGTCCTGGCGCACCTTCTCACGGGGGCCGCCGCGATCGGCCTCGAGATCCAGCCTGCGCTCGTCGCGGCGTCACGTGAGCTGACGAGGCGCCTGGGCGTCTCGCGCTACTCCGCCGTGGAAGGCGACGCGGTCCACCTCACCGGCTCCATGACGATCGGGTCCGTCTTCTTCCTCTATTGCCCCTTCAGCGGAGCGAGGTTGGAGAAGGTCCTCACCGATCTCGAGACCATCGCGCGCACGCGGCCGATTCGCGTCTGTTGCGTCGACGTTCCGATCCCTCCGCGCCCGTGGCTCACGCTCGTCTCCCCCGAATCGGAAGACCTCGCCGTCTACCGCAGCACCTCCCTCGACGTTCGCCCGGCCCCCGTCGAGTGAGTCACGGTCCGGTGGAAGCGCCTCGTCAGGGAAAGGTCGCCGAGAGCGGGACGGCCCAGACCTGGTGGTCCTTGTCGTCCTTCGCCTCGTACACGAGCAGTCCAGCGTCGCGGATCACGCACATCATGTTCGGGGGGCCCGGCGCCTTGCCCGCATTGAGCTGCACGGGCACGAGCGCCTTGCTCGCGCGGTCGTACGACCAGATCCCGAAGTCGGTCGTGAAGAGGATTTTCTTTCCCCACGTCGCGATCGTCGGGCGGAAATCGTGCTCCTGACCCGTCGTCGGCGGGTCCTCGAAGTACGCGGGCAGCGTGTCGATGTCATCACCGAGCTCGAGGCGCGAGGCGGCGCTGTCGACGTTCCCCACGTAGAGGCGCAGGGCTGCGCCGCCCGAGCCGCCGTTCACGTACGCGACGAGGAGGCCATCGGCGCTCGGCTCCGTCTGCATGACCGCGTTCCCGTTGCTGTACGTCACCGTGCTCGACGTCTTCTTCGCGACGTCCACGATGTGGAGGGGGTACGGGGGGCTCTTGCCGCCCGGGATGACGAGCGTGTCGCCGACGAAGCTCGACGGCGATTCGCGCGTCGCGAGGACACCCGTGATGTCCTCCGTCACCATCGAGGTCGCGTTCCAGCGGCGAACCTTGGTTCCCCCGAGGTCGACCCCCTCGAGCTTCTGATCGAGGAGGATGACGCCGTTGCTCGCCGAGACGAAGTTCTCCGAGTACGGGAGCGACGTGACGAGCATGTTCGGAGCGTTCAGCCGATAGACGTCCAGGAACACGAACGGCCTCTCGACCGTGAAGAAGGTGTCCGACGGGAAGAGGTACGGGTGGTAGCCGCTGTTGGCCCACGCGTAGTCGATGCGTGCCTTCGTCGTGCCGCGCCACGAATGGACCGCCTTGTCGCCGTCGACCCATACGAGGTACGAGGGCGTGCAGTGCTCGCGCGCGGAGACGCTCGTCTTGGGACCTGCGAACCGCTTGGCCTCGAGCACGGCCTGCACGTCGGCGTAGTAAGGGCGCGTGGCGGGCGGGCTCGTCGCGTCGGTCTTCGTCCCGCCGCCGTCGGCCGTCGTCGTCGTGCTGGTCGCGTCGGCCCCGGCATCGTAGAAGGGCGACGACGGGTCGTCGGGACCGCCCTGCGAATGGGCGATCTTCAGGTCGTCGCAGCCGTTCGACGCGAATGCCAGGCCGAGCGTGACGAGCACGCCCGAGGCCAGGTGACGAGCGGTCGAACGACGCACCACCCTACGAGAGTAGCAGGAGGTCCCCCGGTTGGAGACCGCTCTTCCTGTTTGATTTCGTCCGCCGAGACAGGGATGCTCGCTCCGTGACCGAAGCCGAAGGCTGTGCGCTGCTCCTCGCCCGATTCACGGAGGCCGGCTTCACCGTCGCGCCCCATTTCCACTTCCACGAGGGGGACATCGAAGTCGACCTCGACGGCTGGGATACGGCTGCGCGCGTGGGCTTCGAGTACATCACGCGGGAGGCCGGCGACGACCGCCAGTTCGACCCCGAGACCCTCGCGCGCTTCGAGGCGCGGATGGAGAAGGGCGAGCTCTACGTCCTGCTCGTCGACGAGCGCGAGGCGGTGACCGCCGAGGCGCTCGAGGGCGCCGCACGCGCGTTCCTCGCCGAGGTCGCGAAGCGCGCGCCGTCGGCAGGTGCGAAGTGAGCTGGGTTCCTGCCGAGCAGGTGCTCGCCACCGTCGGTAACCAGCGACAGGTCCTCGCCGCGGAGGAGGCGCGCGTCTCGAGCTTCACGCAGTACCACGCGACCGAGCGCGCGAAGCTCGAGGCCGAGGGCACGGCCGCGCTCCACGATCTCGGGAACGCGGTGCTCCCGCGGCTCGACCACGCATCGATCGGCGCCGCGGCGCAGGCCTTCGGCCTCGTCGGGCTTCCGAACGAGAACATCCCCGCGCAGCTCGAGTCACGCCGCGGGTGGCTCGTGTCGCGACTCCAGGCGATCCTCCACGACCCGCGCTATGCGCAGCGCGAGCTGCTCCGTCATCCGCGGACCGGCTCGCTCACGACGGCCATCGCGCAGAACGAGGAGCATCGCAGGCCCTTCGCCGAGATCATCGCGATGTGCGAGCAGCACCCGCGCTTCGAGCGACTGTGGGGGAGCGGGTTCGGGATGCCCGAGCATTCGGCCTCCTGGTGGCGCTACAGCTACTGGCAAGATCGCTCTGCCGCCGACGAGCTCGTGACGAAGTTCCAGGGCAAGACGAGCTTCGCCGAGGTCCGTGCCGAGTACGCGCGCGCGAAGGAGACCGTCCTCGTCTTCGACGGCGAGCTCCGTAGCCTGCGCGCGCAGATCGCCGACGGTGAGGCGCTCGATCGTGAGTACGCGACGCTCTACGAGGAGCATCGCACGCTCGACGCGCGTGGGCTCGAGCACACGCGCAGCCGCATCGTGCAGCACCTGCTCGGCAGCGATGCAGCGGCCGTCTCGCAGCGGCTCCGGTCGTCGCCGGCGACCTCGAATCTTCTCCTGCTCTTCCTCCGTGCGAGCGGGATCGCCGCGAAGGTCTCGTACCTCGACGGCATCCAGCAGACGAACCTCGGCGAGATCCGGAAGGACATAGCGCTCCAGCGCGAGCGCCTCGACGGCGTCGAGACGCGCACGCGGCGTCGCTGGGCGCCGATGCCGCTCGACAAGTTCCAGAAGCTCGCCGAGGACCGGAGGCCGCGTTACGAGAAGCGCTGGCAGCGCTTCGGGAAGACGTACAACACGGTCTACGTCTACGACCGCTACGATCGCGGCCGCTACTACGAGGACTTCTTGTGGTGGGACCTCTTCACCCGCGGTCGCTACGACGGGTCGTACCTCCCCGAGGTCCACCACTACCATCAGAGCCACCCCGGCTACGCGTTCGACCCGGACTGGAAGACGCGCGCTGCCGAGCAGCGTGCCGCGGAGAGCGAGCACGACCACGACCACGGCGACGTCGGGCCCAACGACATCGGTGACGTCGGGCCCAACGACATCGGTGACGTCGAGTCCGAGGCCGCGGCGGCAGCGGCGTTCGCCGATTCGGCCGACGACAACGGCGACACCAGCGGCGACACGACGACGACGGACGCTTCGTGAGCCGAGACCGAGGCGCGCTCCGCGTCGTCTGCTACGCCGTCAACGGCACCGGCGTCGGTCACCTCACACGGCTGCTCTCGATCGCGCGGTGGCTCCGTCGCTACGCGGCGGCCATGGGACGGAAGGTCGAGGTGTGGTTCCTGACGTCGAGCGAGGCGGAGGGGCTCGTCTTCGCCGAGGGCTTCGCGGCGTTCAAGATCCCGTCGAAGACGATCGTCGCCGAGGCGGGGATCGATCGCGGCGCGTACCTGGCGCTCGCGAAGCAGTGGGTCTGGCACACGATCGGGCTGCTTCGGCCCGATCTCTTCATCGTCGACACGTTCCCGCGCGGCTCGTTCGGCGAGCTGCTCGGCGCGCTCGACCTCTGCCGGCGCACGGCGTTCGTGTACCGGCCGGTGCGCGCGCAGGTGGCGGAGCGCGCAGACTTCCAGGCGATGCTGCCGATGTACGATCTCGTGATCGTGCCCGAGGCGAGCACGCCGGTGCTCGCGCCGAGCACGATCGACGATCGCCTGGTGCACGTCGGGCCCGTGCTGTCGCGCGAGCGATGGGAGCTCATGCCGCGAGAGGCGGCGCGCGCACAGCTCGGCGTCGAGGGCGATCGCAAGTGCGTGTTCGTCTCGGCGGGGGGCGGCGGGGATCGCGGTGCCGAGGCGCACATCCAGGAGACGGTCCGCGCGCTGTCGGGAGACCCTGGGCTCGAGGTCGTGGTCGGTGCAGGGCCGCTCTACCGCGGTCGGCCGTTCGCGGGGGTGACCACGCTCACCGGGCGGGCCGCGGAGTGGTCACTCGCGTTCGACGCTGCGGTGTGCGCCGCCGGGTACAACACGTTCGGTGAGCTGATGTTCGCCGGCGTGCCTTCGGCGTTCCTTCCGCAGGACAAGCTCGCGGACGATCAACGCGCGCGCGCCGAGCGCGCAGTGCAGGCCGGCGCCGCGGCGATGCTCGCACCTGGCGATGACGTTCATTCCGTGGTGAAGGAGCTGCTCGCGCGGCCAGACGCGCGGGCGGCCGCGCGGAGCCTCGTGCCGGAGAACGGCGCTCGCACGGCCGCGGCGGAGCTCTTGCGGCTGGTGTGCTCGCCGGTCGACGTCGATCGCGTGGAGGCGGTCCTCGATGACGAGGTGCTCGAAGGGCTCCCGCGTGCTTGCGAGCTCGAGGTGCTGTCTCTCGCGAAGCGGCTCGCGGCGGGGTGCGATGCGGAGCTTGCGGTCGCGATCGATGCTGCCCTATCGCTGCAAGGTCGCGACGGCGAGGGCGCGCACGCCGGGCGTGAGATGCGCCGGCTCGTGGACGCCGTCGCGCACGGGCTCCCGTCGTCCGGCGTTGCGATGCGCGCTGCGGTCTGCGAAGCGACGATGGCGGAGCTCGAGGTCCTCGCGCCGGGCGACGGGGCGGCGGCGCGCGCGGCGGTGGCCGAGGGGCGATGGGTCGCGACGGCGGATGTCGTCGCGGACGGGATCGCGCTCGCGCGCGCGATTCGCGGCGACGCGGTGGCCTCGCCGGAGGCTCGGACCTCGACAGACTGGAGGTAGCGCACGTCGTCCGCGAGGGTTCGTGCCGGACGCTCGGGGCGATCGAACGGCCTACCATCGTTTCGATCGTCCCCCCTTCGATCGCCAACGACGCTCGAGTTCCAGAGAGATGCCGCCGATGGGTCCGGCTCATGCGTGACTGGACGTTCACGAACTGCACGAATTCACCGTCAGAGCCCGCCTATCTCAACGGCACACGGCGTGCTTCGCGCCTGCCACCCATGCGACCGCACGCTCTTCGCCTCTCGGTGCCTGCTCTCTTTCCCGTCGCTGCCGTTGCCGCGTCGCTCATTGCGGGTTGCTCCACGCGCGGCGCCGCGGTGCGGGACCTCGCTTCCCAGGAGCTCGCATGCCCGAGCAGCTTCGTGAGCGTGAGGCACGTGAGCGGCCACATCTACAGTGCAAGCGGGTGTGGCTCGGCGATCGAGGTCGCTTGCTACGATCCCTACGAGAGCACCGGGGCGCACAAGGGCTGGGCCGACGGCGCGACGGCCGGGAACCGCGTGCGCTGCGAGTCGCTCGTGCAGCGGCGGCCTCCGCCGGTGCTCTCGAGCGGGAATGCGACTGCGACCCCGAGCTCGAGCGCGGCCACGAAGGCGGGATTCGATCGTCCGCTCGCGGCGAAGCTACTCGCGGCGAGCGCAGAGCGCGCGCGCACGTGCTCCGCGCCCGGCGGCATGAGCGGACCGGGCCGCGCCCGCATCACGTTCGCGCCGAGTGGCGAGCGACCCCGTCGCGCCGACGCCGTAAAGGTGCGCGCGCACGGAGATTTCGCCTAGGATCACTGCAGAATGAACGGTGCAGCGTGACCGAGCCCGCGGACCGGCGTTCACAGCCACGCGAGCGCTGCACGGCCCGGATCCTCTGGTCCGTGGTCGGCCGCCATGATCTCCAGATCGATCGGCTCCACGACGTGAGCTCCTCCGGAGCGCTCGTCTCGACCGAGGCGGTCGCGAAGATCGGCGAAGAGATTCGCTTCGACCTGCTCGACGAGGACGGCGAGAAGATCGCGACGGGACTCGCCCGGGTGGTCCGCGTCGTCTCGACCGGAATGGGCATCGCGCTTCTGGCCCTCGGCGTCGACGCCGCGCTCATCACGGCGCTCGGCGTCGAGGAGAAGAAGAGCTCGATCGCGCCAGCGCGCGAGCGGCCGCCGGCCCTGCCGGGCAAGGTCGGCGGCCCGCCGCCCATGCCGGGGGAGCATCTCCACGCGAGCCTCGCCGGCGCGGCGGCCCCTCGGGAGGAGCCCGAAGAAGAAGAGGACGACAGCCTCGCGCCGCAGATCGAGCCCCTCAACGTGCGCCGCACGGGGATGATCATCGGTATCGACCTCGGCACGACGAACACCTGCGCTTCGTACGTCGAAGACGGACGCCCGAAGATCATTCCGGGAAGGACGGGCTCGAACACGATTCCGTCGATGATCACGTTCGACGCCGACGGCACCTGTCACGTCGGGCAGCGCGCCGCCGATCGTCAGATCCTCCACCCCCTCCGCACGGTCTATGGCTCGAAGCGACTCGTCGGGCGCACGTTTCGCGCGGAGGTCGCGGCCGAGCTACAGGAGTACTTTGCTTACCCGCTCGCCGAGGCCGAGGGGCAGCGCTACGGCGTTCGCATCGACGACGACGTGGTCAGCATGGACACGATCGCGGCGAAGATCCTCGAAGAGGTGAGGAGCACCGCCGAAGCGCATCTCGGGGTGCCGGTCGAGGCGGCTGTCATCACCGTTCCTGCCTATTTCTCGGAGACACAGCGCGATGCCGTGCGGCGCGCGGCGAAGGAGGCGAAGCTCGCCGTCCACCGGATCGTCAACGAGCCGACCGCGGCGGCCGTGGCCTACGGACAGAAGCAGAAGCAGGCGGCGCGCGTCGCGGTCTGGGACTTCGGCGGCGGTACCTTCGACTTCTCCGTCGTCGACCTGAGCGACGGAAAGCTCGAGGTCGTCGCTACCGGAGGGGACAACTTCGTCGGCGGCTCGGACTTCGACGATCTCCTCGCGTCGTACCTGCTCGTCGAGTTCCAGCGCGCCGAGGGCCTCGAGGTCGATCCCGAGCCTCAGCAGATCGCACGGCTCCGCGAGGGGGCAGAGCTGGCCAAGCGCGCGCTCTCCGTCCAGACCGAGTTCCTCGTCGAGATCCCGGAGTTCATGCGCGGGCCCGAGCGAACGTTGCGCGTCGAGGTGACGCGCGCCAAGTTCGACGCGATCACGCAGACGCTCATCGCGCGGACGCTCTCCATCGCCTCGGAGGTCATGGCGGCGCGATCCATCGTGGCGAAGGAGCTGGACGACGTGCTCCTCGTCGGCGGAACGACGAGGATCCCGGCCGTCCAGCTCGCCGTGGCGGAGCTGTTCGGTCGTCGTCCGAGCAAGCGCATCAACCCCGACGAGGCGGTGGCCCTCGGTGCGGCGCTGCTCGCCGAGGAGATCGGCTCGTCGTCGTCACCGTCGCTCCTCGATATCCTTCCCATGAGCGTGGGTCGTGGCATGAGCGGCCTCAGGTTCGAGCCCATCGTGGAGCGGTACAGCCGCCTGCCGACGAGCGCGGAGATCACGCTCGACGCCGACCTCCTCGGCAACGTCACCCTCCCCATTTTTCAGGGTGAGTCGTCGGAGGTGAGCCGCAACGAGTACATCTGCACGGCGCTCGTGGAGGACCGCTCGCTCTTCGACAACGGCAAGGTGACGTTCAACCTCTCGTTCGACGAGCACTGCGTGATGGCCGTCGACGCAAAAAACGCGCGCACCAAGGCGCCCCTCGCGGTGAGGCTCGACCGATCGCGACCGCTCGACGATGTGCTCGCGGACCTCGGCAAGTACAGCGGACCGAAGGAGCCCGTCGCCTGGCAGAAGCCCCAGTCGCGTCTCGGTATTGTGCTCGGCAAGCTCTTCAAGGTGTTCGGGCGCTGAGCGAGGCGCTCAGCGCACGACGTGGAAGCCTCGCGACGCGACGCGGCGACGGCTGAGGTCCGAGTCGATCGATGCAATAGCGCGACGATCGAAGTCGGTGTGAAGCGCGCTCTCGTCTAAGCTCGACGGCGATGACGACCGACCACGAGATCACCGCGATGCGGCAATGGTTCGAGAGCCCACGGTTCGCCGGGCTCCATCGGCTCCACACGCCTCGGGAGGTCGCCGAGCAACGCGGCTCCATCCGCGTGGACTACAGCGTTGCGCGCGAGGCCGCCGAGGCCTTCCACGCTCGCCTCCGCCAGCTCTTCACCGAGAAGAAGTGCATCACCACGTTCGGTCCCTACTCGCCCGGTCAGGCCGTCGCGATGAAGCGCACCGGGATCGAGGCCATCTACCTCGGCGGCTGGGCGACCAGCGCCAAGGGCTCCGTCCAGGAGGACCCCGGCCCCGATCTCGCCAGCTACCCGCTCAGCCAGGTTCCCGACGAGGCGGCGCCGATCGTCCGCGCCCTCCTCACCGCCGACAAGAACCAGTACTTCGCGCGCTCGCGCATGACGGAGGAGCAGCGGCGGTCGACCGAGCCGGTCGACTATCGCCCTTTCATCATCGCCGATGCAGACACGGGCCACGGCGGCGACGCGCACGTCCGGAACCTCGTCCGCCGCTTCGTCGAGGTCGGCGTGCCCGGCTATCACATCGAGGATCAGAAGCCCGGCGTGAAGAAGTGCGGCCACCAGGGAGGCAAGGTGCTCGTCTCCGAAGACGAGCAGATCAAGCGCCTCAGCGCTGCGCGGTTCCAGCTCGACATCATGCAGGTGCCGGGGCTCATCGTGGCGCGCACCGACGCCGAGTCGGCGACGCTGCTCGACGGACGGAGCGACGAGCGCGATCAGCCGTTCATCCTCGGCGCGACGAACCTCGCCGTGCCGAGCTTCAAGGTCGCCTTCCTGGCGATCCTCCGCCGGTTCCACCGCCGCGGCATCGAGGAGCTCACCGGCTACCAGCTCTACGCCACGAGCGAGGACGAGTACGCGGCCGCCGACGCCTGGCTCGACGAGATGCGCCTCGGCGCCCTCCTCGACGAGGCCGTCGCCACGTACGAGAAGGACGGCCGCGTCGCCGTGGACGCCGCGCTCGACAAGGTCTTCGATCGCCTCGTGGACGTCTGGCAGGTCGAGGCCAACGTGAAGACCTACGGCGAGGCTGTCGCCGAGGTCATGCGCTTCCTCGCTAGCGAGGGCGTCGTGTTCCCGATGTCCGAGGAGGAGTGGCTCACCTTCGCGGCTCGCGCGTCGTTCTACACGATCAGCGAGAAGGCGCGTTCGATGGGCGTCCACGTCGTCTGGGACTGCGAGCACTCGAAGACGCCCGACGGCTATTACCAGGTGCGCGGCGGCATCGACTACGCCATCGCCAAGTCGCTGGCCGTCGCGCCGTACGCCGACATCCTATGGATGGAGACGAAGACCGCCGATCTCCACGACGCGAAGATCTACGCCGACGCGATCCACGCGAAGTACCCGGACCGCATGCTCGCGTACAACCTTTCACCGTCGTTCAACTGGGACACGACGGGGTTGAACGACGAGCAGATGCGGCGCTTCCCGGAGGAGCTCGGGAAGATGGGCTTCGTCTTCAACTTCATCACCTACGGTGGCCATCAGATCGACGGGCTCGCGGGCGAGGAGTTCACGCAGGCGCTGCGTGAGGATGGCATGCTGGCGCTCGCGCGCCTCCAGCGCAAGTTCCGGCTCCTCGAGTCTCCCTATCGGACGCCGCAGACGCTCGTGGGCGGGCCCCGCGCCGACGCCGGGCTCATGGCGCTCGCAGGACGCACGGCGACCACCAAGGCGATGGGCAAGGGCTCGACGCAGTTCCAGCACATCGTGCTCACCGAGGTCCCGCCGAAGCTCCTCGAGGAGTGGCTCGACATGTGGCGCGGGAAGCACGGCATCGCAGCGAAGCTGAAGGTGTCGCTCAAGCCGCACAGCTCGGGGTCGGAGCTGCTCGAGCTCGTCATCCTCGGTGCGGGCGGCGAGAAGGCGGCCAACGTCATCTTCGACAAGATCCAGGATCGACGCGGGCGCAACATCCTGTCGGTGCGCGATCAGAACACCTTCGACACGGGGCTTCGTCGCAAGCGCCTCATGACGCTCACGCAGCTCTTCCTCATCCATCGCTACAAGATCGACTCCGTCCACTACCTCACGCCCACCGCGGACAACCATCGGCAGACCGAGGGAATGAAGGCGCGCGGGCTCTTCTCCGCGGTCAACGACGAGGTCGGTGAGATCATCGTCGCCGACGTCAGCAAGGAGCGCGTGAAGCAGCTCCTCGACCCGGATCGCACCGCGCTGGAGACGCTCATCCGCGAGGGCTGAGCGCGTCGAGCTCACCGCGCGAACGGCCTGTTCACTTCGTCGTCGGTGATCGTGATGCTGGTCGTCTCGCCCTGATCGGCCAGGCTCTTCGCCGCGAGCAGCTTGGTCGTAGGCGCCAGGATGCTGAAGTGGTTCGCCCCCTCCACCGCGAGGAACCGGAGGTTGGGATTGTTGCTGGCGCTCCTCATCGCCCGCACGTCGCCGATGTTCCCGGGGCTCCTCGCGCCCTCGATGACGAAGACGGGGCTCCGGGCCGAAGCGAGCCAGCGACCCGGAGCGCGGAGCTCGACCTCACGCGCGTCGGTCGTGTCGAATGGAGTGAGCTCGGACCCGTAGCCCGTGACGTCGCTCACCGGACCGAAGGCGAACGTCGCGCGGAAGCGCCCCGAGGCCTCCGCGGTCAGGAGCGCGAGCGTGCCGCCGGTGCTGTGCCCGCCGAGGTACAGATGCGTCGCGTCCACCGACTCCTGCTGCGCGAGGAAGTCGGCGGCGGCGAGGACGTCGTCGACCTCGCCGAGGAAGGCCTCCTTGACCCCGGGATTGCCGCTGCCGCCGCGAAGGGCAGGAAACATCGTCACGATGCCGGCCTTCCGGAATGCGCTCGCCGACTGCTCGTTCTCGGGCGGGTACTCCTTCCAGGCGCCCTCGTCGATCGAGTTGCAGTCGCCGCCGGTGATCCAGACGATGGCCGGGTGCTTCTTGCCGTCTGCGGGCGCGACGCTGAGATAGGCCGCCATGCTCCCCGCCGGCGACGGGTAGTGCACCTGGCGAAAGAGGTCGCCCGGCGGCGCCGGGGGTGGCTGCGCGAGCGCCTCTCGCCTCACGAGCTTGGTCGCGAAGCCGCGCCGTGCTTCGGAGAGCGAGGTGCTCTTGGGCTTGCTGCAAGCCGCGAGCAGGAGTGCCAGCGCGATGAAGGATCGTCTCATGGTGTGCTCGCTCCCCTGATGGAGTGAGCGCATCGTAGCGCTCGTCTCCGAGCTCAAGTGCGTGTTCGAGCTCGAAGCCGCTGCGCACCGGGCCCGACGCGTAGATCGCCTGGCGCGTCTTGCTCCGCAGCCCGGGGCTCTGAGCGAGCGCGTCGCGCGACTTCTCGCGCAAGGGCGCCGCACACTTGTTCTTCGCCATCTTCACCCGCGTCCGCCCGCCGAGGGCGTTGCCGTCCGTCGTGGTGTCCGGACTGCCGGACGTCACGACAGCCTCTTGGCGGAGGTGGTTGATGGACATGAGCGGCACGCGTGGACGCGCGTGAGACGGTTGACGTCCGACCTGGACGTCGCTCACCGAGGGAGCGGAGGCGCAGCGTCGTCGTCGGCATCGTCGTCGTCCTCGCGGCGCTCGGCGAAGTAGCGACGTGACCATGCATGGAGGTCGGGCTTCTCGCTCGCCCACTCCCAGCAGCCGGTGGCTCCGACGCGGATGTCCACGTTCGGATCGAAGGCGTGCGCGCGGAGCTCCTTGTTGCGGTCGGCGTAGCGCCGGTTCCCGAGCGTGCCGTGCCACAGGTGGAGGAGCCGACCTGGCGCGAACGTCAGGCGACCACGCACGACCTCGTCGACCCGCCTCGCCCATCGACGGAAGTGCGCGAGGTGGCGTCCGCCGTTGCCGACCATGCGATGGATGCATCGCGAGCCGAGATCCGCGGCGAAGGCATGCGCCATCATGTGATCGGCGCTCCCGCCGATCGACGCGTCGTAGAGGCCGTGGCGCGCGATGAGATCGCGGTGCGCCGCCCACGCGAAGCCGGTGTGGCCGTGGAGGTCGTACTTGCCGTGCGCGAGCGACTCCGGATGATTGACGTACATCGACGCGAAGCTCTCGTACGTGTCGTCTCCGTCGCGCGGCGCGAGCGCGCCGCGCGAGAGGCGCACGGCGTTCGCGAACGGCTGCACGACCGCGGCGACATCGAGGAGCTCGGACGTGCGCGTGGCCCATTCGGGGTCCTCGAAGAGCACGTCGGCATCGAGCCACGCGACCTTGGTGCAGTGGGCCGGCAGCCACCCGGTTCCGAGATCGAGCAGGCGCTCCTTCTGCCACATGAGGTCGCGCGCCTCGACGCGCAGGCTCGCGTGCCTCTCGTCGAGGGTGAACTCCTCGTCCTCGAAGCGGGCCTCGACGATCACGATGGGAATGCCCGCGGCGCGGATCGGCTCGATGAAGCGCTCGAAGTTCTCGGCGCGCGCGCGGAAGCGGCACGGGTTGAAGTAGGAGGTGACGATCCCGAGGTCGGTCGGGCGCGCGTACGTCGGCGCGGTCACAGGAGCGATGCTCCGTACTGCGCGGCGTGGGTGTCGGTGCCGCCGCACGCGCGTACGCAGGGCTCGAGGCGCCCGTCGGCGACGCTTCGCTTCGGCCATCCTTCGGGGACGAGCGTCTGGAAGAAGGGGCCTTCGACGATCTCGCGGATCGAGAGGGAGCGTGCGTCGAGCGAGGCCTTGCCTTCGGGGAGGCGGCGCAACAGATCCCAGATCTGCGCGGTGCCGGCGGGGCGACCGGGCGGGTAGAGCGCGCCCGTCCAGCAGCAAGGGAAGACGAGGCCCTCGGCGCTGACGTAGAGGCGGCTGTGCTGCACGGCCTTGCAGGCGATCTCGGTGTCGGCCTGGTAGTCGGTGAAGCGGCCGACCTGCGTGAGGCGGACGACGGCGGGGTTCTTGAAGCGATCGCTGGTGGGCTCTTCGATCACGTAAGCAGGCTCGCCGTCACGGTCCAGGACCCGCTTGCCGGAGACGTTTCCGGCGGCGAAGAACCGGCTCGTCTTCTTGAGGAAGAAGCGCTTGAAGCCGAGCTTCTTCGCGAGCTCACGTGCCTCGTCGACCTGGTGCTCGTTGTGCTTGAAGACGATGAAGTCCCACTCGGCACGTCCGCCGGCGGCGATGAATGCCGTCGCGGCCTCCATGATGCGCGCCCACTGCGTGCCGCGGCGGTAGAGGTGGTTGGTGTCCTCGAGCCCGTCGATGGAGAACCTTACGTACGTGACGACCGTGGCAAGATCGGCCCAGAAGCTCGGCGTGCGACCGCTGCCGTTGGTGAACATCCCGAGCTCGAGGCCCGCGCTCAGGGAGCGCAGGTGCTCGAAGATCGAGAGCGTGTCCTTCGCGACCATCGGGTCGCCGTAGTTGCCGCACGCGTAGATCTTGCGGAGCCGCGTGACGAGCTCGCCCGGAAAGATGGCGCGGACGTCCTCGAGGGTGAGCTCGGAGAGAGGAAGCGCCGGGTTGACGGGGCCGCCGGAGAGGTTGCGCGGGCACTGCGGGCAGGCGGCGTTGCAGCGCGTGGTGAGCTCGAGGTGCACCTCGCGGAGGTCCTCGTAGCGGTACATGCACGAGGAGTGTGCACGGAATTCGGGGGTGGGAACAGGGGATCGCCGCTCGAAACCGCTGGGCTCAGAGAGCGAGCGGAGCGCTCGCCGTCAAAGCTCGCGAGTGTCACGGCCAGCGATAGACGCTCCTCGCTGACACGCAATGCCTCCTCCAGCCGGCGCCGGTCCGAGATGTCCGTCCAGGAGCCGAGAATCTCGGCGGAGCGGCCCGTCGTGTCCGTGACGAGCCTCGCCTCGTCACGTATCCAGCGATAGTCACCCGTGGCGGTCCGGAACCGGAGCTCCTGGGTGTGATGGCCATATTCGAACAGGTGATGTAGCCGTGTCGGAAGCGAGGAGCCCGGCAACGCCCTTCTCACCGTAGATGTTCATCCCGTTGTAGCCGCCCGCGTTCGTGCCGCTGCCGCCGACGGAAGCGATCACGTAGACCGGCTTGAAGGCGTCCGCGCCACGGGCGTCCGTCAGCTTGTAGCTGCCCACGCAGTTCTCGGTGATCGCGCTGTCACTCGAGCCGACGTCCTCGTCGTCCGTCTCGACGCCGCAGCCTCCGAGAGCGCTTCCGACGAGCATTGCTCCAACCACCATCCCAGCGCGAACGAACGGCTTCATTGTCGTTCTCCTCGGGGACAACCATGAGCATCAAGCGGGCCAACCGGCGGGCGCGGTGCTTGGCGTGAAATCCCGGCTGAGCGCGCGGCTCGCTGACGATCCGTGAGCTGACCGCACCCCTGCACGCCCGCCGGCGGCTGGTGACCGACTACTACGGGGCCGGCGTGCACTGAGTCGCGGGCCCGTGGCGCAGGGCGGCCAGGCCCGACTTCGCGATCAGGGGACTCGCGCGCCCCGCCCCTCGCGATCCGAGGAAAAGGCCCTTGTCTCGCGCGGCATGCCCGTTGCTCGACGGAATGCATGCGCGTCGGCCCCTCGCTCCTCGCCCTCTCGGTCGCCCTCTCGGCCTCGCTTCTTCCTGCCGCGGCACACGCCGAGGAGACGGCTCCCCCGCCAGCCGCCGTCGAGACCTCACCTCGCTGGTTGCTCGTCGGTGTCGGCGCCGGCGTCTTCGCCGTGAGCTATGGCGTGTCGGCGTTCGTGGCGGCCACCGCCTCGAACGTGACCGACGCCGATCATTCCGGGTACGCGTGGATGGCGGTGCCGGTGGTCGGGCCGTTCGTGACGCCTGGCCAGGCACCTCTCAGGCGCGACGAGAAGGTGACCATCCCCGCGCTCGGCGTCGCGCAGGTGATCGGGCTCGGTCTCGCGGCCGCCGGCTTCGTGTTCCCGAAGACGAAGGGGACGTCCGCGGCCGCGAGCACGGCGTTCGTTCCGGCCGGTCCGCAAGGCTCGGCCGGCGCGACGTTCGTCGGGACGTTCTGAGCGCCAGGCCTGCGGTCTCTACATCGCTACCGAACGCACCGACTCGCTCACCGTCGCGCTCAATGGCCACAACAAGGTCCAGCCCACGTCACGCTGCGCCCGATCGACGAGGGTGAAACCGCCCGCTCAGGGAATCGGAACGGAGGCTGATGTCGTCGTCGGCGCGCTCTCGCAACGGTAGGCGTTGCCGATGTTGGTCACGTCGGTCTGGCCGCCGGAGATGGAGCCGTGGTTGCCGGAGATGGTGTTTCCCGCCCTCGTGTCCTCGAGCACCACGTAGTTCGCGCCCATCGTGTGGGCCTTGTTCTTCATGTCGTTCATCGCGCCCTGGGCCAGGTTCTTGTTGCTGGTCAGGCCGCCGGTGGCCGAGCCCCCCTGCTCTCCGATCACGGTGCCGAGGTACTCGCAGCCTTGCGGCACGGGCTGCCGGGTGACGAGGACCCGCCCTGCACCGGGCTTGAGCGCGGTCGCGGCGCAGCCGGCGATCGAGGAGGCGAAGAGACAAACCACGAGGACACGATGAAACAAGCGCATGGCGACCTCGGAGCAAGCGTCGTGCCGGGGATGATTGGCCGAGGAAGTGCGCGCGTGACCACGCACTTCGCGCGATGTGGAGTCGGGCGTTCACGAGAGGCTCGGCGGTCACGGTTCACGGTGACCACCACGCTGAGAGGGTCGTTCAGTCCTCGACGATCCGGCGGTGCCGCTTCGTCTCGCGCATCCGCGCGGAGACGATGAGCGAGCTACTGCACGCGGCGAGCGCAACGACGACGAGAGCGCGACGAGCGCGGCGAGGTTAGACTGGCCACGTGGGAGCCGTGGCGAGAGTCCGCACGCCGTGAGAGCGCGAACGCGAGCGACGATCGTGCGCGTGGCCCTCGCTGCGCCCCTCCTCGCGTGTGGGGTCGCGCGGCCGTCGCCGAGCCACGGGCCACGTGAGGATGCCGACGCGGCAAGGCCGCTGCCTCCCCTGGCGTCTAGCGACGCAGCCCTCGCCCCGACCTCGGCCGTCACGGCGGCGCCTCCTGAGGAGACCGCGTCGGCCGATGCCGGCTCTGCGCCGGTGCCGACGTTCACCCCGCACGACGTCGGCCCCATTCGCGCCGGCGGCCCGGACACGGACGGGAGATGGACGCCGGTGAGCGTCGAGAACGACAAGGGCGCTCTGGCCATGTGGAAGACCGTCCTCCACCCCGACAAGGCTCACCCGTCGGCGGAGCTCTTCGTCGTCGCGATCGATCTCTCGCGCGTTCGCCTCCACTCGGTCGCCGGCGAGTCGGAGCCCGCGACCGAAGTCCCGTCGGCGAAGGGCCACGCGCGTTCGGGCGTCATTCCTGCCGAACAGCGCGACGTCCTGCTCGCTGCGTTCGACGGCGGGTGGAAGGGCGAGCACGGCCACTACGGCATCAAGGTCGACGACGTGACGCTCGTGAAGCCTCGCGACGGGGCCTGCACGATCGCCGCCTACCAGGACGACAGCATGCGCATCGCACCGTGGGCGGACCTCGCCGACGGCGAGCCCCGCATGCGCCTCTTCCGCCAGACGCCGGCATGCATGTACGCCAGGGGCGTGCGCCACCCGGGCCTCGCCGCCGAGGCGACCACCAACTGGGGCGCGGCCGCGAACGGCGATCCGGTCATCCGCCGGTCGGCGATCGGCCTGAACGAAGGGCGCGACGCGCTCCTCTTCTCCGTGAGCAACGCCATGACGGCGCCCGCGATCGCGGACGGCATGCACCACGCCGGCGCCCACGACGTCGCCGAGCTCGACGTGAACTGGTCGTTCCCCAAGTTCCTGGTCTTCGGACGGAACGCGGCGGGCGTCCTCGAGGCCAGCTCGCTGTTCGCCGGCTTCGTCTTCACGAAGAACGAATACGTGCGGCAGAGGTCGGCGAGAGACTTCTTCTACCTCGCGCGGCGGTGAAGTGCTGAAGCCTCGCGGCGGCTCGGCGGTATGCTCGGAGAATGCCCGCGCCCTTGCGTATGACGATGCTCCTCGCCGTCTTGCTCGCAGCGTGCGCGAGCAAGAACGGCGCTGACGGGGCGGCCACGCCTGCGACCCCACACCCGAGCGACTACGTGTTCGGCGACGGCCAGACGTACGAGAAGAACCCCGAGGTGAAGCTCGCTCGCGAGTACTGGATCATCGGCGTCGCCAGGGACGGCACGCGCTTCATGCTGCCAGCGATTGCGCTTCGAGGTGGAGCAGAGCGACGGCGTCTCGCTGCGCGTGGAGCCGTTCGCGCTCACGTCGGACTTGCTCGACGTCTGCAAGACCTTCCCCGCAGATCGCGGCGGCGTGATGCGCGCCACATGCGACCACCTGCTCGGCAACGAGATGTCGAGCTCGGGCGCGCCCGAGATCGGGCACGAATTCTCGCTCGACGAGTGCCGCGTCATCGCCGCGCGGCTGTGAACGAGCTCTACGGCATCCGCTGAGCCTGAGCGCGCGTCAGTACTCGACGACGGCGGGCGGGTCGCCACCGTCCCAATGGCATGTCGACTCGCCCGTGATCGGATGCATCGGCGCGCCGTGGCTGCAACACGAAGAAGGCCTGGTGCGGGCCGACCCGCGCGCCGCCCAAAGGGACGTGCCAACCTCAGCGAAACGGCCCGTTGCTCGCGCTCTCGACGACCCGGACGTCGAGGCGCTTCGGGTGCTTCGCCGCCGCCTCGAGCGCCTCGGCAAAGTCCTTCGCGTACCACTCGGTGAGCCCGCAGCTCGCGCAGACCCACGCCTCGAAGCGACCGACCGCAGCACGATAGCCATTGCTGTCGTAGAGCCCGACCGCGCGCGCCGGCACCGCGAAGGTAGTGACGTTGAACGGCACGATGCCGTTCGGCGAATCGTGTGACGGCTGGCGCATCTCGTCGATGACGTACAGCTTGCCGCAAGCGCACTTCGGGCAATGGCCGGAGCTCTTCATCCGCCGAGTCTACGGCACCGGGCTCGGCCGCCGCCGCAACCAGTTGCGCTCGCCAGCGCCGAGAGAGCACCACGCGCTGCTGCGGAGCGAGATGCCGCGTTTCACACCAGTCTCCTAGACTAGAACGAAAATCGTCGAGACAGCCTCAAGGTTCGTCCGCATCGCCCGTTTTAGGTGGGTTGACCCGTCTCGATGCGGACCACGCTCTGTCGCCACCGGAGGACTCCATGAGCTCCCTACCTGCCTCGTCTCGTTCCGAATGGGGCTCGCTGCGCCCCGGGGTATCGGCCAGAGCGAGCTCGCGGCGGACGCGGCCGTCCGCCGTTGCGATCTCGCAAGGTCCCGGGTCCGACGTCGCCCCTGCGCTCATCGTGAGTCGCTACCGCGACGGAGCGTCGTTGACGGCGCTGGCCGCCCTCACGCTCTGCGACCGCGAGGGCGTGTCGTTGTCGGGCCTTCCGCTCGACGTCATCGGCGACGGCGAGCTTGGCTCGGGGATCGTCCTCCGACGCCGCGTCAGTGAGCTCCACGGGCCCTCCCCCTCGCGGCCGAGCTGCGGCTGATCGCTAGACGACCCGAGCACCGGTTCTCCCCGCGAACCTTCCCAACCTCGGCGACACTCGTTAACGTGCTCGCAGATTGCCAGCCAAGACCCCCGAAGCGAAGGACGACAAGGCACTCCCCTGGTTCACGGGGACGATCTCGTCGCTCGTCCTCGACGACAGCCCTGGCGGCTCGCCCGTCTCGCAGAAGCCGCCGTCCCTCCCCTTCAATCACGATCGTGCGGCTCGCGTGTTTCGCGAGGTCTCGAGCATCGAGACGCGGCTCGTCGACGAAGGCGAGGTCGCGCACGGCGGCTTCAGCACCGTCCGCCGGGTCTACGATCCGCGGCTCCGCCGCCACCTCGCGCTGAAGGTCCTCGATCCGGAGGTCCTCGAGGCTCGCGCGGACTCGATCACACGGCTCCTCGAAGAGGCGCAGATCACGGGGCAGCTCGACCACCCCAACATCGTCCCGATCTACGATCTCGGCGGTGACGTCGAGGGGCGGCCGAGCTTCTCGATGAAGCTCGTACACGGTCGCACGCTGAGGCAGGCGATCGAGAGCCGAACGCTCGAGGAGCGCACCGCGCGAGAGCTCGAGGACCTCGTCACGATCGTCCTCAGGGTGTGCGACGCGATCGCGTTCGCGCATAGCCGCGGAGTCATCCACCGCGACCTCAAGCCCGAGAACATCATGACGGGCAGCCACGGGCAGGTCTACGTCATGGACTGGGGCTGCGCGCTGCTCCTCGGTGAACGCGGCGGCGGCGAAGGCGAGGTCACGCGCGTCACGCTCCAGCGCGATGCGAACGCCGCTGCGCTCGATGCGCCGGGGACGATCATCGGTACCGCGGCCTACATGCCGCCCGAACAGGCATGGGGGCGTATCGACGAGATCGACGAGCGGTCCGACGTCTATGCGCTCGGCGGCATCCTCTACCACATCCTCACGGGCGTCCCCCCGCACCGCGGCGAGACGATGATCGCGTCGCTGCTCGTCGCGCAGACGGGCATCGTCGAGTCGCCGCACGAGACCGTCGGGGAGGCTGCCGACCGCTTGCCTCCCGGCCTGTGCGCGATCGTGATGAAGGCGCTCGATCCCGAGCCCGCGTGCCGGCACGGCTCGGTCGATGCGCTACGTCAGGAGCTCGAGCGCTTCTTGCGCGGAGGCGGTTGGTTCGCGCAGGTCGTCTTCGCGGCGGGCGCGACGATCGTCCGCGAAGGAGACACCGGTGACTGCGCGTACATCATCGTCAGCGGGAGGTGCGAGGCGCGCAAGACCGAGGGCGATCGGCAGGTGAGCATGCGAGTCATGGGCGCTGGCGAGGTCGTCGGCGAGACCGCCGTGCTGACCGAGGGGCTGCGATCGGCGAGCGTGGTCGCGCTCGAGGAGGTCACCGCGCTCGTCGTGACGCGCGACTCCTTCGAGCGCGAGCTCGGCACCGGCTCGTGGATGGGCGTCTTCATGCGCGCGCTCGCGGGGCGCTTCCGCGAGCTCGACACCCGGCTCATGAAGATGCGGATGGAAGCGGCGCCGCCGAGCCTCGTCCGCGGGTAGGCATCGAGGTCGCGCAGGCCACGGTCTCCGGGCAGACGCACTCGGGCATCGACCTCCCCGACGGCACCTACCGCGTAGCGTCGCGCGCGCAGTCCGCGTCTGGCGTCGTCACGAGCACCGAGGACGTCACGTTCCGCTGATCCGGCACGTCGCGCGAGAGAGGCGAGCTCGTCCGCTGCTGGCGACGCGAGGCACGCCTGTTGCTCGCCTGGGGGCCGAGGAGCTCCGTCATGACCGACCGGCAAGCTGCTGCGCTCATGTTGATGTTCATGTTCTACTGGGTGCCGTTCGCGCTCGTGGCCTACCTCACGGAGCACTGGAACGAGGAGAGCGCCCAGAACCGGCGCCGGCACCTCGTCCACCCAATCCGCTACATGCGCGCGATCCGCCCCACGCACGGCGCCGCAGCGCACTGAGCTCAGGCCGAAGGCCTGACGACAGGGCATCCACGATCGCGGTGAGTGGCGGATTCCCGCGATGAACCGCGCGGCAGGCCGCGCCATTGACACGATCATGGGCACCCGCCATTTTCCGTCGACCGCGACCGCGACCGCGACCGTGACCGCGACCGCGGACCGCGACCGTACTCGTCAGCGTCATGGCGATCACGGCCTGCGATGGCGTCTCCGCCGAGTCGTCTGCCGGCAACGTCACCCCCGAGCTTCGAGCCATCGCCGCTGAGGGCCCTTACGGGGCGGAGACTGCGCGTTCGCTCGAGGGCGTCCCCGTGGTGGTGTTCCACGGGATCTGCCCGACCACGTGTGACCCGTCGCAGGTGTACAGCATCCCCAGCGCCGCCTTCGACGAGCTGCTGACCGCACTCTCCGCGCGCGGGTACCAGACCCTCTCCGCCCACGACTACGCGCAGTTCTTGCTCGGCCGCGCAGAGAACCTCCCGCCGCGCCCGATCCTCATCACGTTCGACGACGGGCGCGCCGACGGCTATCTCGGCGCGGACCCGATCCTCGCGCGGCTCCACATGCGCGCGACCACCTTCATCATCACGAAGGTGATCAAGGACACGCGCGGCTACTACATGAGCTGGTCGGACATCGTCGACGCCGGGGACTCCGGCCGGTGGGACATCCAGCTCCACGCGCACGAGGGTCACACGACGGTGCCGATCGGGCCGCCGGACGAGAACGGCAACACCCCTACGGGCTCCGCGTATGCGTGGAGGCGCTGGGTCTGCGCGGCGCACTGATCGTCCGCAAAGCGCGTGGGCGTGGTCGAGCCGGCGCCGAGCTCCCATGCGTGGCTCTCGGCCCAGGCCTCGGCGTATTCGGCGTACGCCGGCTTGGGGTCGACCGCGGCGAGCGCCATCAGGCCCTCGAAGTAGACGGCGCGTGACCAGCTGTTGCTCGGGAGGACCTCGCGCTTCAGGACGATGGCGGCACCGGGCGAAGGCCACTTCGCCATGAAGGCATCATTGACGCACGCCATCGTGACGAGCGCGGCGGTCGCGTCGAGCTCGGTGTCGGGAGGCCCGCGGGCCTCCGGAGGAGCGTCGAGGCCACCGGCGCCGACCTGACAGCCGAGCGTCCAAACGACCAGACCGACCGCGAGCCACGGCGAGGCAGCGCGGAGCCGCGGGGGTTGCACGTCGATGATCAACGGCCGGCGCGCCGGGCCCTTAATGACCAACCCGCGCTTCTCCATCGTCTCCACGAGCCGAGCCGAGCCGAGCCGCGCCGAGCCGAGCCGCGCCGCGCCGCGCCGCGCCGCGCCGCGAGGGAGTGGCTGCCGTGAGCCTCGTTCACGAACCAGGCGCAACCCCTCGATTCTGCAAGCGCACGCCTAGGCAGGGAGCTTGCACACGCTGGGCGCCACATGCTCGCGCGTCGTCGCCGTCCATCCTCGTCGCCTGGGTCGGCGGCGCTTGGTTCGTGCGTCTCGTGCGTGGCGCTGGCTCTCGTGGGCTGCGGGCCCGGCCCGCTGGCGCAGCCCGCCGCCGTCGCGCGCGCGCCGACGGCGTCCGTGATGCCGGTGCCGTCGACCGTC
>Ga0335397_10000701_pt1 | contig 44857 bp, 33 predicted proteins | sample MAT04_FD_205740 | JGI IMG/M metagenome (GOLD analysis project Ga0335397, IMG submission 205740) | Freshwater microbial communities from Lake Fryxell liftoff mats and glacier meltwater in Antarctica - MAT-04 (spades assembly) (version 2) ... | reverse complement strand
AGCGGTCAGCGCGCCAGCAATCGGCGGCTGCGCTACCAGACGGCGCTGGGAGAGGCGCGCGAGGTCTGGGGAGCATGCGACGTGATGGAGGCCAAGCGACTGGCACAGGTCGGTCCGGAGATCCGATCGAGACTCAACAAGATCATCGGGACGCTGGTGAACATCACGAGGTGAGTCGACGCGGGTGGCCGGCGGCGACGGTCGCCGGCCACCGCGACCCGCTCACACTCGCCCCCGCGCTCGCCCCCGCCCTCACGCTCGCCCCCGCCCTCACGCTCGCCCCCGCTTACCAGCTGAGGACTAGCTTACCGACGACATCGTTCGCCTCGAGCCTCCGATGCGCCTCCGCGATGTCCTTCATCGGCATCACGTCCGCGATGATGGGTCGCATCTTGTTGCTCTCGAACGCGGCGCGGGTGTGGTGATCGAAGTCGCGGGCCAGCGCGATCTTCTCCTCGATCGGACGCGAGCGGAGCACCGTGCCGACGATCGACGCGCGCTTCTGGAGGAGCATCCCCAAGGGCAGCTCACCGGTCGCGCCAGCCAACAGACCGATCACCACGAGACGACCGCGCGCCTCGAGCGCCGCGATGTTCTCCCCGAGGTAACCGCCTCCCACGCCGTCGAGGATCACGTCGGCGCCGCGCCCGACCTTCTCCTTCAGCACGTCGGCGAAGCGTGGCGTCTCTCGATCCACCAACAGACTCTCATCGAGCTTCAGGCCCAGCGCCTCGAGCTCCGCGAGCTTGGCCGCATCACGGCTGGTGCCGACCACGCTCGCGCCAGTGAGGCGCGCGAGCTGGATCGCCGCGGTGCCGATCCCGCTGGCCGCCGCGTGCACGAGTAGCAGCGAGCCCGCGCGCAGATCGGCCTGACGAAAGAGCGCATCCCACGCCGTGAAGAAGACCTCGGGGATCGCGGCCGCCTGCAGCGGTCCCAGCCCCTTGGGCACCGGGATGGCCTCACGCGCATGCACCACGACGGCCTCGGCCATCGCGCCGCCCGCGGTGATCCCCATCACCGCCTCGCCGATCGGGTGATCGTGTACCCGCGCGCCGCATGCCTCGACCACGCCCGCGTACTCGAGCCCCGGCACGTCCGGCGGCACCCCGGGTGGCGCCGGATAGCGACCCCTCCGCTGCAACAGATCCGCGCGGTTCAAGCCCGCAGCGACGACCCGCACCCGGATCTGCTCGGGCCCAAGCTCCGGCAGCTCGTGCTCACCTAGCTCCAGCACCTCGGGACCGCCGGCCCCACGAATCTTCACGGCTGCGACCTTCATGCGGTCGAGGGTGACACGTCTCTTTGCTCGAGGGCGCTGCACGAGAGGACACATCGAGAGGAGAGTCGAAGCACCATCAGGGAACGACCTCGAAGGCTCCGAGCTGGATGCGGAGCACGGTGACTTCGCCGGCTAAGTTGTGCGCGGCGAACGCGACCTCTTCGTTGGTGACCCAGAACGGCCCGGTCCCGGGGGTGGCGCGCCAGTCGTCGGGCAGCACGTACCGAAGACGCGTCCCGGCGTTCAGATCGAAGAGCTGAAGCGTCGCGCGGAACGTCTCGGGATCCACGCCGGTCATCAGGTAGCGGCCGGCCCCCATGCGACTGTAGAGATTGATTCGGACGTCGGTCGCCACGACGGTCTCGGCCAGCTCCTCGGTGGCGTAGGGCGCGCAGACCAACTCGCCGAGCAGCGGCCGGCCCCCGACATCCCTGGTGGTCTCGTGCAGCCAACAAATCCGCTCACCATCAGTCGCGGGACTGGCTCGAGGAGCGGATGGACCGCAACGGGGACGGCCGCCCAGACTTCTCGTGTCCGTCTGATCGCGAGGGGTTCCCCCTCACCTCAGACACGCACGCAGAAGCTCAGCGACCCCGCCGACCCGTCGTAGCCGGAGGTGTCGCCGCGGCGCCCGGGTGAAGGATGGTGAACTCGACGCGGCGGTTCAGGGCGCGGCTCGCGGGATCGTCGTTGGGCGCTTGGGGCTGGCTGGCGCCGTAGCCGTGGTACTCGAGGCGGGCACGAGGCACCCCGCGGCCGATCAAGTACTCGACGACCGCGCGCGCGCGCCTGTACGAGAGGTCCACGTTGTACTCGCCGTTGCCGGTGTCGTCCGTGTGTCCATCGACGCGGATCCGAAGGCTCGGGTCCAGTGCGCCAATCACCTCGGCGAGCTGATCGAGGAGCGGCTGCGAGACCGAGCGCAGCACATCGGTGTCGAACTCGAAGTAGATGGTCTCGGGGATGAGGATCCGGGTGTCGGAGACCGTGATGGGCGCGGCGTTGGGACCGGGCTCGGGGCAGCCGTCCTCGTCCTCGAAGCCGTCTCCATCCTCCGGGTCCATGGGGCACATATCGGCGCCGTCCTGGATCCCGTCCTCGTCGTTGTCGGGCTCGGGGCAGCCGTCCTCGGAGGCGAACTCGTCGTCGTCCTCGGACTCGTTGGGGCAGAGATCGGTCGTGTCCGGGACGCCGTCGGCGTCGTTGTCGGCGTCGGGGCAGCCGTCCTCGTCGCTGAAGTCGTCGAAGTCTTCGGCGTCGTTGGGGCAGGCGTCGGCCTCGTCCTCGATGGTGTCGCCGTCGTTGTCGATGTCGCGGCAGAAGTCGCCGTCTTCAAAACCGTCGTTGTCCTCGGGTCCCCAGGGGCAAGGCTCGCGCTCGGTGGCGTAGCGCAGCGTCGCGAGGACGCGCGGCAGCGGCGTACCGTAGCCGGCCACCACCCCGAAGCCCCCGGCCGCCTCGATGGTGAAGCCCTCGCCGGGACGAACCCGCAGGCCGATGTCGGTCTCCATCGGGGTCTCGCTGCTGTTCAGCGGACTGCCGCCGAAGGGACTGCGACCACCAATACCGATGCGGCTCTGCAGCTCGGCGATGATCGCCAGCTCCTCGATCAGATCGATCGAGCCGCCGATGCTCGCGTGGATCTCGTCGTCCTGCTCGAAGTCCCCGATCGCGCGTCGCTGCCGCAGTCGATAGCCGAGCTCGCCCGCGATACGCAGCGGCCCGACATCGCCGGAGGCCACCAAGGACGGATAGAGGGTCCAGTAGTCCGAGCCATGAAAGTTCTCCCCGAGGCTCGTCGGCAGGCTCACCACCAGCCGCGCCGAGAGCGCGAAGTCGCCGCGTATCAGGGGCATCTTCGCCGAGAGGCGCAGGTCGCCCAGACCCGCCGACACATCCCCGAACGCCAGGGTCGGCGTCAGGAGATCCATCGTGGTGGTGGGCCGGTTCACGACGACCGGGAGCGCGACGCCGAGCTCGACCCACTCGAACAGACCCATGCCGATCAGCAGATCCCCTTGGCCCATCCAATCGACGACGGGATCGCGGACGCCGCCCCGGTAGCGCACGAAGGGCTCGTTCGCCCAGTTGAGCGCGAGCCCGAACACGAACGTGAGATGCCGCGGCACCTCGGGCCTATCGATCGTGAAGGTCGAGCCGACGTTCACCGGAGGCTGGTAGAGCTGCACGTCGAGCGAACGCAGCTCCTCCTGTGCCTCGACAGCGCTCGGAGCGAGCGAGAGGAGCAAGGCGAGCGTCAGGCAAGAAGCGAAGGCCGACCGAAGGGTCACGAGCGGTGATGCTACTCCCGAGCGATGGGCCACGGAAAGAGTGCTGCTCTGTTGCGACCCCCTTGCGGCCTCCGACGCATTCGTTGACAGTTCCGCCCTCGCGCTGGTAGTTAGCCCAGTTCGGAGGCACACGATGGCGCTCATCGAGACCGAGGAAGCTGCGCGGCGATTGGCCCGCGCCATCGCTAGCGATCTCTCCCTCTACAACGAGGAAAAGATCGTCAAGGGCATCCAAGACGACAATCTGTTCAAGGCGATCGCAGACGAGATCGAGGAAGGGCGCGCGCTCTTCAAGAGCCGCGTCGCGCCGGATCTCTACGCCAAGGGCTTCTACGACCGGGCGATCATCGACATCCTGGTGCGCACCAAGGGTCACGTCGCCTCCAAGATGTGGTGAACGCCCACTCGCGAGGAATCGTGCGATGGCGCGCGCCCCGCGAATCCTGACGGTCCCGATCGCGCTCGACGGGGAGCGCGCCGATGTGGCGCTCCCCAAGCTCTGGGAGCAGGCCGAGGGCGAGTCCCTCTCGAGGACCAATGCGCGCCGATGGCTCGACGAGCAGCGGGTGCGCGCTGGCGAGCGACTGGTGCGGGCCGCCGAGCGTCTGCGCAGCGGCACCGAGCTATCCGTCTCCCCTCCCCCGCCGCTGCCCTCGAGCGCCCAACCCGAGCCCATGGATCTGGTGGTGCTCTTCGAGGACGAAGAGCTTCTCGTCCTCGACAAGCCCGCGGGCCTGGTGGTGCATCCCGCACCGGGGAGCCCGACCGGCACCCTGGTGAACGGCCTGTTACATCGCTTCGGTGCGGCCTTCGTGGATCTCGCGAAGCTGCCGCCCCCGCTCGATGACGACGACGCCGAGCGCACCCACAACGCGCTGCTGCGTCCGGGCATCGTGCATCGGCTCGATCGCGGGACCAGCGGGGTCATGGTGGTGGCCAAGAGCGTGCGGGCCCGGGATCACCTCTCCAAGCTCTTCGCGGCGCACGACATCGAGCGCAGCTATCTGGCGATCGTTCAAGGCGCGCTCACGGACGCCACCACGTACGAGACCCTGCACGGTCGGCACCCTCGAGACCGCAAGCGCTTCACCACCAAGGTGAACTCGGGCAAGCGCGCCAGCACCCACGTGTCGCCGCTCGAAGCGCTGCACGGCGCGACGCTGGTGCGCTGCACGCTCTCGACCGGACGCACCCACCAGATCCGAGTGCACCTCACCGAGGCCGGCCATGCGCTGGTAGGCGACCCCGTCTACGGGAGCGCGCCGCGAGACGAGCCCGCGCGCTCGGTCGCAGCCGCGCTAGGACGCCCCGCCCTACACGCCGCGGTGCTCGGCTTCGCGCATCCGGTCGATAGTCGCGCGCTGCGCTTCACCACCGAGCCGCCGGAAGACTTTCAGCGCGCGCTCACCGCGCTCCGCTGAAGGTCTCGCGAGCATCGCTGCGTCGCACCGGCATCCGGCGATGCCGATGCGGTCCCACCGTCACCGACCGCGATGGTGGCCGTGGCCCGTGGCCGGGCCTTCGGCGGGCGGACCGCCCTCCTCCGGGCAGCCGTCCTCGTCCTCGAATCCGTCCATGTCCTCGACCTGATCGGGGCACTGGTCTTCTTCGTCGCTGAGGCCGTCGCCGTCGAAGTCGACCTCGGGGCAGCCGTCCTCATCGCCGAAGCCGTCGGTGTCCTCGGGCTCCGTCGGGCATTGATCGACGTCGTCGTTGATGTTGTCGCGATCGGTGTCGTTGTCGGGGCAGCCGTCGTCGTCGCGGTCGCCGTCCATGTCCTCGGCTTCGTTCGGGCAGCTGTCGTAGCCGTCGCGGATGCCGTCGCCGTCGGTGTCGAGATCAGGGCAGCCGTCCTCGTCCTCTTCGCCGTCGAGATCCTCGGCGGTGTCGGGGCAGCTGTCCTGCATGTCCAGGACGCCATCGCCGTCGTTGTCCGGATCGGGGCAGCCGTCGGTGTCCTCGAAGTCGTCGACGTCCTCGGCCTCGGCGGGGCAGCTGTCCTCGTTGTCGTTGATGCCGTCGTGATCTTCGTCGATGGTCATCGGCGCCCACGCGACGCTGGCGAGCACCCGGAACTGGGGCGAGCCGAGGCCCGCGATGAGGCCCATGCCGCCGCCCAAGCTGAAGACCGCGTCATCGACCCGAAGGCGCGCGCCCAGCCGGGCCTCGAGGGGGTTCTCGTCGACCGCCGGGCGGAACGACGTGCCGCCCTCGACCTCGGCGAACAGATCGATCAGCGGGGTGATCTCGTAACCGATAGCGCCGCCGTAGGTGAACTGGCCAGTAGCCTCGGTGGAGAAGAGGCGATCCCCATCACGCCAGAAGCCGCCCACGTTGACCGCGAGATGGAAGCCCGAGGTCACGAGCTCGGCTATCAGGTGACCACCGAACGTGGGCTCTTCGTTGCCGACGTAGCGACCAGGCGCGATGTAGTGGCCGGTCGGCGCAGTGACCCACGCGTTGAACGCGAGGCGAAAGCCGCTGTCTCTGTCGTCGAGCGCGTTCACCTTCACCGAGAGCCGAGGATCGGCGAGCACGAACGCGTTGCCACCCGGGAGGGTGTCCCCAGGGCCCGAGCCATAGGTGAACGAGCTGCCGTTGGTGAGCGCGAGCGGGACGTTCACGCCTATCTGCAAGCGATCGAACATCGCGATCGCCCCCCAGACGTGGGCGACGGCGGTGTACTCGACGATGGAGACCGGATCGCGACCGGGGATGATCGAGCAGTTGTTGCCCGACGCGTCGCTGCACTCGGCCTCGTAGAGGCGGAACGGCGCGTGTGCGTAGTCGATCACCACGCCGAAGCTGGGATCCATCTGCCCATGCACTCGACCGCCGTCGATCATGAAGTAGTTGAGCGTGCCCACCGCGGGGGTGTAGCGAAGCACGGAGAAGTCCGAGAGCGGGACGTCCTGTGCGGTCGCCTCACTCACGCCGAGCGCGCTCGAGAGGATCCCCATGAGGGCACAGAGCGAGAGACAAAATGATCGCTTCATCGAGGGCAACTCCGGGCGCGAGTATCGCTCAGCGCGAACGCGAATCGCAACCTGTTCGCGTGCTCGGGTTGCACGAACAGCCCCATCAAAACAGCTCCCGCGGTAGTTCCAGCGAGACTGCGAGCGAACGGGTTCTGGGGACCGCCGCCGCGCTCAAAACCGGACGCTGAACTGGCAGGTGAAGGGGACGTTCTGCGCGACCTCGTTCCCCGTCCGGTCCAGGGGGGTCACCCACTCTCCGGAGGACTCCCGGAGCGCATCCATGCAGGCCTGTCCGAAGCCCTCCTCGGTCTCGGACACCATCCGCAGCATGATGATCCGGCCGCCAGGCAGGACCCGAAAGCGGACCCGCGCGCTGCCTTCGATGCCACGAGCGCGCAGCTCGCGCGGGTAGTGGCGACTCACGACATCGGTGAAGCCATCGGGGTAGCGGGTCGCGCGAGACAGGTTGGCCGCGGCGACGACCGGGACTCCGTCCGCCTCCGGATCGGTACCGTGGCCCGCGGGCGCCCCGTCTGCGACCCCGCGCCGGGATCGGCCTGTCGTCGTTCCCGTGGCCGCGCCCACCAGCCCGGTGACCGCTTCCCCGTTCCCGGCGATCACCGTGGGCGCCGTGGTGTCGGCGTTGCTCAAGGTCTCGCCGGTGAAGTCCTCGATGCGCTCCTCCAACGGTGGGGGCTCGTCGGGCGGGACGTCCACCGCGGGCGTGGGATCGGGGGTGGTTTCGGGCTCACGCACTCGCTCGGGTCGGTCGGGCTCAGGCGGCTCGATCACCGGCTCGGGCTCAGGCTCCAACACCTCGGGCTCGGGCTCGGGCGTGGGCTCGGGGGGCGGCGGCTCCGCGCGCAGCTCGACCCGAACGTCATCCAGCTGGTAGCGGGGATCACTCGGCGGTGGGAGCCACGCGAGTCCCGCGAGCAGGCTGACGTGCAGGAGAAAGGAAACGACCGTGGTGGGGACGTTCACGCTCCGGATGAGCATCAAGAGCCAGCCCCGTCGGTATCGCTGTATGTCGCGGTCTTGGCTCAAGGCAGGCGGCATGTGGTGACGGCTTCCATCATGGAGGTCAAGCTCGGACCCCCAGCCGCCACAATTCGTTGCTAGCTGTCACCCTCGGCACCGGTGCCCCCAAGATCGGCAGGGTTGCGGTTGCGCGATAGGTCTCGGGCCCCTACAACTCCGCCCCCCTCTCAACCGGCAGCCCCCGACTTTCTCGGGAAGCCGCGCGGATACGGAGGAACCGAGGACCCCCATGAAGGCAGGCATCCACCCCGAGTACAAGCCCGCGAGCGTCACCTGCGCTTGTGGCAACGCGATCACCACCATGAGCACCCGTGGGTCGTTCACGGTCGACGTCTGCTCCGCTTGCCACCCCTTCTACACGGGTCGTCAGCGCTCCCTCGATACCGCGGGCCGCGTCGAGCGCTTCCGCAAGAAGTACGAGAACATCGCCAAGGTCGACCCCAAGGCCGTCAAGGCCGAGAAGGCGGCCAAGGCCGCGAAGAAGAAGGCCGACAAGGACGCCGAAGACGCCTGAGCCCCGCTGGCTCGCGCCTTCGACGCGGAGAACCTACGCGAACACGAGACGCCTCTCCTCATCACGAGGAGGGGCGTTTCGCTTTCTGCGTGAGCACGTCACCAAGGAACCCTCCCTGCGATCCGTACAAGAGCGCGTGCTGTTGACCTCGACCTGTTCCGCGCCTGAGCATCACGTCCGATGAGCACCTCTGCCAGCCTGGGGCACCTGGCAGATCGAGCGGCGCAGCTCCCCGTCGGCGCGCTCGACGTCGTGCGACAGCGCTGGCTCAAGTCGCTCGGACCACTCGGTCGGGTGCTGGTGCGTGACCGCGAGCTTCGAGTGGGCCTCGCAGGCGCGGTGGCGATCGCGTTCGCGCTCGCGATGGCGCTCACCTATCCGCTGGTGCTCTTGGCCGTCAGCCCGCTCGTGTTGGGCGTCCCGCACGTGGGCAGCGATCTCCGCTACCTGCTCTTTCGACCCGGCCTGCATCGCCGGTGGCTCTTCTTGGTGCCGCTCGCCATCTGCCTCGGGGTGCTGGCGTACACCATCGATGTGCGGTTCGGCTTCTTGCCCGTGGTGATCATCGGGGTGATCGCGCGCCACGCGAGCTTCTCGCGGCGCATGGTCGCGATAGGCGGCGGGCTGCTCTTGATCGTGCTGGGTTCGATCTGGCCGCACGCGACCGCGCTCGCGTTCGCGCACGCGCACAACTTCGTCGCGCTCCTGCTTTTCTTTTGGTGGCGAAAGCGCATCAGCCAGTGGCACTGGCTGCCCATCGGGATCTTCGTGCTCGGCTGCGTCGCCATCATTGCGGGCGTCGGCGAGTGGACGCTGGCGCGCACGAATGGTCTCGACGTGAGCGCCGACACCACCGACCTCTACTGGCAGCTCGCGGTGTACGCGCCGGGCGCGGGCCTGGTGTGGGGGACCCGCCTGGTGCTGCTCTTCGCGTTCGCGCAGGCGATGCACTACGGGGTCTGGCTGCGCTTGTTGCCCGAAGAAGATCGCGAGCGCGCCACGCCCCGCACGTTCTCCGCGAGCTTCGCGGCGCTTCGCCAGGACTGGGGCCGCGTCGGCACCTATTTGATCGGCGGCGTCACCCTGGTGCTCGCGGTGTGGGCCGTCATCGATCTCTACGACGCGCGCATGGGCTACCTGCGCCTGGTGCTCTTCCACGCCTACTTCGAGCTGGCGGCGGTCGCGCTCCTCTGGACCGAGCGCCGCCCCTTCCGCAGCGTCGGCGCCAGCGCCTGAGGCCAGCGCCTAGAACTTGTAGGTGAGCTCGAGCCCGAAATCGAAGGCGAAGGCCACGCGGTCGGGCAGGAAATAGAGCGTCGGCGCTAGGAGATCGGCGGCGATCTCCCAGTGCTCGTCGAAGCCGTACGCGAGGCCGCCCGAGACGCGACCCACCGGTCCGTTGAACGCGAGGTAGCCCACGCTCAACCGGATGGGGATCGTGAGATCGAGATCGTTCGACGGCCGGATGCGGTACTCGCCCATCACCGCGACGTGGACGCTCGAGACTCTTTGATCGCGTCCATCGAGGTTCACGTACGCGAAGTAGGCGCCGACCGCGAACTCGCGGGTGATGCGCACATCGAGCCGCACGCCGGCGTAGTGATTGTAGAAGCTGCCCTCGGTCGCGCCGATCGAAGCCTCGGTCTGCAGCGTCAGCGAGAAACGTCGCAGCTCGGGGAGCGGCCGACGCCAGCGGCGACCATCGCGCCCCGAAGGATGGGCGAGGGCCTCACGCGCGGTGCGCTCCGGCCGGACCGCTATCGGTCGGGTGCCCGGCACCGTCGTCGTCGTGGTCTCGCCCGGCAGCGGCGGTGCGCCTGCGGTGGGCATCCACATCTCGGGAGGCGGCAGGATGCTGCGGGTCAGGCGCTCTACGACCTCACGCAGATCATCGGCGCCTGCGGTGTCGCGGCCGTACCACGGGCCCTGCCCGTCCATGCTCGCGACGGTGATCTCGATGTGGTACTGGCCGCCCTCCGCCCAGATGCGCGCGAACGCTCCGCGATGCGCCGAAGCCGCCCAACTCACCCGCCAGAGATCGGCGGGCGCCGGCGGATACGGCATGCGGATCCGCTGCGCGGCGGCGACGGTCGCCTCGGGCAGCACGACCTCGTAGCCCATCGCGGCGCCCGTGCGGCGCATGATGTCGGTGGTCACCTGCGCGACGACGGGCGCGACGCCGATCGCGGCCGCGTCGATCACCACCAGTCGTCGCAGCGCGACGGGGGGCGTCGTCGCTTCGACGGGGGGCGCCTCGGCGGTGGCTTCGGACGCAGCCTCGGCGTCAGCACCACCCTCGGCAGGCGGCTCGGGGATCGCCTCGGCGTCGGGCGCCGCATCCTGCGCCTCGAGCGTCGCGGGGAACGAAGCCGAACCGAGCGCCATCAGCACCCAGAGAATAGAAGCGCGCACGCCCAGTCGCATCGGGCCTGGTTGTAACAGGTGCCCCGCGCCAGGGCGAGGACGCGGCGCGCCGGGTCCTTGGTACCCTCGGCGCCATGACCCGAAACGTGACGCTCGTCCTAGCGGACGGCACCTACCGGATGACCGGGACGATCCGTATCCCGGACTTTTTGTGGGCCACTACGACGGCGTCGTGCGCAACAACGTGATCGTCGCCGACGTCCCCTACTACGACACCGGCATCGAGCTCGATCAGGCCCGCGGCGCGCTGGTGGTGCACAACACGATCATCGAGACCGCAGCCGCGACGGGCAGCTTCTCGTCGATCGACACCCGATTCGACAACTCGCTCACCACGGTGCCCAACAACCTGGTCCGCCGCATCACCGTCCGCAGCGGGACCTCCATGGCCGATCACGACCTCGAGCGCGTGCCGCTCAGCTACTTCGTGGACGGCGCCGCGGGCGACGCGCACCTGACATCGAGCGCCACGGACGCGATCGATCAGGGTGTGGTGATCCCCGAGTGCCCCACTGATGCCGAGGGCATGACGTGTCCCTCCTGACGACACTCGACCCTCGCACCGACGGGCTCAGAAGAAGACCGAGCGGCGCTCGCGCAGGCCGCGGTGGAGCATGCTCTGGATGGTCTTTTGGACCACGCCGACCTTCTGCTCGATCACCGTGTCGTCGTCATCGGGGTCGCCGGTGAAGTGCAGCGGCTCGCCGAAGTGGAGGCGGTAGCGGGTGGGGAGCGGCGCCAGCATTCCCATGAAGACCTGGGGAATGATGGGGAACGCGGGCATGCCGAAGAGCTTGGCCAAGGGGCGCACGTTGAAGAGCGAGGGGTACTGCTCTTCTCCGCCGATCACTGCGACCGGGACGATGGGGGTGTTGGTCTCGAGGGCGAGGCGCATGAAGCCGAGGCCGAAGTTCTCGAGCTGGTAGCGACGATCGAACGTCTTGGAGATCCCTTTGGAGCCCTCGGGGAAGACCAACAGCGTCTCGTCCTGGGTGAGCAGGCGCCGCGCGTTGTCGGGGGCGCCGACCACCTGACCGCAGCGAGGAAAGAAGACCGAGATGAAAGGGAGCTCCGCCGACCAGCGCTCGACCATCGCGCGCGGGAAGCGCGGCGGCTCCGCATCCAGCATCAGCGCGCTGCCGAGCAACAGACCATCGATCGGCACCTGACCGCTGTGGTTCGCTATCACCAGCGCGCGCCCCTGCGGCAGCTGATCTATCCCGAAGACCTCGGTGCGGAAGTAGAAGCGATGCAGGAACGCAGCCGCAGCGAGCGCATAGCGCGCGGTCCCGGGATCGAAGCCGAACGGATCGACGCCGGCCTCGTTGGGGCGAGTGTGGATGCGAGCCAGGCGCGCATCGAGCTCGTCGCCCAGGCGGTCCTCGGCGAAACGCACCATCCGATCGCCGAACCTGTCCATGAGATCCGCGAGGCCCGCGGGCGGCACGCCGGTGGCGGCCTCCATCGGAGGAGGCGCCGTCGAGGGCGCGGAGCGACGTGGGTCTTCTTCGCGACGGGCGCGTTCTTCCTCCCCCGGACGCACTCAGCCCTCGTCTTCCTCGGCAGCGAGCCGCACCAGGAAAGTGATCCCGATGGAGACCGCGCACCGCTCGCAAAGCGGGGGTTCCTCGCGATGCACTCGGTCGCCACGCAGCTCCAGGTAGAGGCCCCGCCGCTCCTTGGGTGCGCCGTCCGGGAGCGAGACACCGCACGCATCGCAGCACATGGCGTTCGAGGTACGGGTGGAGGTGGCAGCCAAGACAGCGCGACCATACCCCGAGGCGGCCCGCCGTTCACTCCGCTTTGCCAACCCGGCTTCAGGGCGTGCCAGGCGCCTTGGTGCGCGCTGCCTCTGCTAAGGTGCCGGCGATGCGCATGCCCCTCCTCTCGCTCTTGGGCGCCCTCGCCGTCTTGGCCTGCCCCGATGGCGCACGAGCGCAGGGTCACGGCGGCGTCGCGGGCTCGGGCATGACGGACGGCGCGGCCTCGGTCACCACCCGCACCGACGTCGAGCTCTCCCTGGAGAGCGCACCGGGCACGGGCGCAGCGCGCGTCGCGGCCTGGGGCGCGGCGGCGGGCGGCCGGATGGCGGCGATCCGCACCTGCTACGAGGAGGTCGTGGCCTCGCGGCCGACAGTCGAGGGCACGTTGCGTGTGCTGATGTCGATGCCCGAAGGGCGCGGCGGCGTGCATATCGAGGTGAGCGAGGACGGAGTGAACGACGCGCCGCTCGTTCGCTGTGTGCGGCGCGTGCTCGATGGCGTGCCCACCGCGGATCTGCACCGTCCGTCGGGCGCGATCGCGGTGATGCGCTTCTCGAACACCGCGTCACGGGCCCACGAGGCGACCGCCGTCGCCGCGGCGGAGGCCGACGCGGTCAGCATCACCCGCGAGGGCGGCGTCCCTTCGGCGACCGGTGAGGCGCGCGAGGGTCTGGTCCGATGGACCGTGCGCGGTGAAGCCGACACCAGCGACGAGGCGATCTCGGAGGCCTATCGCCTCGCGCGCTCGCAGATAGCTGGCCTGTTGGATTGTCGTCGCCGCGCGAGCCGCCGCGGGCGCGATCCTTCGGGCACGCTCACGTTCGCGCTGCGTATGCACGCGGGCCGGGCCGCGGATGCGACGGCACGCGAGGTGACGGTCGCGGATCCGACCGCCGCGCGCTGCGTCACCCAGCGCCTGGAGCGCGCGCCGCATCGCCCGGCCACGGGCGGCTCGGTGACGCTGGAGATCACCTTCACCCCATGACCGCACGTTCGCTGAGGGCCTCCCTCGAGGCCGCCCTGAAAGACGATCTCGCGCCGCTGCTCGCAGCAGACGGGGGTGGGCTCGAGCTCCTCGATGTCGACGAAGAGAAGCGCACTGCCGTGCTCCGCTTCACCGGCGCGCTGGCGGTGTGCCCCGGGACACCCACGGTGCGCGACGATCTGATCGAGCCGTTCTTGCGCAAGCGGGTGGGCCAGGCGCGCTTCACCTACAAGCGCTGATCAGAACAACACCGGGACATCCACCTGCAGCATCTGCCACGCATCGGTGGACAGCGGCGGATCGAAGCCGGCCGACCACGACAGCCCGGGCCGAATCCAAACCCCAGGCATCGCTTGGATGTGAAACCGGACACCGAGGGTCCCCGAGGTCTGGCTCCGCAGCTCGGGGGTAGCGATCACCGCCACTGGATCACTCAAGAAGTGCTGGTGATGGAGTTCTCCAGTGATCGAGAACTCGGGGAGCAAGAAGTAGCCGACCAGGAGGCCGAACGTCGAGTTCACGATCGCCTCGTCGCCGGTCCCCTCGACCCGCCCGAACGCAAGCAGGGTCGCCTCCGCTTGCACGGTCCACCCCTCCCCTACCCAGGCGCCTCCCACACCCACGATGCCCGCCATGTGATCGACGACGAACATCGCGTTGTCCATGGCCAGCCTCGCAAAACGAGCGTTCCGATGCACCGTCTGTCCGTTGGAGTCCGTACCGACGGGCAGCGAGACGGCCACAAAGGCAGACACCCGAAAGCCTGCGTCGAGTCTGGCCGCGAAGTTGCCGCCGAGGACCAGATTGGACAAGCCCCACTCGCCAGGATCAGCGGTGTAGTCCCAGCCCATCCGCGCGATCAGCCCAAGCCAGTCGGCGACTCGTACCCCGACCGTCACCAGCTGCACCGTGTCGAGCGTCAACCCCGACGCATCTGGCGACGCTGCGCTCGCGACCCGGTCGTGAGGTGCCAATACCGCGTCGAGACGCACGACGTTCACCGCAGGAAGCGGGCGCAAATAGAAAGGCACCGAGTAGGGTGCAGGTGCAGGTGCAGGTGCAGGTGGTGGAGCCTCCGCGTCTTCCGCGACCTCGGCGGTAGCCTCAGCGGTCGCCGCCGCAGGCTGGGCGCGCACCTCCAAGGGGACCAGCGCCATGCACCAGACGACCATCGACGAGACGGAGCCGACCAACGTCGCGCGAACCACGAGGGCTCGCCCACCAGATATCCTGGACATGATGCTTCCTTCAGGTAGGAGGAACTGGGGCAGCCGAATGCACGAGTGCTTCGACTGCCATGCTCAGCGGCGTGACGTCCAGGCCCGTCCCGGCGCGCTGCAGAACGACGCTCCCCTCCCCGTCCAGCAGCGAGAACAGCGCGATGTGGGCGAACTCCCCGTCGCGCGTGCGGCGGTACGTCATTCCCAAGGTCGCGGCCAAGGTGCGAACCTCGCGTTCGTCCCCGCGCACCAGCACCCAGCGGGAGAGATCGATGTCGCGCTCTGCGGCAACTTCTGCGAGTCGTTCGGCGGTGTCGCGCTCCCCGTCGAAGGACACCAACACCACCCGCAGCTCATCCCGAGCGGCGGGGCTGAGCATCGCCTCGAGGCGGTGCAGGTCGGCGATCAACGTCGGGCACATCGTGCCGCAGCTCGAGTAGAAGAACGCGACGAGCACCGGGTGGCCCCGCAGCGACGCGAGCGTGAACGGGCGAGACGTCTGGTCTTGGAGCGTCATCTCCAGGTGAAAGAGCGACGCGCCCGAGTCACCGCTCGACGACCACGCGGACGACTCCGACGAGATTGGGTCGCGCGGCGCCGGCGCCGGATCCGTCGCGGGCCCGCACCCCAAGAGGCACAGCATGAACGCGGATCGACTGAGCATCAGGGCACCTCGCGGGGCACAGGGGGTGGCAGATCGCCGGCACATCGAAAGCCGAGCGTGGAGAGCGCGAAATTGGCGCGCAGGCTGGAGCGAAACGCGTAGCGCATGAATGTCGCGTACTGCGTCGGAGAGCCCACACCGAGCGATCCTGCGCCGCACACCTGGTCTTCGAAGCGCGCACGCTCCCGATCATCGGAGGCGACCATCGCGGCGCCGAAGTCCTCCACCCACTCCCAGATCACGCCGTGAAGTTCGCGCACCCCCCACACGTTGGCTTCTCCAGTGCCCACGGCCGCGCGGCCGCGTCCGGGATGCGCATACCAATCCAGGATCCGCGCCACGAACGCGGGGTCATCCATGGCATCCGCCCGGGTAGCGTCGGCGCGCGCAGCCCACTCCCACTCTGACTCGGTCGGCAGACGGCGCCCCGCAGCCCGGCAATAGGCCCGCGCGGCATGCCAGGAGACTTGGGTGACGGGGCGGGCGGCGTCGGACCCTGGATCCGTGTCACTCGTCCAGCTCGCCAGATAGCTCGCCTCGCTCAAGACCACCGGGACCGCGCCGCGGGCCCAAGTCGGATGGGTGTGTATGAAGTCCCGGTATTGTCCCACCGTCACCGCGTGTCGATCGAGAAGGAATGGCTCCACCACCACCGGAGCGGCTCCCACACCACCGAGGAAGTCGGGATAGCTCCCGCCCTCCACGCGGTGTTGGGGGGTGAGCGCGCTGGCCTGGGCCTCACTCATTCCGGGAAGAACGAGCGAGGCCAGGGTCAGCGACGCCCACGCCGCGATGGTGGTGGAGCCCAGGTTCACGGATGGCCCGCCGCAGGCGCTGGGAGACTCGCTCGCACCGCGGCGACCTCCTCGTCCGTGATGGCGTCGCCCTCGTTGCCGAAATTCGCGCGGATGTAGGTGAGGACGTTCGCGACCTCGTGGTCGGTGAGGTTCGAGAAGGCTGGCATCACCCCGTTGAAGCTCGCGCCGTTCACCGTCACGGGACCGCTCAGACCATGGAGTATGATCTCGATCGATCGCGTCCGATCGGCCATGAGGTAATCGGAGCCCGCGAGCGGCGGGAAGATCGTCGACAGGCCTGCCGCGTCTCGCTGGTGGCAGGTGGCGCAGGTGCCGAGGAAGGTCGACTCACCTGCAGCGGTTCGACTCCCCTCTTCCCGACTCGTTCGTGCGGCAGCCGCGGTGGCCCCCAGATTGCCGAGATAGGTCTCGTCGACCTCGAGCCCGGAATAGATGTCGGGGGCGGCGTCGCCAGAGACCCGCATCATGCCGATGGCGCCATGGTTGAAGGCGCGGAACAGCGCATGGTCCACCAGGATGTAGGTGCCCGGCACCTCGACGCCATACTCGACGACGGCAGTGCCACCGGGCGGGATGGACGTCGTCTGCACGTCGTGAGAGACGGCCGAGCCACCTTCGATCCAGACCCGGTCGAAGATCTCGCCGATCACGTGGAAAGACGAGGTCAGGTTCGGACCGCCGTTGCCGACGAAGAGACGCACGGTCTCGCCCACATCGGCGGCCAGTGCGTTGTCGCCCGTGAGGGCCCCGTCACGCCCGTTGAACAGGATGTAGGAAGGGTCCTCGTGGATCGCGCGGTCCATGTCGAACGGTTGATCGCCGGCCGCGTGGTACTCACCCGGCGTGTAGAAGTCTCCCTGGACGACGTAGTACTCGCGATCGACGGGCACATACCCCTCGTCGGGTTCGACCACGATCATCCCGTACATGCCATTCGCGACGTGCATGCCGACGGGCGCCGTAGCGCAGTGGTACATGTAGACGCCCTCATTCAACGCTTGGAAGGAGAACTGTGTCTGATGGCCGGGCGCCGTGAAGGTGCTCGTCGCGCCGCCGCCGGGCCCCGTGACCGCGTGGAGATCGATGTTGTGAGGCATCGTGTTGTCCGGGTGATTCATCAGGCGCAGCTCCACCCAATCACCTCGGCGAACTCGGATCATCGGTCCCGGCACGGTCCCGCCAAAGGTCCAGAACGTGTAGTTCACCCCGTCGGCGATCTCGCGGGTCACCTCGCGAACCTCGAGGTTCACGATGACCCGAGCGGGTTCCGTGCGCCCCGTCGCGGGCGCCGCCGCAGGGGGCACCCCGAGCTCGGCTTCGACGACAGGCAGCGTGTCGGGGTCGACGCGCTCGACCGGGAGACGGTGCCCCGGCCCGGTCGGTTCAGCTTCGACGGCCTCGGTCTCTTCCGGCTGGCTTCCGCACGCGACCGCCCCGCCGACCAGAAGACACATCCAGATCCAGTTCCAATGTCGCATGTGATGACCTCTGCGGCAGTTCGTCCCACCCCGCCCGTAGCGGGACACTGATCTGGATCATCTGGAGTACAGACACGGGCTTGCGCGTTGGGGTGCGCTTCACCTAGTCGGCGCCGGCCTGAGCGCGTGTAGAGTCCGCCGATGGCCCATCCGAGCCCCCCCGCCCGCTCCTCGTCGCCCGAGCGCGAGCTCACCATTCGCGCCGTCGTCACAGGCGCGGTGCTCGGCGGCATCCTCTCGCTCTGCAACATCTACAGCGGCCTCCGGATCGGGTGGGGCTTCAACATGTCGATCACCGCCGCGCTGCTCGGCTGGGGGTTCTGGTCGGTGCTCACCACGGGCAGACCGCACGCGCACTTCGGCAAGCTGGAGAACAACATCAACCAGACAGCAGCGAGCGCGGGCGCGTCGATCTCCTCGGCGGGTCTCGTGTCTGCGATCCCCGCGTGGACGATGCTCACCGGGCAGACCCTGAGCTGGCCGGCGCTCGCCGTCTGGCTGTTCTGCATCGGGATGGTGGGCGTCACGGTGGGGATCAGCCTGCGCAAGCAGATGATCGAAGTGGATCGTCTGCCCTTCGCGAGCGGCATTGCTGCGGCCGAGACGCTCGACAAGATCCACGGCGCGGGCACCGGCGGTAGCGAGGCGCGGTCCAAGCTCTTCACCCTGCTCGGCAGCCTCGCAGGCGCCGCGGCGCTGAAGCTGGGGCTGCACATCGGGGACATCTCGCAGCTGAAGCTGCCCGGCCGCATCGCGATGACGGGCGGGCGCAGCGCGAGCTTGCACAACCTCACGCTGAGCCTCGATGCCTCGCCGCTCATGATCGCGGTCGGCGCGCTGGGCTCGCTGCGCACGGGCGTCACCATCTTGCTCGGCGGACTCTTCTCGTGGGGCGTGCTCGCGCCGTGGGCGATCCAGCAGGGCTACGCGGAGATGGGCGCGGACGATCCGAACGTCGCGTGGTTCGGTCCGGTAGTGCGCTGGATGCTGTGGCCCGGTGTCGCGATGATGGTGACCTCGTCGCTCACCTCGGTGGCCTTCTCTTGGCGATCGATCGTGCGGGCGTTCACCGGCGGGCGAATGGACAGCGCTTCCAAGCCGACGGCGAAAGTCGCGAGCGCTGGAGGCGAGGTCGCGAGCGCGGCGACGGAGGTAGCGACGGATCCGCCGGAGGCGCCCGCAGCCCTCGGTGCGCAAGGCGCCGATGTGTCCACCCGCGAACGCTGGATCATGCTCGCGGTCGTCACCGTCGCTTCGACGTTGGGCCAATACCTGCTCTTCGACATCCCCTGGCACATTGGTGTGCTCGCGACCCTGCTCACGTTCGCGCTGGCGACGGTCGCAGGCCGGGTGTCGGGCGAGACCACGATTACGCCCGTCGGCGCCATGGGGAAGGTGACCCAGCTGATCTTCGGGGTGCTGCGCCCCGGCGACGCGACGGCGAACCTGATGACTGCGAATGTGACGGGCGGCGCCGCGAGTCAGGCGGCGGACCTACTCCACGACCTGAAGACCGGTTCGATCCTCGGGGCCTCCCCTCGCGCGCAGGCCATCGCGCAGAGCGCGGGTGTGCTGGGCGGCGCCATCGTGGGCAGCGCGGCGTATCTGGTGCTCATCCCCGATCCTCAGAACATGCTGCTGACCGAGGAGTGGCCCGCGCCCGCGGTGGCGACCTGGCGCGCGGTCGCAGAGCTCTTCGCGACTGGCATCGAGGCCATGCCCGAAGGCGCGGCGGTGGCGATGGCCATCGCGGGCACCCTCGGCATCGTGCTCGCGATCTTGGAGAAGGTGCTGCCCGAGAAGGCGGCGCAGTTCGTCCCCAGCGCGGCCAGCCTCGGGCTCTCGTTCACGGTGCAAGCCTGGACCTGCATCAGCCTCTTCGTGGGCTCGCTGCTGGGCTGGGCGCTGCGTCGCTGGGCGCCCGAGTGGTCCAAGAAGTTCCTGACGCCGGCGGCCGCGGGCGTCATCGCGGGCGAGAGCTTGATGGGCGTGGGCATCGCCCTCTGGGCGATCCTGAGCGCCTGACACCGACAGAGCTGGGAACGTTGCCCGGGTGCTGGCGTCCATGTCCCACGCTCCGCGCTGCCCGATGGAGGATCATGTCCCAGCGTCCCACTCCGGCCGAAGGCCGAACTGCGTCCGTCGCGCCGCGGGCCGACTCGAGATCTCGTTCTCCGTCCAGATGAGCGGGCAAGTGAACGAAGTGCGGGTCGCCGAAGACACCATCGGCAGCACGCGGATGGCGGAGTGCGTGACCCGGGTCTTCGTCGGCATGCGGCGCTTCACCCCGGGCCCCGAGCACGGCATGGTCCGCTTCACCTATCCGCTGGTGTTCGTGCCGGGTAGCTGAGGCCGTTGTTTCGGATGCGTCGCCGTGAGACACCGGCGGACGCATGACGAGCCATGAACCCACGGCGCCCAAAGCCCCACCGGAGCGCTACCGAGTCGAGCCCAAGCACGCGCTCGCGGCAGCAGGTCTGTTGGCGCTCACGCTCGCCATCCTCGCGTCGTTCGGGCGGCACTGGTGGTGCGCGTGCGGGAGCTTCATCCCGTGGTCGCTCGAGATCAACGGGTCGCACAACTCGCAGCACTTCGTCGATCCCTACTCGGTCAGTCACTTCGAGCACGGGCTCTTTTTCTTCGTGTTCCTCGCGCTCTTCCGCGATCGCATGTCGCTGACCTGGCGGCTGGTCGCGGCCGCAGGCATCGAGTGCGCATGGGAGGTCCTCGAGAACTCGACCTTCATCATCGATCGCTACCGCGCGGCGACCATCTCCCTCGACTACTACGGCGACAGCATGCTGAACTCGGTGAGCGACGTGCTCTTCGCCGCGCTAGGGTTCGTGGCCACTTCCATGCTGCCGAAGGACGGGTTCTGGATGTGGTGGTGGGGCATCGTACTCGTCTGCGAGTTCGGCCTGATCTTCACGGTCCGCGACAGTCTGATGATCAACGTGATCATGCTGGCCTACCCCATCGAGGCCATCCGCCAGTGGCAGGCGGGGTGATCGACGCGCGTCTCAGTCCGCGTGAAGGGTGATCTCGCGTCGCACCGGGCCGCTCAACAGGAATTGGTGACGCACGAAGCCAGGCGCGTGGACGGTGACCAGCGTCTCCTCGCGAGGCGCGGGACCACGGTATTCGCCGACGGCGACCGCTACATCCCCCAGCGCGATGGCCGCGGAGGAAGGGACGACTCGAATCACGACGTCCTCGACGCGCTCGAGTGCGGATGCGCCCACCCGCCGCGCTTCTACGGACGCGAGCGGGACCGACGCGGGTGTGACGATCACCTCCGCGAGCGGCGTGTCGGCGTGCCGCGTGAAGTCATCGCTGATGACGAGCACGAGCACGAGCGCGAGCGCGACCGCGCCGGCCCCGACGGCCCACCACGGGGCCATCCGCTCCCAGCGGCTGCTCCCAGGCGGCGCGGGGACGCGCGGCGCGGAACGGAGCGCCTCGCTGGCTCGCATCGGCGCCACGCCATGTAGCGGTTCGACACGGGAGAGCAGCATGGCCCGCGCCGGCTCGACGTGGGTACCGCGCCGTGGGGTGCGACGGATGGGGTCGGTCAGAAAGATGCCGCCGCTCACCGGCTCCTCCTCCAGCTCGAGCTCATGCCTTGCCGTGAGGGAAACGAACGCGGCGCGCCCGCGGGGCGTCGCAAAGGGGAGGAGCGCGGCGCCGAAGTCCTCGATGTTGGGAAAGCGGGCCGCCGGAAGCGGCGCGAGCGCGCGCATGAGCACCGCCTCGAGATCGCTATCGAAGTCGGGAACGTAGGCCGTCGGCGGGATGACTTCGCCGAAGGCGACCGTGCGCAAGACCCGAATGATCGAAGTGTCGGGAGGATGGGGAAGCGCGCCCGTCAGGCACTCGAAGAGCACGACCGCGATCGAAAATTGATCGGAGGCAGGGCCGACCTCCTCCTCGCCGCGGGCTTGCTCGGGCGACATGAAGTCTGGGGTCCCGAGGATCTGCGACTGCGCGGTGAGCTGGGCAGCGGAGCGCCCGAAGAGCCGAGAGATGCCGAAGTCGAGGATCTTGGGGACCGCGTGACCTTGGGCCGTGCGCGCGAGGAAGATGTTGTCGGGCTTCAGATCGCGGTGCACGACGCCAGCGCGGTGCGCGTCGCCGAGGGCGGCGAGGAGCGGGAGCAAGATGTCGACGGCGCGCAGGACCGTGAGCTTGCCCGCGCGCTCCATCACGGCGTCGAGCCCTTCGCCATCGAGCAGCTCCATCACGAGATACGGCATGCCCTCGTGCTCACCCACATCCGTGATGTCGACCACGTGGGGGTGGCGGATGCGGGAGGCGGCGACACCCTCCCGTAGAAAGCGCGCGCGCATGTCGGGGCTCGCGGCGAGCTCCGGTCGCAGGACCTTCACCGCGACGCGCTTCTGCAGCGCCAAGTGCTCGCCTTCGTACACGGTGGCCATCCCGCCGGCGCCGAGCGTGGTGAGAAGTCGGTAGCCGCCGAGGTTCGCGGGAAGCGAGATCACATCGTGCCCGCGCGGCGGCGACTCACATGGGCTGCGAGGGTCGTCACGGTGCGTCCCGAAGCAGGATCGATGCCGTTCGCGTCCGCGCAGATCATCCTCGGCCCGAAGCCCCGCCTATTGGGCCTATGTGACCGACGAGCAGCGCCGAGTGCGGGGCTCCTGCGCGGCCGAATGCGGTAGTTGTTCGCAAGCGGGCCCAAAGGGGAAACGCCCGGCAGGTTGCTGGCCTCGGACTGCAGATCTGCATCGAAGTGAGCGCGGCGAGCACGATGCGCTCGGCCGGCGCCGCGTGGTAGGAAGCTCCGTGCGTCGTCCTCCTCAGTCCGCTTCGCGCGGCCGTCCTTCCTCCACCACGCGGAGGGGAGCGCCCACCAGCGGACCCAGCCGGCCGAGCGCAGGCCCCCCGAGCAGGAGCGGACCGCGCGAAGGCGGACCGAGCCGGCCCAGCGCCGGACCCCCGAGCAGGAGCGGACCCAGCAAGGGCGGACCCAGCCGGCCCAGCGCTGGACCCCCGAGCAGGAGCGGACCCAGCAAGGGCGGACCCGGCCGGCCCAGCGCGGGACCGAGCAGGAGCGGGCCCAGCAAGGGCGGACCCGGCCGGCCCAGCCCGAGCAGGAGCGGACCCAGCAAGGGCGGACCCGGCCGGCCCAGCGCGGGTGGACCGAGTCGGCCGAGCGCGGGCCGGCCGAGCGCGGGCCGGCCGAGCGCGGGCCCGCCGAGTCGGCCCGGCGCGGGACCCCCGAGCAGGAGCGGACCTAGCAAGGGCGGACCTAGCAAGGGCGGACCCAAGCGCGCTGGGGCCAAGTCCAAGGGACCGCCGAAGAGCGAGAGCGCACCGAAGATCCCCAAGGGGATGCCCAAGCCCAAGCTGCGGGTACACGGGCCGCGTCCGGGTCCCCGCTCGCCGACACTGCGTGGCAGCGAGACCACCTCGCCGCGGGTCCCCATTCGCGCCGGTCGACCGCTGCCGGGCTCGTGGCTCTGGCTCACCCGCCCGGGGGCCGAAGGCGATCTCGGTTCCGAGTTGCGCCTCGCGCTCGGCGTCGCGGCGAAGGTCACCGAGATCGGGCCCGGTCTGCTGCGCTCCGAGCTCGCGCCGACGTTCGAAGACGGAACCCTCGACGCAACCTTCGCCCGCCACGGCGTTCGGGTGCGCAACAAGACCACGCTCGATGCACGCAAGGTGGCAGCGCAGGTCACCGCGCTCGCCAAAGCGGGCCCCATCGGCTTCGACGTGATCGTGCCCGACTCCGACGAGGGCAACCGGCTCGCGCCGCTGGCGGTCCAGCTCGACGAGCAGGTGCGCGAGCTCTTGAGCGCGGCCGGCGTCGAGCCGGTGCCGCGCGATCGCGCGCGCGAGCACGGCGCGCGTCTGATCGACGTGATCGTGACGTCGAGCGAGGAGGCCTTGGTAGGAGAACTCGACGCGCAGCTCGCGCTCACGCTGCATCCCCAAGGTCGGGCGCGCATGCGGGTCGCCGGGGATCGTCCCTCGCGTGCCGCGCGCAAGGTGGAAGAAGCGCTCGATTGGTTGGGGCTCGGACCAGGCGCGGGCGAGGTCTGCGTCGATCTCGGCGCGGCGCCGGGCGGGTGGTCGTGGTCGCTCCTCGAACGGCGCGCGCGGGTCATCGCGGTCGATCCCGCCGAGCTGCGGGCCGACGTCGCCAACCATCCGCGGATGAAGCACTTCAAGGAGAGCGCGTTTCAGTTCGCGCCCGCGGAGACCGTCGACTGGCTCTTCTGCGACATGGCGTGGCGCCCTCGCGAAGCAGCGCAGATGCTCGCGAAGTGGGCCCGGCGCGGCTGGGCGCGGATGTTGGTCGCCAACCTGAAGCTCCCCATGAAGACCAAGGCGGACATGGTGCGCGAGCTCCGCGAGATCCTCCATGGGGGAGGCTGGAACCGCCTGCGCACCCGCCAGCTCTATCACGACCGCGACGAGATCACGGTCACCGCGCACCGCTGATGGAGCGGCTGATGAAGCGCGCGTGGCTCGCCTCGATGCTCGGGTGCTCGGTGATCGGATGTGGTGATCCCATCGAGCCTGAAGACTCAGACGAAGCGCCTGCCGTCGAGGAAGTGCAAGCGACGACGGAGACGGAGACCTCGGAGACGGAAGCTCCCGACGAGGCGCCCTCACCGGGAGAGGCGTGCGCCGAGGATCTACGGGCGCGCACCCCCCAAGCACTGCGCGACGCGCTCGGAGGCCTGGGGTGGAGCGACGTCTACGTCGACGCTTGCGCGAGTGACGCCGCGCGACGCACCGGCGATCCCGCCGCGTGCGACGAGCTCTCGGTGCGCTCGCTCCGCGAGCACTGCCGAGATCGGGTGGCGATCGCGCAGCGCACACCGCTCGCCTGCCACGGCGACGAGGAGGGACACGACGCGCTCTGCCTCGCGCTCGCTTCGCGGCGTGCGTCGCTCTGTGCGTCGGTGCCGCTGGCGCATCGAGCCCTCTGCGAGGCGCTATTGGGGCGAGGCGTCGAGCGCTGCCAACGCGGCGATGTCCCCGATGTGGAGGGCTGTCGCGCCGAGCACCGGGTGCTCGCTCCTTTCGTCGGCGAAGGAATCGACGAGCCGCGCGTCGCGATGGCCGTGTCGCTGCACGCCGTGCGCGTAGTGGATTTCGGCGCGCATCTCACGCGCGAGGAGCCGATCGAAGAGGACCTCAGCAGCAGCGAGCGAGGCGCCCTCCTGCGTTGGGATGGGTGCACGGCGACCCTGGAGGTGGGGGAGCCTCGCGCCGAGCCGTTCGCTCGACGCACCCGGCGCTTCGTGTCGGTGCGACTGCCCGAAGCACGCGACGCGGTGATGGAAGTGGCCCTGGGGAGCGGCGCGTCCGCATTGGTCGAGCGGAACGACTTCGGTCGCGCTGAGGCCGGCCCGGTGGCAGGTGGGCGCGGGACGGTGCGCGTGGATCCGTTCGAGGCTGAGCTCGGTGCGCCGGTGCACCTCCATCTGCGAGGGGAGCTCTCGCGGTCTCCGGGTCACGTCGAAGTCGAGCTCGACGTGCGCACCCGGATCCGCGACATCATCGGCGCGCCTGCCGAGGGCTGCGACGCGGCCGACTAGTTGGGGGCGACTAGTTGAGGCGGACTGAACGCGGCCGACTCCGCGCCGCGGACTGAGCGCGGCGTCAGGGCGCCAAGCGGTTGTTGCCACACTCGTCGGTGTCGGGGTCCGCGTCGCAGAGCGGCGCGCGGCAATGCGCCTCGGGATCGCAGCCAGCGCCGCCGCAGTTCTGACAGCAGATGAGGCCGTCCTCACAGCGCCGCCGATCGGAGTCGGTGGTGCAGGTCTGATCGACGGTGCGGGTGTGGCAGATCACGTCGTCGACACAGCCACGCTCCCCATCGAAGGTCTGGAGCGGGCCGCACGCGCACGCGGGCGACGCGCAGTCTTCGTCGCAGAACACGCCGCAGCTGGTCGGGCAGCAGATGCCGGTCATCCAGGTGCCGCCGCTGTCGGCGCACACCGTCTCGGGCGGGAGCGGATCCACCTCGGGGCATCCGTCGATCTCCACACACCCGAGCTCCTCGAAGAATGCGCGTCCGCCGCCGCAGTCGCAGACCGGTCGACCGACCAAACACGTGGCGGGCTGAGGACGACCGCACCGGTAGTGCTCGCACTCCTCGGTGTGGAAGAGCCACTCGCCGCCGGTGTCGCGGCAGAGGGCCGGTTCGCAGTTCGCGTGCGCGCTCAGACACTCCGCTTCGGAGTGAGGGAGCGTCCCGCACTCGGCGCCCTCGCAGGTGCCACAAGAGATCAGCTCACATCGCTCTCCGTCCCAGGCCCAGCTGTCGAGGCCATCGCAGATCCCAGCCGGACAGGTGATGGGACGCGCGTCTTGGGGGTTGCAGCTGGGCGGAGGAGGCGGGGCATCGCAGGAGCAGGCGTCGACCGGCGGAATGTACGTGTCGGGCGCGTGGTCGGAGTCACCACTGAACGGCGCATCATGTCCCGCGTCTCCGTCGCCCTCGTGGGAGTCGGTGCAGGCCGGCACCACCAGGGCCAACGCGAGAGGCGCGAGCGGAAACAAGCGGAGTAGGGATCGGAAGTCAGAGAGCTGTGCCATGTCGCGCCTCATCGAAGTTCGGGGCCCGCACTCAGCAACGAGCGTTCCACGAGGTTAGCAGCACCCTCGGCGCTTTACTTTCCGAGCCCAGCGCGCTTCTCATCCCGCGCGATGCCCGATCCGGCCCAACGCACCCGAGGGGTGCTCCCGCTCTTCGCGGTCACGGTGCTGCTCTCGGCGTTCCTGCTCTTCGTGGTGCAGCCCTTCGCGGGGCGCCTGCTGCTCCCCGAGCTCGGCGGGGTGCCATCCGCCTGGACCGCGTGTCTCCTCTTCTTTCAGGCGGTGCTGCTCCTCGGCTACGGCTGGGGCCACCTGCTCTCGAAGATCCCGAGACGCGAGGTGCGCGTCGCCCTCCACGTCCTGTTGTTGGTGGGCGCGACCTTCTTCCTTCCGCCGCAGACGCCCGAGCTCGATCCGTCCCTCGCCACCGAGGCGCCCACCCTCTTCGCGCTGTTGTTCCTCGGGCGCACGGTGGGCCTCCCCTTCTTCGCGCTCGCGACCACAGCCCCGGTGATCCAGAGCTGGCTCGCGGGGACCGACCATCCAGCGGCCGCGCGCCCATACGTGCTCTATGCGGCGAGCAACGCTGGGAGCTTGGGATCGCTCATCGCGTATCCGTTCGTGATCGAGCCGCTGCTGGCGTTGAGCGAACAAGGTCGCGCGTTCTCGTTCGGGTTCGGCGCGCTCTTGGTCGCCGTGATCGGTGCGAGCCTGCTGACCTTGCGCGCGCGACCTCGCACCGAGGAGAAGCTCGCGCCTGCGCCCCCACCGGATCGCGCGACCCGCATCCGCTGGCTCCTCTATGCGATGGCGCCGTCCGCGCTGCTCACGACGGTGACCAGCTACCTGTCGATGGATCTGGCGCCGATGCCGCTCCTCTGGATCGTGCCCCTCGCGGCCTACTTGGGGACGTTCATCGTCGCGTTCGCGCGCAGCGATAGAGACATGCCGTGGTGGATGTCGCGCGCCGCCCGGCTGCTCGGGGCCGCGTTGGTGGTGGCGACCGGGGTGCACGCGAACTCGCCGCTCTCTTTGCTTTTGTGCCTGCACCTGACGTTCTTCGTGTTGGTCACGCTGGTGATCCACCGACGCCTGGCGCGCATCGCACCGGCACCCGCACATCTCACCGAGTTCTACGTGGTGATGGCCAGCGGCGGCGCGCTGGGGACGCTCATCGCAGGCGTGCTGCCCACGATGGTGTTGCCCGACACCTGGGAGCACGCGATCGCCATCGCGGCGGCGTGCGGGCTCACCGGGGCCGGCGTGAGGGAGGGAGTGCGGGAGAGCGTGGGCGTTTCTGAGGGTGTGGGGCCTGCCCTTGGGGCCGACCTCGTTCGTGCGGCGCTGGTGCTGCTCGTCACGCTAGCGTTCGCGTTCGGGCTCCCCTTGGTGGGTCTCGGGACGTTCAGCCTCGCGCCGCTGTTGGTCTTCGGCGTGCCGATCATCGCGGCGTACCGCGAGAGCATGCAGCCCCGCCGCTACGCGCTCTGTCTCTTGGCCATCGTGATCGCCGGCACCACCTACTCCGAGCGCGGGACCGAGCTGTTGCGACGCGAGCGCGACTTCTTCGGGGTGCTCCGGGTGCTGGATGACGCGGGCCATCGGGTGCTGCTACACGGCACGACCTTGCATGGCTCGCAGGCCATCGCCGATCGCGACCGCTGCGACCCGCTCGCGTACTACGCCCTCGAAGGACCGCTCGGTCGCGCGATCGCCGCGCGGCGAGAAGCCTTCGGCGAGGGCGCCGCGCGCGAGGTCAGCGCCATCGGTCTCGGAGCGGGATCCATCGCCTGCTATGCGCGCGAGGGAGAGCACTGGACGTTCCACGAGATCAGCGGCGCCGTGGTCGACATCGCGTCGGACCCGCATCTCTTCACGTACCTCGCGAACGCTCAGGGCGACATCGACGTGCAGATCGACGACGGCCGCGTGGGTCTGATGGCGACACCGCGGGCCTCGCGCTCGATCGTGTTGGTCGATGCCTTCAACTCGGACGCAGTGCCCGTCCACCTGCTCACGAGAGAAGCCATCGACGTCTACCTGCGTGCGCTCGAGCGCGATGGCTGGCTGCTCTTGCACGTCTCCAACCGGTCGCTCGATCTGGTGCGCATCGTCGCCGCGATCACCGCGGCGAGCTCACTGAGCGCGCGGGTGAACGCGGACGCGAGCGAGGTGGGGGGCAGCGGCGCCGCACCCACGTGGATCGTGATCGGCCGAAGTGAGTCTGTGCTCGACGGCCTCCCCATCGGCGACTGGGTGCCCCTCCCGCTCTCGTCCCTGCCGGCGTGGACCGACGAGCTTTCCAGCTTGGTCCAAGCCCTTCGCTGACCGCCGAAAGACCCACCGTGCGGTTTCCCCTCCTCGGCGAGTGGACAGTGAGGAGGCGGCGATCCAACTCCCGGCTCGATGAAGACAGGCTGGGCTTCGGTAGCGCTCGTAATCGCACTCGCGGCCTGCGGTAGCGCCGCCGAAGAACCCCCACCGCCGTCCTCGCCACCGCCGTCCTCGCCAACCCCGCCCGACACCTTGGCCGCCGAGTGGTTCGCGCTGCCCAACGGCTTGGAGGTCGACGTCGTCTCCGGGCGCTGTGAGCGAGGCGCGCTCGCGCTGCTCCTTCCGGTCGGTGCCGATCAGGATCCCGAAGGACACTCGGGCATGGCGCGGGTGCTCGCGCACTTGCTCGGCGCCGCGAGTCCGGATGCGACCGTCACCGTGGGACGCGATCACATCCTCTATGCGATGCCGCTCGAGGGCAGCCCGACCTCCGCGCTGACTGATGTGGCAGCGCGGCTGGCCCACCTCGAAGTGAGCGACGACGACCTGACCCGTGCGCGCGCCGCGGTGCTCGCGGACCTGGCTCGGATGCGTGGCGGGGATCCCGCGCTCACCGCCGAGAGCTACGCGGTCGAGGCCATCCAGCCCAGCAGCGGTGAGGGCTGGCGCGGCGGGCTCGAGAGCGAGATCGAGTCGATCGATCGGCTCGCGCTCGAGGCGTTCGTAAGCGCCGCGTTTCGTCCTGGGCATGCGCGGCTCGTCGTCATCGGCACCGAGGACTTGGCGGCGCTGCGTCCCGCGATGGAGCGCACCCTCGGCGCGCTGCCCGCAGGCGATGCACCGGCGACGCGCGCGCCCGGCACCGGGCGGGTCCTCGGGACGCTGGTGATGGGCGACGCGCCGAGCGTGATCGTCATCGCCGTCCCGGCGCCGCCCATCCACGATCCCCTCTTCGCGCCCTTCCTCATCCACGCGAGCCGCCTGTTGGCCGCTGCCACACCCTCGACCTTCCAAGCGAGCTACGACTGGGTCGCGCGCCCGGAGACCCTCTTCATCACGGGTCCGGTCCAAGCGGGTGAGACGCCCGAGGCCGCCGCGTCTCGCATCCGTTTCGAGATGGCGACGCCTCTGACCGCGCTACTGGCGCCGGCCGACGTCACCGCCACCGAGGAACGCTTCGCTCGCCTGCTCGGGGCGGATGATCTCTCGCCCGCGTGCGCCGAACCGCTCCCGTTGGCCATCGCCCGGGCCCGCCGCGCGCAGCTCGGTATCGATGCTCTCCACCTCGATGACGCGATCGGCAGCGTCACCGAGGACTCGCTCCGTGAAGCCGCATCCGCCTTCGACGCCGCGCATGCGACGGCCGTCGCAGGTGGGGGGACCCTCCGCTAGTTCGCGTTTCAGATGTTGCCCCTGGAGCCGCACGGCCCCGAGGGAAGGGCCGCTCAGGTCCGCCGTATTGGTTTCGCCCACAGCCATCGTTCGTCGAGTTCCGTCTCCGCCCCTCGAGGTGAATCGTGTCGAAGTCTCTCGTGACTCTCTCGGCGTTCCTTGTCGTACTCGGCTTCTCGGCGACCGCGCTGGCGGCACCTCCCACCGCATCCACCTCGCCCGCGACCTCGATCACGCCCACCTCGGCGGTGCTCAACGGCGTGGGTACGCCGGGTGGAGAGGCGAGCACGGGCTGGTTTCGGTACAGCGCGACCAACCCCGGTGTGTGCAACGACAGCTTCGGCGCCCGGGTGCCCGCGAGCGGCGGCACCGACTTGGGTACCGGGACGGTGGCCATCCCGTACGGCATCACCACCACTGGCCTCACCTCGGGCGTCACCTACTACTTCTGCGCCATCGTCCAGAACCCTTCGGGGACTGCGTTCGGAACGCTGCTCACGTTCACCGTGCCGGGCGCTCCCATCACGGTCAGCAACCCGCCCACGCTGCTGACGGCGACCACCGCGACGCTCGAGGGCGACGCGAACCCGGTCGCCGCGGCCACCACCGGCTGGTTCCGCTACGCGTCCGTGAACCCGGGGACCTGCAACGACACGTTCGGCACCCGCGCGCCCGCGAGCAGCGGCTCGGTCCTCGGCATGGGCACCACCTCGGTCTCATACAACCGCGCGATCACCGGTCTCACCCCGGGCGCGGTGTACTTCTTCTGCGCCGTCGCCCAGAACCTCTACGGCACCACGTTCGGCTCGGTGCTGACGTTCACGACGCCTGGCACCACGCCGACCGTGAGCACGGGCGCGCCTACGTCGATCACGGGCGCAGGCGCGACGCTGAATGGCTCGGCGAACCCCGGCGGGGACCCGAGCACGGGCTACTTCCGCTACGCCACGATCAGCCCCGGCACGTGCAACGACAGCTTCGGGACGCGGACCCCGAGCAGCGGCGGAAGCTCGCTCGGACAGGGGAACAGCAGCGTCGTGTTCTCGCAGGCCGTCGGTGGCCTCACGCCCGGCGTGACCTACTACGCGTGCGCCATCGCCAGCAACGCGTACGGGACCGGGCTCGGCGGCGTGGTCACGTTCGTGACTCCGTCGGAGCCGGTCGTGACGACGGTCTCCGCCACCGCGATCGGGAACACCACGGCAACCCTGAACGGCAGCGGGATCCCGAACCGCGCCGCGACCACTGGCTACTTTCGGTACGCCACCGTCGATCCCGGCGCGTGTAACGACACCTTCGGATCTCGCGCACCGGTGGGCACGGGCGGCTCGGGGCTCGGTAGCGGCACCACCGCGATGGCGTTCAGCCAGGGCATCAGCGGACTCTCGAACACGACCACCTACTACTACTGCGCGATCGCGGTGAACACCGAGGGCATCGACTTCGGCAACGTGCTGTCGTTCACCACGGTCGCTGCGCCCACCACCACGACGGTGGCGGCGACTCTGGTGACCGCGACCACCGCGACACTGAATGGCTTCGTCAACGCCAACGGCGCGGTGGCGACGGCGTGGCATCGCTACAACACCGTGAACCCGGGGACCTGCAACGACAGCTTCGGGACCCGCGCGCCCGGGACCGGCTCGGCCACCATCTCCGGCACGACGGACGTCGCCCTCCCCCGCGCCATCACGGGCCTGCTCCCGAGCACCACCTACTACTTTTGCGCGATCGCCAACAACGCGTACGGCACGACGTTCGGTGCAGTGCTCTCGTTCACCACCGCAGCCGCGTCGCCGACGGTCTCGACCAACGCGCCCTCGTTCCTCACCGGCATGACCGCGCAGCTGAACGGAACGGGCAACCCCGGCGGCGCCGCGACGAGTGGTTGGTTCCGCTACGACACCGTCAGCCCGGGTACCTGCAACGACACGTTCGGCACCCGTGCACCCGCGTCCGGCGGTAGCGCGCTCGGCTCGGGAAACGCGTCCGTCGCGTTCAATCAGTCGGTGAGCGGGCTCAACCCCGGCACGACCTACTACGTCTGCGCCATCGACCAGAACAGCGTCGGCCTCGCCGTGGGAAGCGTCGTCACGTTCGTCACGCCCGCGGGCCCGACGGTGATCACCAACGCCGCGAGCGCCATCGCCAGCACCACCGTCACCTTGAACGGTGCGGGGGATCCCAACGGCACGGCGACGACCGGCTACTTCCGCTACGCCACGACGAACCCCGGCACCTGCAACGACACGTTCGGATCGCGCGCGCCCACGAGCGGCGGCAGCGCCCTGGGAACGGGGACGAGCAGCGTCGCCTACAGCCAGGGCGTCAGTGCGCTTTCGGCGGGCGCCACCTACTACTTCTGTGCGATCGCCAACAACAGCGAAGGCACGGCGTTCGGCGCAGTCCTCTCGTTCACCACGCTGGCGGCGCCGACCGTGCTCACGGAGGGATCGAGCTTGGTGACCACCAGCTCCGCCACCCTCGAGGGATCCGCGAACCCGAACGGCGCGGCCGCGACGGGCTGGTTCCGCTACGCGACCGCGAACCCGGGAAGCTGCAACGACACGTTCGGCCTCCGTGCGCCTACGCCGAGCGGCGGCACCGCGTTGGGTTCCGGAACTGCGGCCGTCGCGTACGTCCGCGCGATCACCGGCCTCATCCCCAACACGACCTACTACTTCTGCGCGATCGCGAGCAATACGTACGGCACTTCGTTCGGCGCAGTGCGCTCGTTCACCACGCCGCCTGCGGGTCCCGTCGTGGTGACCAGCGCGGCCACCATGCTCACCGGCACGACGGGGCAGCTCAACGGCTCCTCCAACCCCGGCGGTGACGCGACCACCGCGTGGTTCCGCTACTCGACCGTCAGCCCTGGCACCTGCAACGACAGCTTCGGTACCCGTACGCCCAGCAGCGGCGGCACCGCGCTGGGATCGGGCACCACGTCGGTCGTGTTCAACCAGCCCATCACGGGCCTGAGCCCCGGCATCACGTACTACTACTGCGCGCTGGCTTCCAACGTGGTGGGCACGTCGTTCGGGTCGGTGGTCACGTTCGTCACGCCTTCCGCGCCCACGGCCGTCACCAACGCAGCGACCGCGATCGCAGCGACGACGGTCACGCTGAACGGCAGCGGCATCCCCAACCTATCGACGACCACCGGCTACTTCCGCTACGCGACCACCCATCCGGGGACGTGCAACGACACGTTCGGATCGCGCGCGCCGACCAGCGGCGGCACCAACCTGAGCAACGGCACCACGAGCATCGCGTACGCGCAGCCGGTGAGCGGGCTCTCGGCGGGCAGCACGTACTACTTCTGCGCCGTCACCTCCAACGCAGAGGGGATCGCGTTCGGCGCTGTGCTCTCGTTCACCACCCTCGCCGCGCCGAGCGTGACCACGCTGGCCGCGAGCGCGCTCACTTCGAGCAGCGCGACCTTGAACGGCAGCGCGAACCCGAACGGCGCTGCGGCCACCGGCTACTACCGCTACGCGCTGACGAACCCCGGCGCGTGTAACGACACGTTCGGCACCCGCGCGCCGAGCACGCTCGGCACCACCTTGGGGGCGGGGACCTCCGCCGTGGCATTCCCACGCTCGATCTCCGGTCTGACCCCGAACAGCACGTATTACGTCTGCGCGATCGCCAACAACACGTACGGCGTGGGCTTCGGCAGCGTGCTCTCGTTCAACACCCTCCCGGCCGCCCCGACCGCGGTCACCAACTCGGTCAGCGCACTCACCGGCACCACCGCGCAGCTCAACGGGACGAGCAACCCGGGCGGCGCCGCGACCACCGGTTGGTTCCGCTACAGCACCGTCAGTCCTGGGACCTGCAACGACAGCTTCGGCACCCGCGCGCCGAGCGCTGGCGGAACGGCCCTCGGCTCGGGCACCACCTCGCTCGCCTTCAACCAACCGATCACCGGCCTCACGCCCGGCACCACCTACTACGCGTGCGCCATCGCGGACAACGCGGTCGACACCGCGCTCGGTGGCATCACGACCTTCGTGACCCCGAGCGCGCCCACCGCCGTCACGACCGCCGCCACCGCCATCACTGCCACGTCAGCGACGTTCAACGGCATCGGCAACCCGAACCGCGCAGCGACCACGGGCTACTTCCGCTACGGCACGACGAACCCCGGCACCTGCAGCGACACTTTCGGATCCCGCGCGCCCACCAGCGGCGGAACGAACCTGGGCAACGGGAGCAGCGACGTCGCGTTCGCCGTGCCCGTCAGCGGGCTGTCGGCCGGCTCGACGTACTACCTCTGTGCCGTCACCACGAACAGTGAGGGGATCGCCTTCGGCGCGGTTCTCTCGTTCATCACCCTGGCGCAACCGGCCGTCACCACCGCCGCCGCGACTGCGATCACGGCGAGCACCGCCACCTTGAACGGGCAGGCGAACCCCCGAGGCGCTCCGAGCACGGGCTACTACCGCTACGCGACGGCCAACCCCGGCACCTGCAACGACTCGTTCGGTGTCCGCGCGCCCCTCGCCAGCGGCGGCACCGCGCTCGGCGCGGTCACCACCGACGTCCCGTTCCCGCGTGGCATCGGGGCGCTGACGCCCAACACCACCTACTACTTCTGCGCCATCGCGAGCAACGCGTACGGCACCGGCTTCGGCGCCGTGCTCTCGTTCACCACGCTGCCCGCGGCCCCGACGGTGGCCACCAACACCCCGACCGCGCTCACCGGCAGCACCGCGCAGCTCAACGCCACATCCAACCCCGGCGGCGCGTCCACCACGGGCTGGTTCCGCTACAGCACCGTGAGCCCCGGCTCCTGCAACGACAGCTTCGGCACCCGCGCGCCCACCGTCGGTGGATCGAGCGTCGGCGCGGGCACCACCAGTGTCGCCTTCAACCAGCCGATCGCCGGCCTGTCCCCAGGCACCACGTACTACGCGTGCGCCATCGCGGACAACGCGGTCGGCACGGCGCTCGGCGGCGTCGTCACCTTCGTCACGCCCGCCGCGCCCACCGTGGTCACCCTCGCCGCGAGCGGGCTCAGCAGCAGCAGCGCGAGCCTGAACGGGAGCGGCAACCCCAACCGCGCGCCGACCACCGGCTACTTCCGCTACGCCGCCACCAACCCGGTCACCTGCAACGACACCTTCGGATCGCGCGCGCCGGTCAGCGGCGGATCGAGCTTGGGCAACGGCATCAGCCCCGTCGCATTCGCGCAGAGCATCGGCACCCTCTCGGCCGGCACCACCTACTACTACTGCGCAATCACCTCGAACAGCGAAGGCATGGCGTTCGGCGCCGTCCTCACGTTCACCACCCTCGCCGCGCCCGCGGTGACCACGCTCGCGGCCACCACCGTGACCTCGAGTGCCGCGGTGCTGAACGGCGCAGCGACGCCGAACGGCGCGACCGCGCTGGGTTGGTTCCGCTACGCGAGCACCAACCCCGGAAGCTGCACCGACGGCTTCGGCACCCGCACACCCGCGAGTTCGGGCACGGGCCTCGGCGCAGGGACCAGCGACGTCTCGTACCTCGCGTCGATCGCGGGCCTCCTGCCCGGCACCACCTACTACTTCTGCGCCATCGCCTCGAACTCGGCGGGGACAGGTTTCGGCTCGCTGGTGAGCTTCACCACCGCGCCAGCCCTTCCCTCCGTCGCGACCAACGTGCCCACCATGGTCACGACGTCGGGCGCCACCTTCAACGGGAGCGCGAACCCGAATGGCGATGGGACCACCGCTTGGTTCCGCATCGACACCGTGAGCCCCGGCACCTGCAACGACAGCTTCGGCACCCGCTTGCCCTCGAGCTCGGGCACGGCGCTCGGCGGCGGCACCATCGCGGTCGCGTACACCCAGACGGCGACGCTCTCGCCCGGCACGCTCTACTACGTGTGCGCCATCGCGCAGAACGGGGTGGGCACCGCGTTCGGCACCGTGCGGAGCTTCACCACGCCGGCGCTGCCGGATCTGGCGACCTTCGCCGCGACGCCGATCACCGCGACCACGGCGACGTTGAACGGATCGGTCGATCCCAACGGCAACACCACCACGAGCTGGTTCCGCTATGCGACCACCAGCCCCGGCACGTGCAGTGACGCCTTTGGCTTCCGCGCCCCGGCGAGCGGCGGGTTCGCCGCGGGTGCTGGCACCGCGCCAGTCAACTACGGCCAAGCCATCAGCGGACTCACGCCCGCGACGACGTACTACTTCTGCGCGATCGGCTCGAGCGCCATCGGCACCGCGTTCGGATCGATCCTCTCTTTCACCACGCCCTCCACCACCCCCGTCGTCACCACGCTGGCGGCGAGCTCGGTCGGTCTCGATGGCGCGGTGTTGAACGCCGACGGCAACCCCAACGGCCTCGCGACCACGGGTTGGTTCCGGTACAGCAGCACCAACCCCGTCACCTGCAACGACACGTTCGGCACCCGCACGCCCACGAGCGGCGGCACCGCGCTGGGATCGGGGACGACGACCACGTCCTTCTCGGCGACGGTGAGTGGGCTGCCCACCGGCGTCACCTATTACTTCTGCGCCATCGCGCAGAACTCGCTCGGCACCAGCGTCGGCACCGTGCGCACGTTCACCACCACTGCTGCGCCCTCGGTCGCGACATTGGTGGCGAGCGCCGTCACCGGGACCACCGCGACCCTCGAAGGCAGCGCCAACCCGAACGCGGTCAGCAGCACCGGCTACTTCCGCTACGCGAGCACAAGCCCCGGCGCGTGTAGCGACGCGTTCGGCACCCGCGCGCCCACGAGCGGAGGCACCGCGCTCGGCGCGGGCTCGGCGGTGGTCCCCTACAACCGCCCCATCACCGGTCTTCTCGCAGGCACCACCTACTACTACTGCGCGATTGCCTCGAGCGCGTCCGGCGTCGGCTTCGGCACCGTGCAGAGCTTCACCACGCCTGGCGCCCCGACCGTCACAACCGATCTCGTCGCGGCCGTGACCAGCACCAGCGCGACGTTCGGCGGCACCGCGAATCCCAACCTGAGCAGCACCACCGGCTGGGTCCGTTACGCGAGCACCAACCCCGGCAGCTGCAACGACACCTTCGGCACGCGCATGCCCTCGAGCGGCGGTAGCGCGCTCGGCGCGGGCGCGAGCCCGGTGGCGTACACCCAGCCCGTCACCACGCTCGTGGCGAGCACGACGTACTACTACTGCGCCATCGCCAGCAACGGTGTCGGCACCCGCTTCGGCGCGCTGCTCTCGTTCAGCACGCCCGCCGCGCCGACGGTGACGACCGTCGCGGCGAGCAGTGTGGGCTCGACCGCAGCGACGCTGAACGGCACGGGCGATCCCAACCTCTCGAGCGCGACCGGTTGGTTCCGCTACGCGAGCACCACTCCCGGCACGTGCAACGACACGTTCGGCACCCGCGCGCCGAGCAGCGGCGGCGCGGCCCTCGGCGCAGGCACGACCCCGGTGCCCTTCGCAGAACCCCTGACCGGTCTGACCTCCGGCACGACGTACTACTTCTGCGCCATCGCGATGAACGCCGCGGGCACGAGCTTCGGCAACATCCTGTCGTTCACTACCCCCGGCGCGCCCAGCGTCACCTCGCTCGCTGCAACCGCCGTCGGCTCGACCACGGCGACGCTGCAAGGCACCGGCACCGCGAACCTGAGCGCGGCCACCGGTTGGTTCCGCTACGCGAGCTCCAACCCGGGCACTTGCAACGACAGCTTCGGCACGCGCGCGCCGCTCGCGAGCGGCATGTCGCTCGGCAGCGGGACGACGGCGACCGCGTTCAACCAGCCCGTCACCGGTCTCACCACCGGCACGACCTACTACTTCTGCGCCATCGCGCAGAACGCGGTCGGAACGAGCCTCGGCGCGCTCCTCTCGTTCACCACCGCCTCGGCGCCGACCGTCACCACGGTGGCCGCGAGCAGCTTGGGCAGCACGTCGGTGACGTTGAATGGACAGGCAAACCCGAACCTCAGCAGCAGCACCGGCTTCTTCCGCTACGCGAGCACCGATCCCGGCACGTGCAGCGACTCGTTCGGAGTTCGCGCTCCGGTGAGCGGCGGGACCGCGCTCGGCGCGGGCGCGGCGAGCGTCGCGTACACCCAGAACCTCACCGGGTTGGTCGCGGGCACGACCTACTATTTCTGCGCCATCGCCAGCAACGCGATCGGCACTGGGGTGGGCTCGGTGATGTCGTTCACCACGCCGGCGGCGCCTTCGGTCACGACGGTGGCGGCCACCGCGATCAGCAGCACCGCGGCGACGATCAACGGATCGGCGAGCCCGCAGCTCTCGAGCACCACGGGCTGGCTTCGCTACGCGACGACGAACCCCGGCGCGTGCAACGACAGCTTCGGCGTCCGTGCGCCGCTCACCGGCAGCAGCACCCTCGGCGCGGGTAGCACTGCGGTCGCCTACAGCGAGAGCCTCACGGGGCTGGTCTCCGGCGCGACCTACTTCTTCTGCGCCATCGCGCAGAACGCCATCGGCACCAGCTTCGGCGCGGTCCTCTCGTTCACCACGCCGAGCGCGGCGGGCGTCAACACCCTGCCGGCGACCTTGGTGTCGAGCACCGGCGCGACGCTGAACGCGACGGCGAACCCGAACTTCAGCGCCACGACAGGCTACTTCCGATACGGCGCCACCGACCCCGGCGCATGTACCGACACCTTCGGCACCCGCGCGCCCGCGGCCGGCGGTAGCGCCCTCGGTGCTGGCGGTTCGGCGGTTCCCTACGCGGAGATCCTCGCCGGCCTCACGCCCGCGAGCACGTACTACTACTGCGCCGTGGCGAGCAGCGGGGTGGGCACCGCGTTCGGCGCCGTGCTCACGTTCACTACGCCGGCCGCGCCGACGGTGGTCACGACGGGCTCGACGCCGAGCCCTACTTCCGCGGTGCTCACGGGCAACGCGAACCCCAACTTCGCAGACACCAACGGCTACTTCCGCTACGCGACCTCGAGCCCTGGTGCGTGCAACGACACGTTCGGTCTGCGCGCACCCGTCGCGGGTGGATCGCCGCTCGGTGCGGGCGGAAGCACGGTGACGTTCGCTCAAACGGTCACCGGTCTGACGCCGCGCACGACCTACTTCTACTGCGCCCTCGCGGCCAACTCGGTGGCCACGGGCTTCGGCGCGGTGATGAGCTTCACCACGCCCGAGCTCCCGACGGTCACTACCGAGGTCGCGACCTCGGTGAGCGACACCAGCGCGACGCTGAATGGGAGCGCCATCCCGAACTTCGCCGAGACCACGGGATGGATTCGGTACGGGAGCACCAACCCCGGCACCTGCAACGACACGTTTGGCACCCGCGCCCCCGTCTCGGGCGGCGCGAGCCTCGGCGCTGGTAGCACTGCAGTAACCTTCAGCCAGAGCGTCACGGGGCTGGTCGCCGGCGCGACGTACTATTTCTGCGCCCTCGCAGAGAACTCGGTGGGCACCACGGTCGGCACCGTGCTGACCTTCACGACGCCGAGCGCGGCCGTGGTGAACACATTGCCGGCCACGTTGGTGTCGAGCACTGGCGCGACGTTGAACGGATCGGCGAACCCGAACCTCAGCCCGACCACCGGCTACTTCCGCTACGGCGCCACCGATCCCGGGACGAGCTGCAGCGACACCTTTGGGACCCGCACCCCCATCAGCGGCGGCACGGCGCTCGGCGCAGGCAGCACGTCGGTGCCCTACCTCGCGACGCTCACCGGGCTCACTCCCGCAACGCGCTACTTCTACTGCGCGGCCGCGACGAGCTCGATTCGGACCGAGTTCGGCGCCGTGCTCTCGTTCGCCACGCCGGCCGCACCGATCGTGGTGACGGGCACCGCGATGCCCTCGAGCACCACCGCGGTCCTCGATGGCTCAGCGACGCCGAACTTCGCCGACACCACGGGCTACTTCCGCTACGACATCGCGGATCCGGGGGTGTGCAACGACGCGTTCGGCACCCGCGCCCCGAGCGTCGATGGCGCGGCCCTGGGCGCGGGCGGCAGCCCCGCCTCGTACATGCAGACCATCGGTGGCCTCTCGCCGCTGAGCACCTACTACTTCTGCGCGATCGCGACGAACTCCGTCGGCACGAGCTTCGGCACGGTGGTGTCGTTCACCACGACGTCGGCTCCGAGCGTCGTCACCGAGGCCGCGAGCGACGTGATGGGCAGCGACCTCAGCTTGAACGGACAGGCGAACCCCAATGGCGGCGACGCTACGGGTTGGTTCCGCTACGACACCGTCGATCCCGCCGGCTGCGACGACGCGTTCGGCACCCGCGCGCCGCTCACGGGCGGCACGCCGCTCGGTGGCGGATCGAGCCCAGTGACGTTCACCGAGATGCTCATGGGTCTGTCGCCCGCGACCACCTACTACTTCTGCGCCATCGCGGAGAACCCGTCGGGTGTCGCGTTCGGTGAAGTGCTCACTGTCACCACCGAGGCGGCCGCGCCCTCCGTCATCACCGAGGCGCCCACCGTCGTCACCGACGACGGAGCGACGCTGAACGGCAGCGCCATCGCGAACGGCAGCGCCGCGAGCGGTTGGTTCCGTTACGCGACCACCAACCCAGGCGCCTGCGACGACAGCTTCGGTACCCGAGCGCCCACCAGCGGCGGCACCGATCTGGGCGCTGGCACCACCTCGATGCCGTTCACCCAGATGGTCAGCGGCCTGACGATCGACACGGTCTACTACTACTGCGCGATCGCAGAGAACGCCGAGGGCCTCGGCTTCGGCGAGCTCCAGATGTTCGCGCCCGGCGCGCCGCCTCCGCTGGTGACCACCGAGGTGGCGACCGAGATCGCGGGCACCACCGCGAGCCTCAACGGCACCGCGACGGCCAACGGCACGGACGCGACGGGTTGGTTCCGCATCGGCACCCTCGAGCCGAGCACCTGCGACGACACCTTCGGCATGCGCGCACCCGCGACGGGCGGCATGGCCCTCGGTGCAGGCTTCACGGCCACCCCCTTCACCGAAGCGACCACGGAGCTGGAACCCAACCAGACGTACTTCTACTGCGCAGCGGCGAGCAACCTCGGCGGCGCCATCTTCGGCGAGGTCCAGACCTTCACCACCGAAGCGCTGCCCCCCACGGTGCGCACGGTGATGCCCACCATCGATCCGATGACCGGCGAGGTCACGCTGAACGGCGCCGCCTCTCCCAACGGCCTCGAGGCGATCGGCTGGTTCCGATACGACTCGCTGAGGCCCACCACCTGCGACGACAGCTACGGATTCCGGGTGCCGCTGACCGGGGACCTTCCGCTCGGCGCAGGCCGCACCGAGGTCGACTTCGCGAGCATCGCGGACCTGGTGCCAGGCACCTACTACGTGTGCGCAGGCGCGAGCAACAGCGCGGGCGCGGCGTTCGGCGAGCTCATGACATTCGTGGTGCCCGAGTCGTCAGTCCCCGAAGGCGGCTGTGGCTGCCGAGCGGGCATGCGGACGCAGAGCCCCGCGGCCATCGTGGCTCTCTTGGGTCTGGTGATGGTCCTGGTGCAGCGCCGAAGGAGGCGCTGATCACGCCGCCTTGGGCGCGAGCAACACGCCGGGCGAGGAGGGACGCAATACATCGCTCATGGCGATGGCCTCCCCTTCGCCCGACGCGGTCGCCGGCTCGCACTGATCGAGACCTCGCAGCGGACACCCATGACCGCCGCAGATCGCGTGCCCATGAGCGAACGCCACACCCTCACCACAGAACGTGCATTGCAACATGGCTGGGAGGATACCGACCTGATCGATCCTGAAAAGCCCCGGATCAAACGTGATCCACTCGCGCCCTCCCGACGCGTCATTCCAACCGCACGGCAGGTGCTGTGCTCGCGCGCGGCGCCCGGCTATCCTGCGGCTGTCGTGGCTTTGGAGGTCTCATGTCGCTTCGCTTGATCGTCTCGCTCGCCGTCTCGATGTCGCTCCTCGCGTTCGGGTGCGCCGATCCAGGAGGCGCACGCCGCGACGGAGGCGCGGACGTGAGCGCGCCCCCGATGGACGTGAGCGGCAGCTGTGCGAGCAGCGCGGACTGCCCCGACGACGGGATCTTCTGCAACGGAGGTCTCACCTGCCTCAGCGGTCGATGCGCGGCCGCCGCCGTGCCCACCTGCGATGACAGCATCACCTGCACCGAGGACAGCTGCGATCCCATCAGTGACATGTGCGCGCACATGCCGGTGAACTCGCGCTGCCCCGAGGGCGGCTACTGCTCGGCGACCGGATGCCGCGCCGAAGAGGCCTGCGAGTTCGACGGAAGCTGCGGCGGCGACGGCAACTACTGCAATGGCGTCGAAGTCTGCGTGATGCCCGACGGCGTGTGCCGCAGCCCGGGCGCGCGCGACTGCGACGACAGCAACAGCTGCACCATGGACGCATGCGTCGAGGCGATGGCCGACTGCGTGAGTACCGCGTTCACCGATGTACTCACCAACGTCGCCCACTGCGGCACCGGCGCGAACGACTGCGTCGTCTGCCCGACCCCCGATGCGTCGCTCCATCAAGAGGTGAGCTGCGCCGCAGGTGCCTGCGTGCTGGCGTGCGCCGCGGGCTACGGCGACGCCGACGGCAACATGACCAACGGCTGCGAGTGCATGGGTGGCTCGGGCGTGGACATCCCCGACACGGCCTTCATCGACAGCAACTGCGACGGCATCGATGGCGACGTGAGCATCGGTGTCTTCGTCGCCACCACCGGCAACGATGCCAACCCCGGCACCCGCGCGATGCCCGTCGCCACGATCACCCGCGGCATTGCCATCGCCGCGAGCCGCACCCGCAAGGAGATCTACGTCTCGTCGGGCATCTACACCGGGAGCGTCTCGCTGGTGAGCGGCGTGAGCATCTACGGCGGCTACGACGCGACCTCGGGCTGGCGCCGCACCGCGACCAACCTGAGCGTGATCGCCGGAAGCACGACGGCCGTGTACGGCAACGGCATCAGCCAGGCGTTGGAGATCCAGCTCATGGTGATCCAGGCCGCGGGCGCCTCGAGCGGCGCGGAGTCCTCCTACGGCGTGCGGCTCTACAACAACACCGCCGAGGTCGCGCTCATCAGCAACACGATCAGCACCGGCAACGGAGGTGTCGGCAGCGTCGGCGGCAACGGCAGCAACGGCGCCAGTGGCACCGCGGGCACCGACGGAACGGCAGGCGGATCGAACACCAGCGCCGGCGGTGGTTTCGGCGCGGGCGCTGGTGGCGGCTGCGCGGCCGGAGGTCGCGGGGGCACGGGTGGCTACAACAACGGTAGCGGCGGACCCGGCATCATTGGCACAGCGGGCAGCCCAGTCGGAGCCGGCGGCGCGCCGGGCGCAGGCGGCGGCAGCGGCGGCTGCGGCAGCGGCAGCTCGACCCCTGGCGGGCCTGGCATCGAGGGCTCGCCCGGCGAGGCCGGAACGAATGGCGGCGCAGGCAGCACCGTGATCGGCGGCGCGCCGACTGGTCTCTACACGCCCGCGGCGGGCGTCGCAGGCACGGCAGGTAGCGCTGGCGGAGGCGGAGGCGGAGGCGGAGGCGGCGGCGGCGGCGGAACGATCGGGCCGATTTGCAACGCCGACCGCGGCGGAGGCGGAGGCGGTGGTGGCTCCGGCGGCTGCGCCGGAACAGCTGGTGGCGCGGGCCGAGGCGGAGGGGGTTCGTTCGGGATCTTCGCGGTCAACGCCCGCATCCGCGTCGATGGCAACACCATCAACGTGGGCCGCGGCGGCGACGGCGGACGCGGTGGCACGGGCGGCGCTCGCGGCACGGGTGGCGGGATCAGCACCGGCGGCACGTCGGGCGACGACGGAGCGATCGGCGGCACGGGCGGGCGCGGCGGCGTTGGCGGACACGGCGGCAGCGGTGGCGGCGGCCCTGGCGGTCCCGCCTACGGCGTGTTCGCGCTGAGCTCGCCGGCCACGGTCGGCGTCAACGTGGTGAGCATCATGGGCGGCGGAAGCGGCGGCGCTGGCGGTTCGGGGGCAGGCGGCTCAGGAGCCAACGGCCCCCCCGGCAGCTCGGGCAACACGTACTCGATGTGACCTGGTGGACTTGGTAGGTCCGACCGACTTGCCGATCGAGCCTCGTTGAACGACCCTCTCGGCCGATCGTGGCCAAGCGGAAAAAATCGCAGAGCGAGCAAGAGCCCAAGCCCAAGGCCCCGCCGAAGGTGGGGGTGTCGCTCGGCGCGATGTTGGCGGGCGTGAAGCTCGGCTCTCCCAAGCCGAAGAAGCCTCCGACTCCGCAGCTCGCGAAAGCCTCGAGCGCCAAGACGCCACCCAAGCCGGCGAGCAAACCTCAGCCAGACCAGGCTGCGCCGAGCAGCAACGTCACGCGCCCCAGCGACACCTTGCGCGGCGGCGATCGGACCGTGTTCTACGAGGCCATGAGCGGCGTCTCGCGGATGGGCGAGGCACGTAAGGAGCGCGCCGGGCGCGTCGTGGTGTCGCCTCCGCCCAACCACGATCCGGTGGTGCGTCACGGCGACGACGAGGCCCGGGCTCGCCTGCGCGCGCTGGTCGGAGGCGGCGCGCGCTTCGATGTCCGCGAAGACGACGACTACGTGGAGGCCAGCGCCGAGGGCACCCCCGAGAGTGTGATGCGCCAGCTGCTCCGCGCGACGCCAGGTCCCGCGCTTCTCTCGCTCGATCTGCACGGCGCCAAGGAACACGAGGTCGAAGCGCGAGTCTCTCGCTTCGTGCGCGGCGCAGACAAGAAAGCGGTCAAGCGGGTGCTCATCATCCACGGCAAGGGCCTGCACAGCGCGCCGGGTGCCAGCGTGCAGGGCCGATCCATTCTGGGTCGCGCGACCGTCCAAGCGCTCACCAAGGGCGGCGCGGCGCCGCTCATTCGCGCATTCGTCAGCGCGCCGACCGCGCTGGGCGGGACCGGCGCGTTGCTAGTGGAGCTGCGGTGAGCAGCGGAACCAAAAAACCAGTGGAGCTGCGGTGAGCGGCGCGCCGGCGAGCAGTACGATCAGCGCTGCCGACGACGCGGCATTGGTCGCGCAGCTTCGAGGCCAGGAGCGCGGCGCGTTCGATCGGCTCTACGCGCTTCACCACGCTCGCATCTGGCGCTTCTTGCTGCGTCTCTCTGGGAGGCGCGACGAGGCCGAGGATCTCTTTCAGGAGACGTGGGTACAGGCCGCGCGTCACGCGCATCGACTGGAATTGGGCTCGCGCCTCTTGCCCTGGCTCTTCACCATCGCGCGCAACCAGCACCGCAGCGCCCGGCG
>Ga0335397_10000697_pt1 | contig 44987 bp, 37 predicted proteins | sample MAT04_FD_205740 | JGI IMG/M metagenome (GOLD analysis project Ga0335397, IMG submission 205740) | Freshwater microbial communities from Lake Fryxell liftoff mats and glacier meltwater in Antarctica - MAT-04 (spades assembly) (version 2) ... | reverse complement strand
CACGGAAACTTATGCAAAGAACCGTTTCGGAAGCAGTCCCGCCACTGCGGCAATGGCAATCGATGGAGACGTCCAGACCGGCTGGGCCGTGCATGATCGTCAGGGCGAACGGCATGTCGCCGTGTTCGTCCTGAAGGACCCAATTCCAGCCAGTTCACCTCTGTCCGTGCAGATGACGTTTGGACGCCATTTCGCAAGCTCATTGGGACGGTTTCGTTTCTCGGTGACCTCTGCAACTCACGCAACACAGGCCCGTGATTATTCAGACGACGTGGGACGGCTGCTACTCGCATCGGATGAAACACAGGCCAGCGCAAGCGATGCCCTTTGGCAAACGTTCCTGCTGTCGGCACCGGAACTGGCAACCGAGGTCGAGACCATTCGGAAGCTTCGGATGCGGCCCGCCGTCGCTGAAACGCTTGTCATGCAGGAACGCCCCGTCGATCATCCGCGTCCCACATTTCGGCATCATCGGGGCGAGTATCTGCAACCAAAGGAAGACGTCACACCGGCAACTCTCGAGATTCTGCATCCCTGGCCTTCAGATCTTCCAAAGAACCGCCTGGGTTTTGCGAAGTGGCTGATGAGTCCGAGAAATCCGCTCACGGCGCGGGTGGTTGTCAATCGGCAATGGGCGGCGTTCTTTGGTCGTGGCATCGTGGCAACCGTGGATGACTTCGGAATGCAGGGAAGTCCGCCCGATCATCCCGAACTCCTGGACTGGCTGGCCGTGACGTTCATGACTGATGATCACTGGTCCCTCAAGCAACTGCATCGACGCATCGTGACAAGTGCAGCGTATCGACAGTCGTCTGCGCATCGTGCGGATTCCGTCGCAATCGATCCTGAAAACCGACTGTTGACGTTTATGCCTCGTATTCGTCTTGAAGCCGAAATCGTGCGAGATTCACTGCTGAAGGCGTCCGGCACACTATCAGAGAAACGCGGCGGCGCACCCGTTCGCCCGTTGCAGCCGACTGGAATCACGGAAGTCGCGTTTGGCAGTCCCAAATGGAACGTCAGCGATGGCGAAGACCGCTACCGCCGCAGCATCTACACGATGATCAAACGCACGGCACCATTCGCCATGATCACAACCTTTGACGGCCTGAGCGGTGAACAATGCGTGGCTCAGCGCAGTCGATCCAACACACCGCTGCAGGCGCTGACATTACTCAACGATATTATGATCGTGGACATGGCGCAAGCGGCCAGCAAACATCTTCTGGAACACGCAGATCTCACAACCGATGACGCTCGGATCGTGCGACTGTTTCGACAATTGCTCACGCGGCCCCCGGATCAGGAAGAATTCAACTGGCTGTCGCAGTTTGTAGCTGAGCAACGGAAAGCATTTCAGGAGAATCCAGATTCGGCACGGCAACTGATGAGCGATGACAACGACCAGGAGGCCTCGAATGATGAATGGGTAGAACGAGCAGTCTGGACTGCGACCGCCAGGGTTATATTTGGTCTGGATGAAGCGGTGACGAGACCGTAGAAGCAGTTGCAATTTACGTTCCGAGCTGCCAGGAGGTCTGATCTGAATCGCTTATACGTCGCGCGGTCACAAATGAGGTGTTTCTTTGTTTAACCCGTGGCCGACAGGCCAGGCCATTGCGGCAGGCAGCAGTAAAAACCTGGCCTTGCGGCCACGGGTTAAACGAGTCAATCGAATAGGCCCGGCATTTGGCATCTCAAAGGCATCATTCTGAACCGCGTGAGATATAACCCAGTGATCTTTTTCGGAAACACAAAGCATGAATCCGCAAATGAAATCATGGATCCATCAGCAGCGCCGCCGCTACTTTTTGACTCAATGCAGTTCCGGTTTAGGTGCGATGGCACTGGCCGGTTTGTTGTCGGATGATGCAGCAGCAGGCACACCGTCTGCTGATCCGCTGGCGGTCCGCAGGCCGCACTTTCCGGGTTCGGCCAAAGCCGTCATTCATCTGTTTATGGCCGGTGCGCCAAGCCAACTGGAAATGTTCGACAATAAACCACTGCTCACAGAATTGAGTGGCAAACCGTTGCCGCCGTCGGTAATTGGTGGCCAGCGATATGCTTTTATTCAGCCCGACGCCGCAGTCATGGGGCCACAGTTTAAATTCGCGAAGCACGGACAATCGGGTGCTGAGATTTCGTCAGCATTGCCGCATCTTTCATCCATCGTGGACGATGTGTGCCTGATTCGATCGATGCATACTGACCAATTTAACCACGCTCCGGCGCAGATTTTCATGAACACAGGATTTTCACAGCCCGGTCGGCCGAGTCTCGGGTCGTGGCTGTTGTATGGTCTGGGATCCGAGACGCGTGACCTGCCGTCGTTCGTGGTGATGAGCACCGGTGACGGTATCAGCGGTGGTACGGCGCTCTGGTCCAGCGGTTTTCTGCCCACGATTTACACGGGAGTGCAGTTTCGCAGTCAGGGAGACCCGATTCTGAATGTGACCAGCCCGAACGGTGTTTCCAAATCACTGCAGCATGAAACGTTCTCGCTGATCAATCAACTCAATCGTCATCGATTGGCACAGGTGTCTGACCCGGAGATTGCAACGCGAATCGCCTCGTTTGAAATGGCGGCTAGGCTACAAGTTTCGGCACCGGATTTGATGGACCTGTCATCGGAAACGGAAGACACACTGAAATTGTACGGCTGCGAACCTCAGAAGCCGAGCTTTGCCCGCGCCTGCCTGCTGGCCCGCCGCATGGTGCAGCGTGGCGTGCGGTATGTGAGCATTATCCACAGCGGCTGGGACGCCCACAGCAATGTGAAAGGCAACGTTGAAAAGAACAGCAAGAACACCGATCAGGGATCCGCCGCGCTGGTTTCAGACCTCAAACGCCAGGGCATGCTGGACGATACGCTGGTGGTCTGGGGCGGCGAATTCGGACGCACACCAATGGTCGAATCGAATCCGGCACTGGGTCGTGCCGCAGGACGCGATCACCATCCTCAGGCGTTCACTATCTGGCTGGCAGGCGGTGGTGTCAAGCCCGGCATGACATTTGGAGCCACCGACGATTTTGGATTTCATGTCGCAGAAAACCCTGTCCATATCCATGACCTGCAGGCCACAATTCTGCACTGCCTTGGCCTTGACCATGAACGACTGACGTTCCACCACGCAGGCCGCGATTTCCGCCTAACGGATGTACATGGGAATGTGGTGAAAGAGATTCTGTCAAAGGCCTGAAGATGAGTGTTCGGTTCCGACGACTCATCATCGAGGGACTCTTCACCCGCGTTTTGTGCAACTTGGCCAAAGCGTGGTCATGCCCGGTCGGGCTGAGCTGGGCATTCGCGCGGGAGTGTCCGCAGTCACGACTTTATGAGTTGAAGTCTGTCGAAGGAGTCGTCGAGAACGTTTATTGAGGGAATGGACAGCCATTCATCGAGGAGCGTGGCGTAGATCTGGCGGAAGTCGATCGACATTTTCAGATCGCCCGCGTCGAGGTCAGTGAGCGAAGGATGTTCTCCGATAAGTCCGCCCTGGACAGCACTGCCTGCCAGGAATACCGGCCCGGCGGCTCCGTGATCTGTTCCGGCCGAGCCATTTTCCTGAACGCGACGGCCAAACTCGCTGAAGGCGAGCACGACAACGCGTTCTTCCAGTTGCGAATCGCGGAGATCGTTCAGGAAAACCTGCAACGCTCCTGAGAACTCGCGAAGCAACTGCCGATGCGTGTTCGATTGAACAGCGTGTGTATCATAACCGGACTGTGACACGTAATAGACTCGCGTCCCTCCATTCAGCTTGATCATCCGTGTCGCCAAACGAAGCTGGCTGGCCAGCTTCGAATTTGGGTACTGCAATGATTCACTGTTTGCAACCGTATCTGCATCGTGGAACTGCCTGGCTACGTTGAACGAGCGTGTCAGCGTGCGGGTGACATATGCCGATAGATCATCCGCGTCTGCTCCGAAATGTTGGGTAGCAAATGGATTGGCGAGCTTCAGGTCGTCTTCCCGGAAGATCGAGACTGCGTTTGCGCGGCGGCCGCGAAGCGCGACGGGAATGGCATCTTCGCCGACATAGATTGAATCGGGTGCGGCGGCGTCTGTGGAGTGAATCGTGTCTGCGGCCCGACCGAGCCAGCCAATGCTGTCGTGTTCCCGTTCTGCGAGCCGGGCATGCTGCCAGATGGCCATGCTGCGGAAATGGGAACGATCGGGGTTGGGATACCCGACGCCCTGGACGATCGTCAGTCGCCCATCCTGGAACAATTCGGCGGCCGGTTTCATGGCAGGATGCAGGCCAATGGCATCGGTCAGTTTCAGGACATCCTGCTTTGGAACACCGAGTTCGCGGCGGTACTTCGCATAGTTTTCGTCAGCAAACGGAATGACCGTGTTGAGGCCATCATTTCCACCATCGAGCTGGACGACGACGAGAATCCGATCGTCCTTCTTGCTTTCAGCGGCCTGAAGCGAGTGCGGAAGAATTGCGGGAATCCAGGGTGAAAGGGAAACCAACGCAGACTGCTGCAGAAACTTTCGTCGTGTGTTCATCGGTTCTCTCCGGTTGTCAGTGAAGTTGCGCTTTGGTCTGAGTAAGCAGTAATGTCGTAGCCTGACGTAATGCCGAATTGATGTCTGAAGATTTCTCAACGGCTCCGTCGATGTTGAGAATTGCTTCCTCGGTAGATCCTCCAAACAGAATCTGATCGAGTGCTCGAATTTGTTGATGACGATCAGCACCCACGTGTCGCTCAAAGACTTTCTGGAGGTCCAGTGGCTGGATTGGATTCGCCAGCCGACCCTCAGCAAGAGCGGAGGCATAATTGGCCCGGGCGACGACTGTCCGCGTTGAGAGCCAGTTTTTCCCTCCAGCCCAGCCGCCGACGTTGGGTGGAGAGAACAGATCCTGCCCCATTCGCTCGATCCACTCGGCCAGTATCAGCGTACCTGGAGGCTTTCGCCAACACTCGATAGCGCGCAACGGAGCAATCAGAAACGTCACCGGATCGCACACGCGGCTGTTGATGTTCGTATTACTGAAGAACAACTGAGATCGGAGGATCATCTGGGTGCCCCAATGGATGTCGAGGTTGTGCGTCCGCAGACCCTCTGCCAACTCGCTGAGTGCAGAGTCATCAACCACGCCTGTGCCAAAGAATTCATTCGTCAACCTCCACGCGAGTCGCCGTGCAACAGCCGGTTCGTCAATCAGGATGTCGATGAGATCATCGCCATCGAAGTTGCCCGTGCGACTGAGGATCGTTTTTTCACCCTCATCGTGCAGCGATTCGAGGTTGCGAAATTCATTTTGCCGGACGGTCCAACCCGTCAGAGCCTTTGCCGCTTCCTTCACGTCGTCCTCGCTGTAGTTCCCGATACCCAGCGTGAACAACTCCATCAACTCCCGCGCGAGGTTCTCGTTCGGTTTTCCGACTCGATTGGAGGTTGCGTCCAGCCATTCCAGCAGGGCCGGATCATGCACGATGTCTCTGAGCATCACGCCGAACGGTGACAGAGCATGCTTGCGAAGCGTGTCGTTCTGCTGCTTCATCAATCGCAGATCATTGACCTTGAGGTTGCTCGTGGCGAAGTGATTGTGCCACATCAGCGTCAATCGCTCTTCGAGCGGATGTGGCGAGAACAAACACCGATACAACCACCACGCCTTCAACCGCTCCACACTCCCCGAATCGACCGCCGCCGCACCGATCACTCCCGCCAACTGTTCAAAACCTTCCGGCACTCCCTCCGCCCGCACCGTACCGTTCATGATCCGCGAGACTGCCGACTCCGGCCCCTCCGCCAGATCCTGCTGAATCTCACTCCAGCACGCGCCGAACACCACTCGCCGATGCAGATGCACCACCCGCCGCAGGTTCCACGGCGCATCGGCAGATGGCACGTATGCCGTCCAAACGGAGAGGGTGTCTGCTTTGTTCATCACATTCATTCTTCCCGCGTCGCTGAGGATTACGGTTGGCTGTAGTGGACGAGGCTACGAGTCCCGACGAACTAACGGGTTTCAAGGACTCGTTGCTTCGTCCACTACTTTAAGATTGAATCCAGGCCGAACGCTCAGTTCTTGACATCGACACCACTGTCTGGCTCCGTGACATCGCCGAGTTCGATGACGTCGCCGGGTTTGGCGGCAGTCAGGTCGATCGTGAAGCGGTTGCCGACGCGGTTGCCGTCGCTTTCGTTCAGCGCGTACATCTTGTATTTAAGGCCGTCCATGAGGCCCTTGATCTCGAAGCGGCCCTCGTCATCGGTGTGGCACCAGTGAATCATGAACTTCACCGGCGGATACTTTTCGTTGGGAAGAAAACACTCCTTGCAACTAAGGAAGTAACGCGCCGCGGGAAGATCGGTTTTGTTTTCAATCAAGCGTCCCGTGACTCGGACGGACGGCCCGAGCGTGACCACGATCTCCTTCGGAGCGTCTCCTTCGAGACGGTACTGCCCGACAAGCGTTTCGTCCTGATTCTTGAAGAATAATTGCCTCGGGCCTATTCCGTCATAGCCGTTGACCGAAATCCGATCGGTCGTCCAGCGCGTGCCGTCAGCATTTCGCGGCCCCCAAAACGTCTCTCGCTCGGTCTGTCCAAGGACATAGAAGTCAGAGATTCGTTTCCCGTCCGGTCCGACGACGCGGCCGGGAATTGAGAGGCCGGCATCCAACACAAGATCACAGGTAGACGAGATCGCGTCGGCGGCTGGATCGATCTGTTTCAGCAGGTGCCATTCCGAGACCGGCAGGGGGAAGAAGGTCGTGGGGATGACGCCGTCGGGCGCATCGTAACCGTCAATCGTCTCGGCACCGGCTGCCAGGGGATAGTCCGGAATCTTCGACTTCACCAACAACACGCCGGGACCGGGCAGACCGAGCGTGCGGTAGCGCCCATCACTGTCCGTCGCGTAACGCTGCTGGAGCCAGCCCGAATCCGTCCCCAGTTTGATCAGCGCGTGGGGGTTCTTTTTCAGAGGCATATAGTCCACCGTCGCAAAGCGCGGCTCGCTGCTCTGTTTGTCGGTGACACGGCCTTCGATCCAGACTCCCCGCTTCACCTGAATCTCAATGCGTTTCGCGTCGCCGTCCTCAAGGCTCGGCGAGACATCCTGCGACGTCATCAGGTACGGCTCGGACATCGGCGGTACAGCTTCGAGCACGTGTCCTTCGCCCGGCGGCATGCCGGTAATGCGGAAGCGGCCTTGCTCGTCGGTCACCGCCCGCATGTGACACGTATCCAGCCGAAACTGCTCGTGATTGACACTCCCTTCCTTGAACAGACGCTCGACATACACCAGCACGTTGGCGACCGGCTGGCCCGTGTCATAGTCCGTGACGACCCCTTCGACCGGGACTGAGGGGCCGACGGCATAGGTGAAGTCCCGTCCCATAAACACGTCTTTCGCACCGGCGGGATTGGAATCATCGTTCGGCAGGCTCACTGTCTGCATCTCGCGGCCGAGGACATACACCGGGCGGGCTTCCACACGATCGGAATTGAAGATGAGCGTGGCCAGTTGATCGTCGCCGATGCCGCGAAGTTCAAATTCGCCGTTTTCGTCCGTCGTCACCGGCGGGATCAGCCTTTGCAAGTCGCTCCTCGCGAGTCCCCAAACGCCAAATCTCGTACTGTCGAATGCCTCATTCACTTCACGCTTCCATGACTTATCCAGCGCCTTCAACAATCGGGGAATGTCCGGCTGATAGAGGCTCTCGACCAACACCGTCACCTTCGGCAGCGGATGGCCTTGCAGATCGACCAGCCGTCCCCGCACACTCTGCGACTGCGGCCTCAGCTTGAGTGCCCGGCTGGCGAAACGTCCGTCCCCCAACGCCTTGTCGATTCGAGTTTGCAGCGCGTCCCTTTTCTTGCCTGGAGCCGGATCGTCTTCAAATACATCCAGAGGCATCCAATCCAGACCGCGCCCCTGGACAGTCGCCACCAATTGCGCCTCCGCGAACAATGGCGACTGCGAAAATTGAAGACGCTTGCGGATCTCCTGAGTCGTCACTGCATCCAACACGACCTCAAACCGCCCCTGCGCATCCGCTGTCCCCAACTCCCGCAGTAGTCCCGCCTGATTCTCCCGATTCACCTCGCTGTTGAACCCGTGCGACGAAGCCACCCAGATCTTCGCCCCGGCAATCGGTTCACCTTCGGGAGACTTAACCTGTCCGGAATACGAGACAGCCGCACTCGCATCGTCCCGCTTTGTCGTTGCCTCGCCAGCGGCGGTCGATTCCTTCTCCTCCGCCTCGCCGACACGCTCAGAATCATCCGGTAAAGGAGAGGAACGCCCCGTTCGTTTGGCCTGTTTGCCTTGATTGTCGATGGGCGGCCTCTTCCCCGGCTGATTGCTGTTCGGCCCGGTAACGTCGCCTAGTTCGATGACGTCGCCGGGTTTGGCAGCAGTCAGGTCGATCGTGAAGCGGTTGCGGTTGTTGACGAAATGTTGGGGGTTGGCGGCGTTCATCTTGTAGACGAGGCCGGAGACCAGCCCTCGGATCTCGAAGTTGCCCTCGTCGTCGGTGATGCAGTCATCGATGCGAAACTTGCCCACGGACGTTTCGTCGCAATGCAGTCCATAGCGCTGGGCCGGGAGGTCCGTTTCGTTCTCAATCAACCGGCCGGTGACGCGAACGAAAGGTTCCAGTGTGACGACGATTTCCTTCGGAGCGTCCCCTTCGAGACGGTACTGGCCGACAAGCGTCTCCTCCTTGTTCTTGAAGTACAGTTGCCGCGGACCAGTGCCGTCATAGCCTTCGATGGCAAACGTGCTTGCGGCGTGCGGCTTCCAGAACGGAACATTGACAACCTCACCCAGGACGTTGAGGTCGGCGATGGAATTCCCTTTCGGGCCGACGACGCGACCGGGGACCGATTGTCCCGCATCCAACTCGACGTCGCACATGAACGACTTCGCATCCACCGCTGGGTCAATCTGTTTGATGAAGTTCCAATTGGAGAGCGGCAGGCCGGTGGGGGTCGTGGGAAGATAACCACCGCCCTTGCCTGCCTCATAGCCATCGACGCTTTCGGCTCCGACGGAGCGGGGATATCCACCGGCCGCCTGGACGAGTACGACGCCCGGCCCGGGCAGCCCGAGTGTGCGATAGCGGCCCTCGCTGTCGATGCGGTAGCGTTGCATCTGCCAGGCCTGTTTCAATCCCAGTTTGTCCAACGTGTGCGGATTTTTTTGCAGGGCGAGATAATCCACCGTCCCGGACAGTGGCTCGCCGCTCTGTTTGTCGGTCACCCGACCTTCGATCCAAATGCCTTTTTTGACCCGAATCTTAATCTCTTTCGCGTCGCCGTCATCGACGCTCAATGAGACGTTCTGTGACGCCATCAGGTACGGCTCCGACCTGGGCGGTACGGCTTCGAGGACATGGCCGATTCCCGGAGGCATCCCCGTGATTCGGAAGTGACCTTGCTCGTCGGTCACCGTACGCATGTGCCGCGTGTCGAGGCGAAGCTGTCCTTCGTCAGCCCCGCCGCCTTCACTGAACAAGCGTTCGACGGAGATCACCGTCCGTGCAACCGGTTCGCCAGTGTCGTAATCCGTAACGACTCCCTCGACCGGAACCGCGGGTCCGACTGCGTACGTCAAGTCGCGTCCGGCATAGACGTCTTTGGTGCCATCTGAGTGGAATGGTGTGTGCGGCAGTCGCACGGTCTCCATCGTGCGCCCCAGCACGTTGACGACCTGCGCTTGCACGCGCTCGTCGGCGAAGGTCAGCGTCACCAGTTGATCATCGCCGATACCGTCCAGTTCAAACTCGCCGTTTTCGTCTGTCGTTGCTGGCGGGATGAGCTGTTGCAACTCGCCGCGTGCCAGTCCACCGACGCCGACGCCCGTCGCATTGATTGCCGCGTAGAATCCGTCCTTGGAGGTTTCTTCGAACGCTTTCAGCAACAGCGGGATATCCGGCTGCGAGAGACTTTCGACCAGAACGGTCACGTTCGGCAGGGGATGCCCGTCCAGGTTGAGCAGTCTTCCCCGGATGGGCTGCGATTCGGGCCGCAGTTTGAGCGTGCGGTTCTCAAACCGTCCCGCCCCCAGCGACCGGTCAATGCGTGCCTGCAGCGTATCCCGTTTCTGACTCGGTTCCGCGTTGTCTTCAAACACATCGAACGGCATCCAGTCGAGACCGCGACCCTCTGCCGTGGCCACCAATTGTGCCAGCGAGAATGGAACCCGCCTACGGACCTCCGCAGCGGTTGCCGCATCCAGATGGACCTGGAAGTGCCCCCGCTCATCGGCCGCCCCCAACTCATGCAGAAATCCCTCCTCGCCCTCGTCGTACGAGGTCACAGCCAGCCAAATCTTCGCCCCGGCAATCGCTTCACCTTCAGGTGTCTCAACTCGCCCGGAGTACGACTGAGGTTGTGCCGAAACTTCGCGATTTGCCACTGGTGAATCATTGCCGAGTGCGGTCTCGTCCACTGACTCTTTGGGTGTCGCGCCCTGGGATGACGAAACCGTCTCTTCACCTAAGCCGAAACCGCTAGCCTCGGGCCTTGACGTGGTAATAGTGGTACCGACAACGCCCGTGGCTAGCGCCATCGGCTCAGTCTGCTGCTCTTCCGTGATGAGCGAATCGTTTCGGTTCGTCTCGGGTTCAGTGATGTGATCGGGACCAGCAGCCTCGTCCGCAGCAGTCCCATCATCAGTTGCAGATTGTTCGGCCGAAGATTGCGCATTTGTCTGGGCTGACGATGGCTGCACTACCGCAGCCAGGGTGATGAGAGGGACAAGAACACCGAACAGGAGCAGGGTTGTTGTCCATGTCAGTCGTTTCGAGAGAGGGCGGGTGAAATCGAGGATGGCGTTGATGCGGGTTTCGACGTTGGAGGGACGAGCCATGGAGATGCCGACGGAGATCAGTCGGCTACGACGACCGGAGACGGATGATGCAACTTCCAACAGGTGCCGTGCGTACGTGGCGCGGTCGCCCGTGCAGTCAATAGCCGCGTCGTCGCATGCGGTTTCGGCGAGCTGACCAAGCTGGCTCCGCAGCCACCAGGCAACCGGGTGGAACCAGTACAGGCAGCGGTTCAACTCCGCCAGAAAAATGACCGCACCATCTGCCCGTTGAATGTGAGTCTGTTCGTGAGCGATCACCGCCTGCATCTTCTCGGCTGACCATGCATTCCAATCGGATGGGAGCAGAATTCGCGGACGGATGACTCCCAACGCCACCGGCACACGGATCAGCGGGCACTCGCAAGTCATCGCCAGACGTTCATTCTTCAGCCAATGAAAATCGACGCCCAATTCCGCCAGGTCATTTGAAGTGATGACAGTGGAGGACCAAACAAGACGACGCGAGTACGCAACACCCGCCAGCAGTCGCAGTGCCATCACACCGGCCCCTGTGAGCCAGATCGCAAGCAGGATCCCCGGCCAAAGTGGCGGCTGCGGATCCTGAACTGTCAACGAAGGGGTAATCGAAGCAACTTCAGTGCCATCACGATCAAGCTCAGCGACTGTGGGATGGATGTTGTCGGTCACCTCAGGACTCAAACTGCTGGTACCGAATTCCGCTTCAGGTCCAACATCCGGCAGAGTAGACCATGCGTGGTCACTCTGCTCCGATCGATAGAGTCCTGACTCCCCCGATGATTCGTGAATAGCGAGAGACGATGACGATTCCTGAGAACTCCCGATCGCAATCAGTTCAGCATCTTCAGTATCGACCGAAGCTATCGGCGGTGAGATACTGTCGCGTTGGTAGATTTTCCAATGCTCAGGAACTGCGACGGGAAGCTGAAGGGTGGGCAAAGTCTGCGACAGTACAGGCAGCAGCAACATGCCAATCAGCACGCCCGTCCACGTGCGATGACGCAGGTTGCTGTCGTGAAGATTCAGCAGACGCAGGCTCAGTACGGCAATGGCGGCCAGCACCATCGCTTTCACCGAGATATCTATCGTCACGATCAGCCATTGAACTGTGAGATCAAACATCGCTCGACCCTCAAGTTACTTTGTGTAAGTGCTGTGTAAGTGCTGTGTAAGTGTCGTATTTGCTGTGCCATTGTTTCGTCCTGACATTCAGTCCCGGCATTGATGCGCCGAACCTATTTTTTCCGTTTCCCACCGGCCTTTTGACGAGTCGTCTTTTGCTGTGCTTCCGCCATGGAGATACGGTCTGCCAATTCGCGAAGCTTCTCTGGTGTAATCAGCTCGTCGTCCACCATTCCGACCAGCAGTTTTTCCACCGATCCCCTGCAGAGCTTGTCAATGATCCCCAGGACCTGCCGGGACGCGACGGTCTCCGGTTTCACCCGAGGCCGATAGACATGAGTTCGCCCATCGACATCGTGTTGAAGATACTGCTTCTCTTCCAGACGTCTGAGGATCGTACGGATCGTCGATTCCTTGAACTCCTGATCCTGCGGCAAGGCCTTGCGCACCTCATCGGATGTGGCCTGCTGGCGGTCCCACAGGATCTGCATGACCGCATGCTCCAGCGGTCCAAGTGGCTTTCTTCCGGGCTGACTCATCTTCTGTTCCTCGCAGCGACGTAATGTAGTGTTACACAGAGTAGCTCTTCTGCGAAGAGGTGTCAATCGAGAAAATTAGTCGATTTAGAATCGAGGTGCAGATTCACGATCGCGCGAACACTGGGCCGCACGAAGCGAGTCATGCAGACCCCAAGAGTCCGATCACAACTGCGCGAAACACAAGCCGGGCATTGACATGTTTTCAATAGAACTTTGGAAGATACACGGTCGGAGGATTATATTGCTCATAGCTTGGTTTGAAGATTTATTCGTTTGACCCGACTCGAAGAGGAGGCTGTCGCGGTGGGCTGGGCACTCTTCGCTTCCTCTTCGAGTCGGGTCAAACGAACTCCAAAAACGTTTCGGAGAACGTCCATGATCCACGGATATCAAGTCAAACGACTCTGGTAGTGTGTATTAGATCGGCAGTCATCAGTACGGAAGCTTTAGAGGCAATTCTTCTTCATCAATGTCCCGTACGGCAAGGTCGGCGTAGATCGCCCGGAATTTGCTTGCACCATGAAGCTTATACCATCCCACGATTCGATCAGCCTGGCCGAGTGTTGCCCCGGCCCCGACATATTGAAAACTGTCGGCAACTGTATGGTCCTCCAGAAATCTCCGCACAGGAGGCTGATAGATCTCACGCATTTAAAACTTGTCGTGCAGATCAATCATTTTCTGGTCGCTCGGCGTTCGGTCCGTTGAGTTCAGCAGTGGGAGCGCGTTAAACCGATCTTTGTCAAAGGCAACAAATGGTGAATCCGGGAACGTATCGTTATTAAAGTGAACAGCAGCGTCCATACAACTTGCCAAAACTTGCAAGGTCTCCCTGGCAGGCTGCCGTCACAAGATCTTTGTCAGTTGGCTGCAACGGCAGGTCTCAATGTTGAGTTGTCGGATTCACTGTCCTTTGTTCACATATTAGTGTCTGGAAACCGGCAATGATGAGCGCGTTTTTTGAAAATATTTTCGAAAAACATGACGGATGGGTTCCATCCAGTGTCAAGGTAACTGCGGGTGTCAAGGTGACTGGCACCTTGATCAGGCACCTGAAAGCGTGATCTGGCATGTCCGACTCGCCTGCCTCGCCAGGGGCGACACGACGTCTGCCCAGCAAAGATTATCCTCTGCGATCGCCACTGCGCGGATTCTGGCGCTGACGGATCAATTTGCAGCACGCGAGTTACTGACCTTAATCGATGCCAAAGTCAACTCGATTCCTCGCGGCGAAGGTGGCGTTTCGCTCTTCGATCAGTGGCTTCCAGCCGCCGAACAGACCTGAAAAAACGAATCCCAATCCATCTGGTTTGTAAGTGACTCGGCAAGAGTCCGCGTCAGATCTGATTCTGAGTGAATTCAGCGTACCTTACCTCTCTATGTATTTCCTCCAAGGGGTCCAATAGTATTTTCCCCAACCTTCATTGACACCAGCATAATCATGGTCCGGGACATCGATATGGACCAGGTTAATCTGTCCGGAATCTCCTTCGGGTCTGAAACTCAGAATCAAGGTCGAGTCCCGATCGGTCGGTTTGAATGCTGTCGATCGCCAGGATTGAACAATCAACACTGGTCTGACGACCGCTACCATTGTGCCACTAAGAGTACCTCCAAAAGCACGAAATTCAGATCCGGGCGTTCCCCCTATCGTTACTGGTGCTCCGGTAATTGCTTCGTGTTCGGCAGCACTCAGGTACATTTCGAACAATGCTTTCGCTGGAGCCGGTAACACGATTGCTTGAGTTATCACGCTGCGCATTTAAGTTTCCTGCTCCCAGACGCTGACTAAACATACTATATCACTCGGTTACATTCTTCGTCCATACGACCGATATAGAAACTGATTGTTCGATGACTGGAAATGCCATTCGCAAAACCGGACCTTGCCCCCCAATCAATGCTAAAACGGTGTCGCTCGGATCACTGGCAATTTGAAGATCAATTCTGTACACACCAATATCCTGTATCGTGCGAGATTATGTCATTGCGACTGTCGAATGACGGTTCTCATGTTGCAATGTCATGAATTCAATTCTGGTGGAACGTAATGAGCAAAGTGTATGGCAGTTTCGGGGGATCAACGCACTGGCTGGGTATACCAGCGCGGTGGACGGCGTTGCGCATGGCTCGCGCAGCCTATGCTCTGTGCGGAATCTCGGGGCCTGAGAGCCGGATTGCCAAAGCAACTCTTGCAGACATTGGACAAAGGATTTCGCGCGACGAGACAGTCTATCTGGCAGGAATCAGCGCACCATCACATGATACCGGCATCGCCCTCATTGAGGTCTCGCGGGAAAAAGGAATTCGACTGATCTCGAATGACCAGGAGGAGCGATTCAGCAGAAGGAAGCACGACGACCAATTCCCGGAACATGCCATCGGCGTGTTTCAGACGCGACTGGCAGACTGTGGCTTAACCGTTAACGACATTGCCGCGTTTCTTTTCACCTGGGATTCGGCAAACAGTGTGGCGAGCGGTGTGGGAATGATGTTCGATCATTTTCCATTCAGTCTGCCAATGGGCTTTCCAAAGAGTACTCCGAAGGCAAATCTGTTTCATACATTGAAGGCCGCTCAGGTACCGGGAATGCTTGGCACAGCTCTGAATGCGGATCGACGCATCCCGATTATTGCTCAGTTGCATCACGACAATCACGCCGCCTTCAGTTATGCCGTGTCGCCGTTTTTTGAATCTGACACACCCGTCATGATCAGCGTGCTGGATGGATTCGGAGATACGAGCTCTATCTCACTGTTTGTTGCGAACAACGGCCGGATGCAGCGGACCTATCAGAACAACAGTCTCGGTGATTCGCTCGGTGCGTTTTACAGCATCTTGAGTTCAACGCAGGGCGGCTGGACGTCACTCAGCAGCGAAGGCCGCTACATGGGTGCCGCAGCATGGGGTGACAGCGATCGGCTCACAAACCCGTTCTACAAATCCCTCCGCGAGATCTTTCATTTCGCGCCGCAGGGAAAGTTATACGTCAATCGAAAAATTGCAAACTGGTTCCGAAGAGGTGAACACCAGCCTTATACGGAAGCGCTCCGCAGAATTGTTGGTGATCCGATCCCGCAGGAAAAACTTTGGAATCCCGACGCTGTACTCAATGTTGAGGATGTGCAACATTCTGAGATCACCCGAGACCGCGTGGATCTGGCTGCGGCGACTCAACTTGTGTTCGAAGACGCTTTGTTTCACATCATTGACCATTTCATTCGTACCACGGGTTCGGACAAATTGGTGATGTGCGGCGGAACTGCTCTCAACTGTATTGCCAACATGCATCTCATGGAGCGTTATGATCGTGCCTGGTATCGCCGGAATCTCCGGAAAGACGCCCGCCTTCACGTGTGGGTTCCGCCGGTACCCAACGATGTCGGTGTTGTGCCGGGCGCGGCCTTCAATTTCGCGATGCAGACGGGGGCAAGACCGGGTGAAAACCTGCAACATGCTTTTTATTGCGGGCTCGCGCCATCAACTGATGAAATTCGACAGGCATTGTCAGAAGCAGAAGATATTGATTTTCGCGAACTCCCGAATGTTAAACACTCCGACGGAGCATATGCCGTAGCTGATCTGGTGGCATCGATTATTGCCCGTGACGGAGTGATCGGATTATTTCAGGGCGTAGCAGAAACTGGTCCACGTGCTCTGGGTCATCGATCCATTCTGGCGAATCCGTGCAATCCGGATTCAATGGAAAACATCAATCGACTTGTTAAGTTTCGTGAGCCGATCAGACCGCTGGCTCCGATGGCAACGCTTGAAGCCGCACTTAAGTACTTTGAACTCAATGAAGGTGCGTCCGACGACAATTACAACGCTTACAACTACATGGTACTCACGGCTCGGGCGAATCAGAAGGCTCGAAAGGAACTGCCAGCAGTAGTCCATCACGACGGTACATCGCGTGTGCAAATCGTTCGCGAAGAAACGGATCCGTTTTGTCACACGCTGCTGAAAGCGATGGGCCGTCATCTGGGAGTTGAAGTCCTGGTGAATACGTCGCTCAATGTCGGCGCACCCATTGCTCAACTTCCAAATGATGCGTTGGCGACCATGAAGCGAGCCGCCGCATTGACTGCCTTACTGATGATCGGTGAATCGGGTGAGTCCTTTCTGGCCTGGCACACACTTGAGACGCCGCCCCCGAAAGATGGAGGTAAACAGTTGCTTGAATGGTTTGGAAACTGGCAGGAACGGATGCATTCGCAATGACCTGTATATCATCGCTGTGCAGACGACAAATCGTGGTTCGATGCGGCGCGTTGGAATTTCGCAGGACTCCAGGTGTAGATTGATTCTGACTGTGGCGAAAGGATCGTCACGCAGCAAAGATCAAAGAAACAATTCCTGACATCCATTTCTGATCACTGCCGAAACAGGTAACAGTCAACCAGCCGGCGGAGAAAGGTTGTTCAACGTGTTTTACAAGATTGCCGTCCATTTGTGTTCGTCGCCCATCGCCAGCCTTTGGGCGTCTTCCGTTGAACTGCTGGCTCAAGCGGGTGGTGGAGGCGACTACGGCGGGAGTGACTCCGGTGGGGGAGATTTCAGCGGGGGCGGGGGAGACAGCGGTGGAGGAGATTTCAATTGGGGTGGCGGAGATTTCGGCGGGAGCGGCGAAAGCTGGGGGAACCGCGACGGTGACCCAACCGGCGGGCTCATTGAGCTCATATTCGCGTATCCACAATACAGTATTCCGTTTTTCATTGTGATTGCCGTGCTATTCTACTACGGAAAGAAGTCGGGAACTGACTATCACGTGACACGCACCATTCGGCGCGGGCGAAAGTTTCAGGAAGATGGTCTCAAGACTTCCGCGATTAGCAGTATTCAGCAACGTGATCCGGATTTTGATCAGGAAACGTTTTTGCAGCGTGTCGCCAACGGATTTGTGACGACGCAGGCTGCCTGGAGCGAACAGGATCTGCGACGCTGCCGAGCATTCATTTCCGACGGAGTGCGAGAGCGATTCGAGCTTTACATCGCGATGCAGAAAACGGAGAACATTCGTAATCGCATGAAAAATGTCGAAGTCCGGGAAAGCGAAATTGTCTCGATCACATCGGACCGACATTTTGACACGATTCACGTCCGGATTACGGCATCCGCCATCAGCTATAAAGAAGATCTGCAGACTGGCCGGAGGGTCTCCGGAAACAGCGACAGGCTTCCGATTACGTTTACGGAGGTGTGGTCTTTTTCCCGGCGACCAGGTGCCAAAACAAATCCCCAGGCTTCAATACTATCGGGCCGTTGCCCGAATTGCGGGGGTCCGGTGGAAATCGTCGATAAAGCCGAATGCCCACAGTGTCAGTCGATTGTCAATTCCGGTCAGTATGACTGGGTCCTTGCAGAAATCACCCAGCACGAGGAATGGGTTGTCCCTCCGGCCCAGCATGCAGTTCACGGCTGGGACGAACTGCAGAAACGCGACCTCGGTCTGAACTTTCAGCATCTGGAAGATCGTGCATCCGTGATCTTCTGGCGATCGCTGATGGCTGTTTACTTTGATGATCTCAAGTATGCGGCTCCGGTGCTGGAAGCCGGAGCCACTAGTGTCCCAAAGCTCTGGGCGCAAAATGCCGGTGAGTTCTGGAAGACGCCTGCTGTCGGCGTTGTCGAAATTGTGCAGTGCGTGCCATCTCGCGCTGATGAGTTCGACCGAATCTATGTACTTGTGCGTTGGTCCGCCACAAAAGCGAAGGACGACCGAACCCAACCGGTGCTGATCGGGATTCAACGGATCTATTCACACGTCCTTGTGATGAAGAGGAGGGCGGGTGCGACCAGCAAAGCGGATCAGGCATTTGCGTCGTTTAGTTGCACCGGCTGTGGGGCTTCGATTGATATCGGGCGAACTTCCAATTGCAGCTACTGTGGTGCCGCGTTGAATGATGGGTCCGGCGACTGGATTCTGGAGGATGTTACAACGCACAACATGATGGAAGAGATTCACCGCGAAGATCAAAACGACCAAATCATCGAAGGGCAGGGCGGTGTGGAGCGTCTGGAAGCGGATCGATTTTTGAACGAGCCGGAGTTACTGACGGCTCTGGCACGCATTCTGACCGTTGATGGAGAACTTCATGAGAAGGAACGTCAGCACATCATTGCACTTGCCGAAAGTCGAGGCGTCGCGAAATCCCGCTTAAAAACAATCTTTGCGACGGCCACATCAAACGATATTCCCATCACAGTGCCTCAGGACCGACAACAGGCCAACGCATTTATGGATCACCTTCTGCGGGCCGCTCTCGTGGATGGAAAAGTGACACGCAGCGAGCAGGATCTGTTGCTGCAGGCAGGAAGTCAGATCGGCTGGTCTGCGGCAGATCTGAAGATTGCGCTCGGGCGAAATCGAACGGAACTGTTTCAGCAGGCAAAGAGAATTATTCGCGAACGCCGCCGAGGGTAATTTTTACAAATTCACAATTCCACGACATCCTCGCGTACCACGCCGCGCATGTCCATTTCGAATTCGATATCGACGACCGGTGGTCGCGAATGAAACCAGTGAACTCCAAGGCGCGCAATCGCGGGAAGCCTTTGCAGCAGCACTCCTTCCAACAGCGGACGTAACGAGTGTGCTGTGTAGACGTCCAACACCGTCAGCAGTTCGCTGCTGCCGCCGAGTGCCGCCAGTCGCGAATTCATGATTTCAGCGACGCACTCAGCTTTTTCAATCAATGCCTCAGGGCTGGTCTCACCGACTCGCACGATTCGGCGTTCCACAAGTTCGCCATCGGGCAATTCTCCGCCACCAGCCACCACGAACGTCGGCCGTGAAACATTTGATGGTTGGGCGTACGAGAATGCGTGCAGCATCGGTTCGCGTGGAGGATCATTGACCGGGGCAACATTCGTGCGGGCGACCGGATTGATACCGTCAACCAGTATGTCCCAGTCAATCAGTAGTTGTCTGTATTGATCGTTAAACTCAACGAATCCCTGAAGCGGATACGGCTTCGGGCAGCGCAATTCAACAGCACAAATGTTGCGACAAACTCTACTTTTGCTTTCCAGGTACTGGCGTGCCGCGTTCATGCCATCATGCCACGGCAGCGGAGTCTGCAGCGTCGCGTGGACGATCTCGAATCCCGGCATCGCAACGACTCCCGACGAGTAAGGCGCGATTGCCGGAAGAAATCGGTATCCTCCCCATTCGTTTGATTTCAGAAGACTTGTCACATCATTCCTTTCGGCACATTCCATGAATCAATCAGACATTGCAGAGATGTTGAAGCAATCTCTGAGCGACGGCAAGCTCTCGCGAGCCGAAAAATTGACTCTCAAGGCAATTCTGACGAATGACGCTCAAGACAATGAAGAGAATATCGTCGTCACAAATGATCCGAAAATCGTTCGGGCATTTGGTAAGCAGTTCGAATTGCTCTGGCCACAGATGGCGCAAATTCTGGGGTAGCACAACACAACTTCGGCTGGTAGACAATCCCGCTCACGGCCATCCTGAGCTACTTCATGCCTGGTTGAGACCGTGGCGGAACACACCGAAGAACCCTTCGGCATGACCGTCAAAGGAAACGCGAATCTTTTTTTAACACAGGAACTGCGGCAAGCCGCCTGGTTCCATTGACCATGTTAAAGGAAGCCGATCTGAGGATAGATCGGCCTACGTTGTCTGACCTGTCTCAGGTCGGATTCCTGTGCCGGAGTCAGGATTTTTGTGGTAAATCATTGCTCGTTGCTACGCAAAAATCCCGAGCGGGAAAAATCGGCTTGACGAACTTCGAAACATGGCGTAAAAATCCCGAGCGGGACATTATTCGTCCCAAACGATTGTGTCGCGCCAAATATTCCCGATCGGGATTGTATCCATGGTCAAAGTTGAAGACGCCAGTCAAATTGGTCGATTCGTTCGTCAGCGACGAAAAGAGGCCGGAATGACTTTGAAGGATGCTGCGGCTATGGCCGGAGTCGGCGTGCGATTCCTGTCAGAGCTGGAACGAGGAAAACCAACTCTGCAACTTGGGCTGGCGATCCAGGTGCTGCAGTTGTTTGGGCTCGAGTTGCATGTCGAAACTCGAGGTGAAAAACGTGTCTGAATCGATGTTTGTGTATTACCGCGACGCTGCCGTTGGGCAGATCACGCAGGCCACATCCGGGCTGATCGCGTTCCAGTACGGGGCGGAATGGCAACAGAATCCAGATCGATTTCCGATATCAATTTCGCTTCCTCTGGATGGCAATTTCGACGTTCACGCCAGCCATCATTTTTTTGTGAATCTTCTGCCGGAAGCCACGATCCGCCAACAGATTTGTCAGTCACTACAGATCTCGCAAGGCAACGATTTCGGACTGTTGAAAGCGATCGGAGGCGACTGTGCGGGAGCCCTGGCCATCTTACCGTTGGTTACGTCGGTCCAGCCAGAACAGCGTTACGAAGCTGTCAGCGAACGCCAACTGGCCGACTGGTCCGTGGGCACCCCCAACGCATTTTCTGCGGTGACCGGGCAGGACGAAGTCCGACTTTCACTGGCAGGGGCGCAGGACAAGCTTCCCGTACACGTTCAGGACGACAAGATATTGATTCCGCTCGGTAACACCCCGAGCACATCGCTGCTGAAGTTTGCATCACCGATCTATTCGCATCTGCCCGAGAACGAAACCTTTGTCACGATGCTGGCGAAAGCCGTTGGATTGCCCGCTGTTGACATTCAGCTACGCCAAACAGATCGGTCTGCCATCGCTGTCATCGCCCGCTATGATCGCGTCCTTGAGGATGGCTGCTATCGGCGTCTGCATCAAGAAGATTTTTGCCAGGCACTGGGAATCAGTCCGGCCAGAAAGTATGAGAAAGAGGGCGGGCCAGGACTGCGGCAATGTGCAGAAATTATCCGACGCCACACATCCTTTCCGCTGCTCGAACTTCAGAAACTGATGAACTGGACGCTGTTCAATCTGCTCGCGGGTAACGCAGACGCCCACGGAAAAAACCTGTCGCTGCTGTATGCCGATCGACGCAGTCTGCAATTGGCTCCATTTTACGATCTGGTATGTACCCGAAATTACAAGAACATTTCGCGGCACTTAGCAATGAGTCTGGGAGGCGTGACCGACCCGGATCAAATCGGAGCCAAACAACTGCATGCCATGGCCGACGATCTGGGCGTGCGAGCTGCCGTGGTACTTAATGCGGCGACTGGTCTGAGCGAACAGCTTCTTCAGACAATACCCGACGTTGTGAACCGATTCGAGGACAGTTTCGGCCCGTCGCCGATTCTGGAACGCATCCCGATGATCATCAATAAACAAATCCGACGTCTGACTACGTTGCTTCGCGGATAGCTATTCGGCGATCAGCATATCAATCAGGTATTCCTGAATCGTCGCATGCTTTACGTCCGGAGCATCGGGATAATTCAGTTCGCAGTCCACGTGTTCACTCACGCAATGTTCCTGCAGTTTGACTCCGAAAAACGAGTCGATTCGTGGGAAATCGGATCGCTGCTGTTCGGATCAGCGAGGTCATCGTGAAATGCCAACCAGAGGCTGGAGCATGCGCCAGCCGAGCCACCGGATGCCGCAATCCGTGTCTTGTCGATGTTCCACTCATCGGCTTTGCTGCGTACAAACTGCAGGGCCCGAACCGCATCGTGCAGACAACCTTTGACAGGAGGCTCGACACCGTCAGCCATCGCTTCCTCGATAAATCGATATTCGATGGAGACGACGGAAATGCCAGCTTTGTGCATAGCGGGCACCATCGAATTCATGCCGCCCATACGATTGCCACCTTGCCAACCGCCGCCATGAATAAAAAACAGCAATGGAGTGGGCTTTTCCGATTCGACTTTCCAGAAACTCAGCACCTGTTTGGGATGGGTGCCATAAGCAACTTTGGCTTCCGTCGGCTCAGGCGGCGCCGGTGACTGTTTTCGAGCCGCTTTCTTTTCGTCGGCGATGCCAGTGGAAACGGCCATCGCAAGACTCAGAAAGACGGCAATCAAACGGATTGAATAGCGTAGCATAGTGGAGACCTTAGAAGATGTAATTGACGTTGACGTCCTGGATGAGGCTCAATCATAACTGGATGAAGCGACAATTGAATCAACACTCCTCGTCAACAGCAGCCCGGGGTGCGGTCTCCGATTTCGGTAGGTCCTCCTTGCCGAGGAGGATTCTCCCAATTGCCGCAAGGCGAACCACAAGAGCGGACGTCCGCTCAACGAGGAGGTATTGCTCTTTAATCAACGTGGCTATGGTCGCTGCTTGCAGCATGCTGCAAAGTCCTTTCCGGCAGAAAGGACCTACTTTCACAACGATTCGCGACTGCGGCCCGCAGCCTGGAATCTCAGCCTTCGTGCAGTGCTTTCAGAACCGAACACTTCATACTAAACCCTCGGTCTAACAATGTTTCCGAGTTCGGACGTGTCTCGGGGCTTCTTGTTAAGGACTGGGAGCAAGGCGTTTGACAGTCGATCTTCTGTCACCTTTTTCGCTCAAGCAAAGAAAGGGGAACAACGCACTTCTGAATCAATGAACTGCGTATGCTGCGTACCTTTTTTCGACGCCCTTTTTCAACGCGCCAGGTTTATTTTTGACGAACGACTGACAATCCTGTTCCTGAGTCTCGCATTTATCAACAGCCTTTGCGAGTCGATTCGGGACAGGAAGGTCCAGAAGCAACTGTTCGGGATCGTGAATTCGGTTGATGGGTACTGTCTGTGAACCCTATGATTGGCACGTTCTGCCCAAAGAAATGGTCTGGCTCCCTCAGCACTCAAACGAAATTGGGCTTCAGCCTGCAGGACCGCCAATAGGTTGTTGGCTTCAATAAACCTGTGAATAACATGACCAACCAAATTTTCGGGTGACTGATCGCTTTTGTTTTGCCGGAGATCATCAAAAGATTCAAATTGAATCCAGTCCCTTTTAAACTTTTCTATTGAGCGATCTAGCTGAGAAGCAGATCGCGCTAGTAGAATCGGTCGAGCGGAAAAGTGCCATTGCCTCTCACAACTACAAGGCTATCCCATGATTTCCACGACCCCAGTTCACCACACAGCGAAGATCGAAATTCACGCCAATGTCTGCGGTGGGCGTCCATGCGTGTCGGGCACCCGGATTCGAGTGTTGGACATCTACGTCTGGCACGAGTTGTCAGGACAGACAGCGGATGAAATCGTCTCCCGGTTTCCGCAACTGACGATGTCGGACGTCTACGCTGCTCTCGCATATTACTGGGATCATCGTGATGAGTTACAGCAAGAGATACAGGCGGAGTCCGATCTCGTGAACCGCTTGCGCCAGTCCACAGGTTCACCCTTGGCCGAAAAGCTGGCTGGATCGAATGGTTAGGACGATCCGCTATCATCTCGATGAGCACATCGATATCGCCATTGCCGAGGGATTGCGACGGCGCGGGATTGATGTCAGCACGACGTCGGAACGAAATTTCAGAGGTCAAAGCGATGATGCACACTGGGTGCTTGTAAACGATGAGCAGCGAATCCTGGTCACCAGAGATTCGGATTTTCTCATCTTCCATTCCCAGGGGCGACCGCATTGGGGAATCGCATATTGCCATCAACAAACGCGATCGATTGGGCAAATCATCCAGGCGCTGGAGTTGATCTGGGAACTGCTGGAGCCTGTGGACATGCGGAATCGAATCGAGTTTCTGTGAGACCCAAATTGAGAAAAAGCAGCAACAGAGGTCACGATGCTGGAAGCGTGAGTCAAAATTCCCCTGGGAACGTCAAAGGTGAAAGAGATCAATGCTGACACCTTTCGTCGAGATTCGAAATCGGCGAACGGAAGTCATTTTTCTGGTCGTGGATGGCGTGACGGAATCATCGCATGAGGATCCGGACGGCATGGATTTGACTGCTGATCAATTCTTTGGGGCATTGCCAGATTGCCGCCATCGCGTGCGCCAATGGAATGAATCTGGCGACAAACAATGTTGCCGAGTTCGGACGTGTCTCGGGGCTTCTTGTTGAGGACTCGGAGCAAGGCGTTTGACAGTCGATTTTCTTTCACATTTTTCGTCAAGCAAAGAAAAGGGACCAACTCGCTTCTGAATCAATGAGCAGCGTTTGCTTTCCCTTGCTTTCCCTCCCTTTTGCTTTCACCAGTGCTATCCCTCAGGGCATTGACTCGGATTGAATCGCTGCTATATTTAGACAATTGCCTAAACGTCTAACATATTAGGAGATGTCCCGTGATTGCAGTTCGATGCGGGAAAACCATTCCAGCCCTTCTCTGCGTAACGGTACTCTCCATTGTTTGTGGAGTGATTGCGATCGCTGCCCCGCCACAGGAGCTGAAGCTCGATGATGTCTGGTCGGGGACTCTGAACGTCGGTGCGGTCAAGTTACGACTCGCATTCCATCTCAAGATGAATCTCGACGGATCGTTGACTGGCACGATGGACAGCCCGGATCAGAACGCCTTGGGTCTCAAAGTCGACAAGGTTCTCCAAGGTAAGGATTCGGTCGTGATCGAGTTAAAGCGACTTGGTGCCGTGTTTGAGGGGAAACTTCGTGACGACGGAAATGCCATCGTCGGCACCTGGAAGCAGGGAGATCAATCGTTGCCACTGGAATTGAAGCGAGACGTCGAATTGAAAGCTCCGGTTCGGCCTCAGGAACCTAAACCGCCTTTCCCGTATGACGTCATGGAAGTGAGCTACGCGAACGGGGCTGGAAAGGCCAAATTTGTGGGAACTCTAACGCGGCCACACATTCCGGGACCACTCCCCGCGATGTTGTTGATTACCGGCTCAGGATCGCAAAATCGAGATGAAGAGCTTTTCGGCCACAAGCCGTTTCTGCTGCTCGCCGATTTCCTGACTCGCCGTGGAGTCGCCGTCTTACGGGTAGATGATCGTGGCGTCGGTGGTTCGACAGGCGAGGTCGCCAACGCAACCACGGACGATTTTGTCGGGGATGCACTGGCCGGAGTTGAGTATCTCCGAACTCGCCCGGACATCGACAACCGGCGCATCGGTCTGCTCGGTCACAGCGAAGGGGCAAACATCGCCATTGAAGTCGCTGAAAAAACAGATCGCGTGTCATTCATCGTCTTGTTGGCACCGATGTCGGTATCCGGCGATGAGTTGCTCTTCAAGCAATCAGAACTGATCGCTCGTGCGACCGGTGCAACCGAGGCTGCGATTCAACTCAATCGAGAGTTGCAAACTGGGTTATTTGCCGCCGTCAAATCGAAACGAAACCGGGCCACGATGGAAGCGGATGTTGAGAAGGTCCTTGCACAATGGAAGTCCCGGCTACCAGCGGACGCTGCCACAGCAGCGAACGACGCAGCGTTGAAATCCGAGGCAGCGCGAGTCCTCACGCCTTGGTTTCGCCGGTTCCTGCAGTACGATCCGGGGCCTCAGCTTTCACAAGTTCGTTGCCCCGTGTTCGCGTTGTTCGGCGAGCGTGATTTGCAAGTTTCACCCGGCCAGAACAGGCCACCGCTTGAGGCCGCGTTGAAGGCATCCAGGCGTGTAGACGATGAAATTCGGGTGTTTCCGTCGCTCAATCATCTGTTTCAAACGTGCCAGACCGGGTTGCCCGACGAATACGGAACGATTGAAGAGACCATGAGCCCCGCCGTGTTGACGGCCATCGGTGATTGGGTCGTGAAGCATTCAGCGAAGTAGTCAGAAGCCATGTCCAACAACGAAGTTTTCAAAGCCCTTGCCGATCCGACACGGCGAGAGATTTTGCGACTGCTCGGCGTGGGCGAAATGTCCGCCGGGCAACTCGCAGAGAAATTCGACATGACCAAGCCGTCGATGTCACATCACTTCTCTGTCCTCAAGGAAGCTGACCTGATCATCAGCCGCCGCGAAGGCCAACAGATCATCTATTCCCTAAACACAACCGTCGTGCAGGACATGGTGTCCTGGATGATGGATTTCTTTAGCTTTGAGAACAAGAGGAGCAAAAAATCATGAGTCGTTCATTGTGGTTATCGATCGGTATGATCGTCATCGTGATTGTCGCGTCGTTGACGATGTATCCGGCCTTGCCGGCCTCGATGCCAATTCACTGGAATCTTCGCGGGGAAGTCGATGGCTGGGCGGCGAAGCCGTGGGGCGTTTCCAGCATGCCCGTCATCATGCTGGGGTTGCTGCTGTTGTTTCGTGCCCTTCCTTATTTGTCGCCCAAGTCGTTTACGCTCGACACCTTTCGATCAACCTACGACCGGATCGCCCTGAGTTCGCTGGCGTTTTGCACTTACCTGCAAGGTGTGATTCTATGGGCCGCGATGCACCTGACGTTCGAACCGGCCACCGCGTTCATGGGAGGCGCGTGCTTGCTGCTCGCCATTCTCGGTAACGTGCTGGGGAAAGTTCGCCGCAACTTTTGGGTGGGCATTCGAACGCCTTGGACACTGGCCAGCGACCGAGTGTGGAACGCGACTCACCGTCTGGCGGCGAAGCTCTTCGTGGGAGCCGGCATGCTGGGTCTGGTGGCAGCCGCCTGCGGACTGTCTCCACTGCCCATGTTCGGCGTTTTCATCGGCAGCATCATGTTCGCCGCACTTTGTCCGGCGGGCTACTCGCTCTGGCTCTACAAATCGCTGGAGAAACGTGGTGAACTCGAGACCTAGGTCAGGCCCTTAAATTCTAATCACACAAGCTGATTTTCAGGTGCGCTTTCTCGGAAAGGGAGTCTATCTGATTGTGACCCTGGAACAGGAGCGGCCTTGTAGATGAAGCGACTCAGAGTCTCGTCGATTGGGTGGATTCGTGCGGTGACCGACTGCGCGTACTCCTGTGGAAAATGACGGCCAATCGCGATGCAGCCGACGAGTTGTTGCAGAGTTTGGTCTTGAAAAAGCACTTTTAAGGTGTCAGAGAAATCGTTTTATTAAACACCGCCAATTGGGTTCCTTTATGCGTTTTCGGTTCGGTTTCCAGATTGCAAATCACACACTCCAGTCCTCGACCTGCAGTCCGGAGATTCTGGTGAATTCACGAGTGTTTCTCGTCACAAGCATCAAGCCATTGAGAGCCGCAATTGAAACAATCTGCGAATCGCTGAAAGGGTGCCCCCCACCTTAATTCTGCTGGTGACTCAATGCCAGTTGCAGTCCAGCCTGGGCTGTTGCGATTCAGGCTATTCCGTTTACTATCCAGGGCAATCGCAACTGCTGGCGATATGGATGGGGCAGTTCATTCCTGCTGACCGCGTGTCGAGAGCAAACAGCATCGCGATCTCATCGAAGAATGAAAGTCGCCGAAATCTCTGAGTCAGACCCCGTGTTGAATTATTAGCCGTTGCATAGCCCGCAATATCATCACATACTGCTACTTGCACAGTCCACTTCCTTTTGAACCAGAACACGCTATGAGCCTCGATCGAATTACGAGCAACCCCGGAATCTTGAACGGTCAGCCGTGTATTCGCGGAATGCGACTGACGGTTCGGCGAGTGCTTGAGGCCTTGGCGACGTATCCGAATCGTCAGGAATTCTCCGCCGAATATCCGGAGTTGGACAACGAAGATGTTCGACAAGCGTTGGCGTACGCTGCGGCTAATCTCGACGACCGGGTTCTCGAATTTCAGGACACCAAGTGAAATTCTTGCTCGATCAGGGACTCCCGCGTTCGACGGTTGCTCATCTTCAGAGCAGGGCCATCGAAGCCGAACATGTAGGGGACGAACGGAACACATGAACGCGACGAATCAAACGGATGCTTTTCCGTACGAAGCTCTTCATAATTTCAATGGAGAATTCCGTCCAGAATCGGAGCGTGTGTGCCGGCTTTCTCACCATGTTCACCGCAAGAACCTGAGCATCGGCTGTCTGGATTGTGAAGGCAAAAAGTGTCACGAACCGTTTTCTTAGACACCGCGTATTCGATTCCTTTATGCGTTTTCGGTTCGGTTTCCAGATTGTAAATCACACACTCCAGTCCTCGATCTGCAGTCCGGAGATTCTGGTGAATTCATGAGTGTTGCTCGTCACCGGGATCAAGCCGTTGAGAGCCGCAATTCAAGCAATCTGCAAATCGAGTGGACCAATTGGCGATCCCTGTTGAGCAAGCTCGCTTAGCCAAGCACCGTCCGTTCGTTTCCAGATTGAGTGACGATCGGCGGAAGGAACATTCTGATTCGCAGCGACTTCATTCACCAGACTTTGCCGATGTTTCGTGTTGGGTGCCGTTCATTCCATGGCGCGGCGGAAAAGACTTGAGTTCGCTTAATGAATCGTCCTGGTCAAAAAACCTGACGGCATTGTGATCAATGGCATTCAGCGGTTCACGAAAAAACGGGGCACGAACTTCTTGAGTTCTGACGACAGCGTGTGATATCATTTCGGCAGGAGACAATTCATGCAGATTCACATTTCCAATGTCGATGAAGCCCGACAGATGGCTCGTTCAGCAGGGTTTGACAACGTCGAAGAATACGTCAATCGTCTGATCAAAAATGAGGCAGACCTGCGAGCGATCCGTGAAGGTATCGAAGACGCGAACGCCGGACGGATGCGGACACTTGATGAGTTCGACGCGGAATTCCGCCGCCAACGCAATATCGCTCCGGATGCTGTTTAGTGTTCACCCTCCGCCTGACGCAGAGGGCCGAAAACGATATCAACCGGAATGCCGACTGGTGGGAGGAACACCGATCCAAAGAACAGGCTGATCGATGGTATCTCGGTATCTTCGATGCGATGAAGTCTCTCACTCAAATGCCGACGCGTTGCGGGATGGCTCCAGAAGCCGACAGCCTTGAACTGCCAATCCGTCACCTGCTGTACGGCGTCTCCGGCAAGCTGACACATCGCGTTCTGTTTACGATTGAAGAGAACGACGTAATCATCTACCGCGTGTTGCATTTTGCTCAGGAAGTCCTCGGCGAAACTGATGATTTACTGAGTCGCTGAAATGTGTCACTAACCCGAACTTGGAAAGCATCCAAAAGGGTCAGGAACCGTTTGCAGACATTTACCAACAAGAATGGCTCCGGACAGCTTTCTGGAACCCAGAAGTTGTTCGTCCCACTGCGTCAAACGTCGCAGTATGAGGTTCTGTGCTGTCGGTCAGCAAGGTGCTGCTATCGGCGGAGTCGTAGCTAAACGTCAGGCGGTTGCCGTTCGCGAATTTTCGTTCCGTCCGCTGACCGGCCGAACTCTGCGCATGCGTCTGGAGATCGGCATGCGTCGTGCGGTTGCTGTGGCTTCGATGCGGCGACAGCGGACAATATCGTCCTGAAGGTTGCGGAATCGAAATTCGGCAAACGCCCGGGGCTGAATTCCTATTGTGGCCTCCACTACCGACTGTCCAGGATTTGAAATAATGGAGAACTGCGACCAACGCGACCGCTTCAGGAGACGAAGCACTGTCCTCAGCGGTGGTTATTTCGTGTCAACACAGCGAATCCTGCAATTCGCATCTTCCTCTGAGTCACAAGGGGAGTGACAATCAAACTTGAGGCGAGACTGATGCGGAAATTCCGCCGTCGCCGTTCGGAATTCCTTCAGACAACCTAACACGAAACTCAATCAATGGCGACTCTTTCAGATACCGGAATTCAACTGGTTCAAAACCTTGCACAGCGGCACGGCCTGTCTGCTGACGCGGTGACTCACATGCTGATCGCGATCCAGAATGGCAACGGATCGATGGCTCAATTCAATCACCCGGAATTCGGCGGTTGCGGGCAGTGGATGCGCGGCGGCATGACGATGGTCAGCGACTTGTTCAATAATCAACTGAAGTACCGTGTCGACAGCATCTGCAACGATATCTCGAATGAGCTTGGCCGGCACCAGACGTCACCCTTCAGCGGTTCGTTTCAGTCGCAGAGTCAAAACGGGAATAATTCGCAGATGCAGGCTGGCGGCGCGATTGGTTCCGGCAGCAGCTTGTTCCTGCCTGATCCGGAAGCGAACTGGTGGCCGCAGGATTTGGGTGTTCCGAATGCTCTGGGAGCCCAGAACCAGGTCCGCTACGCGTACTTTGCTCAGAGTCGCCGACTGGCAGTGAAGACCGGTGGAGATATTTGGGTATACGACACCAAAGACCATCAGATCGGCGGGTTCTCCCAGCAGCAGGGAGTCGGTGGTTCAATCACGTTCACCAGTCAATACGGGACCGTGGATCTTTCGACTTTGCCGGTGATTTCACGGAACGGCGTCTTGCAGCCTGCTCCTTCGTTTGTGCAAGCTCCGTTGTCGTCTGAAACGGCTTCGGTGGCTACCTGTCTGACGTCTCAATCACCGGTTCTGCGCGTCGAGCCGCTTGCACAGTCTGACGTTGCGAAGCCCGTCACCGCACCCGGTCAGTCCGTGAAATCAACTGATGGAGACAACATCATTGAAACTCTGGAACGCCTCGGCGGACTGCGTGACAAAGGATTTGTGACTGACGAAGAGTTTGCGGCCAAGAAAGCTGAGCTGTTGAGTCGTCTGTAACGGCAGCGATCCGAATTCTCACGAATCCGGCTACGGAAAGCATCAAAAGAAGCATCAAAACGGTCAGGTCTGTTTGTTTTGATGCTCCTTAAGCACTAGCCTTCCTGCAGTGCTTTTACGATATCGACGATGGCTTTCTTGCCATCCGCATAAAGCATCAGGGAGTGGTCAAGCGCAAACAACGGATTGGCGATGCCCGCGAAGCCCGGGCTAAGACTGCGTTTAATGATGATGACACTACGGGCTCGATCGACATCGATAATCGGCATGCCGGCGATTGGACTATTGGGGTCCGTGCGAGCCAGTGGATTCACGACGTCGTTGGCTCCAAGCACGATAGCCACATCCACCTTGTCCATTGAAGCATTGACTTCGTCCATTTCCTTCAGGCGTTCGTAAGCAATATCTGCTTCGGCCAGCAGTACATTCATGTGACCTGGCATACGACCGGCAACCGGATGGATTCCGAATTCGACTTCAATGCCTTTTGCCAGCAGAAAGTTCGTCAGATCGCGGACTGCGTGCTGAGCCTGAGCCACGGCCATTCCGTAGCCAGGCACGATCAAAACACGTTCCGCCACCTCCAGCATCAGGGCAACCTCTTCAGGCGACGTAGCTTTGACGTTCTTGTAGATGTCATCGCTTGTCGTCGATTTCCCTTTGGCTTGAAGCGTGCCGAACAGAACTGCCCAGAGCGAGCGATTCATCGCCGTACACATGATCCGAGTCAGGATGATTCCGGACGCACCGACGAGCGAACCCGCGATAATCAACAATGTGTTGTTCAGGACAAATCCGGTTGCGGAAGCCGCAATCCCGGAATACGAATTCAGCAGTGCGATCACAACCGGCATATCGGCTCCACCGATGGAAATCACCAGCAGAATTCCCAGGCCCATCGCCAGCAACACCATTCCCCAGTAAGAAACTCCCGCCCACGCCGGATAACAGACCATCAGAACACACAGCCCGATACAGGCGATGGCCAGTACCAGATTGGCAAGCTTCTGCCACGGAGCATTGAAATCCTTGATGAACTTCAGTTCTTCCAGCTTTCCGTACGCAACAAGACTTCCGGTCAGCGTCACAGCTCCGATCAAGCCCGACGCAGCCGTCGCGATCAAAACATCGATACCTTCCGTACCCAAAGTGATCCCGGATGCATGTTCCTTACCCGCCAGATACGCGCCTGCAATCAGAAAAGACGCTCCGCCACCTAACCCGTTGAACATCGCGACAAGCTGAGGCATCGATGTCATCTGGACACGTTTTGCCATTACCGTGCCGACGACGGAGCCGATTGCAATCGCGATCAGGACCGCTGTCCAACTAACGACATCGCGATGCAGCAGAGTGGCGACAACAGCCAGCAGCATCGCCATTGAGCCAATCGTATTTCCGCGCACGGCGGTTCTGGGTTTCGTCATGCCTTTGAGGCCAATGACAAACATCACGGCAGCGATCAGATAACAAAGATCAACAAGAACCATGTTCACGGGGAATACTCTCTATTTCTTTGTTTTTGGCTTGAACATGGACAACATGCGATCCGTCACCACGAATCCTCCGACGACGTTGATCGTGGCGAGGACCACAGCAATTAATCCGAGTATCGTGGCCGTCATGCCGCCGTCTTTTCCGCTTTCCAGAATGGCACCGACCATCGTGATTCCTGAAATCGCATTGGAACCGGACATCAGCGGCGTATGTAGTGTCGGTGGAATCTTGGTGATGATTTCGACACCGACAAACACGGCAAGCACGAAAATCGTGATCAGCAACATGAGCGTGCCGGTACCAGCGGCTGCCGGCAAGGCTTCCGCTGGGAGAACGTCGGCGAAAAACGTCGGCATCGGAAGAGATATGCGGTGAAACAGGTCAAGCATCGAAGATACCTTGAATCAAGAGGGCAAGTGCGAGTTTGCTATTTCATCACAGGAGAACTCAGCAGTTCACGAACACGCTCGTGAACCACTTCGCCGTATTGAGTCACCAGAGTCTCGCGGATAATCTCATCGGTTGTATCAACCTTCACAGAACCAGACTTGATCATCGGCATCAAAAATGTCGTGATGTTTTTGCTGAACATTTCGCTCGCGTGAACCGGGACGGACGACGCAAGGTTGACAGGTCCGAGGATCTTAACACCGTTGAGTTCCACAGTTTCGCCAGCGACTGTGACTTCACAATTTCCACCTCGTTCGGCAGCGATATCAACCACGACCGATCCTGGTGCCATGGCTTCGACCATTTCGCGTGTCACAAGGACAGGCGATTTCTTGCCAGGAATCGCGGCCGTTGTGATCACAACGTCACAGTCGGCAATCACCTTCTTCAGAGCCTCGCGCTGCTGACGGTAAAACTCGTCGCTCATTTGTTTCGCGTAGCCGCCTGCCGATTCCGTGTTGTCGGCTTTGACATCCAGGATCACAAACTTGCCGCCAAGACTTTCAACCTGTTCCTTCACCGCCGGTCGAATGTCGTATCCGAAGACCACGGCACCCATTCGTTTGGCCGACGCAATCGCCTGCAACCCCGCTACTCCCGCACCGATCACAAGGACTCGCGCGGGTTTCAAAGTACCAGCGGCCGTCATCATCATCGGAAACATGCGAGGCGATTCAATCGCCGCCAGCAAAACGGCCCGGTATCCGGCGATCGTTGCCATTGATGAAAGAATATCCATGCTCTGAGCGCGAGTGATGCGTGGCACGAGTTCCAGTGAGAACACCGTCGCTCCGGTTGCCGCAGCTTTTGCAATGACATCCGGGCACCAAAGCGGCTCGCAGCCTGCCACGAGCAGTTGACCTTTTCGCAGCCGCGCAATGTCCGATTCCGAAGCTTCGGCACATGCACCCAGACTGCGAACCTGGAGAATGACGTTGGCTCGCGCGAAGACTTCCTCGCGATCGGCCAGAATCGTGGCACCTTTGGATGCGTATTGATCATCCGGAAACCCGGCCGCTTTGCCCGCGTCCTTTTGAATCAGGACTTCAGCTCCCGCTTTTTTCAGCCCCGCAATGGCCGACGGAACCAAAGCGACACGGCGTTCGTCAGGATCTGCCTCGCGAGGAACACCCAGGATCAATGACTGTGTCATAGTTTTCAAAAACTCCCGTCAAATAACACTCAATCGAGCCGTGTTTATATGACATCACCTGACATGACACCAGGCATTTCGCAGTTCCGATCCGTCGTTCCCGATAGCGGAGAAAGTCAGTTACCTTTACACAGGTCGGACTCATGGAGGCGGCTCGATGTTTTCGAAAGCTCTTCGAAAAACAAGACGACCAGGCCCTTTAATTTCAAAACGTACGCTCATGTCGGGCAAGCCGATACGGGGCGGAGGGAGAACCGCGTGTGCGGCACTTCACTGCGAATTCGACCTGAACGCTTTACGCCTGGTATTTTCGAGCCTCAGCAATAAGCTGGCATTTCAAGCAACGCGGTTCCATGGTTGCACAAGAACCGGTCCACGTTCACAATGCCTTCCACAGAGCGTTTTTGTGCGGTGCATCGTCAGGAGTTCCAGACACTGCACGATGTACTTGTCGGCTTATTTTTTTATGGAGCCTGTATTGACGATTTTCCTTAAAATCATCAACCGCGAAATTCCGGCGGATATTGTTTATGAAGACGATAAGTGCCTGGCTTTTCGCGATGTCAGTCCGCAAGCTCCGGTCCATGTGCTGCTCATTCCAAAAAAACCTGTTGTGTCTCTGAATCAATTGTCTCCGGATGACGCAGAACTCTGCGCGCATCTGTTACTCACCGTTCCGAAAATTGCCGAACTTCTTGGGCTGGATGGCGGATATCGAACCGTTGTCAATACAGGTGCGGATGGAGGGCAGAGCGTTTTCCATCTGCACATTCATATCCTCGGCGGCAGACCACTGGCGTGGCCTCCCGGCTGATCCGGAGTCTTTTCGATTGCCTGACCCATCCCGTACAACCTTCCTGCCAAAGTTCCTGCCTCAACAAAGATTAAAGATACTCTATGAAACATCGCATCAAATTCGCCATGGTTTTTCTGTTGGCTGCGACCTTCCTTCCAGGTAACCGGACAACGGCGTCTGCGGACGACGGCACCGAGCGTCCCGGCATCAGTATGGCAGTGGCCGCAACAAAACTGGCCGATCTTCTGACTGCGGATCTGAAACAGAAGATGATGTATTCGTATGACAGTCCGGAACGGCTCAACTGGCATTTCATTCCACGTGATCGAAATGGTCTCGTCCTGTGGGATCTGGAAGGTGATTCCCGCAAAGCTGCCGACGAACTTGTGAAATCCGGTCTGTCTGCCGCTGGGTATGCCAAGACATTACAAGTGCGAAGCCTGGAAGAGGTACTGTATCTGTTCGAGGAAGGCGAAGAAGAGTATCGCCGCAACCGCCGAAATCCTCATAAATATCACATTACTGTGTTTGGCACTCCGGGACTAACCGGCAAGTGGGGCTGGCGTTTTGAAGGCCATCATCTGTCGTTGAATTTCATGATTCAGGACGGCGTGATCGTCAGCAGCACGCCTGAGTTTTTCGGAGCCAACCCCGGACTGATCGACGGCGGTCCGAAACGAAGTCTGCGAGTTCTCGGCAGACGCGAAGACCTGGCTCGCGACATTCTGAAGTCCTGCACCGACGTTCAATCGAAGCAAATGTGGATTTCGAAAGAAGCGCCGGACGATATTCGAGGTGCGGGAGAAGCTCAGCCGATCGTGACGGAAGCGGTCGGACTGCGTTATGCCGACATGTCGCCCGAACAACAAAAACTGCTGCGAGAACTTATTGCTGAATACGTCACAGCCATGCCGGTGCAGGTTGTGCGTGATCGAATGAAGGCCATCGAAAAATCCGGAATGGACGAGATTCGTATCGGATGGTGGGGAGAATCAGAACGCAATCAGCGACATCACTATGTGGTACAGGGGGAATCGTTCATCATTGAGTACAATAATACTCAGAACGAAGCGAACCATGTCCACGCGATGTGGCGGAATACCGGGGGCGATTTTGACATGCCTGCGAAGAAGTAGTACACCAATCGAGAAATTTGTATCCGTTCATTAAGCATCAATGCTGTTTTTATAAAGTCATAACTCTCTTCATGCTCAAGTCACCTCAAAGCTTTCGTCTTTCCAACGGCCTGCTTGTCATTGTCGAACCAATGCAGGATGTGCAGTCCGCCGCCGTCACTCTACTGGTACCAGCCGGAGGTGTGCGCGATGATGTGGGTCGTTGCGGCACTGCTGCGATTCTGACAGAAATGTTTTCTCGCGGTGCTGGCGGATATTCGGCGCGAGAATTCAGTGCGGCGATGGACAATCTTGGTCTGCAACGCAGCGTTCATGTAGGGAGTGCCCATGTGACGTTTTCTGCCGCGACAACCGCCGATCGTATTGTCGATGCGCTGCCGTTTATCGGGCGAATGGTCATCGAACCGCATCTGGCGGACGAAGAATTCGATCCAGCTCGCGACCTCGTTGAACAAAGTTTGATGTCGCTGGAAGATGAGCCTCGCCAGCGATTGGGCAAGGTGCTGCGTCAGTACAGTTACGCGGCTCCGTGGGGGAATTCGTCGGACGGAGAACTCGCCGATTTGCCTTCGATCACGATTGATGACGTGCGGCGTCATTATCAGCAGTTTATCCGTCCTGACGAAGCAATTCTTGGGATCGCGGGCAATATCGACTTCGATCAGATTCGTGAAGCTGCAGACGCCGCGTTTGGAACATGGAAGTCCGGTCCGATGTCGAACCTTGTCACAGGAACATTGCCGCAGTCGCCTTGTCACATTGAACATGATTCTGCTCAGACGCACATCGGTCTGGCATGGACCACGGTTCCTTACCGCGATCAACGCTATTTTGAAGCCTGGGCAGCCGTGAGTCTTCTCAGCGGCGGCATGAGTTCCCGACTGTTCACCGAAGTGCGTGAACGCCGTGGACTGTGCTATGCGATCTCCGCATCACTCAGCACGCTTCGCGACGAAGGCCGCGTCTTTGCTTATGCCGGGACCACCACCGAACGCGCTCAGGAAACCCTCGACGTCACAGTCGCAGAAATCCTGAAATTGCACGAAGGGATCACCGAAGAAGAACTCCAACGCTGCAAAGCTCGAGCCAAGAGTTCCCTCATTATGCAACAGGAATCGACGACCGCCCGCGCTTCGTCCCTGGCTCGCGATATGTATCATCTGGGTCGAGTGGTCACGCTGGACGAAATCAATTCCCGTATCAATGCACTCAGCACAACTCAGGTTCGCGATTTTTCGATCGAGTACGCTCCGAAGACTATGGTCCTCGTCACGATCGGGCCGCAGGCGCTGAATCCCGCCTGTGTCACATCGCTGAGCTGAAACCTGTTGTCCATTTGCCAATTCTCGACTCCCGAATCTCGATACTCCAAAGCCTGAAGTCACTATGAATTTTCAACAAACAACACTCTCCAACGGCCTGACACTGATCACCGAAACGAATGCGTCGGTCCACAGCGTTGCTGCCGGATTTTTTGTCCGGACCGGATCACGTGACGAAACGGCAGACGTGTCGGGCGTCAGTCATTTTCTGGAACACATGGCCTTTAAAGGTGATGACAAGTTCTCTGCCGACGACATCAACCGAGTCTTCGACGAAATCGGTGCCAAGTACAACGCTTCGACCAGCGAAGAAGTCACGATGTATTATGCCGCCGTGCTGCCGGAATATCTCGAACGCGCGATGGAACTGTTGTCATCGCTGATGCAGCCAGCGCTGCGAGTCGAAGATTTCAACATGGAAAAGAACGTGATCCTTGAAGAAATCAGCATGTACGACGATCAGCCTTCGTTCATCTGCTACGACAACATCATGTCCACGCATTTTGCCGGACACCCGCTCGGGCAAAGCATCCTCGGAACAAACGCCAGTATTTCTGCGCTTACTGCCGAACAGATGCAGACTTACCATCGCAGCCGGTACCATACCGGGAATATCACCCTGGCAGTCGCCGGAAATTGTGACTTCGATGAGATCGTGGCTCTGGCAGAAAAATACTGCAGTCGCATTCCTAAAGGTCAGTCGGTGCGTGCGTTGCCCGAGGTCTTGACGAAGCCAACTGTGCGGACGGTCGTTCGCGAGAGCAGTGTGCAGCAGCACGTTATGCAGATGGGACCCGGTCCGAAATCCAACAACTCGCTGCGATTTGCTGCGGAGTTGTTATCTGTGGTTGTGGGTGACGATTCCAACAGTCGCCTGTTCTGGGAACTTGTAGATCCCGGCCACGCGGAATCGGCAGACCTTGGATACAGCGAATACGACGGTGCCGGAGCGTGGATGAATTATCTTTCATGTTCACCGGAAGATGTTGCGGAGAACCTCGCCCGCTGCAAACACGTCTTCGATGACGTCAATGCAAACAGCATCACGGCAGAGGAGCTGGAACAGGCTCGCAATAAAGTCGCGTCCCGCATCGTGCTGCGTGGCGAACGTCCGATGGGGCGATTGTCATCACTTGGTGGCAACTGGGTCTACCGCAACGAATATCGCTCGATCGCCGCTGACCTGCAGACCATTCGCAGTCTGACATTGAAGGATATCCGTGCTGTGCTTGACCGTTTCCCGATCACAATGACGACGACGGTTGGTGTCGGGCCGTTGAGCGAACTTCGTTTAGGATGACGTCACGCAGCCCTTGTGGCAGCACGTTGCATGTGTCCATGTACATCGATTCGAGCGGCACGTTGATGTAGAAGCTGTCGTTGAGAAACAACGGCATTTCGGAAAGCGGCGTACCCATCGCGATCGGTTCAACGTATGCCGTTTTGATCGGAGTCGTTTGCCAGGAAACCATCGTCAACTGAAGATCCGGAGGTAGCCATTTTAAAGCAGGTCCAATTTAGAAACACGATTTTCTGTTTATGAGGCATTCAATGCGGAGTGGCGAAGAGATTTCAACAGACAATACTGGAAAGTCTGATGTTCAAAAGACTTTACCCGCAGACGAGCGGGAGATTGAGCTTGCATGGCTGCAGGTTCGACTGTGCTGGCCGCAGGGTGGAAAATCGAGGCTGGATGAGGAAAAGAAAGACGCGATCGCGACGCTGATCCGACACTACAGCCAATCACAAAAACCTGATCGTCCGCTGTTGGAGTTTCAACAAGTATTGTTGAGGCTGGAGGAGGAACTCGCACTGAGGCTGAGAGAACTCAGCCGAGAACAACGTCGAGCCATAAAGGGACAAAACAATCCGATTCAGATCGTGCGTGATAACACCGCCGCCTGGCTGAAAGTGTGCCAAGACAAAACCGAAGAGCCGCCTCCCATCATTGTCGAATGGAAACAATTGGTAAATTTATTGTTCGGACAGAGGGCAAAAGAAACGTAAGCCCAGTCCGGCATTATGCGGATGCATCTCTCCCGTCGCGTTGAAAAATGAGTGTTTGGTACCTCTTGGTCGTTTTCCCCATAATTCTTAAGGAACATCATCGTGGTCGCTTCGCCTCTTCCTGTCGTCTATCTCAAATCGCTTCCTGGTGTCCGGCAGTTTGATATGACTGGGCAGGTCGCCATTATCACCGGTGGCTCAAAGGGGCTTGGAGCTGCAATGGCTGCTGGACTCGCATCCGCCGGCGCGACCACGGTAATTGTCAGTCGCAACTTGTCGGAAGGGCAGGGGATCGCGGCAGAGATTTCAGAAGGATTTTCCGTGACTTCGATCGGTCTGGAAGCCGACGTTGCGAAACCTTCGGACGTAGATCAACTTGTCGCAGCGGTGATGAAGCAGTTCGGCCGCATCGATATTCTGATCAACAGCGCGGGGATCAATATCCGAGGCAGTATTTCAGACCTGACTTACGAACAGTTTCAGGAAGTGCAGAAGACCAATGTTGATGGCACATGGTTGTGCTGTAAAGCCGTGATTCCGCACATGAAACACGCAGGCTATGGCCGGATTGTGAATATCGCCAGTACACTGGGAGTCGTTGGCCTGGCCAATCGTTCGCCGTACACGTCCAGCAAGGGAGCCGTGGTGCAGATGACACGCGGGTTGGGACTGGAACTGGCTCCGTTCGGCATTACTTGCAACGCCATTTGCCCCGGTCCTTTCCTGACACCCATGAACGTCCCGATCGCTGATACGGAAGAAGCAAAGAAACACATCGTCGGCGCGGTAGCCATGGATCGCTGGGGCCAGTTGAACGAGATTCAGGGTGCCGCCATTCTACTCAGCAGCCCCGCAGGCAGTTACATGACCGGCAGCCTGCTGACTGTTGATGGCGGCTGGACGGCGAAGTAGTGGCAATGATCTCTATGTCGTTTGATGGGCGACGGGGTTCGTTCGGCGAAGTTGGAGGGATGCTGATCTGGGGACAGTTCAGCTTACGTGAAACTCAAACCAACGCGCAGGTCCATGACATTGGTATGCGTCGGGCCGGTTTTGAACAAGCCATTTACGGTGGCGAAAAATGTGTACGAATCGTGCCGAGCGAGGTAGCTGTCCGGATTAATTCCGCTGGCGATGATTCGCGCAATCAGTGCTTCATCAGCAATGGCTCCAGCCGCATCGGTTGGGCCGTCTTCTCCGTCAGTCCCGCCAGAGAGTAAAACGATGTTCTTCCACTCTGTCGCATCTTTGTAAGCGGTGACGGCAGCGAGGACAAGTTCCTGATTGCGACCTCCGCGTCCGGCAGAACTTTTTGGTGCGGCAGTGTCGCCCCTGGCAACACGAACGGACAAATTCACAGTCGGTTCACCTCCGCTCAGAATGCAGACACGATGGTGATCGGTTCGAGTTGCCAGCAAACGGCCCATCAACTGGCGGCCTTCGTTCGCGGCTTCTCCGGCGTTTGCCGAACCAAGCGAACGCACTTCATAACCAAGCTTCCTGGCCTTTGCTGCCGCGGCATCGATTGCAATTGCATTGCTGGCGACAATGCGGTTGATCATTAAGCGTGGCTGAGAGAATTCCGAGTGTGGTTCAGAAGTGTGAATTGCGGCAGCTTGGCGCTCAAGATATTCCACAACACTCGCCGGTATTTGGCCGAGCAATTCTCTGTCACGCAGGACCTGCAGCGCATCGGCGGCGCGCGAGACACCTGAAATTGTTGGGCCCGATCCGATGACGTCCAGAGGATCACCTATCACATCGGAAATAATCAGAGCTACCAGAGTCCCGGCGCGGCAGGCCGCGGTCAGTCGTCCGCCTTTCACCTGAGACAGTTGCGTGCGCACGAGATTTAATTCTTGAATCGGGGCTCCGTTGCCGGCAAGAGCCCGTGTGACGGACAACTTGTCATCGAGCGAAACGCCGGTTGCCGGGCTGCATAGCAGGGCGCTGGCACCGCCGGAAAGCAGGACGATGCAAACGTCTGCATCCGAGAGAGAGTGAACTCGACGCAGGATTTCCTGAGTCCCACGAACGACTTCCTGCGTTGGTTCGTTGAGACCCGCAGGCCGCGCTGCGTGCAGGTGAATTCGGGTGAGTGGTCGCACGCAATCGGCAGGCACATTGACCCAGCCTGATAAACGATAAGCGATGTCGTTGGACATCAGCGCCGATTCGACACCGTTGGCCATTCCTGCCCCGGCCTTGCCCGCACCGATCACCTCGATGCGGCTTGCAGTTGATAGCGGGATTTGTGCATCCGCGATCCACAACTGCTGGTGCTCAAAGCGGATCTGTTGCGCCACGCACTTTGCAGAATCCACTGCGGCAATGCCAGCGTTCCAGATGGATATAGCGTCATCACGCAGCGGCATAGCTCACGCAGAAGGTCTCATCTGTGAATAGTTCGACAGGACTTCGAACAGATCAGCGGAAATGCGAACATCATCATCCGCGAAGTCGGCGATCCACGTCCGATCCCAGATAATGGCGTCTGCCAGAATTCGAGTCAGCTCGCCGAGTTTCATAGAAACTTCCGGCTCCTGATAAGCTGCTGACTCTGGAGCCTCTGCTCCGACAAACAAGCGCAATCTGGAACGCATGCGTAAATCCCTCAACTCACAACCTCTGTATGTTAGAATATCACCGGACCGCCGTTGTTTCCCCGCAGCGGCACCCTTTGATATCCACTCCTCCTCTGCTCCGAACTTAGTTATCGGGTTCCCGGTCGCGTGGGCTTCATCAAAAATTCCGATTGGGTAAATCACGCTGGCTGTTCCGATCAGCTTGAAGATGACAGGCATACACGCAACTGGGAATACTAATGACGACAGCGGCGGTTTCTGCTGATCGTTGACGCTTGATTCCCGCGTAGGCCGGACCAGGCGAAGCGCCGTTACGGCACGGCATTGCACCATAATGCCGGAACTCCGCCTCGCTACGGTCCGGCCTCCCTGCTACCGCGTCAATCCCAGTTGATGATGGCTCAACCGTTCACTGCCGAGTTCGGTGATCAGATAATTGTGTTCGAAACGCATTCCACCCTGGCCTCCGATGTAGCAGCCGGGTTCCAGCGTGATAACGTCGCCCGCGATCAGCACATCCTCGCTTTCGGAGACCAACACGGGCGGCTCCGGGTGTTCTAGTCCCAACCCATGTCCTGCGTGATGCGCTAATGGACCATAACCTCGCGATTCCAGTACAGCCGATGCGGCTTGCCACAGATCTTTACATGCGACGCCCGCTTTGAGCATCACTGCTGCTGCGTTGAGCGCATCGCGGCAGGCTTCGAACTGTTTCGCGATTTTGTCCGACGGTGTGCCCACAGAAATCGTGTTCGTGAAATCGCTCCGATAGCCGTGGATGATGACACTGTAGTCCAGAATAAACAGATCGCCAGGTTGCAGTCGATACTGTGTCGGAAGACCACCAGCTTTGTGCAACGTCGAATTCGTTGCGCGAAAATCGCCGTACACGATACAGGGAACGCCCGCCGTTTCCTGAGCTGCTCGCTGAACTTCGAGATACACTTCGAACTCAGACACACCCGGTTTGATGACATCAAATGCGAGGCGATGCCCGGCCTCACAGGCTTTCATGCAGGTTTTCAGCAGTTCCACTTCGTCATCGTGTTTTGATCGGCGCAATTCTCGAATGACAGTTCCCAGTGTATTAGGTTGTTCGTCATCGTCGTCCGCAAACTGCCATGCGGCGTCTTCAGCGACCATCGCCGCCACCATTTCGGAGATTCCTTCCGGTTCGATCAAGCCGGTTTCACCACTCCAGACATCTTCAACGTTCGTCAGAGCTTCACAAAGTGCGTCGTCGCGATTCGTCACTGACTTCTTGTGTGTGTACCATGGAACGATCACTTCTCGATCGATAAAGTACGGAACCCTCGCCGATCGTTTCGCAAAATTATCCGCCAGCAGAATGGCTTCGCCGCCGCGAGTCAGCAGGAGCAGCGATTTCTGATCTGCCGAGAAGCTGATCGGATTGATGCGAAAATTGCTGAAGTACTGAATGTGTCGCGAATCGCCGACCAGGACCCAGGAAATTTCCCCCGGCAACCGCTGCCAAAGTCGCGTCTGTCGCTCTCGGCAGCCTGAATGAGTAAGCATGTGAATCAGATTCCTGCAGAACTGAAAAGGGTGTGACTGGCTTTTCGGTGCGTGATGCCGCGAAGTATCTCCGCGAGCGTACTCTGTCTCGCACAAAGCGGCAAAGCCGCAAAGAAAAACCAGTCGAATGATACGGGAATCGTGATGGCAACGCCCGCATCTGATGTCGGACAAAGAAAGTATTGTTTGTTCCAAATCGAGTTTCTCGTTTGCGATTCTTTACGTCTTGGCGGCGTTGCATGATGAAAACAAATCGTGACACATCGACAGGCCTCGCAGGCTGTTGAATAGTCGCCACAGAGTTTACCTCAGCGGTTTTCAGGATTCTGCACTACCGGAATTCCTGGTGTTTTCGAGTAGTGCAGAATCCCGAGAACCACCGGAATGAATCCGGTGGCGGGTAAATCGACAGCCTGCCCGCCAGGAATGTCGGATCGATTGGCGTGAAATTCCGTGGCGAATGCGTTACACACTCAGGAAATGACAAGAGTCCGTTTCGAATCTTCTTGAAAGTCCGGGTCAAAGATGCAGGATCCTCGTATTGATAAACTTGCCAATGTACTGATTCACCACAGTTGCCGACTCAAGGCCGGTCAGAAGGTTCTGATTGAAGCATTTGACCTGCCGGAACCGAATCTAATCTGCCGACTTGTGGATGAAGCCAGTCGCGTCGGTGCGATTCCGATCGTGAATATCAAGAATAATGCCGTGCTGCGAAGCCTCTACCGAGGCGCGACCGAGGACAGCATGACGTTGTCCGGTAAGTTCGAAGCAGCCGTGATGGACGAAATGGATGCGTATATCGGCGTGCGTGGTTCCGCGAATTCAAGTGAGTTTGCTGACGTCTCAGGCGATCGCATGGATCTATATCAAAAACACTGGTGGCAGCCGGTGCATGTGCAGATTCGCGTGCCGCACACACGATGGGTTGTCCTGCGATATCCAACTCCGTCGATGGCTCAGGCCGCCAGTAAGAGCGGTGAGCAGTTCGAAGACTTTTTCTTTGATGTGTGTACAGCCGACTATGCAAAGATGGCGGAAGATCTGAAGCCACTCAAAGCCCGCATGGAAGCCGCCGACCAGGTTCGGATTACTGCACCGGGAACTGATCTGACGTTTTCCATCAAAGATATTCCGGTCGTCCCGTGTGCCGGGGAATGCAACATCCCCGACGGCGAATGCTTCACGGCTCCTGTTCGAGACAGTGTCAACGGGACCATTCAGTTCAATACGTCGTCGCGTTATCAGGGGACTGTCTTTGATGGCATTCGGTTTGAACTGAAGGCTGGGAAAATCGTCAGCGCGACGTGTCGCAATGCTCCGGAACGGCTCAATCAGGTACTGGATTCCGACGAGGGCGCGCGGTATATCGGGGAATGGTCGTTTGGCACGAACAATCGCATTCTGCATCCGATGCTCGACACGTTGTTCGACGAAAAAATCGGTGGATCGTTCCACTTTACCCCGGGCAATGCGTACGACGAAGCCGATAACGGCAATCGCAGTCGAGTCCACTGGGACCTCGTCCTGATCCAGCGCGCTGACTACGGTGGTGGCGAGATTTCTCTTGACGGTGATGTCATCCGCCGTGACGGGTTCTTCCTTCCGGACGA